>Ga0182030_10006697_pt1 | contig 24227 bp, 24 predicted proteins | sample 812S3MmetaG_FD_121299 | JGI IMG/M metagenome (GOLD analysis project Ga0182030, IMG submission 121299) | Permafrost microbial communities from Stordalen Mire, Sweden - 812S3M metaG (Illumina Assembly) | ecosystem: Environmental > Terrestrial > Soil > Wetlands > Permafrost | place: Sweden...
GAGCCGAGGCCATAGCGCATGCCGTGCTCGATCAATTTTGAGAGCAGTACACTGGGCTGAAAATCGGTGGCAATGCCCAGGGCTTCAAAGCGCGAAGCGAGGGTGCGGTGCGCGTGGCCGCGATAGAGTGCCGTCACCAATCCCACAGGCTGAGAATTGCGGGGACCCGCCTTGATGGGCTGCGAAAATGCGACCATCACGCGTTCGAGGTAGCGGGGTCCGACGGTAATGTCGGAGTCGCCGATGAGGAGGAATTCGTGTTGCGCGTGCGGCACAAGTTGGGTGAGGGTGCTGACTTTGCCGTTGGCGCCAAGGTGTTGCGGGCACTCGATGAGGCGAATGGCGCGATCAGGAAACTCGCGCTGCAACTGTTGGACCGCTGTTGCGGCGGGGTCGGCGAGCGAGGCGACGCCAAAGAGCAACTCATACGCGCCCACATAGTTTTGGCGGCAATGGCTGCGGAAGGAGTCGAGCATGCCGGTGTCGATGCCTTTGAGCGATTTGAGAATGCTGACGCTGGGCGCGAAGGGTGGAAGCTGCGTGCGCCGCGCGGCAAGGAAGACGCGTGCGGCGACCATTGCCGCAAGAAAATAACCCATACCTGCGACAGCCATCGCCGTCGTCAGCACTTCCACGGCCAGGGCGAGAGCGTGCGGCATCATTGAAGCCAGAATACAGGGAACAGGGATCAGGGAACGAGCAAAAGGCAACAGGAAGCGCACCGTACCCACTCGCCCAATCGCCATCCTCTTGGCCCCATCCGCGTCTAATCTTGCAATGCTCCTTCCCGCCGGTCGCCCATCCACGAGGATTTTCTTTCCATTCGAAAAACGAGCGTGAAGCTCGTCGAGAATAATTCCATATGAATAAAGCGAGTCGAACGGCTCCTGCCGTCAAATCATGAAATCGGATCGGATGCTCGTTTTGTTGGCGCTCTTCGGGCTTGCGCGGTGCGCTTGGCCCCAGTTGCCATCGTCCACTCCGGCTGACAGCCCCGCAGTATCCGATGTGCGCGGGACTCAGAAGTCCGATGCGCAGCAAGCCCCCGACGCGTTCGCGTTGGGCTCTATCCACGGCGTTGTCACCAATCAAGACGGAGCCGTCTATGAGAGCGTAAAAATCGCGCTCACTCAGTCTGGCTCGATCGGGCATAACGCAAGAACCGTAACATCGGACAGCAACGGCCGCTTCAATTTCACAAACGTCGCTCCCGGACCCTTTGAACTCTCAATCTCGTCCAGTGGATTTGCGACCCAGACAATATCTGGCGTCCTGCATCCTGGCGAGAGCTACGAGGCGAAACCACTGGTGCTGCCGGTAAGTGCCGCGACCAGCGAAGTGCATGTGACCGCATCCACCGAGCAGATAGCCCAGGAGCAGGTCATCGAGGAAGAAAAGCAGCGCGTGCTGGGCGTCATTCCAAACTTCTACGTCACGTACGCGCCGAATGCGGCGCCACTCAACTCCAGGCAGAAATTCACTCTTGCCTGGAAGTCTTCGATAGACCCAATTACGGTTCTGGCCTCGGCGTTCTTTGCGGGGGTTGAACAGGCGAATAACACGTTCAGCGGCTACGGACAGGGTGCGCAAGGGTACGCGAAGCGTTTTGGAGCCAATTACGCCGACACCTTCAGCGGCAACATGATCGGCGGTGCGATTCTCCCCTCGTTGTTGAAGCAAGACCCCCGTTATTTCTACAAAGGGACCGGGACAATTCGATCGCGAGTTCTTTATGCAATAGCCACCACGGTCGTCTGTAAAGGCGACAACGGGCGTTGGCAGCCGAACTATTCCGGTATCATTGGCGGCCTGGCGGCGGGGGGCATCTCAAATCTCTACTACCCCGCGAGCAATCGCGACGGAGCGACGCTCACATTTGAAAACGCACTGACCGGCATTGGGGGTGGCATGGTGCAGAATCTTCTTCAGGAGTTTGTCATTCGCAAACTTACTCCCAAAGTTCCCAAGTACTCTCCATCGAATCCATAGACCCGTCCCGGGTGGAACCAACATTGCCGAGATGAGTCTGGCGCTTTCCTATCCCTGCTCTCTCCATTATTCGTAGCGCAGGGCTTCAATGGGGTCGAGGGACGCGGCCTTCCAAGCGGGGTAGATGCCGAAGAGCAGGCCGATGGCGCACGAGCTCGCGAAGGCGATGATGACCCAGGTTGCGGAGAGAGCTGCATGTAGGAACGACACGGCAAAGTGCAGGATGAGCGTGAAGAGCGAGCCGGCCAGGATGCCGAGAAGGCCGCCGACCGCGCAAAGCGTAACCGCTTCGATCGTGAATTGCAAAAGGATGTTGCGCCTGGTTGCGCCGATGGCCTTGCGGATGCCGATTTCGCGAGTACGCTCGGTGACAGAGACGAGCATGATATTCATGACGCCGACGCCGCCCACCATGAGGCCGACGCATGAAACGGCGACCATGAAGAGAAAGAGGCCGCCGGTAAGTTGATTCCAAAGACGGGTCAGTGTGTCGGGACCGAAGACGGCGAAGTTGTCGTCCTGTTGGGTTCGCACTCCGCGGCGGATGCGGAGGAGCTCGCGAATCTCTTCCGTCACCAAATCTTTGTTTGCGGGATCGTCATATTTGACGGTGATCCAGAAATCTTTGATCTCCGGATGGATTTTGTGGAAGGCGCCGAGCGGAAAGTACGCTGAGTTGTCGGCCGTGTTGCGTCCGGTTCCGAAGGGCTGCGGCTGCTTATCGAGCACGCCGATCACAGTAAAAACATCGCCTCCGCTTTCGATATCCTTGCCGATTGGGGATCCGTCGGGAAACAGATCTTGCGCGGCGTCATAGCCCAGCACAACCACGCTGGCGTTGCGCTCTTCTTCCGCCTCGCTCCACATACGACCTTCGATCAGTTCGAAATCGTTGGTCTTCCTCGCCTCGGTTGTGTCTCCATAAATAATGGTGTTCTGGACCTTGTGGGTGCCGGCTTTGAGAGAGACGTTGCCGATGCCCAGTTGGAAATTCTGATAGGTCACGCCGGGATCGGAGGCAACTACGTGGGGCAGGCTGCGAATGGCGACGCCGTCGTCATAGGTGAGTTGTTTGCGATTGAGCTCGTCGGTGGTGAGACGGTGTCCCCATGGATTGAAGCGAAAGACCCAGAGGTCATTGGTTCCGAGGGTCTTGATGAATTGATCGATATTGCTGTTGAGTCCATTAATGGCCGATGAAATGAGGATCACGGTGGCGATGCCAATGGAGATTCCGAGGACGGTGAGGCCGGAGCGCAGTTTGTTTTTGCGCAGAGTCTCGAGGGCCATCTTTACGGATTCTTTGGAGTCTCGCAGTCGCATGTGCTTCGCACCAGTTCTTAGTTCAGAGTTCGTAGTTCCGAGTCGTCAGTTCCTGGGGCTTTGGGGCTTAAGAGATTCCAATAACCCAAAGAGGATCTTTCTTACTTCTTCCGATAAATCTTCCGCTTCGCCGATTCTTTCCGGTCGCCCGAAGTGGAGAGCACGCGCAATTTCGAGTTGTGTCTGGACTTCACAATTCGAGCCGCGGGCTACGCCGAGGAATTGTCGGAATTCACCTTTACTTGTTCTTCTCTGGCCCTCTGCAATATTGCTCGGAATGGACACGACGGCCCTCCGGATCTGACTGGTAAGTCCAAACTGCTCTGCCCTGGGAAACTTCTGACTTAGTCGATAAACAGCTAAAGTCAACTCCATTGCACGCTGCCAGACTGTCAGTTCTCTAAATGTCTGCCCCACAGTAATTCACCGCTTTCCGTTGCCGATTCCGGATAACCGAGACCTCTAAACTAAGAACTCCGAACTAAGAACTCTGAACTGTTCTTCTCACAGCTCCGCGCGCAGCGCCGCGATGGGATCGAGTTGAGAGGCTTTGTGGGCCGGGTAGACGCCGAAGAACAGGCCGACAGCAATGGCGACAAACAAGCCGACCAGGATGGACCATATTGCCACTTCCGATGGGAACGCGATGAGCACCGTGATGACTTTGGCGACGCCGATGCCCGCAATGACACCGATGACTCCGCCTGCAAGAGACATGGTTGCGGACTCGATAAGGAACTGAAGGAGGATGTCTTTGCGGCGGGCGCCCAGCGCCTTGCGGACGCCAATCTCGCGGGTGCGCTCGGTGACCGACACGAGCATGATGTTCATGATGACGATGCCGCCTATGACGAGCGAGATTCCGGCGATGGCCACGACGACAGCTCCGAAGTTATCGAGGATTTTGCCGAGCATATCTCCGAAAGTCGAACTTGAATCGATGGAGAAGCTATCTGGGACGCCGGGCGCCAGGTGGCGACGAATGCGCATAATGGTGCGCAGTTCGCCGGAGACGGCATCCATCGCATCGCCTCCGCCTCCGGCATCGACATAGATGTCGAGGGTGTCGTGTGAGCCGTGGGACTGGAGAAAAGCAGTGAGAGGAATGCCCACCCAGTTATCCATGCTGGAACCCATCATTTTGCCCTGGCTCTCGGCGACTCCGATCACGGTATAGGGGGCGCCGTCGACACGAATTTCCTTGCCCAGAGGATCGCCGGGACCGAGCACATTTTCGACAACGTCGGCGCCCACGATGGCGACGTGGGCGCTGTGCTGGTCCTCGACTTCGGTGAAGGAGCGGCCGATTGCGATGTTGAGATTCGACAGGGCGGGCATGGCCCAGGTTATTCCGCGGATGTTGGAGTCAGTGGAAGATCTGGTCTGGTAAACGATCCTGCCGACAGTGGCGCGGTCGGCTCCCACCGATAAGCAGGATTTGCATTCAGAGAGGATGGCCCTGTAGTCGTCGTAGGAGACGTCTCTGCGCTTCTGGAATTCCAGATACTCGTCGACGGTCATGAAGGTCTGCGGCATCTTCCTGATGGTGACCACGCTGGCGCCGTAGGTGTTGATTTTGGCGGTGACGAATTGCTTGGCGCCGTTGGTGAGAGTGACGACCATGATGACGGAGGCGACGCCGATGACGACGCCGAGCAAGGTGAGGATGCTGCGCATCTTGTTGGCCCAGAGAGATTGCAGCGCGAGTTTGACGGCTTCGGTCAGTTCCATGAGTCAGCTTTCCCCTCGCGATCCACAGAGCGCTTGGGTGGCCTGCAACGCGGAAATTGTGCCTGGGGAATTTGGAACAGTTTCTCGAAAAAACGAAGTGCCAGAGCGGATTCCGGGGTCAACATTGCGGACTGGTAGGGCAGACCGAAAGTTACCGGATCGCAGCCTTGGATGACCCTGAGCAACCGGGCCGGGGGATTGGTCTGTGGCCATATCTCGATTTCCGGTTCATCTATTCATACCGCAAAGCTTCAATCGGGTCCAGATTTGCGGCTTTCCATGCGGGATAAATGCCGAAAATCAGCCCAATGGCGCAGGAGACGAAGAAGCCGATCAGAACCCACATCACTGAAAGTGCCGCGGGCAGACCGATGGGCAGAAAGTAGATGATCCAGGTAATTACCGCACCGAGCAACAGACCGATGAGCCCGCCTACGGCGGATAGGATGACGGCCTCGGTAGTGAACTGCGTCAGGAGAGCCCGCTTGGTTGCGCCGAGGGCTTTGCGCACGCCGATTTCGCGGGTTCGCTCGGTCACCGAGACGAGCATGATGTTCATAACGCCCACCCCGCCGACCATGAGGCCGACCGAGGAGACGGCGATCATGAAGAGCACGAGTCCGCCTGTAAGCTGGCCCCACAGCTTGGTCAGCGAATCGGGGCCGAAGATCTCGAAATCATCGTCGGCTTCGACTCTCACCTTGCGGTGGATGCGCAGCACTTCGCGAACTTCCTCCGTGACCAGCGACTTGTATTTCTGGTCGTCGAACTTCACGCCGATGTACATGTCCTTGATCTCCGGATAGAGGTTGTGAAAGGTGCCCAGGGGAAAGTAGACGCCATTGTCCGCCGGGTTCTTGCCGGAGCCGAAGGGTTGTTTGCGTTTGTCGACAACGCCGATGACGGTGTAGAGCCCGGTGGCTACATTCACATCCTTGCCGATAGGATCTTCAGTGCCGAACAGGTCTTCGGCTGTGTCGTGGCCCAGCAGGCAGACGTGCGCGTGACGCTGGTCTTCGCCATCGGTCCAGAAACGGCCTTCCTGCGCGACGAGTTCCGACGTCATTTCGAGCGCTGCGGTTGAACCCATCAGGAAAGCCCCAGCTACTTTTTTGCCGTTGTATTTCACGCTGACGTCGCCCACGTGGAACTGCTGATTCACGTGCTGGTAGGATCCGTCGACGGCCAGTACGTGGGGCAGGCCGCGCAGGGCAAGCACGTCATCGAGGTTCAGCTTTTTGCGGGTGAGCATCTCCGTCGTGGGTCGCACGCCGATCAGAGGCATATGGAAGACCCAGAGAACATTCGATCCCAGCGAGGTAACCCAGCCGGAGACGCGATTGTTGACTCCGTTGATGACCGAAGAGATGGTGATCACCGTGGTGACGCCGATGACGATGCCGAGGATGGTCAGTCCCGAGCGCAGCTTGTTTGCCCTCAGCGTTTCGAGCGCCAGCTTGACGGACTCGCGGGTTTGCCCTCGTGCCATGGACGCCTTCAGGGAACAGGGAACAGTCTGGAGCCAGATTATCGCCGGCCAGCCTGTGACGGATTATGACGTATGGCCCACCGGCCCCCTGGATGCTCTCTTCGATATGCACAGCCGGGCAATCCACAACTTCAGCTCGCTGCTGGATAACCCCTCACTAGCCTGGAACGAGATGACCGTGCATTACCCGTGGCGGAAGCCGGAGCAGCCAAAGCCTACCGCGCGCAAGGCGCTGGCCCATATTCTCCTCCACAGCCAGCGTCACTGGGCGCAGTTAGCCACACTCGTCCGCGCCGCCGGCTTTCCTTCCGGCTTCAGCGGCGATCTGCTCTTCAGCTCTGCGCTACGTTAGGATCGGCCGTACTAGGATTGGCCGAACTCGGCGCCGTCTGGCCCTTCGAGAAACAGCTGCGGCACAGCACCGGCCTGCCCTGTGTCGGCTTGAACGGAACCGTCGTCTCTTCGCCGCATTCGGAGCACGTAGTGCGCGTCTCCGCCCGCACCCGCCCGCCGCTCGAGCTGCGCTTCGCCTTGCACTGTTTGCAGCGCTTGGGGTCGTTCACAAATTGTTTGTCGTGAAAAAAAACCTGCTCGCCGGCGGTGAACACAAACTCCGCCCCGCAATCGATACATATCAGGATTCGATCGGTATACGCCATGGCCGTTCCCAAAAGAAGGGATCGAAGAAATCGGCCATGTCCCTGGAAGCTTGCCGGTCCCGTTTCCCTGTCTTCGTACGTCTTTCCACACAAGGGCCCGGGCCGCGATAAAGAGGGCGGCGTTGTTGCAAAGTCTCTCGCAGGACCGAAAGACCGGGTTGCTTCCGCCACGAATTGTGCATGGGCGAAAAGATCAATGTTCAAAATCGCGATGCGCCGCCTCAATCTTGTCTTTCCTTCATGCGGCTTCCGCTGCTCTTCCGCGGACTGCACCGAGACGGCCCATCGCGATTCAGTTTTCAGGAGCCTGCTAACAGGTTCCGTGTTAAGTTAGTCCTGCTCTTTACGAGCCTTCTTGCGATTCCGCTTGCGCGCCAAAGCTGCCTTCACACGACGCTTCTCGCCCGGCTTCAGGTAGTAGGAGTGACGCTTCACTTCCTTGATGATGTCTTCCGTCTGTACCTTCCGCTTAAACCGGCGTAGCGCATTCTCGAGCGGCTCGCCTTCTTGTACACGAACCTCTGCCAAAAAATCCCACCTCCGAACCTGCCAAAGGGCCTCTCTAATGATACTGGAATTCGCGATACTCCGGTCAAAAACTACTCGAATCGCCAGAATGCCCACCGGGTCCCATCGTCTTCTTCTAAGAATCTGTCTGGAAACTCCTGTTGCTTTGAAAGGGGCCGACTTCACAGATTGCCGAAAAGCTTACCTGATGCCAGGAATGAAGGGGACGGGCTTTGCAGGCTGCGGAAAAACTCGTCCCAAGAGCAGTTTTGAAAGGGCACGAGTTTACTCGTGCCGATAAGTCGATTGGATTGACGCCGGCTTTAGCCGCTGAGGGATGTATTTCACAATTTTTCGCGGAACTTTTGACTTTTTCCGCAACCTGTTTAGCCCCTGATGGCCTGTTTTTTTTACCTCATCGCGAACCTCGGAATAGTTTTTAGACAGGTTCTAAATCCCTCCAATGGTTCTTCGCTAGAAGGCCCGTTTCCGATGGAGCCGTCACTCGTCCGCGACTCCAAGAATGCGGGTCCGTCCACGAGGAATCCACTGCTCACGCGCCCTTGGCCCGCCCGGCGGTTCCTGCTGGACTGGGTGGGGGTTCAGGGGTCCGTGATGAATTCTGCTCTGAGAATTTGTCATGGAGAATCACATTGAGCAGCGACTTATGGACCCGGATGCGACCCTTGTATTCAATCAGTCCAAGGTCGCGAAAGCGATTCATGAAGAAGCTGACGCGGGAACGGGTGGTGCCGACCATCTCTGCCAGAGTTTCCTGCGTGATGGGTGGAACCAGGTGGTCCGGATTACCCGGCTCATCGAATGCGGACAAGATCAGCAGAATCCTCGCCAACCGCTTCTCGCTTGAGTTGAAGAGCTGATCGACCAGATCGGCCTGGGTTCGCATACTCCGGGCCAGCAGGAATTTCCGGAACATTTCGGAGAAGTCGCTCTCCGCGTGCATCACGCGGATCATCTCCTCCCTTGCTATCTTGAGCGCTGAACAGGCTTCAATTGCAGTGGCAGTCGCCAAGTGCAGAGCGCCCACACTGGCCAGCGACTCCTCTCCGATGAATTCCCCGGAGACAAGAAGCGCGATCGTGGCCTCTTTGCCCTCCGGGGAAACAACGGTGAGTCTTGCGCGGCCCGCTCGAAGATAGAAGATGGAGTCCGCCGATTCTCCCTGCGAAAAGAAGACCTGCGTGGGCCGCAATTGGACGAGTTTTCGTCCCACTCCTGCTTCTTCAAGAAAGGTGGCGAGGTCGAAGATCATGCTTCTCACCTCAACCCTTCGTAGAGCCAATCCCGGATGTTGGCTTTACGGGAGCAGTTCAGAAGAGTGCGCGGCCGTTTCAGACTTGAGCTAGTCGAGATTTCACTTGCGCAATCCCGGCTGTGCAACACTATACTCCTTTCCGCCCGTTTTAGATGTTTGTGGGGCGGTCGTTCAGGTGTCAAGGCTGGTCCTCTTCGGGCGCCAAACCGGGGCGATCACCGCGGCCGTCCCGGAGGGGGAAGACACGAAAATAGCCCAAGGGGTTCCTGCGGACAGGTCTTCGTCTGCGGGGCGGAGGACAAGCGGAGCGCCGTCCTGGGACAGCATCCCAAGCACGTTTTCGCGCCCCGTAGGCGCGGCGAAGAGTTTAATCACCGTTCGTCGTGTTCATGCCACTGGCCCCCGGCCCAAACTCACCCACAACCGGTTCTTTCCTCCGCACGCCTATCAGTCTGTGGTGAAGGTCAGGATTTGAAAGGGCACGGCCTTCAAAGCCTGCCCCCGAGCTTGCCGAATGATGCCGTAAATGATTGATAAGAAACGATGGACTTTGAAGCCCCTGAGGGATGATTTTCGATCATTTCGACTTTCACCACGGGCAGCTATGCGTCTGTTGTCGTTGGAATCTCTTCGATTTCCTGCCCAGCATCCAGCGCGAATATCGTCTCAATAGCTTTCAGCAGGACTTCTGGATGCACAGGCTTCGAAATCAGCGCGAATCTCCCCGCCTTATCCCCTGGTACCTCGACCGAATCCTCAAAATTCGCCTGTCCCGAAAACAGGATTACTCGGCACCCCGGGCAATCCCTCTGAACTTGCACCGCCAGTTCAATCCCCGAAAGTTCCGGCATCACAATATCCGAAATCAGCAAATCGGGAGCCTCCGACCGCGCTGATTCCAATGCCAGAAGCGGCTCCGTGAAACCCGTAGCGTCAAACCCCCGCAGGTTCAGGATTTGAGCCAGTGTCGACACGATCATGTGCTCATCATCGACAAGATAAATGCGCCGTTGATTGTGTGACCCGGACATCGAAGCCCCTTCCTACCAAAAACGCGCCATCAAATCTTCTGGCTCAGGAACCGGCATCTCACTCCGGGTTGAATCGTAATCTCTGGTCTTGGTGGACTCAATCTAGGACATTCCGGCGTGGCTGTATGCCCGGTACCGAACATAAGCCATTGAAAGAGAAGATATTTTGCCCATGCAAGGCCCTCTTCACTACTTCCGGATTTTCGCAAGAACTTGACCCACTCCGCTCCCGCTCTGGCGTCGGAATGCATGCTTTGACGGTAATTTTGGTCTGCGAATGTTCAAAGCTGACCATCTTTGTCGGGGAAATGACAGTAAATGTTTAAGATGCCCGGAGATACACGAGGCTTCATTGCCCTCTCATGTGTGAATGGCTTGGAGTATTGAAGGTAAATGACACATCTGGGCACACAAGATGCAGCTGAGCCGGCGCTGAATCAACAGCGCACTTTGTGCGCGTCAGGCGAGACCAAATCATGAAATCCGAAGCAGGAGAAAAATGCCGCAAGAAATCCTTTCGGTCGAAGACAGCCCCGGAGATGTCCGGCTGACAGTGGAAGCGTTTCGCGTTGTAAACAAGGCCGCATAAGCAATTGAAAGAAAAGAATCTCACCCGCGCGAGCCTTCCGCGCAATCCCGCCAACCCGCAAAACCCAGAAAACTCCGCTCGCGCGCCTCTTTCCAGGTTTCCGCGTTATGCACAATTTTGTGGCCCAGATGTTCAGAATTGAACATTCAAGAATAATTAAGAAATTTTAAAAGAGTCGAGTGTCGGTTATCTCCCTGGATTTTGCCTGCCCAGTCTGGGTTCGAAACCTCACAAAAAATGCAAATTGCGAAAGGTCGCTCTCTGTTTTCAATCTCATGTTGCACGCAAATAGATCGCGCAGCATCGGCTTCCGAAGCGATCACATGCAGATCCGCCGATCACGCCGGAAACTGTTCCCGCGCCAGCCCGCGCACAGAGTGCGTTCCAAAGAAACGCGATCGAAGCCCCGATGGAAACCGCGATGGAGACCACGATCCTTGCGCGTGTTGTCGCCAAGCCAATCAGCTTCCCCGAAGACATCGAGATTCTCTATCACTGTCTCGATGAGCAGCAGACTTTTACAGGCAAATCATTTTCTGGCGCGCATTGCTCCTGGGATGAAGTACAACGCCGCTTTGCGACCGATAGCGAAGCTGCAAGAAAATGCAAGCGGTATTTTCGCAAGCGAGAAGCCGCATTCCTTTGCAACCAGCAAGTGATGATGCAAGTCGACAGCTAAGACCATTTCGCCAACGATCGGAACTCGCCATGACGGAGATGGATAGAATCTGGCGCTTGCTGCGGCTCGATAACCTCGAGGCGCTCCTCGTCCTGCGCGAAATCGAGCGCGTCGGATTGAACTTCCAGATCGACTCTCCGCAGATCGCGCCAGAACAAAAAGCGGCCGCCATCTTCCGCCGAGACCAGGTGCTGATCGAGTGGGGCGAGACCCTCACCGAATTGGAAGATTTGCGAAACTCCAACGACCCGGCCGATTAGTCCAACCTCAACCGCGCTCCGGCAAGAATGCACTGCCTCATCCCATGTTTTAGACTGAGCCATGAGGTTCCGCTTCACATGATCCGCACTTACCAGGGCCACACGCCGCGCGTTCCCGAAAGCTGTTACGTCGATCTCTCCGCCCAGCTCCTCGGCGACGTCACCCTCGGCGAACACACATCCGTCTGGATGAACGCCGTCCTCCGCGGCGACGTCCACTCCATCAAGGTCGGTGCCAACTCCAACGTCCAGGACTGCTCGGTCCTCCACGGCCAGCGCAACCTCTACTCCGTCACCGTCGGCGACTGGGTCACCATCGGCCACAACGCCACTGTCCACGGCTGCATCGTCGAAGATGCCGTCCTCATCGGCATGGGCGTTACCATCCTCAACGACTGCCGCATCGGCGAAGGCTCCATCATCGCCGCCGGTGCCGTCCTTCCCGAACACACCGTCGTCCCGCCCCGCACCCTCTGGGCCGGTGTCCCCGGCAAACTCCGCCGCCAACTCGCCGGCTCCGATCGCGCCCTCATCATCGAGTACGCCCAGAACTACCTCGACTACACCGAAATCTACCTGGCCGAAATGCGCAAGTGAGCCACACTCTTTTGCGAAGCTCCAATTCCCACGACCATGGGTGCCCCATCCTTCCGCGCTTTTTGCGGAAGGGTGGGAAAGCATGAACCCAGCCCCGCCGTTTGCGAAACACCCATTCCCACGACCATGGGTGCCCCATCCTTCCGCGCCTTTTGCGGAAGGGTGGGAAAGCATGAACCCAAAGCAACCCATGTCATCCGGTGCGAAGCGAAGGATCTGCTTCTGTTTTCGCAAAGCATCAACGACGCCGAAATGCGCAAGTGAACTTCAAGATGACGCATTGTTCATCAATCGTCCGACCCGTGCATCGTTTAGCATCATTAAATATCGTGAGAAGTTCAAGAAAAAATCCCCTGGCAAATAGGACCACACTTTTCGTATCCATACTGGTGCTGGCCCTCAACGTTTCCGTCCACGCCCAAAACACCGCAAGCACCTTACCCGACGCGCCCAAGCCCCAATCCAAATCTGAATCCAACCAGCCCGTCACTTTGCGCTCCGTCCCGCGCAACATTCTCACCGATCAAAAAGCCATCTGGACCAGTCCCGCCCACATCAACGATTCGAATGCCATCGGTCCCGTGCTCCTCGTCCTCGCCACTACCGTCGCCATCACTACCGACCATCAGGTCATGTCCTCCTCCAAACTTCAGAACACCACCCTCAACAATGAAGGCTCCACAGCCTCCGACGGCTTAGTGGGAGGCTTCATCGCCGCGCCCGTTCTCATCTATGGCCTGGGCTCCATCCACCATGACGAACATGCCACTGAGACCGGCATCCTCGGCGGCGAAGCCATCCTCGACAGTCTCGGCGTCAACGAAGTCCTCAAAATTGTCGCCCTGCGCGAACGCCCCACCGTCGACAACGCCAAGGGCAAATTCTTCCAAACCAGCGTCGGCTTCAACTCTTCGTTTCCTTCCAACCACAGCATCATCGCCTGGTCCTCCGCCGCTGTCATCGCCTCAGAATACAAAGGCCCCCTCACCCAGATCGCTGCCTACGGACTCGCCACCGGCGTCAGCGTCTCGCGCGTCCTCGCCCGCCAGCACTTCCCCTCCGATGTATTAGTCGGCAGCGCTGTAGGCTGGTTGATCGGACGCTACGTAGTCCACCGCCACCAGCACAACTACTAAACAGAGCGCTGAGCGGAGCGCCGTGCGATGCACGAAGCGGAGTTTAAGGACCTGCGGTTGTTTTTCACAATGCGCCAATCCGCACGGAAACGGGTGCCCCAGGTCCCGATTTTGGGACCTGGGAAAGCACGAACCCAACCCACAGCGACCCCTCAAACATCATCCCCAGGCAACAACGGCAACGTCAAATTCTCGGCCGCTGCAGGCCGGCTCCGCGGAGCCTTCTTGAACGTCGCATCCCGCCGATGCAGCGGATACTCCGGCTGCCTCCCCTCCAGAATCTCCTGAATGCTCAAAATCTGAACCCGCGCATACGTCGTCCCATCCGACGACTTGTACAACCCCGCCTCCGCCGCTTCCTTGGTCATCGGTTTGGTCGGCGGCTCAAAGCAGAGAAAGACCCCAATCTCCGCCTTCTCTCGTGAAAGCACACCGCGCAAGTCGCGCACCTGCGAAACCGTCACCCCGCCCGCCTACTGTTCAGGGCTTTCTTGCGGCCTGCGGGCTGACAATCCTTTTGTCTTTCTTCAAATGAAGCAACTCAGAGAGCACACGAAATTGTTTCGCCTCTTCGTACCAACGGAGGCAGCTATCGAGGTCATCAGTCCAAACAGCATTAGGAATCGCAGCGACCGGTTGAAAGATTTCGATCAGACGCGTGTTCGCGGGTCGGGGTAGAAGCCACGACGCGACAGTGTAGCGAAAGTTTCTCCAGCTTCCACACGAAGGGTGCATGTTCACTGCGAGAATATCGAAATCTCCGAAACTGTAAGGCCTTGTACTCACGGTGACCGACTCAGTCGTCGTGATCGTTGTTCCCGTTCCGAGAAGGGTACTCTTGGAGGTCTTCTCTCCCGTTCGTGTCTTCTGTACCTCGACAACAAACAGTGATCCCCTCTCGTAGTGCTTCGGATAATAGAGTTTTGGTTTGCCTTCCTCAAGGCGTTGAAGCTTCACTTGAATCCGAGCGGCAAGTTCCCCCTTTTTTAGCAACGCGTCGTAAGGTTGATCGCCACTAAAGTCGACCGGCTTCCATCCAGACTCTGCAACGGTTGGTAAGACTTCGTTCACAAAGACGGCCTCCGCGATGATGCCGCGGACTCCACGCTTTGTCAGGTCAGAAGAACGGCTAATGGCGCTTAGGATCGTGTCGGCGTCGACTCCCCATTCGCGTTCAAGAGGATGCGGTACAAGCCTCCGAAGATACAGCTTCAGAGCCCTGCGGTCCCCTTCAGAACATTCGTCAACGAGTTTACTGATCGCCTCGAGAGACTCGCTCATTTGCTGGTCGTCCTGCCTGCTCAGCTACAAAAGCCTTGACCTCGGCTCGATTCAACAACACCTTGCCAGCGATCTTGAGAACCCGGAGTCTTCCTCTTTTGATCAGCCGAGAAATCGCTTGCCGAGATACGCCGCGGATACGAGCAGCTTCCGCTTGTGAAACCCAATCACTCCCGTTTTGAAAATGGGTTGACAATGTAAACCTATTTCTGCTACCTTTCTCCTTAGCAAACCCGTATTATGGCAACAACCGTGGCGACCAAACCGCAAACTGTTTACGACAATGATGAGACCGGGCTCTCGGCCGAAGCTGGACCTTCTCTGAATAAGTCTCCTTTGGATCATCCGGCTCGGTTGATCTGCGGGGACTCGTTTTTCACCTCACGCCTGGGAGTCGCATATTGCGGTGATTCATTGGAACTTCTGAAGGCGCTTCCCACATCGAGCGTCAACTTAGTTGTGACCTCCCCACCATATGCTCTGCATTTCAAGAAAGAATACGGCAACGAACATAAAGATAACTATGTGAAATGGTTTTTGCCGTTTGCAGAGCAGATTCTTCGTGTCCTCAAAGACGACGGAAGTTTCGTATTGAATATAGGAGGCAGCTACAACAAGGGGACGCCGACACGGTCCATTTATCACTTCAAGTTGCTCGTTGCTCTTGTCGAGGAAATCGGCTTTCATCTGGCGCAGGAATGCTTTTGGCATAACCCCGCAAAAATGCCGGTACCAGCAGAGTGGGTGACGGTACGCCGTATTCGCGTCCGCGATTCTGTCGAGTATGTATGGTGGTTCTCAAAGACCCCCCATCCGAAAGCGTCGAATCTTAACGTCCTTAAGGAGTACAGCGAGGACATGATCCGATTGAACAGAAATGGCGTTCGTGGCACTACGCGGCCTTCTGGGCATGTGATCCGGAAGTCTTTTGACAAGATCGACGCTGGTGGCGCAATCCCGTCGAACGTGACCGAGGCAGAGTTCGAGACTCCGGAAAGCATGATGAAGATGGGGAATAATTCTGCGAACGACCTTTACACAAAACGGTGCAAGGAGGAGGGAGTCAAAATTCACCCGGCTCGCTTCCCGGCTCTCCTTCCGAGATTCTTCATCAAGCTGCTGACCGATCCAAACGATTTGGTTTTAGATCCATTCGCCGGCTCTCTTACCGCTGCTGCTGTTGCAGAACAGCTGGATCGTCGCTGGATCGCAGGGGAGGCCATCGAGGAATATCTCAAAGCCGGAGTTTTTCGATTTCAGGAATTCTCACGGAACCCGATGCTGTTCTAGCTAAAAATCGGCTAATCGACTGAGCCTCGTTTTGTCCCCATGGCCACTCTCCCAATTTCCACAATGTGTTCGTAAGTGCGCTCCGCGTCGATGTTCCACTCCCACGTGTCCTCGAACGCGCGAATCTGCGAACTCGACTGCGAGCCGTCTTTCTCCGCAAACAAAACGTTGTAATCCTGCCGTGAATTGAACGGCGGATCGAGATACACAAGATCGACGCTCTCGTCCTTCACGTAGCGTTGCAGCACTTCGTAGTTATCGCCGTAAAAGAGCTGGTTTTTTTGCGTCGTCACTGATTTGCGTCGAGAGTAGCACAGAGGCCCTGACCCACTCGCACCATCCCCCTGCTCGATTCCCCCAACGTCACCGCCAAGCCAACGGCAGCAGCCTCAAGCCACACGAATACACCCTCCTTCCCCAAAAAGTGTCATCCTGAGCGGAGCAGCTTGTCGGGGTCCCCAAGGACAGGTCTTCGTCCTTGGGGTGACCTTGGGGCCCCGGGACGCGTCAGCGTACGTGGGGAAAGCGGAGCGAAGGATCTGCTTCTCACACAGCACCAATACGCACCCTCACCTCCCGCTTCGAGTGACCTTCAGCACACCGCATCCGTCGGCCACGCCGTACATTCGCCCCATGCGTGAGCGGCTCTATTTCACCTACATGATGGCCAGCAGAAGCCGCACTTTGTACGTAGGCATCACCGGTGACCTGGTCAAGCGCGCCTTCCAGCACAAGCAGAAAAAATACTGCGGATTCACCGCCCGATATAACTGCGAGCGCCTCGTCTGGTTTGAACGATTCACCGAAGTGAGCGAAGCGATCCAGAGAGAGAAAGAACTGAAAGGCTGGACCCGCGCCAAAAAGATAGCGCTCGTCGAATCCGCTAATCCAACGTGGGAAGACCTGAGCCAGCCATGGTACCAACCTCCAACAACGCATTCCGCGACGTAGCGAAGGATCCGCTTCTCACACAGCACAATACGCACCAAGAATTGGTGAGCCGAGCAGTGCGGCAGCAAAGCGGCTTCGGGCCCCCGCGAATACACTCTCCATCCGCAAAAAAGTGTCATCCTGAGCGGAGCAGCTTGGGGCCCCACGGACGCGTCAGCGTTCGTGGGGTAAGCGCAGCGAAGGATCTGCTTTTGTTTTTCACGCTGCCTCAATTCCCACAAGACCGCCGTACGCATCCTCTCCGCTTTTTCCGCGGAAAGGGTGGGGAAACAACCACCCACTCGGCTCTCTGTCCGCTGCTCACGACGGCGCAATCACCCGCAACCCCGGCACAACTTCAAAATACCGCGCATTAAACGTCGCCACCGCATCGCCTCGCTCCAACGCAGTCGTCGCAACAATCAGATCGTGGTAGCCAATCATCTTCTCGAGCACAAAGGTTTTCCCTTGATACCGCGCTCGGTTCCCTGTTCCCTATTCCCTGCCGTCAAGCTGCTCCAACAGCGCGTCAAACTCCTCCAGCCGGCCATACTCGATAATCACGCGTCCCCGCCCGTGCTTGTCCTCGATCCGCACCCGCAAGCCAAGCGCCCGCTGCAGCCGCTCCGCCACTTCCTTCACATTGGGGTCAACCACCGGCTCTGGCTTCGGCTCCTTCTTCTCCAGGTCCGGAAAGAGCATGCTCTGCACCAGGGTCTCCGTTTGGCGAACAGAAAGCGAAAGTGTGCAGATCCGCTTCGCGGCCTGTTCGATGCCCGGATGGTGCTGCAAGGCGAGCAGCGCCCGCGCATGCCCAAAGCTTAGCTCTCCCGACTCCACCTTGTTCTGCACGTCAATCGGCAACTTCAACAAACGAAGGAAGTTACCTATACTTGCGCGATCTTTCCCCGTACGCAGTGACATCTGCTCCTGCGTCATCGAGAAATCCCGCGAAAGCCGATCGAAAGCCCGCGCCTGCTCCATGGGGTTCAAATCGGCGCGCTGCAAATTCTCGACGATGGTGATCTCCATCGCCTGCTCATCCGACACCTGCCGCAGGAACGCAGGAATCGTTTTCTTCCCCGCTAACCCCGATGCCCGCCAGCGCCGCTCGCCGGCAATCAGCTGGAACCGGCCATCCGCCTGAGGCCGCACTAGGATAGGCTGCACTACGCCGTTCGCGGCAATCGAAGCCGCAAGCTCGGCAAGCGTATCCTCGTTAATCCGTGATCGTGTCTGAAAAGGATTGGGGTCGATCTGGTCCAGCGGAATCTCGCGCGGCCGTCCTGCCTCGCTCTCGACGGGAGCAGCCGGTGTTGGAGCAGGCGCGGCGGAAGCATTCACTCGCGGAAGCAATGAATCAAGTCCCTTGCCCAGGGCGCGGCGTTTGGGGTCGGTAGCAGTCGTAGTCATCGGAATGGGCCTCGTACCCGGCAACATCGGCCGGTGGGTTTTCGGTCTTGGGATTCAGTTTGTTAGCGCGCAGCGGTCTTCGGTTAAGAGTAAGGCCAGAAGCGCACCTCGACCTTGGGCGCATTCGCTGCTGCGGCTTTGCGCTCGATACTGCGCGGACTTTCGATATTGTTGCGCGCCAGAAATTCACCTGTCAGTTCAAAATAGGACTCGGTTCCTCGGGAGCGGGCATCGTAGAGCGCCACGGGCTTGCCATGGCTTGGCGCCTCGGCCAGCCGTATATTGCGTGGAATTACGGTGCGAAAGAGTTTTTCCTTGAAGTAATCGCGCAACGTCTCTGTCACCTGCTGCGCCAGGTTCGTACGATCGTCGTACATCGTCAGCAGAACACCCTCGATGGAAATCTCTGGATTAAATGCTGCTCGCACGCGTTCCAGGGTTGAAATCAGCTCGGAAATACCTTCCAGGGCAAAGTATTCGGCCTGCATTGGAACAATCAGGGAATTTGCGGCCACTAAAACGTTCAAAGTCAATAAGTCCAGGGCTGGTGGGCAGTCCAGAACCACCAGATCATGATTGTCGCGGATGGGAGCCAGGGCGTCCCGAAGTCGGGTTTCGCGGCCTTCAACTCCAGCCAATTCAATGTTTGCGCCGGTGAGGTTCTTGGACCCCGGAAGTAGCCAGAGATTCTTGACGTCTGTTGGCAAAATCACCTGTTCGGCCGGAGCATTGCCGACCAGTACGTCATAGATGGAATGGCGGTTGTCGTCCCGGGGGACGCCAAGTCCGGAAGTGGCGTTGGCCTGGGGGTCGCAATCGACCAAAAGGACGTTGAGACCTTCGATGGCGAGGCAGGCGGAGAGATTAATTGCGGTGGTCGTCTTGCCAACTCCGCCCTTTTGATTGACCACGCCGAGTATCTTGCCCATGGCATTTCAGGTTAGAACTCGGGGGTGGCTCTGTGCAGTGATTTGCGCTGTGGAGAAATCGGGACGATTGTGGAAAGCGTCCGGAAGAGGGTCCCGGAAGCGGCGGCAAACTCATGATGTCACTAGAGTTGCGGAAAATCACCAGAGATGGGCAATCCAAAAAGAAATCAACAGACTGGGCAAAAAGATTTATGAATCCTGCCCCGAAAATAGGGCAAGAAGGCATATGTGAACGCTGAAGCCTAGTCCACTCGAAATTGTTCCACGTGGAACAATCCTGAGGTTCCGCCCCAGATCGCAATTCGTGATTGAGCCGTCAAATTGTTCCACGTGGAACAATTTGGATCGATGGGGCAGCCAATTTGGAGACCGAATGGGAGTTCGGGTGCGGGATGGCTCCTTTTTTGGAGAATGGCTGAGTTTCAAAATTGTTCCACGTGGAACAATTTGAGATGGGCGGGTTAAAAAACCAAGACTCGGGCTCGCTCGGGGGTGGAATTCCGTTTGCGAGGAGCCGGGGGCAAAATTGTTCCACGTGGAACAATTTTGGGCGTTGGGTTGAAATGGCGGAGCTGGTCTGGGTTGCGGAATTGCTACCCGTGGAACAATTCTGTGGGGGTGGCGGGTCGAAATTGTTCCACGTGGAACAATTTTGGCGGCGCGCTGGATTTTTGACTGGATCAATAAACTGAGAGTCTGACGCAATTCTGTTGATGACGCGAATAACTGAGGCGGCCGTTTGTTGATGCGGCTTTGGTGCGGAGCCGGGGCTATGTCCTACCTGCCAGGGCAAGGATGCGGTTGTCGCTGCCGGGGAGCGGGATTGGCTCGGACCAAAGGAAGGTAGGGCCTGCGGCGGTTTGGAGATTGGGGAGATCGGACTGGGTGGTTAAGAGCGCGAGCCAGCCGTTGGGGCTGATGAGGTGGGTTGCTGCCTCGACAGCTTGGTCCATGTGATCGACGGCGCGGAGGGTTACGCAGTCGAATTGGGTGGTGAGGGTTTCGGCGCGGTCGGCGTGGACCTTGGCGGTGATGGCGGTGACGCGGATGGCTTCCTGGAGGAAGGCGGCTTTTTTGCCTTGGGACTCGGCGAGGGTGACCGCTAAGTCCGGGCGGCAGATGGCGATGGGGATGCCGGGGAAGCCTGCCCCCGAGCCAAAGTCGAGGAGGGTGGCGATGCCCGACGGGAGGGCTTGGGCACAGGCGATGGACTCGACAAAGTGGCGGGAGAGAATGGCTTCGGGGTCGCGGACGGAGGTCAGATTGGTGCGGGCATTCCAGCGAAGAATTAGCGAAAGATAATCATTAAGTTGTTTATATTGTGATATTTGAAGGATTGGGAGATGTACGTCGACGAGCAGTTCGTTCAGGCGCTCGGCTGAAGGAGTTGCCACCATAGATCGATGATAGGCGGAAATTGGCGAGATGCGAAAATTGCGACGGCAGATGCATCTTGCACCTTTTGATCGATGAAGCAAAGCCGACATTTGAGGAGTAATGTGTGTTGACCGGGCCACTCAGGCAAGCGAAGAGGCCCGCTTTTTACAATCACCCTTCGGCCTTCATAATCGTTTTTCAACGAGACCCAAAAGGGAATCCGGCAACCAGAGCCTGACTCGGGCTACCTGATTGCCTTCTTTTAAGATGGTCGCCGATCACTTCTCGTGGACTGATCGGGATTGTTAGGGCATCCACGACCGTTGCCGGTTGAGCCGCACCAGCGGCACTTTTTGGCGCCGCTGCCGTGCTTGTGTTTCCTGGCCGGGTGCCCCAAGCCTCGCTTCTGGGACCTGGGAAACCCATACCTAATGCTGGAACTCACTGCCGCAGACCAGCGCCCGCGCCCACACGCAATAACTATCGAACGAAGAAAAGCCACATGGCAACGAGCGATGCGCCGCCGATTCCATCTATCGATTTCTTCACATCATCAATAGTAGCGATTCTAGAACCATGTGAATCACGAACGTCCCCTCCATCGAATTCGGCCAATCTGGCCCCATGGTTATCTTTGAAATATTTACCGTCAATCTCCCCCAACCTACTTCCGTGATTGTCGCGTATGTACTTACCATCAAATACTGCAACTTTACTTCCGTGGCGATCTCGCAATTCATCGTGATCGAATTTGTAGTCTGCCATCTTAGCCCCCTTATTGTGATTTTTGACAACGCCTGATGCCGGGTGCCCAGGTCCAGCTTTTGGGGCCTGAGACACCCGTACTTAATGCTGGAACTCACGGCCGCGGACCCACGTCACCCGCCGATTCATCATCCCAAAAATAATAGAGCTTCAAACCATCAGGTTTGCCGCACGTGCGCACTGATCTTGAGCCGATTAGCTTTTTCAATTTCTGAAAATGTTTGTCCCCGATGCTGTCTTCCGCTTTCTGATCAGCGTCGAAGCCAAAAATAACGAGGCCGACGATGGCCGGAGAGCTCATCCTCAGTTCCTCCCCTTCCGCGACCGCTCGAATTGTAGGCCCGACTTTGCGAAATCCGCCGCTCATTTCTTCAATTGTGGCGAGGTTTTTGGCGACACGGCAGTACGAAGAGAGCACTTCGGTCTTTCGTGCTTGCAGGACATGTTTGTATTCTTCGATCTGCCTTACGACCTTTGGCTGGGAGGATCCAGAGGCGCGAAGCTCCTTGTTGGCGAAGAGCTTAGCCTCCCAGAACACGACTTCGGCACAATCGGACCGATGTCCGAACGCGGCGATGTCGATCCTCGGATGGTCGCGCTTTGTATCGAGATTCTTCGCATCGAGCCTAATCTCGACGTCGACAATGTTCTCGTTGGCTTGGGCGATGGCGTGTACGCCTTGTTTTTCCATTCCCGAGAACAAGTCAGCGGCCCTTTTCAGTTTGCTCAACGTGTCCGACTCGTAGCTCGGAAGTATCGGTGTCGACTCTACATGAAAGATGCCGTTTTCGTTCAGGGTGACCCGATCCGACCGGTCCGGATCGAGCAAGTATTTTACATGCGTGTTGACATTCACTCTTCCGCCCTGGAAGTCGGCATTAAAGAGCGATTGTCCGTTCCAATAGACGTCAAGACTTTCATCGCGAATGCCGATGATCAGCGAAGCATCGACGAGCACATCCTTCCACCAGCCGGGCTTCTGCGCGAGTGCGGCCAACGCCGCCACGAAGTTGTCGCTCAGGCCTCTTTTGAATTCACCCACTTCAACCCTCTTCCTACTCGTCATCCTGACGACGGACGACATTTGAAAAAAGCATTGAGAACTGTCAGGCCAGGTCAAAAACCTCGCCGTCGTTGAGTGTGATTACGTTTGCAAAAATCTGGGAGAAGTCTTCACCGTGTTCGGTGTGAATGGGAACGAGCATGCGCGGATTCAGCGCCTCAGCCAACCGCTGCAAGTCTGCAACCGGCGCGTGTCCGCTCGTATGGGCGTAAACAAAGTTGACTGCCGGGTCGCTGCGGTAGGAGGCGATTTGGTCGCTGCCAAAGTAACCGGCGTGGTTTCCATCGAGATAGCCGAGCCACTGCGAGTAAATGACGTTGACGGGGGCTGCGGCGTTCTTGAATTCATCAATGAGGTGAAAGCTGGACATCTTGCCAAAGTAGAGAAATGCTTCGGGAGTTGCGTGTACTTCCTCACGCTTGACCCTGTGGCGATAGAGCCGCTTTCTGAAATCTCCAAAGTACTCTGGGTTGGCCTTGAGCCTTTCGTCCTGACTGTGAGTGGCGAAAACGCTTATCTCGGGCCAGTCCATGGCGGGCGTGTTTTGAGTGACTTGCCGAAGTTGTTCGAGCACCCATGCGGTGTAGATGTCAATGACGAGGAGTTTGCCGGCACGTTTGCAGGCCCGATGGGCGGAGACGATGCGGTCGATGTTTTGCGAGGACGCAAGCAGGAACGAGATGTTCTTCTGCTGTCGAATTGTCTGAAAGATTGTGTCTTCGACCGCCGTCTCGTCAGGGAATTGGTCGTTGCTTCGATGGAGCATGGTGCCTTCGAGGAAGAGGAGATCGATGTCGCGAATCGGGCGCTTTATGAGATTGTCGAAGAGCTTTCCCTTTCGGCCATGCGAGCGAAGATCGCCACTGTAGAACAGGCGCTTGCCTTCGGCTTCGATGAGGAAGGCGTAGGCATCGGTGGCGGAGTGGTCGACGAGATAGGGAGTGATGGTGAACTCACCGATGGTAAACGGCTGCCAGGCCTTGAAGTCGTGGAAGTCGAGCGCACATCTGTCTCCGCCGAGGAACACCTGCGGGGCGTCGATCAGGCTGCGGCCCAGCCTGCCGATGTAGACCGGAGTGCCGGGCGGCAGTGTAGCCATCAGGCCGAAGTGGTCCTGGTGAGGATGGCTGACCAGAAGCGCGTCCACGATAAGACGCGAGAGGTCTACGGGCCGACTGTCGGCTCTGAGGGGAAGTCCGGCATCGAGAAGAATCGTTGTCTTTCCCGATGAGAGCTGAATACAGTTTCCGCCAATTTCGTGGCTGCCCTTAAGAATGGTGACTTTCATTGGCGCCCAATTTGGGAGAACTCTTTCTCGCTTTGATGGAACAGCACCACACGCGATTCAGCCTCTTTACGCTGCGCCGATCAATGTAGTTGCTTGAGTGTCCCAATTCTATATCCAAAAAAACGGGCGAGAAATTTACAGTTTCCAGAAAATAGCGGTGGGGAACACACCTCAGATTGAGGGAGGAGCGCTTGCAGCGGGCCGTTCGTGACATCTCAGCTCCGAATAACCAGCAGCGGGTTGCTTCCAGCAACTTCCGCAATATGGTTGATGACGCCATCGGTCTCGAACCTGGCAGTTCGTGAATCAGGGTCGCAATTTCTCCAATTAGTACACGTCTAGTTCTTCCGTAAGAGTTGGATCGCAGGCCGCTAACTTTGCGCCAGTTGCAAGCATTCAAGGAATAACTCCTGATAAACGCCGATCGCGACTGCGATCATCGTTCCAGGCTCGTTCTCGAGATCTGCTGACACTTGCCGACATCTCGACACAAATCCGAACCTCGACGCTGACGAGTCTGTCATGGCGGGCCCGGATTGAGAACGGCAGATGTACATCGATTGCCAGGATGGCAATGCGTTGACCCAAGTTGCATCAATGTTGAATGCTTGTCTGGCCAATCCCA
>Ga0182030_10006698_pt1 | contig 24227 bp, 19 predicted proteins | sample 812S3MmetaG_FD_121299 | JGI IMG/M metagenome (GOLD analysis project Ga0182030, IMG submission 121299) | Permafrost microbial communities from Stordalen Mire, Sweden - 812S3M metaG (Illumina Assembly) | ecosystem: Environmental > Terrestrial > Soil > Wetlands > Permafrost | place: Sweden...
GCAGCGCCGCGCCTTCGAGTTGCTCGACCAAATCACCGTGTAGTCAGAACCAGAACACCCTGAATCCACGCATGTATCTGTCACACATGGAATTTATCGCGCGACGTGGGAGGGAACTTCAGATTAGCCGCTTGGGGGCTTGGAGCGCAAAGCCTCGCGGCTGTAGAGCTCCAACGGCTGCGCAATGCCGTGCCCGCTAAGGCATGCCGCAAGCACGCTGGGTGAGTCATTGACTATCATTCGGCTCTTCACTGGCAGGGATTGCCATGAGCCATCAATCAGAAAATCCCAGTCGGCTATCTTGCCCGAGTGGGGAAACCGAAATTGTATGCACCGATGCTGTCCGCTCGCCAAATCCAGCGGCGTGTTTGGCATGCCATGCTTCTCAATGTAGCTAGGCGCGGCGCACGTGAGTACTTCTGTCTCAGTAAGCCTACGTACCAAAAGGGATGATGGTTCGGGCTTACCGAAGCGCACCGCCAGATCGAAGGACTCGCCGACAAGATCCCCTAACTGGTCACGTATCTCGATATCGACGGACAGCGCGGGGTGATGCTCGAGGAATGTGTGCATGTTGGGCACAAGGACGTAGCGCGCGAATGGGGGACAGCACTGAATTTTCAAGCGACCCGTCACATGCCCTGAGGAGTCCTGCGCCGTCTCCGCGGCACGATTAATCCCGTCCACCAGCGGACGGATCTCGTCATGAAAACGTTGCCCTTCGTCGGTCAGAGCAACGGCACGTGGATGTCGGTGAAAAAGACGGACGCCGAGCTGCTCTTCCAGACGCGCGACCGCGCGACTGACTCCTGAGGGAGTGATGTCGAGCGCGCGTGCCGCGCTCCGAAAACTGCCCGCCTCCACGACAGTCACATACGTGACAGTTCCGCCTAACACGCGATTTGCGACGTTCACGGTACCTCCGAAACAAGCTTCCGACCAACTAGGATGACTTATTGTCATCTCTATGGTGCCCATTGGATGACTTTCGATCAATGCCGTTCATGCGGATAATGAATTGCCGCGGTTGAGAGAGACGCGAGTGCGGGTGATGACAATGAGATCTCTGACGATCCAGGCCTGCTCATAGCATTCGGCAGAGCACTGCATTCACCGAGCCGTTGAGACCAAAACGTCTAAGCAACAGAAAGGGTGAAGACGATGAGCCATGAACTTCTACTTAGGAACGGCACTGTTGTCACGGTCGATGGCCAGCTCGGAGATCTACAAGATGCCGATGTTCTGATCCGGGATGGCGTGATCGTTGCGGTCGGTCCTGGGGGGCGACCGCGAGCGCGAATGTCGAAGTGATCGACTGCACAGGGCGCCTTGTCATTCCGGGTCTCGTCGACACGCACCGCCATGTTTGGCAGGGAGCGATCGGCGCTTTAACGCCACAGATGACGGATGCGGGTTACGGTCCGGCGGTGCTCAACGGCATATCCACAGCTACCAGCCCGAAGACATTTATGCAGGCTCCCTCTGGGGCGCGCTGCAGGCGCTTGACGCCGGCATCACGATGATCGCGGACTGGGCGCACAATCTCCGATCGGCCGAACATGCGAACGCCAATCTTCGCGGTTTGCAGGAATCGGGGATTCGCGGCTATTTCCTTTACGGCGGTCCGGGACCGACGAGCGACACGCCGAACCCACCGCATCCGCTCGATGCGCGAAGGATGCGGGACGAACATTTCCCCAAGGGCGTGAACGGACGTCTCCGCATGGGTATGGCACTTCGCGGGCCGTGCTTCACGTCTGCAGAGCGAAACGCGGAGGACTTCAAATTCGCGCGTGAGCTGGGACTCCCGATTTCAACACATGTCGGCATGGCGGGAACCGCGGATGCGATCATCGTGCTCGACCGGTTCGGCCTACTGGGCTCCGATGTCAATTACGTCCACGCCAACACGTTGACCGACAAAGAGTTCGATCTGATCGCGAAGAGCAAAGGCACGATATCGCTCACGCCATCGACCGACATGCTCATGCAGTTCGGGACTTTCCCCGCAACCGGGCCCGCTCTTCAGCGTGGAATACGGTCCGGCTTCGGCGTGGACACGATCTGCAGCTGCGGAACAGACCTCTTCTCTGAGATGCGCCTGGGGCTCGCGGCTGAGCGTTCGAGAGCCAACGCGCAGGCGTTGGCGCGAGGGGAACGGGTCCCGACCGTCGCTCTCCATCAACGGGACATGCTGCGGCTCGCAACGATCGATGGCGCTCGCGTCTGGAAAATGGAGCACGAAATCGGAAGTCTCACGCCGGGCAAGCTAGCCGACGTCGCCGTCATCGACATGCGATCGCCGCATCTGGATGGCTACGGCGACAGCATAGCCACGATGATTTTGGGTGCCGGGCCCGCTGATGTGGAGACAGTGATCGTCGGCCGCGATGTCGTCAAACGGCACGGCCAGCTCGTGGGTGAGCACGTCGCAAAGGCCCGCAAACTGATGTCGGCGAGCCGCGAACGCATCCGTAAACGAGAAACCGCCGCCGGCCGCGCGTGAACAGACTCGTTAATTCTAACAGCAAGGCTGGCGTCGAAGAACGCTAGGCCGGAAGGAGATTTCGATTTCTACTCGACCCACAATAGTCCTCGTTCACGGCGCGTGAACGAAGGGATTTTCCGTAGTGGCTTCGAATTGTCCTCTGAGCTCGCTCAAGGACGACCTCGATGCCGTTCGGCAATCGATCAAAATGCAGGATGGGCCGGTATTGCTCGTCGGGCATTCCTGGGGCGGAGCGATCATTACCGAGGCGGGCAATGAGCCTCAAGTACGTGGTCTCGTCTACATCGCGCCTTGAAAACGCACACCGCTTCGTCCCGCGCATAAAGTCCGCCAACCGGAAGCTCCGGGAGCGCACGCTCCCGGAGTTCCGAATGGAGGAAGTTTACCGAGCGCCTTATGAGGTCCAATTGATATTGGCGATGCCCGCACCAGGCGGTACGTTCCAGCAGATCATGTACAAGCTTTCGCCCCCGTTCGGGGTGTTGACGCTGGGATATATGGTATTGGTGGCATAAAACGGGATGCCGATCGAATTCGTAGCGAAAAATGTTTCCGAAAGTCCTGTCGTCCCCTCGCCGATGCCCGACACCCCATAGGGGTCACACGAAAATGAAGCAGTCGAGCCCCAGAAGCTCTGCACCGTCATCCAATGGAGTCCGCTGTTGTCGATGGGCAGATTGAAGTAGAGGCTCACGGAGAACGGGCAGTTATTCACCACGGCACCGTTGTTCTCGGCGAGACAGGCATAAGGATTTGTCGAATAAGTACCTTTCACTTTGAATGATCCAAATCCGGTCATCGATCGAGCGTCTGCCGTCATGGCCCCCGTCGCCAGTGTCAAAGTGAGGGCGGCCGCCAGAATCGTGCGCTTTGCATGGGTAGTCATTGGAATTTCCTCCTCATATAGTAACTACGTCGAACACTCAGTCCTCAGGGAGACCAATTGATCGTGTAAATGCCAGCGCCCGGCGGCACGCCCCAGCAGATCAGCTGGATGCTGTCACCGGCTGCCGCAACGTTCACCGTCGGATTAATCGTGGAGGTGCTGGTGATATTGTAATTCGTTTGATAGAAGGTGCCGGCATTCCCCTGCATTCCCTGGCCAGTACCGGCGTATGCGTAGGGCGTGCACGGGAAGGAAGCGCTGGATCCCCAGTAGCTTTGCACTGTTATAGAATGAACGCCAACGTTGTCGCTCATCAAGCCGAAGACCAGGGTAACGTCAAACGGGCAGTTGTTCACAACGGCACCGGACTGTTCCACGAGACACAAGTAAGGGCTCGTACCGGGAGTTGGGTTGAAGACCCGGAACGAGGCAAACCCGGTTGTCTGACGCGCCTGGACCGATAAACTGCCAGTTGCGAGGGCGATTCCGGCAGCAATCGCCAAAAGTCTGTTAAAGCTTGGATCGATACTCATGGGACTCTCCTTTGATGTCTCTTCCAAATTTCGTCATGGGGCCTTGCAGCCGATCACGTGCCATCCCAATTGATATTGGCAATACCGGCGCCGGGTGGCACAGCGGGACAAATGAGCTCAATAGCCCCTTGCTGTAGCGTTTCTCCGGCGTTCGAATTCGGGATATAGAAACTCGTGTTGTATCCCGTTGTCGGATCCCCGGAAAAGAAGCTCTCCGAATAGCTATAGTAATACTCGTTCCAGCCGCCGCTGCTGTTGTAGAAATACTCACTGCAACTGAATGTGGCTGTGGAGCCCCAATACGCTTGCACGCTGACCGGAAATTGATTCTCATCGAACCAGCCGCCGCCTTCGTCGTCGACAGGCAGTTCGAAGACAAGTTTTACGGGGAACGTGCAGCTATTGACCACCGCGCCCCAATTCTCGGTAAGGCATGTGTACGGATCCTCGAGGTACGTACCCTCATTGCCGACCTTGAAAGACCCGTAGCCAGTCGTCGAACGCGCGTACGCCGGCACGGCGGCCGCGGTGAACGCAAATAACATTGCCCAACTTATAAGTCTTGTATTCACTGGAGTCTCCTTTACGCTGAGTTAAAACGACGGAAAGCAACTCTTCGCATTCTTTAAGACACCAGGCCGCACATATTTCCGACATCGGGCGACGCCGTAACGATGGAAAGAGGGCTATCGTCGGAAGAGTGGACCGCTCGCCAATTTTCGCGATGTTCAGCTCATCGAGGCCATACGAGCCCGTTCGCGGCTTGGAGGGCTGGGTGGGTTGTTTGCTGGCGCCAGGATGACGTTCCCAGGGCGCCATCCGGATCTCAGCCTAGCGCCAACGGAGGTTCTGCGCGCCGAGCGTGACGGCCGTTGATCGTCGTCGATGCCTCGGCGCTCCTTGAGATGTTACTGCACACTCCGCGGGCCGCTCGATTGATCGAGCGCGCCTTCGCCGACACAGAGCGCATGCATGCACCTCATTTGCTCGATATTGAAGTGGTCCAAGTACTCCGACGTCTCGTGCAGCGCAAGGAAATTACCCGCGCGCGAGCCGAACAGGCGCTCGAGGATTTAGAAAACCTTGTCATCGAGCGTCACGCGCATCAGCCCCTCCTATCCCGAGTGTGGCAACTACGCGATCCGCTCACCGCCTATGACGGCGCCTATGTGGCACTTGCCGAGGCGCTCGAGGCGCCTCTACTGACTTGCGACGCCAAGCTCGCCGGCGCACCCGGCCACCGCGCATCGATCGAACTCGTAGCCATCTGACCGCACCCAGCGCTCAAGGGTGCCGAGCCGTCGGCGAAACCTGATCGCCGCGGGACCAACGGGCCAAACCTCCGAAGACCTGCTGCCGGTGCTGAAGCACCGAGCCGCAACGCGGCGGCTGCCGTGAACATTTGTCTGCCGCTTGCAGCTCGCGCCGGGTTACCGCGCCGCTTTTATCTCGGCATCCACCGCCGCTTGAAATCCGGCCGGGAACGGCACCCCTGACGTCGCATAGGTGCCCCCCGCCATGAAAAGCTCCATGACCGAATTCCAGCGATCCCGGCCTGCCGACGCATAATTCCTGAACTTATCGCCCTGTGTCATAAACGCCGCCGTCTTCGCGTGCGGCGCATACGCCTTGATCAAGGTCACGATTGCCGTATTGTTCTCCGCGAGTTGATCGAGCTTCTGCTTCATGTCCGCGTGCTTCGCAACCGTGTCGCGCCGAACCTTCGTGAGGTAAGACTCCAAAATCCCGGAATCCTTCTCGGAAAATGGCTCTGCCTGGAGCTCCGTAAGCAACGCCTGATCCTCCTCGAGCAGCGTCGCGATGGGGAGCAGCTCTCCGCTGATCATTGGAGCCCGGGACTCCACGAGCGCCCGATGCTCGTAATACCCAAAAGATGCGCCGACCAACGCAACGACGATGGCGACCACCGCAACGAATAGGGGAGCGTTGTTCTTCATGGAAACTTCCGTTCGCCGCGCCGCAATCGACGGCGCGCTCCAGTCTGCGATATTCGTGCTCATGGCGCCAGCTTGAGGTCCGCGGAGCGCTGCGAAACCGTTTGCACCGTAACCCCATCCCCCCGATTCATTTTGGCGAGTAGCGCCGTGGCGCGCTCGAGATCCGCAAGCCGCGTCTTGAGTGCCGCCACCTCAGACACTTCGGCATGCATCGCGACGATTTTGTCATTCTCCTCGCCGATCATCGATTGATCTGCTGAGATCCGCCGATCAGCTTCTTTGATCTTTGCCTGCGCGACCGCAAGGTTTGCCGCTTGTTCCTGGATTACTTTCTCCTGTGCGCTCAGTTGTTTGGTGTGCTCCTCATTCTTTGCATGCTCCTTCTGCAATTCATTGAGCAGCATCGCCGGCAACAAGTGATACGCGACGGTCTCGGGCTGCCCATCTTTGTCGAGTACCACCAATTCCGGCAGAACCTCTTGGACTTCCTCCGCGATCAAGCCATACTGAATCGGCTTCTCGCCATTTGCGTTGGGTTTCTTGTAGCGGAATTGCACCGGCCGCAATTGCAGCAAGCGATCGGTAGCGTCCGCCATCGGCTCGATATCTTCCTTATAACGGCGTGATGATGAGACCGTACCCAGCTGGCCGTTCGCGTCGATCACGACGGCAGTTCCGGGAAGCCCCGTAGTGGACCCGTTGATGCCAGCAATGAATGTGTGTTCCGTGGGATTTAACGTGCCTCCTCCAATTCTAGTTACATTGAAGTCACTGTCAGTGCCTTCATTGCCGATTTCGATGTTACCCGAGCCAGATGATATTGCAGCACCGGAGTCAAACCCCAGCGCAATATTGTAACCGCCGGTCATGTTCGCACCGCTCAGGGACTCGGCGCCGATCGCAGTATTGTCGCCCCCCGACAACGCACCTCCCATCGCAGATGTGCCTACGGCAGTGTTGTTGTTATATCCGCTGTTGAAAAGGTACATGGCAGAGGTGCCAATCGCAACATTCGCCCCGCCGTTGGCGCTGTTTGATGCGAGCGCGCGGGCACCGAATGCGCTGTTGGCAGCGCCACCCGTGCTGCTTGAAAGAGCGTCGTAACCGTACGCGGTGTTTTGGTTTCCGCCTGGAACAGGGATTGCTAAGGAACCTACACCAGCTGATGTGTTGAGACTCGAATCGGTCAGAACCCCAGTGCCATTCGTTCCGGGTACTCCTTGCGGCCCCGCCGATCCTTGCGCGCCAGTTGCACCCGTCGGACCAGTGGCTCCCGTAGCGCCTGTTGCTCCAGTCTGCCCAGGCGACCCCGGGGCTCCCGCCGGACCCGCAGGCCCCGTGGGCCCCACCGGTCCTGTCGGACCGGCGGTCAACGCGCCGGTGCCGAGTTGGCCCGTATTCGGATCGACGAACACCGGCAGCGCCGCCGCATCACTCGTGAGATTCGTATTCGAAATGCCCGCAAAATACGCGTTCGTGTGAGTACCCACAGCGCCGATCCAAATGGTTCCAGAAACCCCATCGACGCCCTGATTGCCGACATAGATATTGTTGCTGCCATTCTGTAATCCCGTTCCCGCGAGATACCCGAGCGCAATGTTGCCCGATCCCGTCGTGCTATTGCGAAGCGCGTTCTGCCCGACTGCCGTGTTGTTGTTGCCGGAGGAGTTTACGTACATTGCGCCTTCGCCATCCGCGATGTTGTTGGCCCCGGTGGAGTTGTAATAGAGCGCAGCGCTGCCCGATGCGTTGTTGAAGAAGCCCGTCGTGTTCGAGTACAACGCATTTTGGCCGTTTGCCGAATTTGAATACCCTGTCGTGTTGTTCGCAAGCGCGTTCTCTCCGTACGCTGTGTTATTGCTGCCCGTGGTGTTGGCGCTCATCGCCCCGTTGCCAAAGGCACTATTGGCCGAACCGGTATTGTTGGTGAGCGTGCCCAATCCGCCCGCCGTGTCGAGATTACTGTCCGTGAAGACACCGTCGACCACTTCGGTCCAAGACGAGGGGCTCGGAGGAGTGACACCGAAGACCGCTGAAGATGCAATGTACAGGGTACCTTCATACGAAACGACATCGTTCGGGTTGTAGCCGGTTTTGCTACTAAAGGTCCCGCGGTAATTGAACGTGCTGCTTCCGGAGCCCGAAGGACCCTGGGCTCCCGTTGCGCCCTGCGGAATCACGAAATTAAAGATCGCCGCGGACGGCACGCCTACATTGCTTACCGATGCGATTGATCCGGCGGCGCCCGTTGTTACGCTGCCGACAGCGATTGTTGCCGCGGTGCCCGCAGGCCCCTGTTGGCCAGTCGCACCCGCTGCACCCGCCGTTCCAGCCGGACCCGTTGCGCCAGCGGGGCCCGTGGGCCCTGCAGGACCGGTGTTCCCTTCTGGCCCTTGCACGCCAGTTTGTCCCGTTGCGCCAGCGAAGCCTTGCGGACCTTGCAGTCCTGCGGCGCCCGTCGCACCCGGTGCACCAGCTGCCGCCATGATCGTCCAATCCGTCGTATCGCTTGACGGATCGGTCGCCGAGCTGAATGGATTGCCACTCGCGCCGATTGCCACGTAAGCATTGCCGTTGCTGTCGGTCACGACGTCGTACGGCGAATAATTTCCGGCAACCCATGCGCCCCGGAAGTTAAAGCCAATCCCATTGGTCCCATTCGTGCCGTTCGTTCCCGCTTGTCCCGCTGGTCCTTGCGCGCCCGCTTGACCTTGCAATCCCTGCGGTCCTTGGGAACCCGTTGCTCCTGTTGCGCCGGTTGCTCCTTTCGCTCCGGTGGCACCAGCAGGTCCTGCGGTGCCGGCCGGACCCGCTGGCCCCTGCGGCCCTGCTTCCAATGAGCCATATCCTAACTGGCCCGTGACGGTGTCGATGAACACGGGCAGATTGGGGTCATCGCTGCTCAGAATGTTGTAGTTGGCAATGCCCGCAACGAAGGTCTTTGTTTGTATGCCAACGGTGCCCACCGGACCAACCGTACCGATCCGGATGGTGTTGGATTCGCTCGATGCCGCACCGGTTGATGTCAACGGCGGCCCTAAGTTGGCCACATATATATTGTTGACTCCCGTCGCCAAATTGTGGCCAGCAGAAAACCCGATGGCGGTGTTGTTTTCATTGACGAGGCCAGCCGTAGGCGCCGCGTTCAACGAATCAAGGGCCTGCGAGCCGATGGCAGTGTTCTTGCTTCCCGCGACATTCACTGCCAAGGATGAGCTTCCAACGGCGACGTTGTCGGTGGCACGAGTGTTCGCTTCCTGAGAATCGTAACCGACTGCGACATTTCTATCCGCGTCGTTCGCGCTTGCCAGGGCGTTGGATCCGACGGCGGTATTTTCAATTCCGCTGGACGAACCGGGAAGCGCAGGGCCTGCGAGTGCGTTGAATCCGTAGGCGGTATCATCGATCCCTCTCGCAAAACCCAGGGGCAGCGCCGATAGTCCGGCGGATGTGTTTCCGACGCGAGTTTGAACGCCGGCGGAGAAAACCTGCCAGTCGGTCGTATCTCGGTCAGGTTGCTCTGATCCGGGCTTTGTCGCATTGATACAAATGTAGTCCAGTCCATCGTAAGTGACTACGGTACCCACGCTGTGGATCCCCGGAGCCCAAGCGCCACCAAAACTTGATATTGCGACCGTGCTTTGAGCCATCACGGGCGTAGTCGCTGCCGCGCCGAATACGCCGGCCAGAAAAAGCGCGCTCCAGAGCACAAATGCAATTCTTTGGGTTCTCATACTCATCTCCCTTCTCACCCTGTCGATTTCTTGATTTTCCTAAAAACGCGTACGCCGCACTTTCTCGGGCCCTGTGCGCGCTGGAGTCGGCCGTGCGTCGACATGGACTCGGTGAGTGCCGCGAGGAGTACGCGAGTCAATCGCGCGTGACGAGTCGCTCAGAGAGGGCTTCTAAAGACTTCGATGAAATGGCCAGTCAAGTGGCTAAAGACGCTTGTAAGTTTGTACCCCCAGAAAGCCACCAGTTCCGCTGTCGCTATTGCGCATGACGTCGGGGAAGACGATGTCTCCAAGTTGAAGACCGCTCCTCTTTGGTCGGGTGTGAGCTGAGGTAACTGCTGCGATAGGTTGCCGTTGGCTTCAAATGAGGCAACGTCCATATTATTAATGTAGTCCGTGAGCGGCAGGCCGCTGCCCCCTGACTCGTGGCAGAGCATGATGACGGTATTTCCAGCGCTCAGGGGCGCCGCCTGCGCCCCAGTGTGGCACAAGATCGCCGAAGCCGCCGCGAGGGCGGCGAGAGTGCGGATTATCGATAGCTTACGTGGCATGTGAATTCTCCGTTTAAATTTGAGTGCGTTCGTTCTTCCACCCCGAGTTACCCCGGAATAAAATCCGTGCCAAGGATCAACGGCACTTTCCCTAACGTCGCGACGAAGTACCCGTCGAGATCGGCGACGGTGATGGCGCCCGAGTGCCCAAAGTCCACGGCGTCAACCGAAGACGCCATCTGCTTCGACAAGATCACGATGGACCCTGCCGCAACCAGCATGGCCAGACTCAATTGAGTAATCATCTTTCCCATGGATGTTCTCCCCGGTTTGTTGAATTAATTCCCGACGATTGACTTGGCGCCTATAGAGGAATACGAGATCGAACAGCGAAACCGGACACGCTCGACTACATCGCGCGTGCGGTGTGGCCGCTCGTGTCGGCTCGATTAAGGAGCATGGGCTTTGGGCAGCGCCAGCGGGCGCAAGACTTGAGGGTGTGAATCGCCGCAATGCCGAGACGGCAGCACCGGCGAGGCTACGCCGGTGTTACTCGAGCGCGACCCGCAACAAGAGGCGCGCCTTCTGCCAGTCGCGCCGTACAGTGCGCTCGGTCAATTCCAGAATCTCGGCGATCTCGCACTCTTGCAAGCCCCCGAAGTAGCGCATCTCGACGACCTGCACCAGCCGCGGCTCGGCCTCGGCCAATTCTTCGAGCGCGTCATTCACGCGAATGATCTGATCTTCCGGGACGCTCGCGTTCTCCGCAACGTTTGTGTTGAGCGTCACCTGCTGCGCGCCGCCGCCATGCCGCTCGGCACGGTGCTTACGCACCAGATCCACGATGATCGAGCGCATGACCCGCGCCGCATAAGCAAGAAAATGCGCCCGGTCGGTGACCCGCAGCCGACCCGCCGAGAGAAACCGCAAATACGACTCATGCACGAGACCGGTGGTTTCGAGCGTAATGGCAGTCCCGGTCGCACTCAGTCGCCGGTGGGCGAGCTGATGCAACTCCCCGTACATGAGCGCGAGCAGCCGGTCGATGGCGCTGCGATCCCCGCCGCTGACCGCATCAAAGAGCGTCGTCAGTTCGCTCAACCCGGGATCTCGGGCAGAACTCCGAGACGGCCTAAATGACGAGATCCGACCATGGGTGTCCTTTTAAAGGAGCGCTACCCGATCAGCATACCGCGCCGCCTCGGAGCACGCGATACCGGCAATTATGTCCGGTAGTAGGGCGGCGCCCACCCGGCTCGCAACGCCCCGCCGTCTCGCTTAGTATCCGATCCAAACGGGAGCGGCACGTGCAATTGTCGAAAGACGAGTTATCGGTCTTATCGAAACTGCTCGATCAGGGATTGGACCTCCCGGAAGACGCCCGTGGCGCCTGGGTCGAAGGCTTGTCGGAACCTTTTCCCGGCGCAAAGGCGCTGCTTGCCAAGATGCTCGCGGAGGAAGCGAGCGGGGGCGGGGACGCATTTCTCGATACCTTGCCAAAGCTCGCAACCGACACCGACACGCACGGTGCCCAGCCCTCTGGCCTGCAGTCCGGCAGCCGGATCGGGATCTATGTGCTCGTGCGCGAACTTGGCCAGGGTGGCATGGCCACCGTCTGGCTCGCGCGACGCACCGACGAGCTGATCCAGCGCCCGGTTGCACTTAAACTCCCGCATCTGCACATGCAGAGCGCGCGCTTTGCTGAGCGCTTTGCGCGTGAGCGCGACATTCTCGCAAACCTGACCCACCCGCACATCGCCCACCTCTATGACGCCGGCATCAGTCCGGAAGGGCAGCCGTTTCTCGCGATGGAGTTCGTGGCCGGTGAGCCGCTCACCGACTATTGCGCAAAGCAGTCGCTCGGACTCGATGAGCGCCTGCAACTCTTCCTGCAGGTGCTCGCGGCGGTTGACTACGCGCATACCCAAGGGGTGATTCACCGCGACCTGAAGCCCTCGAACATCCTGGTGCGGGAGGGGGGGCAGGTCGTGCTGCTCGATTTCGGCATCGCCAAGCTCATCGTGGAAGGGCAGGTCGACCAGACCGAGCTGACGATACTCGGCGGAGCAGCACTGACCCCGCACTATGCCTCGCCTGAGCAGATCAAAGGCGAGGCCTTGGGACCCGCCACCGATGTCTACTCGCTCGGCGTGCTTCTCTATGAACTCTTGAGCGGTCGGCGACCGTATGAACTCACCGGCTCCACCCGCGGCGCACTCGAGCAAGCGATCTTATCCACAGAACCCCGCCGCCCGAGTGAGGTCGTGACCCAAAGAACCCGTACCGGGGATACCCGTTCCTCGACTGAGACACCCCGCAGCCGCTTGCGAGGCGACCTCGATACGATCGTGCTCAAGGCACTCAAAAAAAATCCGACCGAGCGTTATCCATCCGCGGGCGCCTTCGCCGAGGATCTTCGGCGCTATCTGCGCGGAGATGTGGTCGGCGCACGGCCGGACTCGCTCTGGTACCAGGCCAAGAAGTGGGCACACCGAAACAAGCCTTTGCTCCAGGGCGTCGCGATCACGCTCGCCGTGACCGCGGTGTTAGTCCTGGGCGCGAGCGCGCTGTCGCGAAGAACGGGCCAAAGCATCGTCTCCACCCTGACGACCGTCCCGACGCTGAGTATGAGCGCTACCGGCAACCGCACCCCGTCCGCTCAGCCCGCCCTCGGCGACTACTCGATCGCGGTGCTGCCCTTTGCCGACATGAGCGAGAAGAAGGACCAGGAATATTTTGCTGACGGCATGGCCGAGGAAATCCTCGACATACTGGTCAAAATTCCCACTTTGCAGGTCATCGGGCGCACCTCTTCATTCCAGTTCAAAGGCAAAAATGAGGACCTTCGCACGATCGGCACGCTGCTCGGAGTAGCTTATGTGGTGGAGGGGAGCGTACGTAAGTCAGGCGACCATGTACGCATTACCGCGCAGCTTATCGATGCGCGCTACGGCACGCATCGCTGGTCTGACACCTATGACCGTAATGTGGGCGATGTTCTTACGCTGCAGGACGAAATTGCAGCGGGTCTCGTGAGAGCGCTCGAACTCACCGTTGCGCCCGTTGACCCTTCGCGACCACCCGTGCTGAACGGCACGGCATACGATGAGCTGCTCAAGGGAAGATTTGCGCTCGACCAATGGGGCCCGGTCGGGATCAAGGAGGCCGCGATGCACTTTCAACGTGTCCTCGACCGCGACCCATCGTCCGCGGTTGCAACCGCCTACCTCGCGCTCGCCTACGCAGCTCAAGGAGAATGGGCAGTGGCCCCGCCGGGAGTTGCCTTCGAGCTAGCGCGCCGCGCGGCGGAGAGCGCGGCTCGAATGGATTCGTCTCTTGCGCTCCCGCACACGGTGCTTTCGTCGGTACATGGCGTTTATGACTGGGATTGGCCAGCGGCGGATCGAGAAATACAGGAGGCGCTGCGTCTTGCGCCGCGCGAACCTCTGGCATTGATTTTTGCGGCAAAGCAGATGATGGCCGAAGGGCATCTCGACCATGCGCTGCAGTACGCAAAATCGTCTCTCGCGCAAGATCCATTGTCGCCCCCGACGATGATCGGGATCTGTTGGATTCAGCAGCGACTCGGCCATTGGGTAGACGCGGAAGCGGCTGCGAGGCGTGCGCTTGAAATTAGTCCCAGCTATAGCATCGCACACTACTACCTTGGCGTCGTGCTACTCGCTCGCGGTCAAGACGAGGCTGCGCTCGCTGAGTTTCAGAAGGAAACGGATGACGAGGGCGGTCTGGCGATGGCCTATTTTGCACTCGGACGCGAGTCCGATTCCAATGCGGCGCTCGCGCAGATGCTTAAGGACCAGGCCAACGACAATGCGTTCGGCATAGCAGAAGTCTATGCATTTCGCGGACAACTCGACGAGTCTCTGCGCTGGCTTGATCGCGCGTATGCGCAGAAAGACGCCGGTCTTTACTTGATCAAGGGCGACCCCGTACTCAAGAATCTAGAAAGCGACCGACGCTATCAATCCTTCCTGCGCAAGATGCATTTACCGGGTTAGCCGCGCTCTGCTTCTTTTCTATCCTCCCATCGGGCGACGCACCGGTTGTGACCCCATTCATGGATAACCGGCTCGCACCCCTGTAGAAACGGTAGGGGCTAATCAGAAACCCCGACGTGAATATCTTCAAAGATTGGCTCTTGAACGTCTCGCGACTCATCGGCCGCGGTTTCTCTTCGGCTTCGGCACCGCCTTGGGACCTCATGGGGGTCTACGCAAGTGCACATCCCGCAGACCGATCGCTCACGGCATGCATCCAAGACTCGACCGAATCTGCTCCCCGTATTCTTGCCAGTATCGATCGGCCCGCGATCGCGCTTGAGGCGCGATCGTTGCCGCATTCAGCGTACTCGTCATGCTCTTCATCGACCGCACATCGAACCCGCTGCCGACACAACCGTGCTCCTCTAGACCTGCCCGAACCAGCGTCCATGCGGACACTTCATCCGGATCAATCACACTGATCGGCATGTGCGGAACGATTGCAATGAGCGCATCGATGCTTCCCCGTTCGGCCGCCTCGCGAGCACGGGTTATCGCGGACTCGGCATTGGGTGTAACTCCCTGGCAGCCCGCATCCTCGCACACGGCGAGCTCGCCTTCCGCGACTGGCAACGAGTCTGAGGCCTGCCTCAAAAGCTCGCCGACGTCGGCGGCGTCCGTACTGGCGCTTCCTCCATGGGATCGTTCGGCGATGAGGGTCCAAGCCAATTCGAATTGCGCTTCGGGAAAGCCCGCGGCCGCCGCATCGCGCATCCGCTGGTTCCTGTCGATCATATGGTCGGCGGCGTTCGCCATGATCCAAAGGCTGGCGCCATCGCCCCCGGCTGCTTGAGTGACTACCTTCGCGAGGACTTCGTCGACATCGATCTCTTGCTTGCAAACTACCGCAACGGCCTTGTCGTGAGTGACGTCTTCATGCAGGGCTTTATTGAACCAGGACTCATCGTCTGGAGGCAGCGCCCGCGCCTCGGTCATTTGCCGAGATTCATAGCCGCCGATCACGTCTTCGCTCCGCCCAAGATGGCATGCTTGGTAAGCGAACTCCCCCAAAATATTGACTGCCGCCGGATCGCCCGATTGCGCCTGCTTCTTGAGATCCCTTAAGACCGATGCGAGCCCGCCGCTGGCGAGCCGATCCAAGAGTTCGTCGGTCGCCCCCATTTGCCTCATGATCCAGGCATACCCCTGTCGGCGAAACCGCCTCGCCGCCACCTCCGCTGGTGGGCGCGTCCACAACCCACCTACGGCGGCTGCTCTTGCAGCTACTGTAGGTGCCGCGACCGGCACAACCCTCTCCTGAACTGAGCCTCTGGTTCTCTTCGATGCGGAGGGCGCAGGAGAGGAGGAGGGCGGATGTTGCGCGAGATGGAAGAGGACATCGCCGTCAACGATGACCCGAAAGCACGTGTGACTGGCGGGTATTTCTATCACCTGAAACCGAAGGCACCCAGCCCACAGGCCAACGATCCGACGCTACAGGACCGTCTCATCGCTATATGTGCCGGTATGTCTGGGGTCGCTCTGCCCGCGTGAGACCCAATTTCATAGGGCATCACAGTTGAATGTAGACCAGGATCTCTGGAGCCAAGCGACCAAGGCGCTCGCTTGCGCAGGCGCTAAATCGAACCGAGACCCGGACTCGGGAATCGAAATGGTAAACGAAGCGACAGTTATCTGCGCGTGGGTGACAAATTAAATTATGAGGAAATTATCGTAAGACATTGATTTTACGGACTCCCCGGGACGGATTCGAAATCGTAAAGAAAAGGCCGGGAATTTCAGCGGTCTCGCACCTATCCTCTACGCCGATACCCCCAAGGGTGCCCCCGCCAATGACTGGCTGTCCCCGAACATTAGTGGCTTTTCTCGGACACCGATTAGAGTCCAGATGCATGCCTCCATCAGGGCGCTTTGTTTTCTTGAAGAATGTTGCCGCCGTCCACCACCAGCGCCTGGCCGGTAATGTACGAGGCATCGCGAGAAGCTAAAAAACACACTGCCGCGGCAACTTCGTCGGGAGTGCCCGGCCGCCCAACAGGCGTGTGCGTCCCAGCGACCCGCTCGGACTCGGAGGACGAGGCGGTGGCAATCCATCCCGGCGCAACAGCGTTGATAGTGATCCCTGCGCTGGCCGTCTCAATCGCGACTGCACGCATCATTCCGTCCATCGCCGCCTTTGCCGCGCCATAGGCGGCCGATCCGCGATTGCTCACCAACGGACCTGTCACCGACGATACGTTCACAATGCGTCCGTACCTGCGAGCAGTCATGACAGGCAATACCGCGCGAGTCATCAAAAATGCGGTGTGCAGGGTGATGTCTATTTGGCGCCGCCAATCAGCGTACGAGGTGTCCTGCAGTGACTTGCTTTCCAGCGGCCGATCGATCTGCGACATTCCCGCATTGTTCACCAATATGTCGATTCGACCAAATCGCCGGAACACCGATTCTACCAAGCGCTGCGCCGCCGCCTCGTTCGTGAGGTCATCTTCGATGGCCAGTATTCGTTGGTCGCCAGAATCTATTTCCCGCGCACGTTCGTGGATGCGTGATGTTGTCGATGTGATCGACACTCGCGCACCCGCGGCGTAGAAGCGCCGTGCGACGGCAAATCCTATCCCCTGGGTGCTGCCCGCCCCGGTGACCAGCGCAACCTGCTCGTCGAACGGTAGGTCCGCCTTAAGCACCGTGCTCATGGTCTCAATGGTAACCGAGGTTGCAGTTTCCATATCGATTGTTCCTCCCGCGGTTTCATCAAAAATTGCAGATGTAGTGCGGGCAGCGACGGCCGAAATCATTGTGAAGTCATGGAACACGAGAATTGCCAGGACCAGGGCGCAATCCTAATCGCCGCGACGCGTCCACGCAGGGGTTTGCAGCAATGAAGCGATCGAACCGAATGTCAATTTTGCACGTGCGCAACACGAACATTCTCAAGGACGACGTCACGAGCAATCGGGGGGATCCGGAGGCCGCCTTGGCTGCGGCGCCGCACAAACTTGCTGCAACCTACGACTTTGCGATCCACACCCACGGGTCCATCGGTCCCTCTTGCGCCGTGGCCGAGTTCGAGGACGGCAAACTGACTTGCTGGAGCGCATCCCAGGCGACGCACAATCTGCGCAAGCAGCTGGCAGCGATGCTCGGCGTCGCCGACGAGCGCGTACGCTGTATCTACATCGACGGGGCCGGTTGTTATGGGCGCAACGGCCATGAAGACGCGGCGGCCGATGCCACCCTGCTGGCGCGAGCCGTGGGGCAGCCGGTCCGGGTTCAGTGGATGCGCGCCGACGAACACGGCTGGGATCCGAAGGGACCTCCGACGCTCCTTGATTTGCGCGCGGGGATGGATGCGGGCGGAAAGATCAGCGCGTGGGAATCTGAATTGTTCATTCCCAACGGGATCGCCGGCTTCGTTGCGCTGGTCGGAGCCGATCATGCCGGACTCAACAGTCTGGGTCAGCTCAGCCCTGGGGGCGTTATCAACGACCTGGCGATTCCTTACGCCATCCCCAATGTCAAAACCACCGCCCATCGGCTCGAATCGACACCGTTCAGGCCCGCCTGGATCCGTTCGCCCGGACGCATGCAGAACACGTTCGCCAACGAGTGTTTTCTCGACGAGATAGCGACATCCATCGGCGCCGACCCGCTCGAGCTCAGGTTGCAGTATCTGCACGATGCCCGCGGCGAGGCACTGCTCGAGCGGCTGGCGGCGCTCAGCAAATGGCGCCAACGGCCGAAATCCGACCGGCAGGGCGAGGTCGTCACGGGCCGCGGCCTCGCCTATATCAAATACGAGCTGGTGCGCACCTACGTGGGTGTAGTGGCTGAAGTACAAGTCAATACGCAGACAGGAGAAATCATCGTCAAACGCTTCTATGTTGCGCATGACTGCGGTCAGATCATCAATCCGGACGGACTGCGCAACCAGATCGAAGGCAATGTGGTCCAGACCGTCAGCCGCGTCCTCAAGGAGGAGGTGAAGTTCGACCGTTCCATGGTGACGAGCCTGGATTGGGCGAGCTATCCTATTATCACGTTTCCCGAAGTACCCGAAGTGGTTATGGACCTCATCGATCGACCCGACGAGGCGCCTTGGGGCGGGGGCGAACCTACAGCGGCGGTGGTGCCCTCGGCGATCGCGAACGCGGTATTCGATGCGACCGGCGTCCGATTGCGATCGGTGCCGTTCTCACCGCCCAAGGTAAAGTCAGCGCTCGGAAAGGCCTAACCCTGACGGTCATTCGCCGAGCAAACGTTTCGAGTTTGCGCTGCGCACCGCAGCGCACGAACCCGAGAGCGTGATCCTGGTCTACGCACTGCGTTACACGGGTAACCGGAGTTTCCGGTTCTGAAATCTGTTCGAAACCCCGTCTGAGGAAATTACTCCTCGACAATCGAATTCACCGGCAATCGGAGCAATTGATCGCGGAGTTGCGTCGGAGAAAAAGCGGGCGGGGAAACGCGGCGATCATTCTATGCCAGGCTCTCAAGTAACCGACGATCAGTTCGTCGACTTGATAGCTGCGATGCTCACCGCGCACGCACCATTCGCAGAAGTGCTCGCAGTTGTTGGTCAGCAAGTTGTAGCGATTCTCGCCCAACCTTGAGCGGGCCCGGCGGGCCACTTCGACGCCGTTAGGCCAACTCGATTCCTCGAGGCGATGGGTTTCGGCGTGATCGTTGCGGCGCACACGAGCCCCGCCACGGGCTCGCCACGACTTGGGGTACCTGGTGGCGCAGTAGCCACAGCCGCCTGAATGCAGTCCCTGATGGCCCCTGGACCGTGAAGACGCCCATGGTCATTGAAGTCAGTGGCATTGTCCGGGCGGTTGATTCCGAATTTGGGAGCCGCCATACAGGCGCCCGTGAGGCGCGCTGCCGCGACGGCGTGCTTCATGCCGGGGTTCTCATCGGTGCAAAAGTCATCATCGGCGCAGATGACGATTTTCACTCCAGCGAATTTCTCGCGCAGCTTCTTTGTCACCCGCTCAATGTTGCCGCAGTCAAAGGCTACGGCGGTTGCGTGTCCAGTGGCCTGATGAATGCTGGCAGCAGTAGCAAAACCCGCGGCGATACAAATAACATCTGAGGGCGTGCCAATGGAGTAAAACAAGCCGCTCGGCTTCGGGCCGGGTAGATAACGTTTGTCGCCGTTGGGAGCGATAAACTGCAATTGGCGTATTTCCCTGATGAGTCACGCATAGGGACGACCAACGCGCCGGCGCAGTCCATCTCCCCGATGGTCAGCACATTCTGATTGTCGAACGCTTCGAGTGCCTGTCGAGTTCTACTCAGCAAAGTGCATCACCCCGCTATCGCTTCAGATTCTTGGTTTGGTCAAGTTGCCGCCTGATGAATTGATCGACCGCCGGTAGAGCGTGGCCGCGTTCGGCACGGTACTGACCAGTTTTGAATCTCATGATCATGATGGCCGTGTGGAAATCGTCCTGCCCATTCATTGCGGCACCGGCCATGCCGGGATCAAAACGGACCAGTTCGGCGAAACGCTCCAGTTGCCAACGCAGCGCCTTGACGCGATCACCGGGCGGTCGCTTCAGTTGACCAGGCTCACCGGGCCAGCCGTAGCGCTCCTCAATCAGCTTGCACATGTCAGTCATGCGGGGACGGCGCAGCGGAACGTCTGACATGGGGCGCACCTCCATGGTTATGGGCGCGCGCTGATTTTATCATCGCGCGGCCTAGGATCGCGACCTCTCAAAGTTCGAGATATCCGACGTGCTGAGGTAGCGGGGTGGGTGCTGATCACCGCTCTACGGGCTTATATGGCGGTCGAATTGTCTATCGGTGCGCCTCACGGTAGTCCTTGCCCATCAGAACCAGGTAAGAGGCCCGTCGTGGCGAAATGAGAACCACTGCTTTGCCGGCGGGCGCGAGACCGGCGCATCGTTGCATTAATTAATTAGGTGTCCAAATTCGGGTCACCGGACTCTTAGATCAGCATGGCAGAGCGCGCACAACAAAGGCGGCCGGCTCAGCCTTAATTTCATAACGGCTATTGTGGGCTCCATTTGACATTACTTTGCTATGCAATGCGGATTGGCCGGTGGACCCGTGCGGTCATGAGGGAGTAGAAATCGGGCGATAAAAGTCCCTTCGAATTGGACTTTCCATAAGGTTTGGTCGGCTGGCATCAACCGGGAATCGAGACTATGAATCATCACGCATCGATGAATCGCATTTATCGACTCGTCTGGAGTGAGGTGCGAAGCGCCTGGGTACCTGTGGCCGAGACGGCGACGGGACGTGGAAAATCGGGGCGTGCGCGATCGATGGTGAGCCGGAACTTGGTTGCCGCCGCGATCTCGCTGGCACTTGCGCCGCTCGCGCACGCCGCCGCGCCGTGTGTGGCTCCGGTGTGTGGCTCGACGGCCTTGAGTGCGACGAGCCATCCGCTCGGTGGGAAAGTGGTATCGGGAACCGCCACCGTCACGCAGGTCGGCAATACCACCGACATCCGCCAATCGAGCACCGACGTTGCGATCGACTGGCTGAGCTTTAGCGTGGGCTCGCTGGAGACCGTCGACTTTCTGCAACCGTCCGCCTCGGCCGTGGCAGTCAACCGCATTTCAGGCACCAACGGGAGCGAGATTCTCGGGCACTTGGATGCCAATGGCCAGGTGTACTTGATCAATCCGAACGGCATCATTTTTGGCAAGGGCGCAGAGGTGAATGTCGGAGGCCTCATCGCTTCGACGCTCGATGTGAGTGAGTCAAATACAAGCGGCAGTACCCGCAGCTTCGAAGGCAGCGGCACGGGCAGCATCGTGAATGACGCGACGATCAGCGCGGCGAATGGCGGCTATGTGGCGCTCATCGGCAATCGGGTGAGCAATGAGGGTGTGATCAGCGCGCAACTCGGCACCGTGGCCTTAGGCTCGGGCAGTGCCGTGACGCTCGATTTTAGCGGCAACCGGCTGGTGCACCTTCAGGTCGATCGAAGCACGCTCAACGATCTCGCGGAGAACCAGCAATTGATCGAGGCCGATGGCGGCCTTGTGATCATGACAGCAGGAGCCCAGCGGACCCTGCTTGCGAGCGTGGTCAACAACACAGGGATCATCGAAGCGCGCACGGTCGAGAACCATGAAGGCACGATCGAGCTATTAGGCGGCATGAGCGCGGGCACGCTGAAGGTGGGCGGCACGCTCGATGCGAGCGCCCCGCAGGGCGGCAACGGGGGAACCATCGAGACGGACGCCGCGCACGTCGAGGTAGCGAACGCTGCGAAGGTGACGACCGCCGCCTCCCAAGGTCTTACCGGCAGCTGGCTGATCGACCCGGAGGACTTCACCGTGGCGCCAACCGGGGAGGGGGACATCACCGGGGCGACGCTATCGAAGGAATTGGGAATGACCTCGATCACGCTTGAAAGCAGCCAAGGCACCAACGCCCCGAGCGGGAGCGGCAACGTCAACATCGACGATGCGGTCTCGTGGTATGCGAACACGAACCTGACGCTGACCGCCGCGAACAATGTCAACGTGAACAAGAACATCACGGCCTCCTCCTACAACTCCGCGCTCGTTATCAACCCGAACACGGCGAACGGAACCGAAACGGCGAGTGGCACGGGCACCTTCAACCTGGGGGCGGGCGCCGTCATCACGCTGTCCGGAGCCGATGCGAGTCTGTCCATCGCGACACCGAGTTATACGCTGGGTACGGGTGCGCAGATCAACCTCCCCAACGTATCGCCGACCTCGACCTCTGCACTCGTGATCCGCGGCGCCGCCTACACGGTGATCAACAGCTTGGGGGCGGCGGGCAGTACCACGGGGATGGACCTACAGGGGATCGAGGGCAAGCTCGGTGGGCATTACGCCCTCGGCAGCAACATCGATGCCACCGCTACGGATACTTGGAACTCCAACGGAGGCGCGACGCCGGTGTACGAGGGCTTTATCCCGATCGGCAGTTCAGCCACTCCATTTACCGGTACGTTTGAAGGCCTGGGTCACACCATCAGCGACCTCACCATCGATCGAGCGACGACGAGCGATGTCGGTCTCATCGGTACTTCCGGCAAGGCGGCCGTGATAAGAGACGTCGGATTGATCGGCGCCAGCGTGAGCGGTGCGAGTTACGTTGGCGGTCTGGTGGGTCAAAGCGGCGGGGCGGTGAGCAACAGTTACGCCACGGGGAGCGTCGCCGGTGCCAGCACTGTGGGGGGGCTCCTGGGTCAAAGCGACGGGGCGGTGAGCAACAGTTACGCCACTGACAGCGTAGCGGGCTCTGGCAATGGGGTCGGCGGACTGGTGGGTCAAAGCAACGGCACGGTCAGCAACAGTTACGCCACGGGGGGCACAGTCGGCTCTAACTTAGAGGTGGGCGGCCTGCTGGGCAAGAACCTGGGTGCGGTCAGCAACAGCTACGCCACGGGTAACGTGAGTGGTGTCGGCGATGTGGGCGGGCTCGTGGGGTACAACGTTGGAGCGGGCAGCGCGATCGACACCAGCTATGCCAAGGGTGGGGTAAGCGGATCAGGCACTACTTATGTAGGCGGGCTGGTGGGGCACAGCACCGGCACTATCATTGATAGTTACTGGGATGTGACGACCTCTGGGCAGAGCTCATCGGCCGGTGGCACGGGGCTGACTGCGGCGCAGATGCAGACGGCGGCGAACTTCGTAGGCTTTAACTTCACGACGACCCCGGACGCATCGGGCAATAATTGGGTCATGGTAGACCTCGACGGCACTCTCAATAACGCAAACAGCGCCCAAAGAGCGACCTTCCCGATGCTCGCGTCCGAATACACGACACGGATCGATAACGCACACCAGCTGCAATTGATGGAGATGAATACGGCCGCAACGTATGCGCTGTCACAGAATATCGATGCCTCGACCACGGGGACGAGTACCGATGTCTGGGGCAGTTCCGGGTTTATTCCGATCGGGCACTTGGTTGTGGGAGGAACCATAATCACTGCGTTCACAGGAACGCTGGATGGACTTGGACATACCGTTAGCAACCTCACGATCAATTTGCCATCGAGCTCGAATGTGGGACTGATTGGGTTTGCGGTGAACTCGGTGATCGAGGAGTTGGGGATCGTGGGGGGGAGCATCACCGGCTCAGGCAACGTAGGCGCTCTGGTTGGGGAAAACGGCGGCACGGTCAGCTATGCCTACTCCACCGCCAATGTGAGTGGTGGCTTGTCTGTCGGCGGGCTGCTGGGCTACAACGACGGCGCCGTCAGCAACAGCTACGCCAAAGGCCAAGTGAGTGGCGTCGGTAATGTCGGCGGGCTGGTCGGAAGCAACTATGGCACGGTCAGCAATAGCTACGCCACGGGCAACGCGAGTGGTATCAGTAATGTGGGCGGTCTGGCGGGTATCAATGACGAGGGCACGGTCAGCGGCAGCTACGCCACGGGCAACGTGAGCGGTGCGAGCTACGTGGGTGGGCTGGTGGGCCAAAATGGCTCGGCTAACGGAGCCACGGTGAGCAGCAGCTACGCCACAGGCAACGTGAGCGGTAGCGGCAGTGGGCGCGATGTCGGCGGTCTGGTGGGTCTCAACTATGGCGGCACGGTCAACGGCAGTTACGCCACCGGCAGTGTGAGCGGTAACAATTCCATCGGCGGGCTGGTGGGTAGCAGTCAAATATCGGGCGCTATCAACGACACCCATGGCGCGATCAGCGACAGCTACGCCACGGGCAACGTGACCGGCGCCGGCGCAACCCGGGTCGGGGGTCTAGTCGGGGTGAACGATGCCAGCATCGCTAACGGCTACGCCACGGGCAACGTGAACGGCGCCGACGCAACCCAGATCGGGGGTCTGGTGGGGCTCAATGGAAGCACGGTCAGCGGCAGCTACGCCACGGGCAACGTGGGCGGCGCCGGCGCAACCCAGGTCGGGGGTCTGGTGGGTGCCGCCGGAGGTACCATCAGCGGCAGCCACGCCACGGGCAACGTGGGTGGCGCCAGCTACGTCGGTGGACTAGCGGGTGTCGACAGCGGGACGATTAGCAGCAGCTACGCCACGGGGAGCGTCAGCGGCACGAGCTACCTTGTGGGCGGGCTGGTAGGCCAAAGCCTCGGGGCGGTGAGCAACAGTTAC
>Ga0182030_10006700_pt1 | contig 24226 bp, 29 predicted proteins | sample 812S3MmetaG_FD_121299 | JGI IMG/M metagenome (GOLD analysis project Ga0182030, IMG submission 121299) | Permafrost microbial communities from Stordalen Mire, Sweden - 812S3M metaG (Illumina Assembly) | ecosystem: Environmental > Terrestrial > Soil > Wetlands > Permafrost | place: Sweden...
CGCCCCGGGGCTGGTCGACACCGATATGACGGCGGCCCTCGGGGAAGAGCGGGTGGCCCTCATGACGGCCCAGGTACCCCTCGGCCGGGCTGGCACCGTGCACGATGTGGCCTGCGTCGTGGGCTTTTTGGCCTCCGACGCGGCGGCCTATGTCACCGGGGCTGTGCTCCCGGTTGATGGCGGCCTGGGCATGGGCTTGTAACGTTTCCAATAACCAACTGAGAACAAGGAGAAAACGTGGACAGCGACGCAGCGTTCGAGAAGTTTCGCGAGTGCGCCGTAGAGGTACTTCAGGTACCGGCGGAGAAGATCACCAAGGAAGCCAAGTTCGCCGATGACCTCGACGCCGATAGCCTTGATTTGGTGGAATTGGTCATGGCCCTCGAAGAGGCATTTGACATCACGGTGGAAGAGACCGAGCTCGAAGACATCGGCACTATTGGTCAGGCCTTCGACCTGATCTCGGGCAAGCTCTAATGCAGATTGGGCTGGGGCCAAATGGCCCCGTGCCGGGGCGGCGAGTCGCTATTACGGGACTCGGTGCCGTGACCTGTTGCGGTTCGACCGTGGCCGATCTCTGGGACGGCTTGCTGCGACCTTCGGTGGTTGGTGGCGCTGTTCGTGGATTTGATACCGAGAATTGGTTCAGCACCAAAGAAGCGCGCCAACTCGACCCGTTCGCCCAATACAGCATTGCCGCGGCCGACATGGCGGTGAAGGACGCCGGAGACATTGACGCCGACCCCGCCAAGGCCGGCGTGATTTTCGCCACCGGTGTGGGCGGCTTCGAAACCTTGGCCGAACAGGTCGGCGTCTACAACGAGAAGGGGGCCCGGCGAGTCTCTCCCCGCTTGGTCCCGATGATGATGGCCAACGCCGGTGCCGCTGGGATCTCCATGCGACTCGGTTGGCACGGACCTTCCGAAGTGATCGTGACCGCGTGTGCGGCGGGATCCCACGCCATCGGCGCGGCCGCACGCCTGGTGGCCAGTGGTCGCTGTGACGTGGCCGTTGGCGGAGGCGCCGAGGCTGGGACCCACCCAGTGTCGGTGGCGGCCTTCACCAACATGACCGCACTGTCGAACTCCGGCGTATCGCGTCCATTCGACGCCCGTCGTGACGGCTTCGTCATGACCGAGGGCGGTGCCGCGCTCGTTCTCGAGGAGTGGGATCGCGCCGTAGCTCGGGGAGCCACCATTTACGCGGAACTCGCCGGTGCGGCCAGCACCGCCGACGCCTACCACATCACTGCGCCGTCTCCCGATGGCGCAGGCGCGGTGGCGTGCATGGAGTTGGCCATTGCTGACGCGGGAATCCAGATCGCCGACGTCGGGCACATCAATGCCCACGGCACGTCGACCCCGCTCAACGATCTGGCCGAATCCCGCGCCATCAACAAGGTGTTCGGCGAGCCCGGACCGCTGGTCACGTCGACCAAGGGCGTCACTGGGCACGGATTGGCGGCGGCTGGGGCCATCGAGGCGGTCGCCTCAGTCCTGACCATTCACCACAACATCATTCCGCCCACCGCCGGCTTCGAGGAGCACGATCCCGAAATCACGCTCAACCTGGTGCACGGCAATCCCCGCCCGTGGGAACCGACGGCGGTCCTTTCGAATTCGTTTGGCTTTGGCGGGCACAACGGATGCTTGGTAATCCGACCGCCTCACCACTGAGGAATCACTCACTTTCTCGGGCGCTCGTCGCCCTACTGGGTCTCTCGATCCTGCTCACCCTGGCCATCACGTCACCGGCTAGCGCAACAAGCACAACCACGACATCATCGAAGTCCGCCAACACGATCATCCCGTTCGTGTTCCCCTCAGTGGGCTGCAGTCGTGCGGCGTCGCGCCCGCCGGTGTCCGCGGGAAATTCCGCCTCCCTGCAATTCACCAAGGGATCGATCTCGGGCTCGTACGTCTTGTCGGTGCCTCGGAACTACAACAAGCGGCGCCCCACCCCGCTCATCTTCTTGTTCCACGGAGACGGAGACAACCCCTCTGACTTCATCTCCAAGACAGGATTTCCGGCCCAAGCGGCGGCAGCCGGCGACATTGTGGCCGTGCCGCAGAATCAAGGACCCGAGGTTGGATTCCAATACAGCAGCACCGGTGCCGACGCCACGTTCATTTACGCATTGATCGGTTCGCTCACTCGCTCGTACTGCATCAACTCAAGAGCCATCTTCACCACCGGATTCTCTTCCGGTGCGGCGTTCGCCATTCTCTACGCCTGCGCCCACCAGACCCAGATCCGAGCCATCGCCAGCGTCTCGGTTGACTATCAACTCGGCTGCACCCAACCCGAGCCCTATTTGGCCTTCCACGGCACGGCCGACCCGGCAGTGACGTATCAGAACAACACCATCGCCAGTCAACTGCCGGGTATCAAGCTCGATGCCAACAAGGTGAAGGGCACCATTCGCAACATGGCCGATTGGGTCAAGTTGGACCGCTGTGTTCCCGTCCTTCCCACCATCACCCGGATTGGCTCTCAAGTCTTGCGGTCACAGTGGTTGACCTGTGCTCCCGGGACGTCGGTGACTTTCTACACAATCAAGGGCGGTGGGCATGAATGGCCCGGTGCAAAAGTGACGACCGGTGTCGGCATGACGACTCAACAGATCAGTGCCAACACGTTGATCTTGAAGTTCTTCAACGGGTTGGCCCTAACATCCGCCTAATGGCACTGGATCAGCTTTTCGTGCTCGCACTAAACGCCCACGACGTATCCGAGACGTCATCGGAATCGAGACAAATGGAGGTCTTCGGATGAAGCGTGGACTCATGGCAGTTGTGGCGCTGGTCACCCTCGTCTTGCTGGTACTTGTCATCCTCTTTTGGACCGACTCGGCACGCTGGTTCTTGCGCTATACGGGGGCCGACGCCGAAACGGGAACGTGGTATGGATTTTGGTCCGGGTTTGGTGGTGCGGTTCCCGATTTCTTGATACTCGGCAGCATCGTTACCGTGTACCGGCATCACACCTGTCACGTGAAAGGTTGCTTTCGTCTCGGAAAGCCGGTCGATGGCACTCCATATCTGGCTTGCCCGCTCCATCATCCGGCACACGAAGGCAGCAAGCGATCGGTGTCTGCGGAAGTCATCCAGCTGGCCCACAAAGTACACCTCGAGGGCCAAGCCTCACTGGTGGCCAGCAACTAAATCCCAACAGCGATCTGGTCGTCGGTGTAACGCTTCCTATCGCCGATCAGGTCCCGGGCCAACCTGAGATCACGTCGAGCAGCTCCCCCGCCACCCAGTAGCGCCGAGGTCGGCCCGGGCGAAGCGGAGCCTTCTGGTAGGGCTGGAGAATGCCGGCTATCGCCAGCGAGTGCAGCGCGTTGAGTGCCGCTCGACCAGAGACACCGAAGCGGTCCACAAGAAGTTCAGACGACACCACGGGATGCTCGCTCAAGAGATTTAGCACCTTCCTGGCCGTGGCGTCTTCTCGAAGATCTCCGATCCGACCGTTCCACATGTTGCGCAGCTCCTCGGAACGCGTCATGACCGAACGGGCCGCTTCACCGGCATGCAAAAGGGCCGACGCCATCCACGTGACCCAGTTGTCAAGCAGTCCCATTCGGTACAAAGTCATCCCGGCCAAGTACCCACCAGGATCGCGGGCAATGAACACGCTCACGGGTGGAGGACGCGAGATCCCGAGTCGACGGGCCAATATCCAACCGACCAGGATCCGCCCAATCCGACCGTTTCCGTCGCCGTAGGGATGAATCGCTTCGAATTGTGCATGAGCCACGGCGGCCTGTGTCACAGGATCGGACCGCTCCGTATTGGCGAAAGCGATGAGGTCCGCCATCAGCGGCTCCACTCGATCAGGTGGGGGCGGAACGAGCGCCGCATCTCGAGGGGATGTGCCCCCGACCCACGATTGGGTCATGCGGAACCTCCCGATCATCTCGCCCGGTAATGCACTCGAATCCATCAGCCGTCCATGCCACTGGTGGAGGTCGGCGATCTGCAGATCCCGTTCAGGAGCGATGAGCGCCTGGCGCACGACACTCAGATTGTCGGCGATCTGTAGGGCTGATCGATCGTTCGTCTCGCCGATTTCAGCCGCCGCCACATCGACCATGGGCACCCTCAGTCCCTCGACCCATGAAGACGCCACACCCTCGGCGCGCAGGAGCAAAAGCGCCAGTGACTCAAATCGCTCCGAGAACTGGCCTGATTCTCTGATGGCGGCAATGGCCTGCTCGGTGTCACGGGCAGTCCGAGTCGAGACTTCAAAGGTCTGGCCGGCCAGAGGATGAGGAATCCAAGTGGTCACGGGATGCCCATTCCAATCGATCTGCTCCTCGTGGCCTCGATCGCTACCTTCAGCAATCATGGTCATAAAAGGAGAATATCACCTTATCCTTCTTTTATTAAGGCAATAAAGGAAGGGGTACACCCAATCCTGAGCGTACGAACGGAACCTTCAGTCGATCGCGGCGCGCAACGAGCCCACGAAGTCCGCCGCCGCTTCGGGACCCCCGTCGGTGAGGAGACGGCGCACCAGGGCCGAACCCACCACTACCCCATCGGCCACTTCGCAGACTTCGGCGGCCTGGTCCGGAGTCGACACCCCGACGCCGACACACACTGGCACGTCGGTGTAACGGCGGATGCGCTCGACCACCTGGCGAGCGTCGCCGCCGAGATCGGACTGTTCGCCGGTCACCCCCATGCGGGCAACGGCATAGACGAATCCCTTGGCCCGTTGGCAGATCCGCTCGACCCGATCCTCGGGACTCGAGGGCGCCACCAACAGCACCGTGTCCACGCCAGCGGCATCGGCTTCAACGGCCCACGGATCCAGTTCTTCCAAGGAGAGGTCCGGGATGATGGCCCCACTCACCCGGGATTGGGCCATTGAGTTCGCCATACGTCTATGCCCGGCCCGAAACACGATGTTGTAATACGTCATGACCGCCACGGGCACCGTGACGTCAGCCCGATCAACGTCGTTGAGCACCCGATCAGGCACCGTGCCTCGCTGGAGCGACTGCATGGCGGCCTCTTGAATCACCGGTCCATCCATCATGGGATCAGAAAAAGGGACCCCCACTTCCACCGCGTCGGCGCCAGCGGCCACCACCGCGGCCAACGACTGGGTCCAGTCATCGGTCATGCCACCCATCAGATACGGGATGAGCAACTTTCGACCCGCGTCGCGGTGCTTTCTTAGGGTGGCCTCAAGCATCGGTGGCCTTCCCCAAGATCTCCCGCACTTGCGCCACGTCCTTGTCGCCTCGACCCGAGAGGGTGATCAGTACCGTGGATCCGCTTGGCAAGGCTGAGGTCCCGGCCACCCGAGCGACCCAAGCCACCGCGTGGGCGGATTCGAGAGCTGGAATGATGCCCTCTGTTTGGCTGAGGAGTTTGAATGCCTCAATCACCTCGTCGTCGTTGGCCGTGCTGTATTCCGCCCGGCCAATGGAAGACAGATGCGCATGTTCGGGACCGAGTCCTGGATAATCCAAACCGGCAGAGATGGACTCAGCTTCTTCGATCTGGCCAGCTTCGTCCTGCAACAACTTGGAATGCATGCCGTGGAGGATGCCCGGAATGCCGTTGGTGATCGCCGCACCGCCAGCGGCTTCGACGCCAACGAGGCGCGCCTTGGTGTCGACGAACCCAGCAAACGTTCCGGCGGCGTTGGAGCCACCTCCCACACAGGCCACGACAACATCAGGTTCGCCACCGTTGAGCAATTCAGCCGATTGTGCGGCGGCTTCTTCGCCCACCACCCGCTGCAATTGCCGAACCATGTACGGGAACGGATGAGGGCCCATGACCGAGCCCAGGCAATAATGGGTGTAATCCACCGTGGCCACCCAGTCGCGCATGGCTTCGTTCACCGCATCTTTGAGGGTGCGACTGCCTGAAACCACTGGGCGCACCTCGGCTCCGAGCAACTCCATTCGGAACACGTTGAGTTCCTGGCGCTTGGTGTCGACTTCGCCCATGTACACCGTGCACTCAAGACCAAACAACGCGGCCGCCGTAGCTGAAGCGACGCCGTGCTGACCGGCGCCGGTCTCGGCAATGAGTCGGCGTTTTCCCATCCTCTTAGTCAGGAGCGCCTGACCGATCACGTTGTTCAACTTGTGCGATCCGGTGTGAGCCAAATCCTCGCGTTTGAGCAGGACACGCACGCCCAACCGTTCGGACAGACGTTTGCACTCAGTCAGAGGAGTCGGTCGCCCTCCGTAGTCACGCAGCAAGGCATTGAGCTCGCCTCGGTAGGCGGGATCGACCCACGCCTCTTTGAAAGCAATTTCGAGTTCCAAGCAGGCCGGCATCAACGACTCGGGGACAAATCGTCCACCGAACTCGCCAAACCGGCCGTTGGACCCAGGTTCGGCCATGAGGCTCATGTCATCCATCCCGCCAGTCGTAGGGCTCTTCGGTAGTCGTGTCGGCGTCAAGCGGATCGCGTGCGCCCACTCCACTTTGGGCGGCGCGGGCATTGAAGATGAAATCGCGCACCAGCATCGGATCCTTGCGTCCCGGCGACGCCTCCACACCCGACGCCACATCGACACCAGCGGGGCGAAGGTGGGCCACTGCTTGAGCCACATTGCTCGGCCGCAGTCCACCCGAGACGATCATGCGGGTCGGGTCGGCCACACCTTCGGCCAGTCTCCAGTCGAACACTTCACCCGAACCGGGCGCCTTGCCGTCAATGAGGAGATAGTCGGCTCCGAATTCCTCAAACCGGCTGATGGTGCGATCGCCAGCGGGAAACGCCTTGATCACGACCGGAAGCTGCGAGCGGATCCACTGGGTCGATTCAGAAGACTCATGTCCGTGGAGCTGGGCGGCGCCGAGTCCGGCCTGATGCACCATGTCCACCACCCGCTTGGGGGCCTCGTCCCGAAACACTCCTACCGTCAGGATCTCCGGCGGCAAGCGTTTGACGATGTCAGCGGCGATCTGCACGGACACCTGACGCGGCGAAGGAGCAAAGATGAAACCCAGGGCGTCGGCGCCGAGGCTGATGGACAACAAGGCATCCGCCTCAGACGTGATGCCACAGATCTTGACGAAGAGTTCCTCGCTCTGCTCGGTCATCGGGCTCCAATCGGGTAGCCGATCAGTCCCCGCAAGGCGACGGCGCGATCCGGCGCTCGGACCAGGGTCTCCCCCACCAAAATGGCGTTGTAGCCGGCATCGGCCAGTCGGCGGGCATCGTCGCTGTCGCGTATGCCCGACTCAGCCACGGCAACCACATCGACCGGCACGCGCGCCGCCAGCGCGCATGCTCGGTCCTGATCAACGTTAAAGGTGTGGAGGTCTCGCTGATTCACACCGATCAGCTGGGCCCCTGCCCTGAGGGCACGATCGAGTTCGGCTTCGTCATGCACCTCAACCAGGGCGGAGAGACCAAGGGAGAGGGCCCGAGCATGAAATCGGGCCAGTTCCTCGTCGTCCAGCGCCGCCACAATGAGGAGCACTGCATCGGCCCCCATCAGCCGGGCATCGACGACATCATTTTCCTGGACGGTGAAGTCCTTGCGCAGGGTCGGCAGGCCAGAGGCCGTTCGAGCCAGGGCCAGATCTTCAGGGGATCCACCAAAATGCGGCCCGTCGGTCAAGACTGAGAGACAAGCGGCGCCTCCGGAGACGTATTCCTTCGCCACAAGATCTGGAGCCAGATCGATGTCCAGATCGCCTTTGGACGGCGACCGCCGCTTCACTTCGGCGATGCAGGCCAACCCGCTGCCTCGCAAGGCCGCGGCGAAGTCACGTGGGGGCGGCACTGCGGCGGCCTGAACTGCCAATTCGTCGGGATCCCGATGGTCCGCTTCAGCTCGCGCTCTGTGCGATGTCAGGATGTCCCCCAGATAGGTGGGCATGACTGCCCAGCGTAGCGGGGCAATGCCGCCGAGAGAGAAGGTTCGACATGTCATCAACCATGGATTTCAACCAGACGATCATCGAGGAGTTCCGGTCGAATAAAGGTGTGGTCGGCGGAGGATTCGCCGGGGCGCCGATGGTGCTCCTTCACACGACGGGGGCCAAGACAGGCGCGGAGCGCATCAATCCATTGGTGAGCCAGCCCCAGGACGATGGCACCATTTATGTCTTTGCATCGGCCGCTGGTGCGCCGAAGAGCCCGGATTGGTACTACAACCTCGTCGCCAACCCCACAGTGACGGTGGAATTCGGTGAAGAGACATTCGAAGCCACGGCTACTCCGGTGACGGGCGACGATCGGGATCGGATTTACGCCGATCAGGTGAAGGTGTTCCCGGGCTTCGGAGAATACGAGGAGAAGACAACCCGGATCATCCCGGTAGTGGCTCTGACTCGAAATTAGGCCGGTGCGATCAAAGGCGGGCATCGCTACCCGGGTGGGGCAGCCGTCGTACACAGTGAGATGTCCTTGCCCGCCAATACCCGGGCCACCGCGTCGTTGATCCGGACCAGGGGAATGGTGCCCCCCTTCACTGCGGCGACAAGAGCTTGTGCGATCGCCTGGGAGTCACCCACTGCATTATCCGAGGTGTAGAGGATCATGTCCGCCCCGGCGGCAATGGCTTCCACCGAGGCCTGATCAAGGCTGAGGCCCAGATCGGTAATGGCACCGGCCGAGAGCGCGTCAGTGAGCACCAGGCCGTGAAACCCGAGTTGATGTTCAAGCAGACCCTCAATGACGGACGGCGAAAGGCTGGCCGGACGTGACGTCAGACCCGGGACAGAAGCATTCCCCACCATCACCGCAGGCAGTCCGGCCTTAATCGCCGCCTCGAACGGGAGGATGTCGGCGCGTTCGAGCTGTCCAATCGGAGGGGTGGACGCCGGCCCAGCATCGGTGTTGGCCGTGGCACTGCCTTCACCGGGGAAGTCCTTGACCACCGGAATCACGCCCCCTGCCCGTAGCCCGCGTGCGAAGGCGATCCCATAGGGGGTCGTTACCGAGGGCTCGATGCTGAAGGAGCGCGGCCCATCGGTTGGGTGGGCTACTGATCCGGAGCCTGCGGCGAGATCGAGCACCGGCGCCAGATCCATGGTCACTCCGTTGGCCGCCATGGCGCGGGCGGTGGAGGTGGCTAAAGCTTGGACCTGGGAGACCGACATGGTGACCGCCATGGTGGCGGCCGACGGAAGCGATCCCACCAGGTTGGCCATCCGTTGCACCTCCCCGCCTTCCTCGTCGGTCATGACAATCGGCTTGAGGCCACCGGGCGCATGAGCCTTGAGGGTTGAAAGCTGCGAGGCGAGGTCGGTGGGCGCGTTTGGACCGTAGAGAATGATTCCGCCCACCCCGTCTTGTACCGCTGGCGCGATTCCAGCGACATCCGTCTCCTCAACTGGTACAACGATAAGTTGTTCGGCTCGTCTGGTCAGGCTCCACGACGAAATGACGGACGCGTTGGTGCAACGTGCGAAGGTCGTCGTGGTTGAATTCGATACTGACGCCTGTTTGTTGAGGGAAGCGTTACTCCCCCGTCCGCTGCAGGCCGACACCAAGACGATGAAACCAGCGAGCGACACCAGGCCAAAGCGGCGCCGAGTTGAGGAATCGGTCAATCTGCAAGTAGTGGGAGCGGTGCCACTCGAGCGGGGCTCCAGCCGCCCAAACCATCGCCCGAGCGCACCCGGATCGGACCCGGACTCTCCACCGATCGGTGGAGGTAGGCCAGGGCTACCCAAGCACCGAGCTCGGAGCTCCAGGCGGCCGAGGTGATGGTCCCGACGACTTTGTCGGCCACGGCATCTCCCACGGCCTCAGGGTCGGCGGCCGGCGGTGCCTCTCCGGCGTGAAGAGTCATGGCGAACGTCAATGGATGACTGGCCGGATCGGTGCCACCGACCACACCCACGAGACGGCGAGCCACATTGCTGCCTCGGGCATCGAGCCGGGCGACTAATTCTTGTCCGGTGTAACAGCCCTTAGTGAAGCTCACTGTGCGCTCAACCAGCCCCGCTTCGGCGGCAATGGTCTTTTCGGTAAGTTCGCTACCCATGGCGGGAATGCCTGAAACAATGCGGCAGGTCTCGACCACATCGGGACCGCACAACGTGATGCCGTCGGGCAGTCCGCCCGAACTGGGGTCGAGCACGAGATCGTTGGGACCGAGCAGATCGACTCCGCTCCAACCATTCCATTCGAAGGGAAGGATGGTTACGCCGCCTTCGGCTAGCGCAGTCAATAGGCCGGCCGCGGCAGACTCGGTGTCCGCTCCCCGCAAGGACAGGCAGCGCCACTCCAGTCGACTGATCTCCACCTTGGAGCGAAGGAGGAACTTGCGCAGTCGGGCCTCGACCTTGGGGGCAAAGCCTGCTTCCGTATCGAGCACGAAGTCGGATCCGTCGACCCGGGTGATCCGAAGGAGGGCGCACAACTTGCCGTCGGGCTCAAGCAGCAGCGTGTCGGCGCATTGGCCGATCGACAGGGCGCTGATGTCCTGGCTTAACTGGCCTTGGAGGTATGACTCAGCGTCGGCGCCGTGCACCGAGAGCACGTCGCGTCGATTGAGGAATCCCCCACACCCGGTGCGAAGCGCTGTCGCTTCTTCGTCGCTCACCTGATTATCGACCGGCACGGTCCGCCGTCATTTCGCGAGCGGCGGTAACCGCCACCAGGAGTGCTTGCGCCTTTTGGGCGCACTCAGCGTCTTCTCGTTCCGGGTCACTGTCGGCCACAATGCCGGCACCCGCTTGCACGCTGGCCCGACCGTCAGGCGAGACCACCATGGTGCGGATAGCGATGGCGGTATCGACATTGCCCGAGAAGTCCACATACCCCACCACTCCTCCGTACACGCCTCGCTTGGTGGGTTCGAGTTCGTCGATGATCTCCATGGCTCGCACCTTGGGCGCACCCGAAAGGGTGCCCGCCGGCAGGGTGGCCCGCAGCACGTCAATCGGCCCCTTGCCCTCGGCCAGATGACCCGAGACCTGCGAGGTGATGTGCATGATGTGGCTATAGCGCTCAATGGTCATGAGCTCGTCCACCTTCTCCGTACCGAACTCGACCACCCGTCCGACGTCGTTGCGGGCCAGGTCGACCAACATGATGTGTTCGGCCAGTTCCTTGGGATCCTCGGCCAGCTCGCCTTCGAGCAAACGGTCGTGTTGTTCATTCTCACCGCGAGGTCGCGAGCCGGCAATCGGGCGACTAGTGACGACGCCTTCTCTGAGGCGCACCATCGGTTCGGGTGATGCCCCGACCACGGTCACTTCGGGGAAGCGGAGGAAGTACAGATACGGGCTCGGGTTCAGCAATCGCAGGCAACGGTAGACATCGAACGGATCCGCCTCAAGCTGCAGATCGAACCGTTGCGAGAGTACGACCTGGAAGATGTCGCCGGCCCGGATGTACTCCTTGGCCACGTCAATCCCCGCTTGGTACTGCTCGCTCGTCATGCTCTTGGTGGCCTCGGCCCCGCGAATCCCTGAGCGCGGAGCGGGAACCATCTCACCGGCCTTGGACTTGGCACAATCGACGGCCAACTGACGCAGACTCTCGCAGGCCGACTCGTAGGCCGCGGCCACTTCGGGCGACGACGCCCCCTCGGCGACTACGACGTTGTCGACCAGAATGATGCGCTGGCGCCAGTGATCAAAAGCGGCGAACTGCCCGATCACCACGAGCGCGGCGTCGGGATGGCCGATGTCGTCCGGTGGCACTGAGGTGAGTTTCTCTATCTCGCGCACCACGTCGTAACCCAAGTACCCGACCAAGCCGGCATGCAGTGGCGGCAGGCCTTCGAGGGTCGGTGAGCGAAATCGATCAAGGAGGTGCTCAATGGCCGAGAGAATGCCCTCGTCCGATGACTCGACGCCGAGCGGTCCGGCGGCGGCCACCGAGGTTCCTCGTGCGGTGAGCGTGGCCAACGGACGCCGCCCGACGAACGAGTAACGCCCCCAGTGTTCGCCGCCTTCGACCGATTCGAACAGGAAGCCGTCTTCGTCGCCGACCATGTTGGCAAAAGCAGCTACCGGAGTGAGGGTGTCGGCCACCACCTCGCACCAGACCGGCACGATGGCGTGGGCCTTGGCCAGGGTGGCGAATTCGGCCGGATCTGGGTGGAAGCTCAGCACGGCAGCGGAACACCGGGGCCTGAGCCAATGGTGCGATAAAAGCACGTCCGCTCCCCGGTGTGGCAGGCGCCTTTGCCGTGCTGGTCGACGAGGACGACGAGCGCGTCGCCGTCGCAGTCGATCCGCACTTCGCGCACATACTGTCGGTCGCCTGAAGTCTCGCCCTTCTGCCAGTACTCCTGCCGTGATCGGCTGAAGAACCACGTCCGGCCCGACGTCAAGGTGCGGCGCAGTGCTTCGGCATCCATATACGCGACGGTGAGGACGGTGCCGTCGGTGGCATCTTGCACAATCGTCGGGATGAGGCCATCCATTTTGGCGAAGTCGACGTCGGCCACCAGCGCCTCGTCGAATTCAAGCGGTATGCCCTCGGGGACTTTTTCAGACTCGGTGGCTGTACTCATAGATACAGCCCGGTCCCGCTGTCATTGCGCTTGGACGCGATGGCATGAATGTCGCGCTCGCGCAAAATGACGTACTCCTCCCCGTGCACCTCAACTTCGAAGCGATCCTCAGGGTTGAAGAGGACGGTGTCGCCCACCTTGACCGAGCGCACGTGAGGACCGACGGCCACCGTTTCGGCCCAGGTAAGGCGCCGAGTGATCTGCGCCGTGGCCGGGATCAGGATGCCGGCCCGGGACCGGCGTTCACCGTCAGTCTGTGAAATTTGGACCAACACCCGATCGAACAGGACAGAAATCGGCTGCTTTTCGTCGACCTTGGCCTGCTCGGCAGCCTTCTTGGTGGTGGTGGGAGGCACACTGGCACGCTACCGGAACGAGGGGCCGTTCCTGGTCAGGCCGGTCAGACTGGCCGGACGTTGACCCCATGTTCGGCCATGTAGGCCTTGGCCTCGCCCATCGTGAAGGTCTGGCGGTGGAAGATCGACGCCGCCAGCACGGCATCGGCACCGCCCACGGTGGCGCCCTCGACCAGGTGCGCCAGCGTGCCTACACCGCCCGAGGCAATCACAGGGACCGCAACCGCATCGACTACGGCTCGGATCAGCGCCAGATCGAAACCATCCTGGGTGCCATCTCGATCCATGCTGGTCAAGAGAATCTCGCCCGCTCCGTGAGCCGTGCTCTCAGCAGCCCAGGCCACCGCGTCTCGACCGGTTGGACGTCGACCGCCGTGGGAGTAGACCTCCCACCCACCGCCGAGGGATGCGGGACGGGCTCGGGCATCGATGGCGACGACGGCACACTGGGAGCCGAACTCATCGGCAACGTCGCGCACCAGATCGGGACGTTCGATGGCGGCGGAATTCATGGACACCTTGTCGGCTCCGGCCCGCAGCAACCGGCGGGCGTCTTCGGTGACCCGCACGCCCCCGCCGACCGTAAGAGGGATGAAGACCTGTTCCGCTGTGCGGGACACCACCGACACCATGGTGTCTCGAGCATCGGAGGACGCGGTGATGTCGAGAAAGGTCAGCTCGTCGGCGCCCTCGGCGTCGTAGCGAGCGGCCAGTTCAACCGGATCGCCCTCATCGGTGAGATCGACAAATTGGACGCCTTTGACGACGCGACCGTCGGTGACGTCCAGACAGGGGATTAAGCGGATGGTGCGCATGCTGCCACCGCCTCTTCGACACGAAACCGGCCCTCGACGAGCGCTTTGCCCACAATGACCCCGGCCAGACGACGGCCCTCGACCACGAGTTCGGCCAGCGCGGCAATGTCCGCCAGCGTGCCGACACCGCCCGAAGCGATGACCGGAATGGTGGTGGCTTCGAGGACGGCGCTCAGCCCCGCGATATCGGAGCCTCCGAGCATCCCGTCCCGAGCGATGGAAGTGGCCACCACGGCGGCGACCGGTCCGCCGTCCCACATCTTCAACAGTTCGAGCAATGACCGCCCCGAACCTTCCTCCCACCCATGGGCCATGGCTTGAGTGGTCCCATCCTCGGCCACCACATAGTCCAAGCCCACGGCCACTTGGGCCGGCCAACGCTCGGCACAACGATTGGCCAGCTCCGGATCTTCCAAGGCGGCCGTACCCATAACGACGCGCGCCACGCCACCCTCGAGCGCGGCGGCCACGTTGTCCTCAGTGCGAATCCCGCCGCCGGTTTGCACGCGTACGCCATTCTCCGCCGCGACAGCCACGATCTGTTCAATGGCCCCGAGCTCGTGGATGGTGCCGGTGCGCGCTGCATTGAGGTCGACCACGTGTAACCACGTGGTCCCACCGGCCACGAACGTTTTGGCCACGGTCAGTGGGTCGCCGTAGTCGACCTGACGATCGAAGTCACCTTGAGCCAGGCGAACGGCAGCGCCGCCGCGCAGGTCGATGGCGGGAAAGAGTTCCATGGCTAGGCGGCCAGATCGACGAAGTTGGCCAGCATGGCCAGGCCAGTACGACCAGATTTTTCCGGGTGGAATTGGGCGCCCCACAGGTTGGCGCGCGCCACCACGGCGGCCACGGGACCTCCGTAGTCACAGACAGCGACCGTTTCCGGTCCGATCGGAGGCGCGTAGGAGTGCACGAAGTAGACCCAGGGGTGATCGCCCAAGCCCCGGAGCGGACTGGCGGGACCGCCGTCGGAAAGCGGAGTGAGTTGGTTCCACTGCATTTGCGGGTGCTTCTCCCCCGCCGGCAGGAGGGCCACCGTTCCCTCGAACACGCCGAGGCCTTGGGCGTCGGGGCTCTCGTCAGAAGCTTGGTAGAGCAGCTGGAATCCGATACACACACCGAAGAACGGCACTCCGGCGTCGATGGCGGCACGGGCTGCTGGTTCGAGACCACTTTCTCGCAAGGCGCGGGCGCAGGCCCCAAAGGCACCGACGCCGGGCAACACCACGGCATCGGCCGCTTCGACTTCGGCTGAGTTGGTGACGAGGCGGGCCGCCGCTCCGACGTGCTGCAGGGCTTTCTCGGCCGACCGGAGGTTGCCTATGCCGTAGTCGAGGACAGCGATCCGGGGACCCTCCTTCGATGACGATGCGCTCACAAGCTCCCCTTGGTCGAGGGAATCCCCCCGCCTTCGATCCGCACGGCATCGCGCAGGGACCGGGCCACGCCCTTGAAGCTGGCTTCGAGCATGTGGTGCGTGTTCTTGCCTTCCCGCCGGCGGATGTGCAGGGTGAGATTGCCGGCGGTGGCAAAGGCGCGCCAGAACTCTTCGGCCAACTGCGGGTCGAACGGGGGCGTACCCAAGCCCACGGTGTCGGGAGCGAAGTCGAGCCCGTAAGCCAAGAAGGGGCGGCCGGAGAGGTCGAGAGCGACTTCTATGAGAGCTTCATCGAGCGGCAGGAGCATGCTGGCAAAACGCCGAATCCCGCGCTTGTCGCCCAAGGCTTCGGCCAGGCAGGCGCCGAGCACAATGCCGACGTCCTCGACGGTGTGGTGGGCATCGACGTGGAGATCGCCTTGCGCGTGGACCTTGAGGTCAAAGGAGGCGTGACGCCCTAGTTGCTCCACCATGTGGTCGAAGAACGGGAGGCCGGTGGCGACATTGACCTGGCCCGTGCCGTCGAGGTCGAGCGAGGCCTCAATGGTGGTCTCTTTGGTGGCGCGTGACTTGGTGGCGGTGCGGGGGGTGGTCATAAGCACTCCTTGAGGGCGGTGAGGAAGCGATCGTTCTCGTCGGGTCGCCCGATGGTCACCCGGAGGCAGCCAACGAGTCCATCCCAACTGGCGCAGTTGCGGATCAGGACCGAGTGGTCCAAGAGCCCCTGCCAGACCTGCTCGGGGTCCTGGCTCAGCGGGCGGAACAAAATGAAGTTGGCGTCCGACGGCCAACTCTCCACCTCCAGGTCGCCCAGTGCTGAGGCCACTCGGCCACGTTCCTCGGCAATGAGGGCGACCCGAGATTCCATCTCGTGGGTGTAGCGCAGGGCGAGGAGACCGGCCAGTTGGGTTTGGACCGACAAGTGATATGGCAGCACGACGGCTTCGCAGGCCCGGACTACTTCGGGGTCGGCCACCAGGTAGCCCAAGCGAGCGCCAGCCATGGCCCACGTCTTGGAGAAGGTGCGGGTCACCACCAGTCCGGGGTGCTCGGGACCGCGCAGGTCCAGGGCGCTCCAGCTGGAGAACTGGCCGTAGGCCTCGTCGACGATGACCAGACCGGGTGCGGCGGTCAGAATCGCGCTGACTGTTTCGGGCGGTTCGGCCCGACCGGTTGGATTGTTGGGCGAACACAAGAACGTGACGTCGGGCTGTTCACGTTCTATGAACGCGGCGGCATCGACGGGGTCGATGCGAAAGTCATCGGTGCGCGAGCCTTCGATGATTTCGGTGCCGACGAGACGGCTGATGTGCGAGTGCAAGGCGTAGGTGGGTTCAAATACGCAGGCCCGTCGGCCCGGGCCGCCGTAGGCCATGAGGAGACACTGCAGGACTTCATTGGACCCGTTGGCGCAGAAGACCTCGTCCGGCGTCACGTCGTGCAGCGCGGCGATGGCGGCACGTAGCTCGGTGGCTGGACGGTCGGGGTAGCGGTTGAAGCTGGCTTCGCCCAGCGCGGTCAGGAGTTCGGCGCTCCATTCGGCGGGTGGAGGGAACGGGGACTCATTGGTGTTAAGGCGCACCTCGGCCTCGACCTGGGGCGAGTGATAGCCCTCCGTCATCTGGAGGTCAAGGCGGATGGGAGGGAGCGCGCTCACTGGGTATCTCCAGCCGGCGAGGCCGGCGAGATGGCGTCGAGACGGCGGCGGACCGAGTCGGCATGGGCCGGCAGGCCCTCGACGTTGGCCAGCGTGATGACCGAAGGTCCGAGCGTGCGCAGCGCCTCCGGGGTCACGCGCACGGCGTGAATGTGGCGGCGAAAGTCGTCAGCCCGCAAGGCCGAAGCGAACCGCGCCGTACGGTTGGTGGGCAGCACGTGGTTGGGCCCGGCGATGTAGTCACCCAAGCTGGCCGGGGCCCATGGACCGATGAAGACGGCGCCAGCACTTTTCACTTGGGCCAGCAAGCTCGGAGCATCGGCGTCGGCCACCATGAGTTGGAGGTGTTCGGGGGCCACCGTGTTGGCCACCGCCATGGCGGCCTCGGGTCCGTCGACCAGACAGGCGATGCCGGATGATGCCAGGGTGGCTTCGAGGTCCTCGCGCCGAGGTGAGGCGGCCACAATTCGATCGACCTCAGCCGAGACGGCGTTGAGCACGTCGGCATCCCAGGTGACCAACCATGCCAAGCCATCGGGTCCGTGCTCGGCTTGGACGACCAGATCGATGGCGGCGAACTCGGGCGGGGCACCGGGTCCGGCGACCACCACGATCTCGGACGGACCGGCGAAGGCCGAGGCCACACCGACCACGCCGGTGACTTGGCGCTTGGCTTCGGCCACATACGCATTGCCGGGTCCGGCGATGACGTCGACCCGAGACACGCTGGCCGTGCCATAGGCCATGGCGCCGATGGCTTGGGCACCACCGATGCGGTACACCTCATCAATCCCGGCCACGGCCGCCGCAGCGAGCGTGGCGTCGTCCACGTGACCGTTCGAGGCCGGCGGGACGCAGAGCACGATGTCGTTGACCCCGGCCACCCGTGCGGGGGCGGCGGTCATGAGGACGGTTGAGGGGTATCGAGCGCGGCCTCCGGGGGCGTATATCCCGGCCCGTTGCACCGGGACCCTGAGGTGCTCGACGGTGACGCCCGCCGACTCGAACGTGTCGGGTGGCGTGCCTTCGTGGGCGTGGTAATCGAAAATGCGGGCAAAGGCGAGCTCGAGCGCCGCCGTGATTTGGGGGCTGGTCCGGGCTCGGGCCGCGGAGATTTCGTCCGGCGGGACTCGGATCGCGTTGGAGATGTCGACGTGGTCGAAGCGCTGGGTGAACTCGACCAGGGCCTCGTCGCCGCGCTGGCGCACCTGGCGCAGGAGGTCGGCCACGGTGTCGTGCACATTCTCGCCTGGGTCGGCCGGGCGCGGCAGAACCTCATCGAATGGCGGCGTGGCGCCGCGCAGGTCCAGCGCCCGTAAAGACATGAGGCCCCAAGGCTACTGGGGCGGGGATGGCTAGCTGGGCGTGGGCGGTGACAGCGGGAGGTCGAGAGCCTGGTGGAAGGTGGTGACGACGTGTTGGACGCCAATTTCGTTGCGGCCGATCAACATGTGGTCGTGCTGGCCTTGCTGCGAGCCTTCCCCGCAGCCGGGCAGGACACCGAAGTCCTCGTCGCGCACGGCGGCGTGGACCAGTTCGTAAAGATCGGCATAGCCGGCCCGGGTGGCGTCGTCCGGCGAGGGAGTGTGGGACATCCACCCGTGGCGCATCACGCAGTGCCCCGGCGACGTGCCCGGGAGGATGTCGATGATCTCGGTGCCCACTGGGCTCATGGCCAAGGTGAGGTTGGGGAAGATCCAGTAGATGAAGACCATGTAGCCGAGCGGCTGGGCTTCAGCGGCGGTCGGGTCGGCGTCGGTGCGAGCGGTGGTGATCCAAGGGGTGGGAAACCCCAGCCGATGGTGTTGGCCGTATCCGTCGTAGATGGCGGTGTTCCCGATGACGTTCTGCCCGACGAGGCTGTTGGCGTGCACGTAGGGGAAGTGGTAGTCCTCGGCGAAGGCTTCGATGGCCGCCTTCCAATTGACTGAGGCCTCGAACTCGCGCTCGGTCAAGTACTCCGAGGCGCCGAGGTTCCAGGTGGAGAGTTCGGCGTCGAGGGAACCCAGGTGAGCCGCCACGTCGATGGAGTCGGTGGCGGTCAAGACGACCCACACCAACCCGTGGCGTTCCTCGGCGGGCAGTGCGACGAGCGGGTACTCAGCCCGATCGATGGAGTCAAAGCCTTCGGCACCGGGGAGGCCGACCAGGTGACCCGAGCTGTCGTAGGTCCAGGCATGGTACGGACAGGTGTGCCGGCGGGCGTTGCCGCACCCTTGCGCTGGTTTGCCGCCGCGGTGGCGGCAGTAGTTCAAGAAGGCCCGGGCGACGCCGTCGGCTCCCCTGCTGGTGAGGACCGAGGTGCCGAGGACTTCCCGGACCACAAAGTCATGGGGCGCGGTGAGCTGGGCGCTCACGGCCAGGGCCAATGGGACGTGGCGACACAGTTCGCTGCGCTCGCGTTCGAAGACCTGCGGATCCCGGTAGTAGCTCAGTGGGACCCGGAGCACATCTTCGGCGAATTCGGTGGTGTGGGCGTCGACAAGGGCCAGGGTCCGCTGGAGCAGTTCGGGGCCCACCGGGGCGGTGATCACAGCTCTGAGGGTACTGGCACGGGGCGGTCGCCCTATGGGCCATTATCGGGGCATGACTTCAGCGGCCGAGATTTCCTCGTTGACCTCCACCCTGCAGGAACTGAACGACCGAGTGACTGCCATGGCCGAGACGGCCGTGACTGCCGGCAATGAGGACATGGCCCACGAATTATTCGCCGTCGAACGGGCCCTGGGCGGGGCCCTGCGTCGATTGCGGCGATTCGCTCAGACGGCGTAGAGCACGAGCTCGTGGCCCAAATGGGTGGCCGCGTTGCGGAGCACCGTCTGACGTTGCGCCACCACGGCGCAGTTGCGGCGATCGGCCAATTCGACCACGGCCATGACGGCGAGGTCGGAGGTATCGCAGCGTACGGCCAGCTCACCCGTGCGGCGAGCGGCCTCGGCAGTGAATGGTTCGATCTCGGTGCCCTGGAGCAATTCGGTGATGCGATCTCCTCGAGCCTCGGTGCGAAAGCCCTCAGCCACCGCCACGGCAGGGATGACCGGGACAATCCCATTGGACAGCGCGGCTCGGTGGAGCGACCACATCATCCGGTCCCCTCGAGCCGCCGCATGGAGGGCGCCCACCCCATAAACCAGGCCGTCGCGGTGCGGAAGCGTGGTGGGGTCGGGCGCGCTCATGAGCAGCCGCTCTCTTCCGACATTGGTTTTGGAAAAGCGTCAGGCACTTGAATTCTGCGCCATCAGATATTCAGTTCCTGATACGTCTGAGAAGAGAGCCGACAGAGGAGCGAACCGGCCAAATCCGCTGGTCCCCATCAGCGGCGTCGAACCCTCGACGCCACGCCAGAGACACCCGATCGCAGCTTCGCCAACAGAGCCTCGCCGGCGGCCAACTCCTCGGGGCTGAGCGAACCGGTCTCCCCTTCCCAGGCTGCCACCCCGCGCAACCCTTGACGCACTCGAAGTTGCTTTTCGGCCGCATTGGAGAGCCAGGCGCTGAAGGAAACTCCGTCCTCCTTGGCTGCGAGCTCGACCTCCGTAGCCACTTCATCGCCCAAGGAAACCGAGCGCTTGGTTACCATCCAAAAAGGGTAACACCCCGAGTAGCACCAGAGATCGGCGGATTTGGACGAGGGCAGAAACACCAATGCCGGCCCCTAGGGGCCGGCATTGGGCGAGTCGGCCGGGAGGCGGATCCCAGCAACGACTCTTTTGGAACCAGGTGGCGGGAACCGGTTCCGCCCACATGCTAGCGCGAGCTTTTCGGGTATTCAGCTCCCAGGCCGGCCACAGGTCGGCGAGTTACAGCCTGGGGCTTAACCCCCGAATGGGGCCGACGGGCAGATATCGGCCAACCCGCATTGATCGCATTTGGGCCGCCGAGCCACACAGGTGGCCCGCCCGTGGAGGATTAGGCGAAGGCTGAAAGACCCTCTCTCGTCAGGGGGGACGATGGAGTTCAGCTCATGCTCCACCTTGACCGGATCACTGAGCTTGGGGGTCGTGCGCAGACCTAGCCGCTCACTCAACCGCAGGACGTGGGTGTCCACCGGAAGACCGGGCAGACCAAAGGCCACACTGCGCACCACGTTGCCCGTCTTACGGCCGACGCCAGGGATGGTGACGAGATCCGATAGTTCGGTCGGCACTTCACCGCCGAAGCGGTCGGTGACAGCCTGCGCCATGCCGATGAGGCTTTTGGTTTTGGCCCGGAAGAATCCAGTGGTGCGGACCAGCTCCTCCACCCGTTCGGGATCGGCGTGGGCCAAGGTGGAAGCATCGGGGTAAGCCGCAAAAAGGTCCGGGGTGACCAGATTGACCCTGACGTCGGTGCACTGCGCCGAGAGGATGGTGGCGGCCAGAAGCTGAAAGGGCGTGTCGTGATTGAGCGCGCACAGCTCGGCGGCCGATCCGGGAAATTCGTCGGCCAGTCGTTGGTTCACGACTCGGGCTCGTCCTTTAGCGGTGCGAGGACGTCCCACTTGTCCAAGGTACCGGGATAACGTGCGCGAGTGAACGTGCTGGCGGCGACAGACCTCGACCAACTCGACCCGGGGGAACGCTCCGCGTTGGAGGGGCTGCTGGCGCGGTGCGACCAAGCCGACGGGCACGCTCCGTTTCCCGAAGGCGCACTCGAAGGGGATGGCCCTGGTGCTCCTGCGGCTCGGCGGATCGTGCTGGGTGAGGATTCGGGAGCATTGGTCGGCTCTGCACTGCTGGTTGCGGGCGAAGGGCTGCACGCAATGACCTCGCTCCATGTGGCGGTGGATCCTCTGCGCCGAGATGGCGACGCGCGTTCCGAACTGATCCGGTCTGCTGTGGCGGCAGCGACACAGCCGGTGCGGCTGTGGATCATGCAATCCAGCGAGTCCGACAATCACGCGCTGGCACCGCTTGGCTTTGCGCCCGAGCGCGACCTCCTGCAGATGCGAGTGCCATTGCCGCTGACCGACGAGGTGGTGAGCGCCACCCGGCCCGTCATGACCCGTTCCTTCGTCCCCGGGCAAGACGACGAAGCCTGGCTGGCCGTCAACAATCGCGCCTTTGCGGGCCACCCCGAGCAGGGCAACTGGACCGAAGCCACCCTGCTTGGGCGCGAACGGTCGGACTGGTTTGATGCCGACGGATTCTTAGTGGCGCCCGACGACACTGAGGGTGGGCTCGGAATATTCGCCTCGTGCTGGACCAAGGTGCACCGTGGTCGCACGCCAGTCTTGGGGGAGATTTACGTGATCTCGGTGGACCCATCTCGCCACGGCGAAGGGTGGGGTCGTGCGCTCACGGTGGCTGGTCTGCAATGGCTGGCCGCCCAAGGGCTGACCGTCGGGATGCTCTATACCGATGCCTCCAACATCGGTGCCGTTGCTCTTTACGGGCACCTTGGCTTCACTGTGGACCATGTCGATCGGTCCTACGTGCAGGCGGGGGCCACCGTCAACTGACGCCGGTACCGATTGCTCGACCCACGCCATACGTCACGCCGGCTGCCACCACAGTGATCGTCAACTGCCGCAGGGCCGAGCGCACATAGGAGCGTTCGGTATAGGCGGCCAGGACGACTCCGACGGCAATGGAGGCCAACGCGCCCAACACGACCGAGGCCACGACGGCCTTGGTGCCACTCGTAATCAGCCATGGCAACAACGGGATGAACGCGCCGAGGGCGAAGGTGAAGAACGAAGCGACGGCCGCCTGGATCGGGGATCCCAACTGTTCGGGATCGATCCCCAGTTCCTCTCGGGCGTGAGTCTCAAGAGCGAGCTGGGGATCCTGCATCACTTCATTGGCCATATCCCGGGCGACGGTGGGGTTGATGCCGCGCTTGACGTACATCCCCCGGAGCTCGTTGGTTTCGCCTTCGGGACTCCTGTCGAGGGCTTTGCGCTCAATATCGAGCTCGCGCTCGAGGAGTTCACGCTGGGCCGACATGGACAGATATTCACCCGCCGCCATGGAAAAAGAGCCGGCGACGAGACCGGCTATCCCGGCCAATCTGACGATGCCTCCCCCGGGACTCGCTCCGGCGATGCCCAAGACCAAGGAGACGTTGGTGACCAATCCATCGCTCACCCCGAAGATGGCCGCCCGGGCTCCCCCGCCCCGGATGTCTCGGTGTTGGTGGGGATGGGGTTGGGCTGAGGCGTGCGATTGAGCGTGCGTCTGCGAGGGGACCACCGATTCCGGCTTGGGCTCGAGTTGATCCTCCACGCTCGTCAGCGTAGCGATGACCGGGGTGGGCGGGGCCCGACTGATCGGTGATCAGTCGCTCAAGGGGTGTTGCGCCAAAAGCATCAGGCTTGGAATCCGCCGATATCGGTGCCGATTCTTCTCAATTTTCTGGCACTGGGCCTTCAGGCGGGAGGTAGTAGAGCTCCACACTTGTGTCCCGCACCAACTTGGTTGGCGTGCCCTGCGAGAACCAACGGTGTGCATGCACACCGTGAGGATCTTCGTACCAGCCCTCAGCGGCCGCTGGACTGTCGGATTGCTCAACCATGGCCTGGGGGTCCCAGATCTGACGCATTGCAAAGTTGGAAGTAATTATGAGCGAGTCGGCTCTTTCGATGATGGTGAAAACACGAGCCGAGGCCAAAGCTCGGACCTCCATTGACCCCCTTCCTCGCCAGGCCCGAATGCAGGTCAGTCCGGCATTTGCGAATAGGGTTCTTTGGCCCGGATACTCACGATCCAGAGCGAGGAGCGCACCATGAGCACCATTGTCAACGGCGTCGATGCATTTGGCGACCTGGTCGGTCAGCAGCTTGGCTATTCGGAGTGGGAGCCCATCACTCAAGAGCGGGTCAATGTCTTCGCCGATGCCACTGATGACCATCAGTGGATCCACGTCGACCCTGAGCGGGCCAAAGACGGTCCCTTCGGCGTGGCCATCGCCCACGGGTACTTGACCTTGTCCTTGGCTCCCGTGCTCTTGAACAAGGTGATTCGGGTCGACAACATGAAGTTCGGAGTGAACTACGGCGCCAACAAGGTTCGCTTTCCTTCGCCGGTCCCGGTTGGCTCGGATCTGCGGATGGGCGTCACCATCGCCGGCGTCGAAGATGTCGAGGGCGGGGTGCAGGTCACCTACGACCTGGTCATGGAAGTGCGCGACGCGCCCAAGCCGGCTTGCGTGGCCCAAGTGGTCTACCGCTACTACCGCTGAGGGTGGCTCAGGCGCCCCTACCCCAGGGCGAGGAGAAGACAGCTCGCGTTCGGTCGATGTTCGATGCCATCGCCCCGCGCTATGACTTGGTGAACCGGTTAATGACCTTCGGGCTTGACCAGTCGTGGCGGCGAACGACCATCGGGGCACTCGGCCTTCCCTCGGGCTCACTCATTCTCGATTTGGCCTGTGGTACCGGTGATCTCACTCGACTGGCCATGGGCCAAGGCCACCGAATGATCGGAGCCGATCTCAGCCTGGGCATGTTGTCGGCCAATCGAACGGGTGCTCCCTTGGTGCATGCCAACTGCAGTCAGCTTCCCTTTCCCGATGGGGCATTCGACGGACTGGTCTGCGGGTATGCGCTACGAAACTTCACGGACTTGCCAGAAG
>Ga0182030_10006701_pt1 | contig 24225 bp, 15 predicted proteins | sample 812S3MmetaG_FD_121299 | JGI IMG/M metagenome (GOLD analysis project Ga0182030, IMG submission 121299) | Permafrost microbial communities from Stordalen Mire, Sweden - 812S3M metaG (Illumina Assembly) | ecosystem: Environmental > Terrestrial > Soil > Wetlands > Permafrost | place: Sweden...
AACCCTTCGGATCTCAGCCTCCGTGCCCGGCTGTGATCGCCTCTGGTCATCACCATATGGACCTCCTCGGTCGTCAACTGCAGCGTCGTTGACTCACCGAGTTATTGCGCGGACCTCTTGAAAGCGCCCACCCTCAACGTCACCCTCCCAGGTCGGCGGCACAATTTGCACTGGGCATCCGCACCGAATCTGACGCCAGATAGACCCCGACTCGGCGAGCGGTCGACGGGGGACCCACGATTTGCTTCAGCATGGGTAGCGCAGTTGATCTTGAAGATGGCTGTCAGACTGAAGCGGTGTCAGCGCCGGGGACGGATCGAATCCCGGCTGACAAGGCGATGCGGGAAGCCAGTTCATCGATCTGACTGAGGACATCCGCTGGTGGCATGTCGAGGTCGAGAGTATGGGCCACGATCCGAATCCCGGCATGCCGAATGGTCCACTCCTTGGCCACTTCATTGCCATGGGCATACACGAGATGGGCATCGCCGAGCTGATAGGCGGTGGCATAGGCGAGTGCCTGGTACACGTCGGCCTGCGGGAATCCAGACGGCTTCTCAGCTTTGTACTTGGCGTCCATCACTGCGACGGCACGACCACCGACTCGCCACACGAGGTCAGGACGAATGTCGATCGTTGCCTGCTCATCCAGGGTGTATTGATCCTGGGCCTGGCAGCGACCGCTGAGGCCTTCGAGCGAGGCGCCCAGTGTCTCCGCGACGAAATTCTCGAAGACTTTTGAGAGATCAACCAGGAAGCCATCGATGTGGAGCTGGCCCGGTTCCTGCTCGAGCGACCCTCCGGACAGAATGAGTTCGGCTAAAGCCAAGGCATCGTGATAGCGGGAGTTGAGCCTCGTCGGTCGCCACACCGGCAGGAGGGCTCGGGCAGGGACATCACTCACGTCAGCGAGCAGACCACGCACTCTGCGAAGGCGTGCTCGGACATTCGCACCGATCCCGTCGAGCATGAGAAGCCGAGAGCTTGCGGCCTTGAGGATCTGGTTCTCGGCAATGTCGGCAAGGAAATCGTCGTAGCGGATGAGCAGAGGCACGGCGAGCCCGAACCGGTGCCGCAGCTGGTCCTCCGTGCGAAGTCGGCCCCGCAGGACCGCCTCACTCCCTTCAACTTCTCGATAGCCCTGGAGGAGACTCTGCTGGAGGGCCCGCTCCGCCTGAGCGCAGAATGCCTCGGCAAGGGCAGGCACCAGGTCGTCCGACTCTTCGAGGGCAACCGGCCCGGGGGCTTCGAAGAGTGCCCGGTGCGCCCACCCGAGGAGCCACAGCAAGCGGGCAATGGTGAGCTTCGGTCTCACCCAGATCACGACCCCACCGATACTGACTACGCCGACCTTTTGACATGCCCGGAGTTCCCAGCGTCCGGCGCCGAGTGGTGTGGCGACGACGACACCGATGGCCACCAAGCGCTTGACGACACCCTCTTCCAGCTCGACCATCAAGGGTGGACCGCCCTCCTTCAGATGAAGCTCAATCATGAACTCTCATCGGGTGGACGCGTCTCAGTTGCAAAAGTCTCAGGGGTTTGGGCCGAGACGTCGGCGACCGGTTGGATGTCGGGAACAGTTGAAGGAGTTGCCGGAGCCGAAGACGCCAGCATTGAGGAGAGCGAGAACCGACCGGTGAGCGACTCCCACTGACCGTAGTAGTGCTCCTCCAACAGCGGCAGGATGTCAGTGCTCCAGATTCTGCGCAGGCGCTCATCAGAAAAGGCGTCGGGATCGGTGGACCGCATGAAGTACGACGGACCGACTTGAAAGTCAGGGTCGTCGATCCTCCGGTTGAGCTCCTCCAGCAGATCTGCGGCAACGAGCGGAAGCCCGTGACGCTCTGACCAGTGGCGAAGCAGTGAGCGGGTGGGCTCCTCGCGGGGATCGAGTGCCACAAACGCGAACCGCCGCCGCATCGCCGAGTCGATGAGGGCGATCGACCGATCGGCGGTGTTCATCGTGCCGATCAAGTAAATGTTGGGTGGCAGTGTGAACGGCTCGTCACCGGCCGAATAGAGCAGCTCGACGGCTTCGTCTCGGTACTCGAGCAGGAAGTACAGTTCGCCGAACACCTTGGCCAGGTTGGCGCGATTGATTTCGTCGATAATGAGCACGAAGGACTGGTCCCGGTGCTCTGCCGCCCGGGTGACCAGTTGGCGAAGTGGCCCGGGTCGGAGTTCGAATCCGATGGTGCCGCTCGTGCCAGCCGTTGGCCGATAGCCCTCGAAGAAGTCCTCGTAGGTGTACGACGGATGGAACTGGACCAGCTTGACTTGTTCGGGCCCAACGAGGTCGTTGGCAAGATTTCTGGCTATGAACGTCTTGCCGGTACCGGGTGGACCGTAGAAGATGACCTGCTTCCGTTCCTCCAGTAAGTTCCGGAGCTCGACCAGCCAGGACGCCTCGACCAGTAGATCCTCAGCAAGAGTTGTACCGGGCATCGGCAGGACGGCACGCACCAACGTGGTCCCGCCAGGATCACCGTCAGCGCCATCAGAAGTGGGGGCCGCGAGGTCATCGATCAGATCCAACTCGGCGGTCAGATCCACGATTGTCGAACCTGACGCCAGTTTGGCCGGCAGAGGAGCCGGAAGGTCAACGAAGTCGATGGGTGCATCGGCATTGCGCCATTCCACAGTCCGCCGCAGGTTGCTGCGGCCTCCCTCGGACTTCTGCCAGGACCAGTCGCCAGTGACGTCACCCACATAGATCCGCTCGTCGCTGGTCGTGAGCACCGTGTCGCCTGGGGTCATCTTGGTCACGAAGGCCAGGATCTCGTCCACCTTGGATTTGAGTTCCTGGTGCTTGAGGTGGTCGTAGTCGGCTCGGGCGGCATCGGTGAGTGCATCGACCGTGATCCCCTCTTCGATCTGACGCAGCTGGGAGGCGGGAACGCTGACCCACCCCTCCTCGAGCCATTCCTGCACGATGCTGGCTCCTCGCACGGACGACCCCCGCACGAGCCAGGCCCTGCGCTGTTCGGCATTGCGGGCGTCAATCCAGGCCCGATACAGACGACTCTGTTCGTTCTGGAACTCGATGGGATCCGAGTACCGATCGAGAGCAGCGCGGCCCTGATCGGTGATCGACCAAGTGCCCATGCCGTCTTTCACCAGCCATCCAGCCTTGACCAGTCCCGTTGTGGACCATATGAGGAAGTTCATCCAACGGGGAGTCCCATTTCGAACGGGCTCGAGGTCCTCCTCGGTCAAGGGAAGCTCGCTTTTGATCCGTTCGATCAAAGCGTCCTTGTTTGACTCACCACCGGCTTCGGCCAGGAAGCTCAGGATGCTCCGCAGCCGCGGGGCGTTGCGTTCAGCAACAGTCGTCATTGGGAGAGCTCCTTGTGCCGCCGGCCATAGCCTGGCACCGGGTCGAGAACGGAAATGAAAGGGTTGCCAGTCGCTATGGCCGTAGCAATGCGGTCGTACGCGCTGAGCACACGTTGGGGCAGCTCGGGATCTTTGCGGTTGGCGATGGGGAACGTGGACAAGATGTAATCAGCATCGTCCCGGTCGATGCCGTAGAGGTGAAAGAACGCACCGTCTAGCTCGGCCTGCAAGATGGAGCGACGTTTAGGGTCCCATGCGAAGGGCGCTCCATTGTCGCCAAGTTCTCGGCTAGCGGGTGCCATATCCCAAGCCGAATAAATGAGCTCAGTCAGCCGGCTTCCGATCCACTTTGCGACGCTTTGTTCCAACGACCACTCACAACGTGAGTCGAACGTCGCAGGTATCACTGTGGGCAGCTGACTCATGACCGAGAACTGAAGATGCATTCCACTGAGCTTCTGGCGCACCACGTAGTCGAACGCAAATGAGTTGATGAACGATTCGAGCAGCATGAGATTCGGTGATTCAGCTCCCCCGACAATTAAGTCAAAATTGCCTCCTCCTGGCAGACGGGGCAGGGCACTGCTGATGGCTGTACGGATGTCAGTGCTACGTGCGATACCTCGCCACGCGATCAGCCAGTCCGCTTCAGTGACTCCGTCAAGAGCTGACTCCATAGCGGTCGACGCGACCCAATATCGGGGCATTACTACGAAATCTGGATCGGCATGCTCGGCTTCGGTCACATCGCGTACGTCGCCTGACTCGTCGTATGTCGCCCACCGGTGGTCGTAGTGGTGAATCATCTTTGCTTCGTACAGCGGCAGCATGGACTCGCTGCCTCGCTTGAACGTGTTTCCATCAAGCTCCCACCCATCAGCCTCCAACTGTTCCCGTGTGCGAAACAGTCCTGAGTCACTGGTCATGTTGAAGAGGCCCTGCATGAACGACAAACCCCAGGGGTTCCCGTCGGGCTCACCATGGCGAATGAGGACCGGGTGTCGGCGGTAGATAGCGAGGGTGATCTCCGCGTCCCGTCGCGTGCGAAACACCGGGCACGTCCCCGTGTTGGGGTTGAGAAGCGTGATCTCTTCGGGGGTCAGACGAAAACGGGATCCTTCCCGCTCAAGGTCTTCCGGTCGATGGGCAAAGAAGGCGAACCAGGCCGCCTCTGTTTCAATGTCCAGTCCACTGAGGGTGAGCAGGCAGAACTTGAAACTGCGGTGTACTCCTTCAAAGAGCGGTAGCGAATTCTCGAAGTCGTACAGTGCAACCAGTGATCGAGAGGTGACCAGATCCTTGAAGAAGTACTGCGTGGTGGCGTCGGTGGCGATCCCGGACGGCAGGATGACTCCGAGCTGACCGGTTGGCGCGAGCAGGGCTCGGTCGGTCTCGGCGAACACCGCATAGGTGTTGATCCGTCCTCGGCCGGTCAGCGGGTAGCGACCGCTGTTGGCCAGGAATGCTCGCTCACCATCAGCTTGACGTAGCGCCGCACGGTACTGCCGATAGATCTCTGGCCGTTCATCGGCCAAGGCTGAGATGAGCTTCTTGCGCGTCGCACCTGGCGCCTCGGCAATGGCCGGGACACGCGATGCGAACCACTCCTGCTCCTTTAGCTCCACGTGCTCCCAAGGTGGATTGCCGATGACGCAATCGAACCCACCGCTCCAGCCGCTCACCGGCTCGGCGTCAGATGCCCCGCCGCCAAAGAAGATCTGGGGGAACTCGAGGTGCCAGTGAAACCACCGGTACTGGGAGGCCAGCTCCGAGATCGACCGAGTGACTTCGGGTTCTACCGAACCATCTCGAATTCTGGTCAGTACTGCCTCGGTCAGCTCCGGGGCTCCCGGTACCTTGGGCAACACGAACGCCGAGCACCAGGCATCAGCCTCCCGCCGAGCCTGGCGAACGACGGGAGATTCGTCGAGCACGCGCAGCCGCCGTGCCGCATCATGCACGTCAGCCAAGCTCTGGGGTGTCAGGGCATCGATGGCGGCGAGATCTGCTCCGAACGCAGCGGTGCGAGCGGCGGCGATGTTGACCTGTTCGAAACTGCCCTGACCAGCCCGCTCGGACTTGTTGCGCTTCTTGAGTGAGCTGCACGTCTTCTTGTCGTCCCCCTCGATCACTGCGAAGGCTTCGTCGGGGATCCCTCCTGCGAGCAGCCCGGGAGTTGTCCCGAGCAACGCGTTCCCTACCTTGATGTGTCCGTCGAGCAGTCCGAGGGGCCGACCCGACTGCATGCCTTCGAGCCAGAGGCTGACCTTGGCCAGCTCGGCGGCCAGTGGATTCAGGTCTACGCCGTACAGGCAGCGACCGACCACGTCGTACATGGCTACGTGCAGGTCATCCACACTTGGCTCAGCACCTTCCGCCCGACAGCGGGCCAGCCGGGCAGCAATGCGACGTCCGGCCGCCACCAGGAAGTGTCCCGAACCACAGGCCGGGTCGCACACCGTGAGCGCGAGCAGAGCGGCTTCGGGGTCGGACTGGCGTTCGGCTCGATCGAGCAGCGGATCCAGTGCGGTATCGAGCAGGGTCTCGGTGAGGGAGTTGGGGGTGTAGTAGGCGCCGCTCGTTTTCCGGTCGTTGCCAGCCGACGACTCGAGCACGAAGGTCCTCGACACCGGTTCATAGCGGGGAACGTATTCGAGGAGGCTCTCGTAGATTCCACCCAGTTCCTCGGCCCCCAGGTGCCGATAGTCGACTACTCGGCGGGGGCCACCGGCGGTCGGTCGAGTGATGCAGAGGTGCCGGATGGCGGTGAGTAGCGAACGGTTGTCGAGCACGACCTCTGGGCGGAGGTCGGTCGGCTCGGATTCGAAGATGCCACCAAGGCCGATCAGACCTAGCTCAGGGCAACCATCTTCGCGACCCAGGCTGTCGAGGACCAGATGTAGCGCTTGCCATAGATCGGAATGTCCATCACCGGTCCTTCGGATGGCGATCCGGCGGAGCCGGCTCGTGGAGAACCACTGCCGGAAGCGTGCTTTGCCTGCGGGGTCGGCATCGGCGTCGAGCAGCAGATCTCGGTCCTCGGCGACGAAGCAGAAGAGGATTCGGTAGACGAGGCGTAGCAGCCCCCGCTGGAGGTGGGTCGCATCCATACGCCCGCTGTCGAGCGCCTCGCGCAGGCCTGCGTTGGCGGGGTGGGACACCAGTCCGCTGCCGAGGACCTCGAGGGCGTCGTGCACTCCGATTCGGAGCGCTCCGAGGGCGCGGGCTCCGGCCTCGACCGCGTGAGTCCGCCAGCGCTCCAGCCAGCACGAGACCGGTCCGAGTTCGGGGTCGGTCGCCTCGAATCGGCTCTGATGGCAGAGCAGGTAGAGGGCAACGAAATCGGAAAACAGATCCCCGTCGAAGATGGTAGCGAGGTCGAATTCGACATACGAGGGGCCGACCAGGGTGGAGGAGTCTCGAAGGATCCGCAGGGTCGACCCATTGGCCAGCAGCGCATAGAGGAACTCATCGGAGCGGTTGAGAAGCTCTTGAACCATGGTGTGGGGAGCCCGTTCGGCCGCTCCGGCCATTCCGGGAGTGCGCCGGTCGAGGTCGACGTCCCAGCCCAGCAGGTGGACCGGCAGGTACTCTCCCACCACGTGGCTGACCGGCCAGGACCGACCGTCAGCGACGAGGCCACCGGGTGGCGTGGTCGGTACGCGGCCGAAGCCCAATTCGCGTAGGAGTACTGACAGCCACCGCTCGCGGGTGAGCCCGGTGGCCGGATCCCCGGCCGGCCGGGAGGCCAGTGCGTCGCGGTAGCCGGCCCATGCGCCACCGAGCACCGACCATGCCCGGTTGGCCGCCTCCTTGGCTGTGACCCCAAGCTCGAGGTGGTAGTCGTCAGCCGCCAGCCCGGGCACGTCGACTCCGGCGACGACGGCAGCGATCAGGTCGGCAGGGAGGACCCCGCCCACGCTCCGCACTCCGCTGAGGCTGCGGCTGTCGATGAAGGGAACGACCTGGTTGCTCATCCCACCGCCATGGGGAGGAACACATACGCCCCGAGAAGATCGACCGGCGTCTGGGCGCTCACCGACAGTCCTCGACGAGGTGCTCCCGAACCCATCCGAACCCGCCGGTGGGCATCGAGGAGTTCCTCGGCCAGCTCATCGGCCAACGAGTCCAGCGATGGCCCCCACCCTGGCACCGCACGAGCGAGCTCATCGATCAGCGTCTTTGCGTGTTCAGGATCGACGTTCCCGTCGGGCTGGACATCCAACAGCGTGGCCACGGTCCCCTTGTCCAACCACTCGGGGTTCTCCGGTGATCCGGTGAACGCGGAGAACCGAGCTTCTTCACAGACCTGCTGGTGCGGCCCGGTCGAACCGGGGAGGTCGACGTGGAATCGGAACCGGATCAGGACCAGTGTGGTCCGTGTCGACACCGCTCTCGTGCGGGCCACGCCGGCTCGGGTAGCGACTCGGGCTCCCACCATGGGGTCGAGCGCAGCGTCAAGGACGTAGCGGGCTACTGCCTCAACCGCCGGATCCGTGCGTGCCAGGACTGCGTGACCTCTCGGGGCGGGCACGTCCCGATGAAGTACCAGGGGCTGGTCGAGGCTGGGTGGAATGGCGTCCTGTAGTCCGGTAGGGCATGCGCTGGTGTCGGCCTTCCACGAGTTGGTATCGATCGGAGTCACCGAGGCGCCGAGCGCGCGCAGCGACTCGAGGGTGAACCGCTCGATGTCGGCGCGGGTACCGAGGGCCTCCCTGGCTGCCTTGGCCTCGGCCATGGCTTCCTCGGGGTGGATACCGTCCTGGGCATACTTCGTGCGTGAGGCCCGCTCACGCTCGGCTGCCGACTCCCACTCCCGGAAGAGATCGGTCCGTTGCGGATCGTCGGCGAGGTCGAATGCCAGCTGGTCAGCGTTTCCGTGACGGCGGATGAGCCGTTCGAGGAGTGCCTCGACGACCCCGTCGGCTTCGTCGGGAACGGGGACGGACACGCCGGTGGCGTCCCGGATGGCCTTGAACTTGCGGATGAGTACGTCGAGGACGACCTGGTCGATCCCATTGTCCTGCCCGAAGATGGTGACAGTCCTGACGATGTCGCGCTCCTGTCCGAACCGGTCAACCCGCCCCTCGCGCTGCTCGTGGCGGGTGGGGTTCCAGGCCAGGTCGTAGTGGATGACGGCCTGAAATGTGTCCTGCAGGTTGACTCCTTCAGACAAGCAATCGGTTGCCACCAGCACGTGGCGACCCGGTGATGCCGCCAGTTCGGCGATGCGCTCTTCCCGGAGTGACGGTGGTAGCTCGCCGGTAACGGCGGCGACCGTAGCCGCAGACCGCAGCGCCGACTGCAGGTGGGTGGCCACGTAGCTCGCCGTCGGGATAAAACGACAGAAGACGATGGGGTCGTATCCATCGGCCAACAGCGCCTTGACTTCGGTGGTGAGCGTGGCCAGTTTGCGGTCGAGCTCCGGCCCGCTCAGGGCGTCGGCAGTACGGGCCAAGTCCAACAGGAACCGCCGCTCTCGGGCAGATTCACCGGCACGAGAGTTCGGAGCCTCTGCCGTTTCGCCTTGGCTTGGGCCATTCCGGCGCAGGTCCTCGGCTCGGATTTCTCGGCCATCGCCGACCTCGGGATCGGCCCCGGGTACAGCGTCGATTCCCTCGAGGACATCGGTGTCCGCCGTGTCGAGCACCACAGCCCGTCCCAGCGCGTCGGCCTCGTGCACAGTGGTGGCTCCTGCCGCCGACGCCCGGGTGCGCAGTGTTGCTGCGGCGGCTACCGGCGATGAGGCCAGCGCTCGCAGAAGCGCCAGCACGGACCACCACCGGACCCGTTGGTGGACGAGCCGCTCGCCGACGGCATTCCCGTCATCTCCGACCTGGCCCCTGGCGTAGGCGAGTACGCGCTCGAACAGTGCGGTGTACTCAGCCGACAGGCGGTAAGGCGCTTCCCGGCTGAGCCGGTCAGACGGGAAGTCCGTGTCTTCGGTCAGGTACTTGCGTACATCCCCCCGGCGGCGCTGTACGAAATGACGGGCCAGCCGGGTCCGGCCCTCGACCTCGTCGAGATCGAGAACGGCCAGCTCCGGATCGAGCAGCCCAAGCAGATTGCGGAAGCCTTGTTCCTTGCCCGAGTGGGGAGTGGCGGTGACCAGAACAAGGTGGCGATCGGCCTTGCTGGCAATCCGTCGCATCAGGTCGTAGCGCTGGGTCCTCCCGACCGTGCCACCGCCCCCCGCCCCGTCGGCCACGCAGGTGTGTGCTTCGTCCACGATGACCAGCTCAGGACAGTGGTTGAGGAAGTCCTGGCTGCGCTGTGGGGACTTGATGAAGTCGGTCGAGATGACGGTGTAGGGGTGCCGATCGAAGAGTGACTCGTCGAGCATCAGGCCGCGGCTGAGGCGTCCAACCGTCGAAGGAAGGACGACTTCGGCTTCAATGGAGAACTTCTCGCGCAGCTCCCGTTGCCACTGCTCTGCCAGCGCCGGGCTGCACAGAACGGCAAGCCGCTGGGTATCGCCCTGGGCGATCAGCTCAGCGGCGATCAGGCCGGCTTCGATGGTTTTTCCAATGCCGACGTCGTCAGAGATCAAAATCCGCACAGGGCTCTGGCGTAGCGCCAACAGTAAGGGAACGTACTGGTAGGCCCTCGGTTCGACAGCAAGGTTGGCAAGAGACCGGAACGGCCCAGCTGACGAGCGGAATCCGACCTGCGATGCCGTGCGCAACAACAGACCGCCCGTGGCGTCCCCAAGATCCGATGGTCCAGGTGGGGGGAACTGTGCTGAGCGCACGTCCTCCAACCCTGGCAGTACACCCGCCGTCTCGTCCTCTCCGCCGCCCAGCGGGCGAAGCACCAAGAGGTCCTCGTCGCTGTCGGGAAGCACCACCCACTCGCGCCCCCGTGCTGTGACCAGCGACCCAGGGGCGAATATGGTCATGTCGGCTGACCGGCGGTAGCGCCGAACACGCTCGGTCTGGCGCCGACCACCTCTGTCCAGTCCGCGTCGTGGGCTACCCGGATGACGTCCCATCCTCCGTCCACGAGACGTTCGGACGCTTGGGCATCCCGGGCAGCCGTGGTCGAGGCGTCATGGACCGGACCGTCGACGAAGATGGCCACCGGTCCGGAGGGCAGGTCGTAGACGAAGTCGGGACGGGACTCGGCTCCTGTCACGTAGACCTGGGCCCGGTCGGGCAGGCGCAGACCGTGGTCGTTCAGCCACGTCACGAACTTCCGCTCCAGTCCCGAGTCGCATGCGGCCAGCAGTGCGTCGACGGTGGCATTTCGGCTTCGGCCACCACCACCGGCTTCGGTGGTGGTGGCAGCAAGGCGTACCAGCACCTCGTGGGCCCGATGCCGGTCGATGAGGGCATGTTCGGACTGGTTGGCGAACGAGAGGAGGCAGTCGTAGCAGCCCAGCTCGCATCGCTCGGTGGTCCCCTCGGCGTGGCCGAGATCGTCCCCGGTTTCCGGATCGAAGTGCAGGAGGCCGAGCGCTGTGGTCGCCACCTGAGCCAAGGCCTCGGGATCGCTGATCAGCCTGCGCAGCACCCCCGCCCCTCCTTCAGCCGACTCGGTGAAGAGCATGCGTCCGTGCCCGTCCAGATCGGGCAGTGCGGTCGAATCGAGCTCGGAGTCCTCAAGTTGGAAGGTGGCCTCAATGCCCCGTTCCAGGGCGTAGCGGATGCTGGTGGCGGCCACCTCGTCGAGCCGTTGGCTGCAACGGACCAACAAGATGTTCCGGGTGTCCTCGACGTAGGGGATGACCTTCTTCTTGGTCCGGGCGTCGTCGATTGGCTCCAGGTCCTCGGTGTCAACGGTGGCATCCGTCGCCTGCTTGTCCGTCAGCCACCGTCCCTCGACGGGATCCAGCCAGAATCCTCGGTCGTTGTTGTCCTTCCGCCGGCGTCTTCCGACGTTGGCCAACCGGATCGTGGCTGCGTCCCCGTAGGCGAGGTCGGTGACCAGCTCGCCGGCCACTACCGCGGTGGCATCGATGCGACCGGCCCGGTCACCATGCGTGGCGAAGCGGAACGACGTCTCGATCTCGAAGCCGGACCGGCGCCGCTCTTCCTCATCGCTGGAGATGCGCTCGCGACGGCGGGTGTGGACCGTCTGGAGCCTCAAGAGGCCGTAGGTCTTGGCGCCGAGTGTCGTCCCGCAGTACTCGCACGTGTCGATGCCGACCGAGATCGGGTGGTGGTAGCCGCACGCCCCACAACGACGGGCATCCTCGGTATCGACCCCGCCGGTCACCCCGGTAGTTCTCGGGAGCTGTACCCGCGTCACCTCGTAGCGGGATCCCTCGTGATAGATGAGCGCGCCCGGGCCGAACTCGCGGATGGCCACGAACCGGGGCCGCTGGAGGTAACCGCCGTCGTGGTCGCGCTGCGAGCCACTCGTCCCGGGGATGTAGGCAGCGAGAGGGAGTCGGGGAAAGGAGTAGCCGGGCAGAAACCCCTCGGAGGCCAGGTACCGGTAGGAGTAGAAATCGGTCTGGCTGGTGTTGCTGTTCTCGTTGGCCAACAGCCGGAGGCGGTCCCGAGCTTCGCGCTCCCGTTGGGCTGCTACTTCCTGTGCTCTGCGAGGGGCACCTGGAGCGACTGCCAGCTTCCCCTGTTCGAGGTACTCGGCCCGAGTGGTTCGGTAGAGGTCCCGCCACCGGTCGACCGCCCGGTCGAGGTTGTCGGCGGCTCGAGCCACGGTGTCGTGCACCCAGCCATCGTGCCACCACCCCACCGGGTCGTCTGAGGCCGTCCACGCCGACCGCAGCTCATCGAGGACGCGCTGGGCTCGCACGAAAGCCCGCCGTGCGACCTCCGGTTCAGTCAGGGCCCGCCAGACATCGGGCAAGAAAGTGAGCGACGGCTCGTCCCCTGCCATGTCCAGCACCTCGGTGAGGGAGGATCGCATCGATTGGCCGGTCTCAGCCAGCCATACTGCGTGGACGTGAGAGCGGACCAACTCTTCGTTGCCCAGATCCAGTCGTGGGGGTGCAACTGATCCCGACACCATGTCCTGGCTGCGTCGGAACCAGAAGTTGTCGTGAGCATTCCCGCTGGAGCAGTACGTGGTCACGATGGCGGGCTGGCCTTGGCGGCCGGCCCGTCCCGAACGCTGTGCATAGTTGGCCGGCGTGGGTGGCACGTTGCGCATCGACACCGCGCTCAGACTGGCGATGTCCACACCGAGTTCCATGGTGGGTGAGCAGTAGAGCAGCGGCAGAGTGGCACTTCGGAACTCGCCTTCGCGCTCCTCGCGCAGACCGGGGGGGACCTGGGCGGTGTGCTCCCGGGCGTAAAGGCCGGCGAGCCCGAGCCCCCCATCGCGGTACAGGTCGCGGAAGAATGGGTTTACCCGGGCCAGGGTCTCGCTGTCGAACTGCCGCCGGAGTGGATCGTCGGCACCGTGGGCGCCGTCGCCCAGCGTCCAGCGAATGGACGACGCCTTGAGCCGATACCCGGCGTTGCCGGCGCTGTCGGTGACAACTTCGGTCAGGGTGCCCACGCTCCCGAGTACGCCGAGCAGGCTGATGATGACTGCCTGCGCATCGTCAGCCTTCAGCGTCGGCCCCAGTACCTGGGGTCGTCTCAGATAGCGGCCGAGAGCACTCCGTCCTGACAGATTCAGATCGGACCGCTGGGCACCCGCCGACCCGGGCCGTCCGAATGCCGTTCCCACGACCTCGGGGCGTTCGGAGTCGTTGATGAGCCACGGATCACGCAGATGCTGACGGGACTCCCTCTGGATCCGCTCGAAGCCGGGCTGGGTCAGGCAGTCGACGTCGATGGCAAGCACTCGCCGGAACTCGTCCAACACGATCCGGGCCAACTCCTCACGCAGTTCGGGCGGAGCAGTGACCAGGGCCGCATGGGAGTCCTTCCAACTGTCGGCGTCGGCGGCGATCTCGGGAAGGTCGACATAGCGGACGACCAGCAGGCCGACCTGTTCCATGTTGGGCATAGTCACCCGCCAGCCCCGCTTGAGATCGGAGTAGAGGCGGTACTCGACCACCGCTCGGAGTGCTCGTTCGACCATGTCTCGTTGGGAGAACTTGACCCCGGGGTGCTGGGCGTAATCATCCAACTCGAGCCCGAGTGCGGCGGTGACCTCTTGGGCCACGCGTTCGTGACTCAGTCCGTCGGGCTGATCCCCGAGTGCCGAGCACAGCGCTGACCGGAGCTGCGCCACCTGGGCGAAGTCGTTGAAGTGCCCGGCTTGCAGGGAGGCATCCTGTCGATTGTCCACGAACGTCAGCAGTTTGCGTGCCTCTTTGGGGAGCTCGTCTGGACCGAACCGGCGAAGTGAGCGCACGATGCTGCCCGACAGGACTGTCACCGCGGAGGAACGCCCCTCCTGGTCCAAGGTGGCCAGCTTCGAGAAGTCGCTGCCTCGGACCTGCTCGTAGGAGATTCGGCACCGCAGACAGAAGGCAAATGGTGTCGAGATGAACCATGCCTGCAGCCCATCATGCTCGCCGGACAAGGTTCCGTCCGGCTGCAGCCACACGGTCGAAGGCCTGTACTTGGCCCGGTTGGGAGCGAGCGACATCGAGCCGTCGTCCGCTCCGACCAGCCAGTGGTCGGGGAAGCGCCCTTCGGTGACCGGATCGACAGGCCAGGGGTGATCCTCGGACACATAGAGGTAGCCGGTAACCGTGTCACCGCCGGAGGCGTCCCGGTCAGCCCGGGGCACGAACATCACGTCGCCATGGCGCTCGGTCCGGGCCACCACGTAGTACTCCTGGCCGCACTCGCGGCAGAACCCGAGGGGGAGGAGGGCCTTGTCCGGGTGGTCCGGGACTCGTAGCTGATAGTGGCCGGTCAGGTGTCGTTCATCGGTGGGCTCGAGTGAGGCGTAAATGTTGTCACCCTTGGAGATGAACTGATGCAGGCGGAAGGCGAACAGTGGTCGCCGTGTAGCCGGGTGTCGGAGCCGGCTGCCGGTCAGCAGCATCTTCTCGAGTACGGCGCTGCACTCCTCGACCCCTGACCCTGTTACATCGCTGAGCAAAACGGCAGCATCGGAGACCCGGGTGGGGGATCCCCGGACCAGTTCGCCCGAATCGGGGTCGCGCCCAAGCCCGAACGCCTCCTCTACCCAGGCCGCCAACGGGTCCGCCGCTAGTGCGTCGTACTGGTCGGGCATCGGTGCTCCGTCGACCAGTTCCCTCACCCGGTCGGTCAGTGTGATGGCATCGGGCAGGTCGGCGGTACTGGCCCGGACCAGAGTCTCCCCAATGACGTGGTCTGGATCTACTGAGGCTCCGAACAGCCGGGATGCCACATCCGCAACAACCGTCTTGCGCTCCGCTGCGGAGCCTGCCGATGCCATGGTGGCCGACGTGCCGACAACCTGGAGGTCAGGGGATTTACACGCATCGCGAACCCGGCGAACCAACATCGCGATATCGGCCCCTTGCCGACCCCGGTAGGTGTGCAGCTCGTCGAGCACCAGAAAGCTCAGTCCGCGGGCGGCACTCATCAGGTGCTGGCGTTCTTCGGGCCGGGTCAGCACCAGATCAAGCATGACGTAGTTGGTCAGCAGGATGTCTGGTGGATCGGCCAGGATTCGACGCCGATCCTCTGGGCTTTCCTGTCCGGTATACCGCTCGAAGGAAACCAGCCGCTCGTGCGGTGCAAACCCATGGTGGAGGAATTTGCGCAGCTCTTCCACCTGACTGTTGGCCAGAGCGTTCATCGGATAGACCACGATGGCCTTCACCCCGGGCCCCGCCGTCGCTCGCTCCCGAATCACACGATCGACGATGGGCACGATGTAGGCCAGCGACTTTCCCGAGCCGGTGCCTGTCGTCAGTACATAGGAGGCCCCGCTCCGAGCGGTCTCGATGGCGTCGCGCTGATGGCAATGGAAGGTGATCGGGTCGCGGCCGGGGTCATCGGCATGCTCCTTGACCCGGAAGATCCGCTCGCATTCGGGTTCGAGAAGGTCGGCGGCGATCAGCTCGGCCGGCGTCCCACCCGTGGCGAAGCTCGGGTTGAGCGAGAGCCAGGGGTCCGGCCATTGGTCGGCGCTGGCCAGACGCTCTTCCAGGAAGCCGGCGATTCGCTCGTCCCGCGGCTGTACGAACGATCCGGAGAACGACCGATAGTCCTCGACGAGCGCCGTGCGCAGCGAAAAGATGTCCATGTCCGCCCTCCTGACCAAAACCTAGCTGGCCGAAGCCGGATGTCGCGGAGATGCCCAGCTCAGACGGCCCATTCGTGGCCCGCTTCAAGGACATGCAGCACCAGGTCCAGGCATGAAAAGCTCGGTCCCGTGCTACTCACCGTCGACCACGAGGACGAACAGGGGTTCAAGGCGGCAAGGGAGTTTCTCCTCGGCCGTTTCACCATCTGGCTGACCCATGAGGGCCGCCCCTCTGACGAGGAGACCGACGAACTGATCGGCGACGCCGGAGTCGCCCTCGATTGGAAGTGGAACTACGGGGACGGTGAGCTGGCCACCTGGCGGACCTGTGACGTCGCCGAGTTCCTGCTCGAGTGGTGCCCCCGGAAGCTCAGCGTGACCCAGGCCGACTGCATCACGATCCCTGTAGCCCTGGTCTCGTTCCTCAGCTTTCTCGACGAGGAGGACCTCTTTGGCCCCGGGTCGGCCTCGGTCGACCGGCTCATCGAGGCGGTCACCGTCCTGGCCGAGGGGTTTGTCGAGGCCATGGGTGACCGATCGAACTTCGGTCTGGCCAAGTCGATGTTCACCGCCGCCACCGACGAGGGGGTCAATCTGAGCGACCCCGAAGAGGCGCAGGCGTGGATGGAGCGGTTCAACGACCGGTCGGAGGAGGAGCGTCACCGTCTGCTCCCCGACTCGGCCTTCGCCGCCCTGCCCCGTCGGCCCAGCCTGCCGCCGGTGGCTGTGCCGGGCGATGATGAGGTGGCCGCATCGAGAGAAGCAGCACCGATCCTGGCCATGTTCCGGGACTTCGCCGCCTATGTGGGCACGGGCCGCAAACTGACCCAGAAGGGCAACCTGACCCTGGCCGACGCCCGCGCCCTGGTCGACCTGCTCGGAACCGGCGACCTGATGGAAAGGACGATCCGGGACCGCACCTTCCGGACCACGAGCTCCGACAACCTCTACCACCTCCGTCAGATCTTCGCCTGGGCCAAGAAGGCGGGCGTCCTCCGGGTGGTCCACGGCAAGGTCGTCTCCACCAAACAGGGACTTGGCCTGGCCGACGGACTCGCCGGATCGTTCGACCGTGCGGTGGATGCCCTGATGGCCATCGGCCCGCTCAGCTCCCAGCGCTTCCCGGACAACTGGTTCGGCTGGCCAGAGGTCGACCGCGTGCTCGACCATCTGAGCGCCCACCTCCTCATCGCCCCCTACGGGGCCCAGTCGGCCTTCCCTCTGGAGGACATCGCCGCCACGGCCACCGGGGTGGTGCTCGACGCGTTCAGCTTCCAGATGGACGACGACCGGGTGGCCCAGCGGGTGGCCGGCGATGTCAGCGACATCATGGACGCCTTCGAACTGGCCGGCGTCATCCGCCGGATCGACACCACCGATCCGGGCGACATCGGACGGAGGTCGGGAGGATTGGTGGTGCTCACTCCGGCCGGTGTTGTCTGCGTTCGTCGGCTGCTGTCCGAGGCCGGCTACGAGACCCCCACGGCCGGCCGATTCGCCGACGCCAGCGCCTTGGAACTCCTCCTGGGCACCGACGGGGACGACTTCCCCGCCGTCTACGGCGAGGTGATGGCGTGGAGGGCTGCCCGCCAACCCGAGCAGGCCGCCGCCGAGATGGCCGACGCGGTGCGGAACCTCGACGACCCGGCGCTGACCAATCTGGGCCTGGCCATCATGGGCGAGATCGGTGTGGACGTGGCCGAACCGTACGTCCGAGCGTTGGTGTCGGAACCCGGTCTTCGGGGATTCGCGCTGTGCTGGCTGGTCGACGAGGGCCTGGCCGACGAGGGTGAGCTGTTCGATCCGGCCGACGTGCACGGGTTCGTCGACATCCTCGGTCGACGCATGGTCACCGGGGGACCGGACAGTTTGGTTGCCACCCTGGCGCTGGTCGGGGACCACGGGCACCAGGTCGAGGTAATCAACCAGATGTGGAACGCCCCGTCGCCCGTCACCGACCTGGTCCTGATGGGGATCTCCGAGGTGCACTCAGTTAAGGTGGTGTCGAAGTCGGCCCGCAAGGCGCTGTTCAAGCGGCGCAGCTCGTGGCAGCGCCAGTGAGCGTCCCATGCCCTAATGCACGTCGATCGACCGCTGACCCCTGTCTCGAAGGCAACCATCGTGCAGTGACTCGTTCAGTGGGGTCTCCAATCGAGATCCGCCCGCATGACCCAACCCACTGGGTCGGCGGTGATCCTTCGTTCGATCAGCCCACGAGGCTAAAGTTCCGCCAGATGGCCTTGCCTGGACCAGTTCAGTTTTGCCTGCGACCCGAGTTGGGTGTTGGGGCTTGGCATGGCTGAACAGATCCCTCCAGCCGGTCTGGCGCCGTTACCGGATTTTGAGGATCCGCCGGTGGTTGAGGTGGCGCTCGGAGTCCAATTTCGCCCAATACCCGCCCTTCGACCGGTAGAACTCGCTGGCCTACGTGAGCAGTGGCGCAACGAGTTTCCCATCGTCACCGATCAGCCACCGGTTCCCCCTGCTATCGAGCAGCCGACTTCCGGACCAAGCTCTGTACAGTTGGTCTTCGGACCGGCCCTGCAAACCCGACTGTGGTTCCTCGGCGCAGACGAGTCGATGTTGATTCAAGTCCAGCATGATCGCCTCACAGCCAACTGGCGGAAAATCGGGGATTCGCCATACCCCCGCTATCCGGCCGTGCGACAGCTCTTCGAGGATCGGTTTGCTGACCTAGCAGCCTTCCTGACCGACAGGGAGATCGGGAATATCGACGTGACCCAGGTGGAGGTCAACTACACGAACGCGATCGAGTTGGGGGGTGATCGACTGGGGCATCTCGATGCCGTCCTTCGGCATTGGGCCCCTCCGGAGGGGCATCACCTGGGGGTACCGGAGGAGGCTCGGATTGCCCTCGTGTTCCCAGTGACCGACATGGGAAGGCCACCGGTTCGGATGTACGTAGGTGTCGATCCCGCACGTCAGATCGGTCGCGAGCCGTTCGCCTTCCTGACGCTTACTGTTCGTGGAGCTCCGACGGCTGGCGACCTGGGGGCAACGCTAGAATTTATGGATGGGGCCCACGTTCACGTGGTCAACAGTTTCGCCGAACTTACCCCGCCCGAAATGCACGAGACTTGGAGGAGGACGCGTTGACCCATCTTCTTGACCGCCCGATCGCCACAGGCTCGACGATTTTTCCGTCTGCGCGTGCGGGATGGCCCGAGGCGCAAGAGGAGGAGGAGTTCTATCTGCGGACTGTCCCAGCCCTCTCGGAGCGACGCCTTTTCGTCCAGCTGCTCCCCCAGGACGGCAACTTGCGGTGGCTCGCTGACTATGTCCAAAGCGAAATCAATAGGCTGCTCTCCCTCGACAAGAGGTGGGACGGCCACCGGGCCCGGCCCGTCACAGATGAGGCTGCCGGATCCTCTATCTCCATCGTCTTCAGCCTGTGCGACGAAATCTCACTTCCGCCTCAGTTCTTCCCACTTCCGGATGGAGGAGTCCAGATCGAATGGCACGTAGCCGGCGCGTCAGTGGAGATCGAGGTGGACTCGATGGGGGGCGCTCACGCGCTTGCGACCGACAGTGTCGGGTCTGCACTAATTGATCAGGATCTCGACTTGCCCGATTTGGTGACGCTGGCACCGCTACGAGATGCCGTCCGGCAGCTTTCTCTTCGCGTCGTCAGGGGTCGATGATTGGTGTCCACCGGAGCAAATCCGGTAGCTGGCGAGGCCGAGCAGATGGGCAAGCCAGCGATCCCAGATCACGACCGTGTCCTCCGTCGCCTTTCGGACAGCGGCCCCAACATGATCGCGGTCGACGTACTCACCGGCGATCGACGTCCGTCGAGCGGTGCTTTCAAGCCAGACGAGGACGGCCTATCCGTGTTCCGGGAGGCAGTTCTCGATGAAGCACAGATGACGGCTGCCGACGTGGCCGTGTCGCCGCAGAACCTTGTTGTCGCTCTTTCGATCGCCGAGGTTCGCTCAATCGCCCCGCTGGACGTTCGCGACGATCCGTGGCCGATAGACGTTCCCGATCCGGCACACCCTCGATATGCTGCCCATGCTCTCATCACTGGATGGGATGGTCTTGGCAAGGGCGAGCGCCTCCGCCGACAGAAACAGCTCTCGCGGCTTCCGTCGTTGGCATTCATCCATCCGTGAACTGGTCCTCATGACCATCTCAGAAATTTGTGCCAACGATCCTGGTAAACAGTCGGAACGACCATCTCAATGTGGGATCTTGAGGAGCGACAGACCTTCTACGTCGTGGTAGATCCCGTCGATGGCAGCCAGTTCGAGGCCATACGCCAGTGCCGTCGCCGCAACCCATCGGTCGGCAGTATGGACCTTCTGGTGAATAGCGTGGCCGTTGTGCTTGGCCCATGCCGTGAGGTCGACGTACTCCCGCTGTACCGCGTCGGCTACTTGGATCCGCGGGACCGCTTCCACCCGTTCGATCAGCGCACGTGCCCGTTTCTCATTCCATCCGGATAGTTGAGGCCACGCTCGAAGCTCGACTTCGGTCTGCACGGCGATGACGACGGTTCGACCGGTGAGCACCTGAGTCCAGGCGGTCCCAAGGGATTCAGTCGGGTACTTGATGTACACCTCAGTGAACACGTCGGTATCAACAAGGACCCGAGCCGGCCCTTCGTCTGGCAACAGTGTCAACCGCGAATCTCCGCCAGGAACTCCTCGACTTCCGCAGGTCCGATTCCAGGTATCCCGCCACTCGGCATCGGGCCGGAGGCCGACACCTCGAGCGGTAGTTCTGTCGACCAGCTGGCTGGCACCTCCTCAGGTGACAGCGTGGGCTCGACGATCCTGACCAGACGGGTGTCATCATGTTCGGCCGCTCCGGTCGCCACCACCCTTTGCCCGATAAGGAGAGCTGCTGCATCTACGTCAACTACATCTTCCAGGTTGATGTCATGTCCGACATCGTCGCGGACTCGAAATCGCCGCGCCCGGAGATCGACCTTGTCGAGGCGTCCAGTGACGGAAGCCGTCTCCGTCTGGCGTCTGTTGTCGACATTCCACACCGAGTCGTCGAGTTCGGTGACGGCGATGACCTGGCTCGCGACCACGTTGTCATTGCCCCACGATGCGGTCATCCGAGTGGCGCCGGCAGTTGTCAGGTGGGAGACGAACTTCCCGATTGACTCCTTCACGAGTGGGCTGGCCCACCCCGGCGGGTCGTTCGTGGCGATGGCGAAGAATGTCTCCTCGAGGCGTCGGGCAACAATGTCATCGTCGCTATCCAGCAGGGGAAGAGTGGAATCATCACCCAGCCGAAGCTTGAGCACCGTTGATCCCTCGCCGATACCGGTGAGCCGAAGCTCACTGATCTCATCTACGTGGCTGGGGGATCGACCAGGACCCTCGGCCCCTGCCACCTGCCGTGCGATCCGTGTGGCAGTCAGTTGCAGGGCGCTACCAATGTCTGTCAGGTCGCGGAGTGAGATCTCTCCACTGGGACTGCTGATTCCCTCAAGGCGCAACTCGTAGTTTCTGCTCGTCACGGTCACCTCCCCGCTCTACGCGCTCACAGGCTACCGGTAGGGCGCTACTACCTCCGGTTCTCGCCGGCACGGCCATGATGGCCAAGTCGAGTGCCGAGGCGAGGGAAACCACGGTGGAGAGCGTCGGATTGGCATGGTTTCCAGAGAGCAGGCGGCGGATGGCCTCCGGGCGGACACCGATACGGCGGGCAAGTTCTGCCTTGCTCAATCCGAGTTCAATACGCCGGTCCTCGATCGTGTGAACGACACGGTCGACGTCGTCGATGCGGCGGCGAGCGACCTTGTATGCGTCTGCGACATCGGGTTCTTCGAGGCGGTCAGCGAAGTACCGCTCTGCCCCGGTTGGTGTTCTCACCGCCATTCCCTCCTCACCCAAGCGTAACAAGTATGTTACGTTATGAACAACTGGCGGTCTCTCTACTCATTTCCACCCAATGTCTGGGATATCGCACTAAACCGCACATATGTGCGAAAAAGTGCGATAATAGATCCCATGGAGTACGGGAACCCGGTGGAGGCGGTGATTCCAGGAGTGCAGGGGCGTGTCCTGGCCGTGCTGGCTCGGACCGAAGCCGAGTTGACCATGCGGTCGGTCGCCGAGCTGGCGGGCGTGAGCGCCAACCAGGCCACTGTCGTACTCAACCGGCTCGTGCGACTGGGGCTCGTTGAGCGTCGCGAGGTGGGTGCAGCCGCCCTGGTGCGTCTGATCCGCGAGAACGAGGCGGCTCGGTCGCTGCTCGAGTTAGTGGATCTGCGTCAGGGGGTCTTGGATCGGCTGAAGGGGGAAGCGAAGAAGATCCGACCTGTCCCGACCTGTCTCGCTGTCTTCGGTTCGTTCGCTCGTGGTGAAGCGCACGAGGGCAGCGACGTCGACGTTCTGGCCGTGCCACCTCCCGCTGCTCAGAGCGACACCGTCCGGTGGACGGCGGCGCTCGGCCAGTGGGCGGACCGGGCGGCTCGGATCGCCGGCAATCCGGTCAATCTTGTCGAGGCCACCGTGGAGGAGTTGCCGACACTGGTCCGTCGTGAGCGAGCACCGTGGCGGACGATCGTCGAGGAGGCTGTCGTACTGATCGGTGCCCTTCCGTCGGAACTCGACGTGGCGTCGTGACGGCTGCACGCCGACAGACGACTACGAGGCCCGCTTCAGCTGCTGATGCCCGGGCTTATCTGGACAAAGCCATGGAGTTCTTTCGGGCCGCCGAGGACTCGCTCGAGCTCGGGAACCGCGTGGCTGCGGCCGGCAACGCCGTCCATGCCGGTATCGGTGCTGCCGACGCCATCACGGCAGCCAGAGCGGCGGTGGTCTGGAAGGGGGAGCATTCGCAGTCTCCAGCCCATCTGGAGAGGGTCGCTGGCGACGACGGGCGGAAGGCTGCCACTCATCTCAGACGACTCTTGCCGCTGAAGAACCGGGCGGAGTACGACCCCGATCCGATCTTGGCAACCGAAGCGAAGGCGGCGGTGACCGCCGCGGCGCGCATGGTTCGAATCGCCGAGCACACGGTGAAACAGGTCGAGCGCTGAGCGTGGCGGTTGCGTCTGCCGAGCCCCGTTTCCATCCCTACTTTATCCCTACAACTCAGCGAAACTCATTGAATTCAGTATGAGTCGATCCGGAATACACGCAGGTCAGCGCACTGGAGACCACCAGTTGGACCCCCGGAACCGTCCACCCTGATTCCCGATGGCGACAAGACGAGGGTCCGCCTCGTCCACCGGAGCCTGCCCGACGACGCAGTGGGCGATCACACCCAGGGTTGGGACCACTACCTCGATCGACTGGCCGTCGTCGCCACCGGCGGTGTCGTCGGGGCCGACACCGCCAGTGACGCCAGCTGAGCACGCAGCCCGGGGGCTGTGCCCCGAGACGTGTGCATCGATCTCACCCAGCCATCGGACGATGGCGAGAGGGGCTGAGTCGGCCAGTTTCGCCAACTCCGGCTCCCCAGCTCCGGGTTGGCGGCGATGACGGCGTGTCGCTGGCGGGACAGGTCCCGGCGGAACTCGCCGAGCATGGTGATGGCGGCGGCGAGTCCAAGGCAACAGCGTCGAGCGGGGCGTCCTCCGGGGGCGCCTCGGCCACCCCGGCCGCGATTTGCCCTTGGAGGAGGGCAGATCCACCGAAGAGCTCTTCTCGCTTGCCGGCGAGGTGCCGGAAGAAGGTGCGCTCTGTCTGCCCCGCTCGAGCGGCGATCTGCGCGGCTGTGTCTGGTCGAATCCTCGCCTTGCGTAAAGAGCCGGAGCCGCTTCCTGCAGCCGCCCGCGACTGTCCGGCTCCCATCGACCCATGTCCCCCCTCCTCGGTGTTGACAGTAACTGACATCCCAGATACGTTGATAGCAGTCACTGACATCAACGTGTCCCCCGGAGGTACCCATCATGAGAATCTTTGTCACCGGCGCATCGGGCTGGATCGGCTCGGCAGTTGTGCCCGAGCTGCTCGGAGCCGGCCACGAGGTGGTCGGCTTGGCCCGCTCCGAGGCATCGGCGCAGCGGCTCGAGGCGGCCGGCGCGATCGTCCAGCAAGGCGACGTCGACGAACCCGACGGCCTGGCCAAGGTGGCCGCCGACTCCGACGGAGTGATCCACCTGGCCTTTCAGCACGAGGTGGCGTTCGCCGGCAACTTCGCCGCCGCGGCGGGCGCCGACCGTCGGGCCGTGGAGGCCATGGGCGCAGCCCTGGCCGATTCCGACCGGCCCTTCGTGCTCGCCTCGGGCATCCTCGGGCTGACAGCCGGTCGGGTGGCTACCGAGGACGACGGGCTCGTGCCCAGTGCCGAAGTCCGGGCCAACCCCGCCGGGCGCCGGTCGGCCACCGCCCTGCTCGCTCTGTCCCTGAGGGGCATAGGCGTCCGCTCGTCGGTGCTGCGCTTCCCCCCAACGGTCCATGGCGACGGCGACAACGGGTTCGTGGCCACCCTCGTCGGCATCGCCCGCCAGCAGGGCGTGGCCGGATACGTGGGTGACGGCACCAACCGCTGGCCGGCTGTGCACCGCTCCGACGCCGCCCGCCTGGCCCGCCTGGCCGTCGAGACCGCCCCCGCCGGCTCGGCCGTGCACGCGGTCGGCGACGAGGGCGTTCCCTTCCGGGAGATCGCCCAGGCGATGGGTCGCCACCTCGGCCTCCCGACGGCGTCGATCGCCCCCGCCGACGCAGGCGCACACTTCGGCTACCTGGGCCACTTCGTGGCCCTGGACAGCCCCGCCACCGCCGCCGTAACCCGGGAGCTGCTCGCATGGGAGCCCACCGGGCCCAACCTCCTCGAAGATCTCGAACA
>Ga0182030_10006705_pt1 | contig 24219 bp, 22 predicted proteins | sample 812S3MmetaG_FD_121299 | JGI IMG/M metagenome (GOLD analysis project Ga0182030, IMG submission 121299) | Permafrost microbial communities from Stordalen Mire, Sweden - 812S3M metaG (Illumina Assembly) | ecosystem: Environmental > Terrestrial > Soil > Wetlands > Permafrost | place: Sweden...
CATTTAAAGTCACGGTGTCGCATACCTCCAAAGATTCATTTCTCTCGCAGGTAATAAAGCTTGTGGATGATGCGCAGAAGTCGAAATCTAAAACCCAGTTGATGGCAGACACCGCTGCAAAATGGCTGACATTTGTTGCTATTGTTTCCGGGTTGGCTACATTTTTATATTGGAAATTAACCGGGCAGCTATTAGCTTTTACTATGGAACGCATGGTAACGGTGATCGTTATATGCTGCCCCCATGCGCTGGGGCTGGCTGTGCCGTTGGTAGTTGCTAAATCAACGGCACTATGAGCGAAGCATGGATTGCTGATCAAGGACAGGAATGCATTTGAGAATGCCAGGAAGATCACCACGATTATTTTTGATAAGACTGGTACATTGACCGTGGGTAAGTTTGCCGTGTCAAAAATTATATCAGTGAAAAAGGAGTTGAGTGAAAATGAAATTATCCGCCTGGCATCTGCAGTCGAACAAAAATCAGAACATCCTATTGCAACAGGTATCCTGCAAAAAGCAAAAGAATTGTTTGTCGCTATTCCCGCAACTGAGAACTTTAGTGCCATAACCGGAAAAGGTGTAGAAGGGACGGTTGAAGACAGGAAGATACTGGTTGTTAGCCCGGGTTATTTGAAAGAAAAAAATATGAATTTGCCGGATGGCTTTAAATCTGATGAAAGGGAAACAACGGTTTTTGTGATCATTGAAAATGATCTGGCCGGATAAATTGCGCTGTCTGATGAGATACGCCCTGAATCTGCAGGTGCTATTCATACTTTGAAGCAGCTACACATCAAAGCCATTTTGCTTACCGGCGATAATAGCAAACTTGCAAAAAGCGTCTGCGAAACATTGGGCATTGATCAATTTATTGCAGAAGCATTACCAGCTCAGAAACTGGAAGAGATAAAAAAGCTCCAAATCGCAGGTGAATTTGTTGCGATGACTGGTGATGGCATCAATGATGCACCTGCGCTAGCACAGGCAAATGTGGGCATTGCAATGGGCAGCAGAAGCGATATAGCTGCGGAAACTGCAGACATTATTTTGGTAAACAGCAATCCAAACGATATCGTGGACCTGATCTTATTTGCCAAAGCTACTTACCGCAAAATGATCCAAAATTTAATATGGGCAACTGGCTATAATGTAATTGCGCTGCCGCTGGCAGCAGGCGTTTTATATAAAGAAGGGATATTGCTTAGCCCTGCAGCAGGCGCTGCCTTAATGACCTTGAGCACCATTGTTGTTGCCGTCAATGCGGGGATGCTGAAAGTTAAACCAAGCTGAGTTCTCTGCCTGTCCGACGTGTCGTTGACAAACAAGTATTTCTATTATTTTTTCATCAGCCTGTCAACGGAATAATATTGCCAGTCAGCATATTGGAACAAGAGCGCGAAATAAGCGCCATACACAATCTGAGAGAATATATTGTTCCATTGCTCCAGCAGTGAAGATCCAAAGATCAGCACCACAATGATAATTGCGCCAAGAATGCAGGCGAACCGTGTGAATAAACCAATCAGTAACAAGATGCCCGTTGCAAACTCAAGAAACGGCAATGCATAACTGAATAGCGTAACGATTGATGCGGGCAAGAATGATTTGCTGAATTCTGACACCATGCCGTTACTGAATACCTGTAATTTTGTGAGCCTGATCAGGCCATGGCCGAACATGCTCATGCCCATGGGTAGTCTCGCTAACAAATACGTCGTGTCTTCTTTTTTCATGCTTGTTTTTTGTTTATGTTTTCTTCCTCTTTCGAGCCATTGCTGTACAAGGGATACTGATGGAATATTTGCGTCATTAATTCGTACAATGCGGGATGGTTCTGCCTGAATAATTCAGGCTGGCCAAAAAAATATTCTGATGCAACTGCCAGAAACTCCGCTTTATTTGCGGCGCCATAAATATTTATATCGGACTGGCCTGCTTTAATTGCGGTAATGTTTTCAGACATCAGATTCAGCCATGGGATGCAATATTGTTTTTTCAGCAATGCTTCAGGCAATCCATCCACCGCGCCATCTTCTTTGTCCAGCAAATGAACGAATTCATGTATGCCTGCATTTTCCTTTCCCCTTGTGTCATCAAAACCTTTATGCAATGCGGGTTTGGAAAGGATCATCATCATTTGCATGGCGCCTTCTCCTACCATTCCCAGCACGTCCCGGTCTTTGCCACTGGTCGCAAAATCAAATTCATTGAATGCATCTCCATATAGCAGAACATCACGAAGGTTGTAATATCTCCATTCGGGAAACCCGAAGATCGGTATCACTGCGCTGGATGCGATCAGTAATTTGTCAAGTTCATCAACGTTTGTATTCACTCCTTTGATGCGCACATATCCGAGGAACTCTTTTATCTTTTCCTCAAAGCGGATTTTACCGGCATTATCCAACGAGCGGTAGAAAGCAACATGCTTTTCCAATAAAAGCTTATATCCATCGGGCAGTTTGATTTTCTTCAGCGGCTTTTTATACAGGGCTAAACAGATTACCACGACGGCAATAAATATCAAAGCAAGAACAGGCGCCATGAGTCTGGGATAATTTTAAATGCTAAAGTATATTGTTGCCGGGAAAGATGCGCGTTTTAAACATTCGGAAGATTCTTTTCATTAAAAAATATCCGGAGACGATGATTTAATTCTTTTTGGAAAAAACTTCAAGAATGACATAGGCATTAAATTGGTAATGAACAAACGGAGAATTGCCCTCATTTATTTTCTCCAGTTCCTCCTTCGCTTTCCGATAGGATCCGAACCATTCCGGATATCTTTTGAAAAGATAAGGTTGCCCTGATTTTCCATCATCCGATTTTGGGTCAGGTGTTTTCTCAAGGCCAAAAATTGCAAATTGCGATTTCATTAATGTATGTTTTTTTTCTTTTCAATTTATGCCGGCAGTTATTAATGCTTTAATGCATGCATTTTGGAAACCATGCACTGGTCATTTGCCGTGGCCGTTTTCTCCGAGCGCAGTAGTCTTCTGTTTATTTATTGTCTTCTTCATGCAATACAAAAGTTTCGTTGCCACTTCCATCGATGAGGCAGCATTTTGGCCTGTGATGATATTTCTGTCAGTTACCAGATGGCTCAGGAAATCCGGTCTTTTAGTGTACACAGCACCCAATGCTACAAGTGATATTCCCAGTAAAAATGGAAGGATGCTCTTCAAACCGGAAGCATGCTCTTCACTGTTGCTGAATCCGGTGATTTGCCTGCCTTTTACTAATGGCTCTCCTGAAATATTGAGCGGGCTCAATAAGCCTGCGCTGCCATGGCTAACCGCGCCAATGAGTTTATCTCTGTTATTAAAATCTTCTGCCAATGCTTTTAAGCAATTGTTGCAAGGGAAGTCCCACATGGCGCCATGTCCGCCGGTAAGGAAGAGTATGTCAAAGCTTTCTGCCTTTTGTGTGCCAAGGATATCGGAATGTTTCATCATTTCCATAGCTTCCGGATCTTTCATAAAACGTTTTGTTGCTGAATTTGCAGCGATGATGGATTCGCTTTTCGGATCCAGTGGAACTCTTCCTCCTTTTGGAGAAACAAGAGTCATTATACAATCGGCCTCCCTGAATAAATAATAAGGTATAGCCAGTTCATGCAGCCATAGGCCTGTCTTGCGATCCGTATCGCCCATCTTATCATGCGAAGTGGCAACGATCAAAATTCTTACTGGCTGCATTATTTAGTTGTTTTACCGATGACGAACCTGAAAATAACAAGACAAGGTAATCCAATACGAATATCCTTTGCAGAAAAGAGTTAAATGTTATATAACTATAGAAAAAAGTTACATGATTCACACTTTGTTGCAGGCATACAGATTTTAAGTATAGCTTACATGCAGACAAAACTTAAAATACGAAACATGTATCCCTATTTTTACCTACTGCTTGTTGTCGTTTCAGTTGTTATTGCGCTGGCGATTTTATTCCTTACTCATTACAGAAATAGTGGCCACACGGAATTATACAGGGAAGGTGTACGCAACGAAAATGATGGGCGATATGAACTCGCATTGCAAAATTATGAAGACGCATTGAACGAGATACAAAAGTTAAAGCTGGACAACCAATTTGGGATCAAGATTTCCCAACGGATAAAGGTATTGCGCAATTTCATGCTCTATGAAAAAAATCTACGGATTGTCAGGTCTATTGATACTATGAAACCATTCGCCTTTAAAATGTCTAAATGAATAATGAAACGATAGTGGATGTATTTTCGCTTCATACACCGGATAGGCTGCTGGATGCAGCTTTGCTCTGTTTTGAATTGCCGGAAGCTATTAAAAAATTGAAATCGGAAGATACCTGGAAAATGGGAGAGCGTACTGCTGTCACATTAATGAAAAGCTCATTCATGCGAATCGTGCTGATCGCATTACATGGCCAGTCAGAAATCAATTTTCATCAGTCTGGCAATGTGATCAGTGTGCAATTGCTGGAAGGGAAAATAAATTTTCAAACACAAAACGAATCGGTGATGCTTTCAAAAGGTAGCCTGATAACCATTCATGAAGACATGCAGCACACTTTGATTGCTATTGAAGAATCTGTGTTTCTGCTTACGGTTGCCATTTGTCCTATGGAACATATATAATTGGTCTTTTACATTTTTTGCTAAACTGATCCCGCTTGCTGCGTTCAGAATTGAATCAAACAAATCGAATGAATCCAAATAAAATAATTACCACATTGTTCCTTGACATAGGAGGCGTGTTACTGACTGACGGATGGGACAGGACATCCCGCAAGAATGCAGCGTTCATTTTTGATATTGATCACGAAGAGATGGAAGAAAGGCATCATCTTAATTTCGACATCTATGAGTTGGGTAAAATTAGCCTGGAAGAATATCTTAAACGAGTCGTGTTCTGCAAAGACCGCAGTTTTAGCTATGATGCATTTAAAGAATTCATGTATGCGCAATCGAAGCCTTTCCCTGAAATGATAAAGATTATTTCTCAATTGAAAAAGCAATATGGATTGAAAATTGCGGCAGTCAGCAATGAAGGCCGGGAGTTGAATGATATCAGGATAAAAAACTTCAGGCTTCATGATCTTATAGACTTTTTTATATCTTCCTGTTTTGTGCATCTTCAAAAGCCAGATATGGATATTTTTAAGATGGCGCTCGACATGTCGCAGGTGGCGGCTGAGCAGATTTTATACATTGATGACCAGCTTATGTTCGTTGAGCTTGCCCAAAGTTTGGGAATGAATGCCATTCATCACACCGATATTGAATCCACCGTTGAAAAACTAAAAGAGTTTGGATTGCAAAAAGCAAATGCCCTGCAATTATGAAAGCAGTTACAACTTCTGTGCTTGCTGTCAATGGCGGATCTTCCAGCATCAAGTTTGCTTTGTATGAAGTGAATGGAATGCTGCACTTATTATTATCCGGTGAGATAGAAAATATCGGAGCCGCAAATGCCGTGTTCAACTATACGAATACCATTTCAAATTTAAAAGATAGCATCGCGGCCAAAATAGCTGATTATGATGAAGCGGCAGATTTTCTGATTGACTGGCTTGAGAAGCAAGACTGTTTTGCATCTGTTAAAGCGATAGGGCACAGGATAGTGCATGGCATGCAGCATACATCACCTGAACGGATCACTGCCGCATTGTTGCAGGAACTGAAAAAAATCAGTGCTTACGATCCAGACCATTTGCCGGAAGAAATTAAACTGGTTGAAGTATTTAGCATACGGCATCCGGACACTGCGCAAGTAGCTTGCTTTGATACCTCTTTTCATACTTCGATGCCGCAGGTTGCTAAACTATTGACCATTCCCCGAAAATATATTGATCAGGGCATTCAACGATATGGGTTTCACGGCCTTTCATATTCTTATCTTATGGAAGAGCTGAGACGGGCAGCAGGCAATGAAGCAGCTAATGGGAAAATCATATTGGCGCATCTTGGCAGCGGTGCCAGCATTGCTGCTGTGGAAAATGGCAAGAGCATGGATACGAGCATGGGCTTCACGCCAACTTCAGGGCTGCCTATGGCTACGCGTACCGGCGATCTGGATCCCGGTGTTGCATGGTATTTGATGGAATCGGAAAAACTCGATGCAAAGCAATTCAATCATCTCATCAATCATGAATCAGGTTTGCTGGGCATATCTGAAACAAGTTCCGATATGAGGGAGTTGATACAAACGCAAAGCACTGATATCCGTGCTGCGGATGCTGTTGAATTATTTTGTTATCAGACAAAAAAATGGATTGGTGCTTATGCTGCGGCGATTGGAGGCATAGATGTATTGGTTTTTTCCGGTGGCATTGGAGAACATGCAGCCGAAATACGCAGCCGCATTTGCGATAGCCTGGGGTTTTTAGGGATTCAAATAGATAATGCGCGGAATATAAATGATGAAGCAATCATCTCTGCTGACGCAGCCAGGGTATCCGTGCGTGTCATTAAGACCAATGAAGAATTGATGATAGCGAGATTGGTTTGTCATGTTCTAAATTATTCAATATAAAAATACAAATCATGGAAAAAGAAAATAACGTTATGGAGGCTGAAACTCTATCTCCGGAATTACTTCAGAAAATGAATGCTTACTGGCGTGCTGCCAATTATCTTTCGGCAGGTCAGATTTATCTCTATGATAACCCATTACTGAAAGAACCATTGAAACTTTCGCATGTAAAGCCACTGGTGGTCGGCCATTGGGGCACAACACCAGGGCAGAATTTTATTTATGTGCACTTGAACCGGGTGATAAAAAAATATGATCTGAATATGTTATATGTTGCAGGCCCCGGGCACGGTGGCCCTGCGATTGTGGGAAATGTGTATCTCGAAGGCACCTGGAGCGAAGTATATCCTAATGTCACGCAAGACGAAGAGGGATTAAAAAAACTCTTCAAGCAGTTTTCTTTTCCCGGTGGCATTTCCAGTCATGTTGCGCCAACAACTCCGGGCTCTATCCATGAAGGCGGCGAATTAGGATACTCGCTCAGCCATGCTTTTGGTGCAGCATTGGATAACCCTGATTTGATTGTTGCCTGCGTGGTTGGCGATGGGGAGGCAGAGACCGGCCCTTTGGCTACTGCCTGGCAATCCAATAAATTTATTGATCCCGTTACCGACGGCGCTGTATTGCCGATTCTTCACCTCAATGGATTTAAAATAAGCAACCCGACAGTGTTTGCCCGTATTGAGCCTGAAGAACTGGAGCAGTTTTTTCAAGGTTGTGGCTGGACTCCTTATTTTGTTGAGGGCGATGATCCCGAGCAGATGCATCAGTTGATGGCTGCGACATTAGACAAGGCCATCAGGAAAATAAAAAAGATACAAAGCAATGCACGCAATAATAATGATACTACCAGGCCGCGCTGGCCAATGATCGTGCTGAGATCTCCCAAAGGATGGACCGGGCCAAAAGTAGTAGATGGCTTGCAGATTGAGGGCACGTTCAGGGCGCATCAGGTACCCTTGCTTGTAGATTCAGATCATCCCGATCATGTTAAATTACTGGAAAGCTGGATGAAAAGTTATAAGGCAGAAGAATTGTTCGACGAATCAGGGCGCCTGAAAGAGGAGTTGGCAGAATTAGCTCCCAAAGGAGAAAAAAGAATGGGATCAAACCCACATGCAAATGGTGGGATCCTGTTGCATGATCTTATTATGCCGGACTTCCACCAACATGCAGTGAATGTGCCATCACCAGGTGCTGTCGAAGGACAGGATACAATGGTGCTTGGCAGGTTTCTGCGCGATGTGGTTAGATTAAACGAAAGCAATTTCAGGGTCTTCGGTCCTGATGAGACGGTCTCGAATATGTTAAGTGCGGTGTTCGAAGTAACCAATCGTCAGTGGGACGCAAGAGAAGTTTCCAATGATGAATTTCTTGCGCCAGCAGGCCGCGTAGTGGATTCCATGTTGAGTGAGCATCAGTGCGAGGGCTGGCTGGAAGGATACCTGTTGACAGGCAGGCATGGAATGTTCAATAGTTATGAAGCTTTCATCCGCATAGTGGATTCCATGTTCAGCCAGCATGCCAAGTGGCTGAAGGTAACTCTGGAACTGCCCTGGAGACGAAAGATTGCTTCACTGAATTATCTGCTCGCCTCTCATGTGTGGCAACAAGATCACAATGGTTTCACACATCAGGATCCCGGTTTTCTGGATCATGTGATCAATAAAAAAGCTGATATCGTTCGCGTGTATTTACCGCCCGATGCAAACTGTTTGCTTTCTGTTTTTGATCATTGTTTGCGCAGCAGGCATTATGTAAATGTTGTAGTGGCAGGGAAGCATGCGCTTCCCCAGTGGCTGACGATGGATGAAGCAGTTGTGCATTGCACAGAGGGAATCGGCATCTGGCAATGGGCAAGCAATGATCAGAATTCAGAGCCGGATGTAGTGATGGCCTGTTGCGGCGATACACCTACTCTTGAGATCCTGGCCGCTGTTTCTATTCTCCGCAAACATTTGCCCGATTTGAAAATAAGAGTGGTCAATGTGGTTGACCTGATGAAGTTACAGCCGAAGAGCGAGCACCCGCATGGGCTGAGCGAAGCCGGTTATGATTCCATATTTACTAAAGACAAACATATCATATTTGGATTTCACGGATACCCATGGTTGGTGCATCGCTTAACCTATCGGAGGACGAACCGAAACATACATGTGCGTGGTTACAAAGAAGAAGGCACTATCACGACTCCTTTTGATATGCGCGTGCAGAATGACCTCGACCGTTTTCATCTTGTACAGGACGTGATTGACCGGTTGCCAGATCTGGGTTCAAAGGGTTCTTACCTGAAGCAACAAATGCAGGACAAATTGATAGAGCACAAACATTATATTGATGAACACGGGCAGGATATGCCGGAAATTCGCCACTGGAAATGGGGCAATGACCAATGAATGAACAAGCGCTTATAAAAACAGCACAGGCCTTATTTGCGGGTGACAAAGGCCTGCTGGCCATGGACGAAAGCAATCCTACCTGCAACAAACGATTTGCAGTGTTGGGGATTAAGCAAACTGAAGAAGAGCGGCGCAGCTATCGCGAATTGATTTTGGAGACTCCCAATTTGAGTTCATGTATAAGCGGTGTCATTTTATACGATGAGACAATCCGCCAATCGAAGAAAGATGGCACGTCGTTTATTAAACTCATCACTGATGCGGGAATCATTCCAGGTATCAAAGTAGATATTGGTGCAAAGGATATGGCTGGTCATCCCGGAGAAAAAATAACCGAAGGACTCGATAGACTGCGTGATAGATTAAAAGAATATTTTCAGATGGGTGCACGATTTGCAAAGTGGCGGGCTGTCGTTGCAATAGGGAATGGCATTCCAACAACGGCATGCATTGAAGCAAACGCGCATGCGCTGGCAAGATATGCATCTTTGTGCCAGGAAGCCGGGATTGTACCCATCATCGAAGCAGAAGTTTTAATGGATGGAGATCATACATTGGAGAGTTGCAGAAAAATTACGAAAGAAGTTTTCCATACAGTTTTCAACCAGCTTTACATTCAGGACGTAATGCTCGAAGGTATTATTCTCAAACCTAACATGGTGGTGCCTGGACTTACCTGCCAAAAGCAAGAAACGGTGAATGAGGTAGCTGATGCCACCGTGAAATGCTTATTAGAATCAGTTCCTGCTGCTGTGCCAGGAATCGCATTCCTATCTGGTGGTCAGTCCGGCGAACTGGCTTCTGCGCGATTGAATGCAATGAATTCAAGGTTTAGTTCACAGATGCCCTGGGCGCTGGCATTCTCATTTGCACGTGCCATTCAACAACCCGCTATGGAAATATGGAATGGCGAAGATGCAAATATTGCTGCTGCACAAAGAGCGCTGTATCATCGCGCCAATTGCAATCAAGCTGCACGCCGGGGCAAGTACAATGCAGCGATGGAAAAGCCTCTTGCAGGACTATTAGAAAGAACTGTTTGATGAGTTTTCAATTTGCTCTGCGATATGTCCTAAGAATTGATTTCCCTGTTTTGAACTGCAAGGCAACAAGATTCGATCGCTTATGCAATCGCTGTTAAGTCAGCGATGGGGTGAAAAAGCTTAAAACACTCCTTCTCTTGTAGCTTAAGCAGTACAATAAATAAATATCATTCGTCACATGGAATTCATTATAAACACTACTTCTTCCCATCCGTAAGCATGCAATCTTTAGATCATCCAATCCGGTCGTCCTATGAGAATCTTTGAAAAAACCCTTATGAAAACCCTTCTTTATCGGAAAGGCACATTCCATTATGGTTCTGGTCATCAAACAGAAAAAAAAAATTGGCAAAGCCATTTCTGTAAACGAACCGACCCTCATTTAATACCAGTCTAAATCGCATTGGGAATGTGCCTTTCTTTTTTTGGTCTGCTGTCATGTAAACTGTCTAAGCTTTCAAAAGCAAGTAAGAGCAAAAAGGGAAGAAATTTTTTTATTTTTATCCAAAGACGAGAGTAGTGTACGCACTAAGGAAGCCTGTACTTTCAGGAACAGTTATTCGGATTTTGAGAAAGCAGGGGCAACGGTCATTGGTATTAATCATGGAAGCGTGGAGAGCCATAAATCATTTCAGCAAAATCATCAGTTGCCATATACGCTTTTGAGGGATCCGGATAATAAGGTGCTGAAACTTTTTGGGTGAAAAGTAAATTCATGATTACCGGAAGAGAAACCTTTGTGATTGATCTGAATGGTAGGATTGTTTTTGCATTCGATGCGTTTACAAAAGGAGCTCCCATTCTCAAAGAGCTTTGGAATTTGTCAGGCGAATGAATGCACGCACATCACAGTAAGCATATATCAGCGCTCTATTTCATCAACATACTTTACAATAGTACCCGATGCATTTACTGTTTCTGAACATTTTATATATTGTTATCTTGCGATGAGCTGTGCAGAGACGAAATTCTTTTCTGATTCATCAAAGCTTCCCTAACTTTAAACTTTCTCAGCCACCAAACTAAAAGCCAATCGAATGAGTTTACAACGAAGGGGTTTTTTAAAATTATCTGCGGGCAGCGCTGCAGCAGGAGCAGCCATGTTTTCCGGTGTCACGACATTTGCTTCAATGGCCGGTAATAAATATCCTATTTTGGATGGACTTAAAAAGATGACAGATGAGGTTGCGCCGATCAGCCTGCAGGAAAGGCTGGGCCGCATTGAAAAAGCGCAGAGGCTGATGACCGAAAACAAAATAAATGGGCTGCTTCTTGATTCAGGCACCTCTCTCGAATACTATACCGGCATTAGCTGGTGGCCAAGCGAGCGCACGATGGTAGCCATCATACCTGCACGCGGTGATGTGAAATACGTGAGCCCTGCATTTGAGGCGGATCGCCTTCGCGAGTTAATAAAAATCGGCACTGATGTAAGAATTTGGGAAGAAGACGAGAGCCCATATAAAGTAATAGCCAATACGCTGAAAGATTATGGCATAACCAGCGGCAATATCGGAGTTGAAGAACGCCTTAGATTTTTTGTGGTTGATGGTGTGCGAAAAGAAGCTTCGAACCTGAATTTTGTTAGTGGTGATCCGATAACGATCCCGTGCAGGCTGATTAAATCTCCTGCAGAAATTGCATTGTTACAAAAAGCAAATGACATAACCCTTGCCGCTATTAAGATAGGAGTGAGCAGCCTGAAAGAAGGTATGTCGAACAGAGAGCTTGCTTCAATCATTGATGAGGCTCAGGAGAAATTGGGAGGGGGTTCTGATGGTGCGCTTGTCAATATCGGAGTTTCCTCTGCGTTGCCGCATGGAAGCATCAAGCCGCAGCACATAAAAAAAGGAAATATTGTCTTAATGGATTGTGGTTGCAAAGTACATGGCTATACTTCGGATATCACGAGGACAGTTGTATTTGGCGAGCCTTCAAAAAGGCAAATTGAAATCTGGAATCTCGAGAAGAAGGCACAGGCTGCAGGTTTTGCTGCTGCTAAGATTGGACAGCCCTGCGAGAATGTGGATTTTGCCGCAAGGCAGGTGCTCATCGAGGCAGGTTTTGGCCCCGGCTACAAACTACCGGGATGCCCGCACCGCACCGGCCATGGCATTGGTATGGACGGGCACGAGTGGGGCAATATGGTAAAAGGCAACAAACTTCACATACAGCCAGGAATGTGCTTTAGCGTGGAACCAACAATCGCTATTCCAGGTGAATTTGGCATTCGCCTGGAAGACTGTGCTTACATCACGCCGGATGGCCCGAGATGGTTCTCGCAGCCCAGCCCTGCAATTGACCAGCCCTTTGCATAAACCTTCTACATTTTTCAGATATCCATCAACGCTAATCTGAAAACCATAGTTATTTAAATGCAGCTATGACGAACGTTTGGTGGGCAAGCATTCGTTGTATGGCAAACATTGAATTAAGGATAAAGCTTATAGCGATTTGATCCATTTTACCAGTTCATCTCTCCCTTTGCCCAGTTTAGTTTGCAGCCTGCCGAGCAACTCATCGTCTTTGCCCTCCTCATATTTCAGGTCATCATCAGTCAGGTTTGCATGAGCTTGTTTTATCTTTCCTTTTATTTCATTCCATTTTCCTTTGATTTCGAGCGTGTCCATAAATTTTCTGTTTTAATGATCAATATCCTGAAGCAAAAACAACTAGTATGCCATAGGAGGGTGGTTGATAGTGGTTCATTAATGTAGTCGTGGCCATCAATGGGCCATATATCTTCAAAATAGTTTCATTGATCGAAATCCGATGAGGCTGTTCAACCAGCCATCGTGGAAATATATCCTCAACCTTCCTCAAAATAATTGAAAGTCCCTGTTTTTGCCGCTGAAAATTTATGGCAGGGTTTTCTGATAGCTATAATAAAATGTAAATAGTATGAAAGAAAGCACAAAGAAATATGCGGTCGCATTCATGTTGTCAATCGGGATTGCACTCTTTATGACTGGCTGTGTAGAGCATCGCTATTACCATGAGCATCATCATCACAGCCCTGAATATTATCATCGTCATCATATGCCGCCGCCACCGGGTATAGATATTGACATTCATAATTGATTATGGTGAAATGGTTTTGTTGCAAGGGTTCGCACTATGCGAACCTTTTTTTTTGAGTTAAAACCTTTCCTTCATTTGGTATTATCTGTGGTGACTGGTAAGGAAGGTAGTATGGTTTCATCTTTCATGCCTGTACCTGAGTTAAACGGGCTTTATCATCCGGCGGAAAGCCTTTCCTTTTCATGTTCAATAAATTTCATAATTAATAGAGAAATAATAACTTTGACTCTTTCATCAGCCAAATCTTCGCCCCTTTGCAAGCTTCATAAGAACATGTTTGAAGGTATTTGTATCCATTAAACAGGGTTGTTTTATGTACCGCGAACTTTAAAGCTAAAGCATGCCTGCATACTTACTCCTGCGTAACAATATTCAATCGGGTCCTTATTCGCTGGAAGAATTAAAAGTGTCGGGAATAAGAGCAACGGATCTTCTTTGGGTCGAGGGCAGAAGCAGTGCCTGGCGATACCCGGATGAAATAGAAGAACTGCAGGCTTGCGTTCTTGCAGCAAAAACAAATAAGGAAGCCATATCTGTATCCGACGACAGCCTTGAGATTCACCATGAGGAAGGCGAGGACAAAAAAATGATGGCTGGTAATCAGGCTATTTCTTTGCCAATTTCAAAAGCAGAAAAGCCAAAAGGGGAATTGGTAAAAGGAAGAGAGGACAGGATTGTTGAAGCAATACCAGATAATCTCAAGATCACGGAAACGGTGAGCAGAAGAACACTGGACATAAGAAAAAGCCTGCTTGCGGGAAAAGAAAATGGCTCAGCATCATCAATCATTGAAAATAACAAAGCAGCGCATGGTGAAGACGATGGTTCATTTTTAAAACTTATAAAGGTCATTATCGCTGACGATCATACACTTTTCCGGGAAGGTGTTAAGATAGCCCTTGCGCAGAAAAAGGACATTAAGATTGTAGCAGAAGCAGAGAATGGAGCTCAGTTGCTGCACCAGCTAAAACACAATCGCCCCGATGTGATCTTGCTGGATATACAGATGCCCGTACTGGATGGGATTTCCGCGTTGGTGTCCATCCGCAAATTATATAGAAATATGAAAGTGATCATGCTTTCAATGCATGACGGGCATTCAATGGTTTCTACATTGATGGAAGCCGGGGCCAATGCTTATCTTACCAAGACCGCCGATCCGGAAACCATTTACCAGGCTATCAAAACCTGTTACCAAAAGGAGTTTTATTTCAATGAGCTCACCAATGTGTCCATGCTGGAAGAACTGCGCAAAAAGCACCGGATTACAGACAGAACTGCATCGCCTTCATTTGACGGCGCCCAACTGATGATGCAGTTAGCTTCGTCACAAAAGAAGTCTGTCAGGCACACATATAAGAAAATAAAAAACCCCATATTGGTTTCAGGTCTGGTTGGATTACTTATTATTTCCGGCGTAGCTGGCCTGGCGGTGTTGAATAGGCCAAAACAATTCAAATCGGCTTCCCCTGTCGTCACTAAAAAGCCAGTGGCTATTCCATCGGCAATCCCTGCTCCGGTAGCCTTGCCTCCCCTGGTAAATACAACCGATTCTTCCCCAATCGAGGCAAACATTCAGGTGGATTTGCAGAATGAAAACAGTTTATTGAAGAAAGATAAAAAACAAATTGCTGTCAAACATAAGCAAACCAAATCGACCGATTCCCTGAAAGCGCCCCTATCATCTGTGACAGGAAATAGCGATTCGTCATTGAAAGCAAATAATGCGGTAACTGCAAAGAAGTCAACTCCTGCAGATGAAATAAATGCGCTGGCAAAAGAAACAATAAGAAAACTGGTAACTGCTTCAGTTAATGATTATCACAAAGGTTTGTTTGGCGGGTTATCAGATATTCAGGTGACAGTGAATAATCGTTCAACTTACACGATGGATGAAGTAACGGTAGAAGTGCAGTATTTTATCGCAGGCTCTAAATTGTATAAAACAGAAACCCTTCATTTCCAGAATATCGCGCCTTCATCAAAGATGATGCTGGAAGCCCCCAAAAGCTCAAGAGGTGTTAAGATTGAATGCCGGATAGCAACTGTTCAGTCAAAAGATATCGGGCTCTGAATCACCTTTTTCTGATACGACAACATTTTCCCGCATCTATTGTTGGCATATACTAAGACCTTTGTCATATCTTGGTGCCTAAAATTATCCGTCTTTGCCATTCGATAAGTCTTTCTTTAAATACCCGATTTGCGTGCTATTGGTTTTTTGCATAAATAAAAATGCAGTCTCTCAGAATTACGTTTTTGCGCAACTCACAGGAACACCTATGAACACATCCGGTTGGAATATAACAGGTGATGCAAAGCTGGCCAATGTCACAGGCACTGGAAACGGAGAACTGCTGCTTTGCCCTGCTGTAATGAGCTCCAGCGGTGCGGCATTTTTTAGCCAGCCAATCAATCTTTCCTTTTGCAGCAAATGGATAGCCGAATTTGATTTCCGTATGTTCGATGGCACCGGCGCAGATGGTCTCGCTTTTTGTTTTCTGGATGTTCCACCTTCCGGTTTTGTGAACGGAGGAGGGCTGGGCATACCAAGTACCGCAAACGGCTTAAAAGTATGTTTCGACACCTGGAATAATTGTATTCCCTACGATCCTGCAACTGTGCATTTTGATATGCCTAAGATAGAGCTCAGATGGGGTATCGGCTATAACAACGATTCCGATCCAAACAATCCAATCAACGGCGAATGTCTCAATTTCCCTACCCGGGATAATTCCGATGGAAAAATTTCTTTCATCCGCTCAGCAAACTATAATCATGCTAAAATAACTTATGATAGCGGCGCAATAAACGTATACGTGAATGACACATTATATCTTTCAGGTAACCAACAGTTCAATTTCAAAGGTTATCTTGGTTTTACAGCCAGCACAGGCGGTTATACCGACAACCATTCAATTAAAAATGTGATCATCTATACGCAAATGCCTCCATCGTTTGCAGGCAGTGGCCAGAGCTTTTGCCCTTATGATACCATTCAGTTAGGCGGCCCTTCCACTCCTTCATACAACTATTCCTGGTATCCTTCAAACGGCTTGAATGACACATCCGTTTCTGCGCCACTATTGCATTTGCCAAATGACTCCGCAAATTCCCTGTTCTATACTTACTATATAAAAACTTCTTTCAGCAACAATCCCGGATGTAGTTCCTTAGACAGTGTGACGGTCAAATTATACCCAAATCCAAAAGTCAATTTCATTACTCCAGCCATTTGCCTTACGGACGCTGTTGCTCAATTTTATGACAGTAGCTTTACGGAGGACAGCACCACGCTGCCTTTTACTTATCTGTGGAATTTTGGCGATCCCAATGCCCAAACGGGCAACCCAAACTATTCCAATCTCCAAAACCCTTCACACCGCTACAGTGCTGCGAGCAATTATATTTTACGCCTTACTGTTGCCAACAGTGATGGATGCACAGACAGTGCTTCCAAAATATTCACCGTAAACGGCGCCATTCCTGAAGCGGCATTTACTGTAAGCAATGCATCTGCGCTTTGCACCAACAAGGCGGTTCAAATAACCAACAACAGTACGGTCAATTTTGGCTCCATAATAAGGGTCCAGATTTTCTGGGGCGATTCTTCTGGCATTTCTTATACAGACAGTATGCCTTACCCGGGCAAAGTCTATGCTCATAATTATCCCAATCCGGTGTCACCCGAAGTTGCCACCTACACCGTCCGAATGATCTCTTCATCTGGTGTACTTTGCAACAATGAATCAGATCAAACAATTAACATACAGCCCGCCCCTCATGTAAATTTTGATACTATACCAGCAGTTTGCGACTATGATCCTCCGCTGGACATAACTGAAGCTTCTGAACTGACGATGGTGCCTGGAACCTTCATTTTTTATGGAAGAGGCATTTCCTCAACCGGCCTGTTCGATCCTCATGCTGCCGGCGCAGGTGCTGATACACTGCTTTATCTTTATACGGCAACTGATGGATGCGTGGATTCTGCTTATCAAACTATTTTCGTTCAGGCGCCGCCGGTTGTTTATGCGGGCAACGATACGTCAGTGGTGATCAATGAACCGCTGCAATTAAATGCTCGATCCTCAGATCAGACCGGCGATACATTTACCTGGTCACCATCCACAGGGCTCAACAACCCAGGCATTCAGGATCCTGTAGCCATTCTGTTATCAGGAACAGATACTATTCGCTATACGGTAACAGCAACAGACAGCGCTGGTTGTTATGGTCTTGCATCGCTGAATGTGAAAGTATTCAACACACTGCCCGACATTTTTGTGCCGGACGCCTTCACTCCTGGAAAGAGCAGCAACAATGTGTTCAGGCCAATCGCTATAGGCATTTCATCTCTGGAGTTTTTCAGGGTTTATAACAGGTGGGGCCAGTTGGTTTATTATACTTCACGGCTGGGTGACGGATGGGACGGCAATATTGCAGGCAAGCCGCAAGATAGCGGCACCTATGTATGGATGGCAGAAGGCAAGACCTATACCGGCAAAATCATTTCCAAAAAAGGAACAGTAGTGCTTATACGCTAAGTAAAAATTTGCAGGGTCACAAACAAATCATGATATACTCCCATAATCTTGTGCATATGACAATCCGCTTTTGTAAGAATCCGATTAGTTTTGCCTGTGGTGCGGAAGAAGCGTTTGAGATTTTATTGTTGTTTCAGAAAAAAACAAAAATATTCAATCCCTCCGCTTTGTGAGAAGCGAATCGTATAAAAGTTATGATGGCCGATAAGAGGAATTATCAATATAAGGGCGAATTAAATTGATTTAGTCTCAGCGAATAACAAGACAAAATTTCTGTTAACAAGTCGTTAACGGAAATGATTGCAGAAACTAAAATTAAAATGTATTAGTTTAGAAGTTAATACCCCCTACTCCTAATTCGTTCCGCTATGAAATTTGTTGTTCTTGTAATAACTTATTCATCCTCCAACCAGACATTACGGCCTATAAAAAGTGCCAGTAAGGGCGAATTTAACTTTTACATCTCCTTCAATAAAAGAAATTATACTGAAGCACATCGCAAACCATTTAGTATCACGGATGTATATTTTGTTATCAGGAGAATTGATATAAAATTGGCTGCTTACAGCACGGGAAAGGCGGCTATAGGCGAAATGAGACAAATATGCAGTAAAGATGATTTTATTTTTCAAACCACTGCCCGCTCGTTTTTCAAAGATAAAATAGTTAATAAAAATTACCGTTATACAATCGGGCATGCAGCAGAAGCCTGCCCTAACGTATTTGTGTTTGCAGGTTTTGAAAGAATCTTGGCTTCAGAACATCAATTTGACAGGGAATTCAGTATTCATGATGATGAAAAAATATTTGATTTGATAGATAACGCTAAAAGCGTAGCAGTTTAAAAACTCTTTTATGGCATACATGATCAGGTTGAAGTCTTTTAGTGACAAACGTGGCCGGTTAACCCCAATTGACGGGGTTTTACCTTTTGATATCAAGCGTTTATATTACATCAGCAATATCACAGATGAGTCAGAGCGCGGCGGCCACGCCCACTATGAAACAATTGAGGCGCTGTTTTGTGTAAATGGTAGTTTCACGGTGGTAATCAATAATGGAAAAACAAGAGAGGAGTTTTTTCTCAATGACCACAACCAGTGCCTTATTGTAGAACCGCATGACTGGCATATGATGTACAATTTCAGCATGGGCGCCATATTAATGGGGGTATCATCCACTCATTATGACCATTCTGATTATTATTACGAAGAACCCTTAATACATGATACCGTACGAAAACCTAAAAAGACTAAACGAACCGTTTCACGAAGAGTTTACAGCAAGATTTAATGATGTACTTGAAAAAGGCCAATATATCCTCGGGCCTAAGCTTGAATTATTCGAACAGGAGTTTGCAGCATATCACTCAGCAAAATATTGCGTAGGTGTTTCAAACGGGCTTGATGCAATAATCCTTGCGCTCAGAGCACTTGATCTGCCACCTGGCAGCGAAGTGATTGTGCCTTCGAATACTTATATTGCTACTATCCTTGCTGTTATTGCAAGCAATTTAAAGCCTGTATTGGTAGAGCCGGACATTCACACTTACAATATTGACCCTGAAAAAATTGAAGCGGCCATTACTTCCAAAACTAAAGTATTGCTGGTGGTGCATTTATATGGCAAGGTTTGCGATATGGATGCTATCATGCACATCAAACAAAAGCATGGCTTGTACCTGATCGAAGACTGTGCGCAGGCCCACGGAGCTACCTGCAAGAATAAAAAGGCAGGCACCTTTGGTGAGTTCGGGGCATTCAGCTTTTATCCTACAAAAAATTTAGGTGCTTTAGGAGATGCGGGTGGAATTATCTGTAATAATGAAAATTACAATAATACCCTGTTGCACCTGCGCAATTACGGATCCCATCGAAAATACTATAATGATATACTCGGCTATAACAACCGTTTGGATGAAATGCAGGCTGCTTTTTTGAGCGTCAAGCTGAAGCACCTCGATCGCATGAACCAACACAGGAATAAACTGGCTTCTTTATATCGCTCACATTTATCCCCTCAATATATTTTGCCAGTAAATGATGCAAACTACTTCGATGTATTCCACATCTTCAACATCCGCTATTCCAAACGTGATGAGTTGCAGCAATACCTGCAGGAGCATGGCATTGGCACTGTGATACACTACCCCGTTCCTCCTCATCGCCAAAAAGCATTAGAGCATATCTTCAAAGGAGAGGATTATCTCATTGCTGATGAAATCCATAACACAACATTGAGCCTGCCTTGTTCGTTTTGTCATACTGAAAACGAAATCATGGAAGTGATTGACGTTTTAAACAATTATTAATTCACATTACTTATGAAACCCATAGACATTGCATTTGTCGGAAGCGGAGTAGCTGCTTCTGTTACTTTGATAGAGCTTCTTAATAAATTGCTGAATGAGCCGCCTGCTGCGGAAAAATTAACCATAGCCGTGATTGAAAAAAAGGACGAGTTGTGGAAGGGTATACCCTATGGCTCACGATCATCAGTGAATGCGCTTATCATTACAAGCGTTCATGATTTTATAAATGAAAACGAGAGGCCTTTGTTTTATGAATGGCTTAAAGCCAACAAGGATGACTGGGCATCTTATTATTGCACCCATGGAGGCATCACTGCAGCCCGATGGCTTGAAAATAACATGCCGTTAATAGAAAACAACGACTGGAAAACAGTTTACATACCACGATTTTTATTCGGCAATTATTTGCAGCAAAAACTAAATGGCCTGATTAAAGCTGTTGAAGAAAAAAAGCTTGCAGAAATTAAGATAATACGTGCGGAGGCCATCGATGTAAAAGTAATTGCTGAAGGAGTTCATGAAATAACGGTGGAGCATCCGGATGCAACGTTGTCAAAAATCACAACATACAAGCTTGTCATAGCAACAGGCTCTGCTCCTGTAAAAAAGCTGTGCGAAATTTCCAATGATAAAGTTGTTTACGTGAATGATATTTATGAACCTTCAACTGTTGAAAATCTCAATACGCTTCAAACAGCTTTAAGCAATGAAGATGATGAGGCAAAAAGGAATGTGCTGATTATTGGGTCTAATGCAAGCAGTATTGAGATTCTTTATTTATTGGAGGGATTGCCCGTTATCAGAAAACTGATTAATAAAATCATTATTATTTCTCCAAGTGGGATATTGCCTTATTTTACCAATACCGAACCGCTTGCATCTCACCCCATGCCGAACCTCGATAAAATAGAATCCAAAGCCAAATACAGCATTGAGGCATTGGTGGACGCGGCTGCAGCCGATATCAGGTTGGCTTTGCGCGGAGGTGCAAACATGGATTATATCGCAACAATTATAAGCAACACGCTTAAGCTGCTCGAGGTATTGGGTGAAGAAGCCAAAAAATCTTTTTTTGCTATTCATGCAATCCGGTTGCGCAATATGTTCAGGCGGGCCGGGCCGGAATACAGGAATGTTGCACAATCATTTCTTGATTTGCAGCAGGTAAAGATAGTAAAGGGTAATTTTTTAAGCATGCATACATCTGAAGAAGGCGGGGAATTAACTTATCTGGATTGTGCAAGCGGTCAGCAACAAATTTATCCTTTGAGCTTTAAAGCTATCATCAACTGCACCGGCTCCGATAATCTTGATCAGTCTTCATCAAGGCTTTTATATAACCTGGTGAACAGGCATATCTGCAAAATGAATTTATCCGGAAAGGGTTTTGAAGTGAATGAAAAATTTGAAGCAGCCCCCAACCTTTACATCATGGGGCCGTTGTTGGGTGGAAATGTCAATAAGCTTATTCACTTCTGGCAACTGGAAAACGCGGCAAGGTTAACTTTTCTTGCGCCTCATCTCGCCAATGAATTACTCAGCGTTTAGCACTTTATTTTATTTGCCAATATAGAAACTAAAGCCTCACAATTGGGGCTTTTTTATTACAAGGGAGTTTGCTTATTTCATCAATACTGACATTAACGGCTGCTCAAAAATTCCCAATGGTGTAAATAAAAGCAGGATCAACAGCATAGCATAAAGGTAGTTGTCAGACAACCTTGACCCGGAAAATAATACAGGCCTGAACAGCACGTAATAGCATGCCCATGAAATGAACCCGAAGTTCAACCACCTCCCGATGTCAGTTCCTATAAGCGAAAGCAGCAATGGAGTTAAAAATGTAATTCCTGAGCAAAATATGTCCATCGTCTTTTGCCTTCCCTTAAGGTTGCTGAGAAAATAACTCAACAAACCCATTGCTATGATGCAAACAAATAAAGGAATGATGTAAGTATAAAATTCTTTTGATTGGTGGTATTCATGCATTAAATTCATTTGGTACCCGAATGTAACATCCTTAGATATTGGATTGAATGCATGAAAATCACCTGCAGTAGGAGCAGGCAAATTAGGATAATGCAGGAAATAGCTGCTTTTCAGAACGGCCAATTCAGGCCTCACCCAATTACTGCTCATCAATAAGAAGCTAATGCAAAGCACAGCCAGATTGATCAGCTCAAAAGCAAATGGCTTTTTTACTTTCTCCTTGTCTGTGAAACGGGAATACAAGTTGAACAACAAAAAAGGCAGTCGTAAAAACAAATAAGCTTCATGCGTCAATATGCCTGCAACATCGAAAATCAGAGAACCGGGCCTCTTGTTAAGTGCTGTGGCAAAAAAGAAAAAGCCAATCATTGCCATATCATATGCTCCTCCGGTGAACTTGAACTGGCAGTAAATCCCGACCGGAGCTAAAAGAAAAATACCAATAAATATTTTTCTGGAGAACTTGCTGAATAGCTTGCTGATAGCTACGGCAGCAATGCCTCCGATAAAAATGATCGTACCAAACAATTTAGCGCAATAAATCTGTATGTTGTATTTAGAAGATGCGAAGTTTACCAAGGTAGGCATAAGCCCTCTTTTTATTAATCCGAACCTTTGATAACATGCCGAAAGAGAAATGATAGTGTATAAATTATCATGAGACGCTTCAAATTGATTTGCTTTTGCAATAATGGTATGGCCCAGCTTAATGCCTAAATAAAGAAGCGCCAATAGCAGAATTGCCAGAATGAGATTTACAATAGAAAAGCCCGGCTTTAAGTACCTGCCCACATTGAATGAAGGATATTGCCTGATCACTTCCATGTAATACAGGTAAAAGCAGAATAGGAGACCGGATACCAGCGTTAAATAATCCTTTTGAAATGTAGTGACGAGATAGGCTTTTAAAATATAATAAACCAGTATGCTTGCAAGCAACACCGGGATGATTTTGAAAACAGGGAAAATTTTGATCAGGGTCTTCAAATTGTATTTTTTAAATTAACGTATTAGTGAGTTGGGAATTGTCTGTCATATTGTAGCTAAGGCCAAATAGCAACAAACCATTTCGGAAAAGTATAAGATTTTTTAATAGCCTCGATAACAGTCGCAAAATCCTCTCTTAAAATCTTTCATAATTTGATGGCAGTGTATCATCAACTTTTTCCGATTGCGCTCATGTAATTGCCAGCTTTCGCCCAAAAACGGGCTGTGCCGGCTATGCATATCTTGCTGAAGCCGCAAAAAATACTTGTTTTTAATAGTTGTGGACAGAGCATCCATTTTCGGCTATACATACATGTTGGCTCTAATCTCTGTATTCGGGTTATGTTGGAAAACATTAATAAAATATTTTAGCAAACCTGGTCGGCGCTGGTAACGAAAAGTTAAACAATTGTAAAAGGCTTCATGGGCGAGGGATTATCTCTTTTTTCGTGCTTATTAGATTTGGAATAATTATCTCTGACAGATATTTTTGCTTAATGAGCATCATTGATACGGTAGAAATATTCAATGAGGGTATTTTTTCTAACGCTAAATAAAATCTCCCATTCGAATCTTGACTCACACAAACCCCTGCATCAGATTAAAGCAACCCGTTCGGAGTTTATTTTTTTCCTTTATTTTGGGATTAACGGGCATCGCTGCCATTGCACAAAGGACAGGCATAGGCATTGTTGCGGGCAACATATTGGAAGCCTCTTCAGGAAAAGCGATTTCAGGGGCCACGGTTACTTTGATCTGTCTCTCAGACCCTTCACAGAACGGCAATACCACCAGCAATGCAAATGGCGCATTTGCATTCAATAACCTGCATTATGGCATTTACCGTTTGCAGATATCATCGGTGGGTTTCAATACACTTTCTATAGATAGTATCAACCTACGCGAAGACCGTTCAGATTTCAGCCTCAATGACCTAAAGCTTGAACAAAAGAGTGCTGAAATGGAAGCCGTAGTGGTATATGCAGAAAAGCCGCTGGTGCAGAGCAAGGGGGGCAATATTACCTTTAACGCTGCTGAATCGCCGCTGAGCGCCGGTTCCAGTGCCAACGAGTTGTTGCGCAATGTGCCATTGGTGACAACCGATGCAAACGGCAATCTTACAGTGCGAGGCAAAACCCCCATCGTTCTGATAGACGACAAACCCATCAACCTGAATGCCCAGCAATTGCAGTATTTTTTAGATGCTTTGCCCGGCAGTATGATCGAAAAGATTGAGGTGATGACTAACCCGCCCCCGCAATATGCCAATGAAGACGGCGGTGTCATCAACATCGTCACCCGCAAAGGAAAGATCGGGATGGGTGGCCGCCTGAACTTGTACGGG
>Ga0182030_10006706_pt1 | contig 24216 bp, 16 predicted proteins | sample 812S3MmetaG_FD_121299 | JGI IMG/M metagenome (GOLD analysis project Ga0182030, IMG submission 121299) | Permafrost microbial communities from Stordalen Mire, Sweden - 812S3M metaG (Illumina Assembly) | ecosystem: Environmental > Terrestrial > Soil > Wetlands > Permafrost | place: Sweden...
ACCGCTTACTTCAAATCTCTCGGCCTCGCCGCGCCCGCTATCATTGCCATCCCTGTCGACGGCGGGAAAAACTCTCCATCTAACGCCAACGGTGCCGACGGCGAGGTGATGCTCGATATCGAAGTCTCCGCTGCGGTTGCCCCAGGCGCAAAGGTTGCCGCTTACTTCGCGCCGAACACCGACCAGGGCTTCATCGATGCCGTCACCACGGCCGTTCACGACACTGCCAACAAGCCGAATGTTATTTCGATTAGTTGGGGTGGACCGGAGTCGAGTTGGACCCAGCAGTCCCTCACTGCACTGGACGCAGCCTGTCAGTGCGCTGCCGCGCTCGGCGTTACCATCACGGTCGCATCTGGCGACAACGGGTCGTCTGACGGAGGTACCGGCAACAACGTCGACTTCCCGGCATCGAGCCCCCACGTTCTCGCCTGCGGTGGAACAACGCTTGAGGCCACCGGAGCCGACATCGTCTCTGAGACCGTATGGAACGAAACGGCAAGTAATGAAGGCGCTACCGGCGGAGGCGTCAGCACTGTCTTTCCACTGCCAACTTGGCAGGCTAAATCCAACGTCCCCGCTCCGAGCACCAGCGCGGGTGGGCGCGGCGTCCCTGATGTCGCAGGCGATGCCGATCCGACCACCGGCTACAGCATTCGCGTCGACGGCCAGACCATGGTCATCGGCGGTACCAGCGCAGTGGCTCCACTCTGGGCCGGTCTGATTGCCGTGGCTAACCAGCAGCTCGGCACCACTGTCGGTTTCATCCAGCTTGCCATATACGCTGCCAAGGCCGCCTCTGACTTCAATGACATCACCAAGGGGAATAACGGCGCCTTCTCGGCCGGTCCCGGCTGGGATGCCTGCACCGGGCTCGGCTCCCCCATTGCCATCAAACTTATTCCCCTACTCGCGCCGGTTGGTTCAGGCGTTACAGCGCCCTCCAAGCCGCCAGCCAAACCGGTCAAAAAGAGGAAGAAGCCGGTCAATACGAAGATAGTGTTCAAGAAGGCAGCCAAGAAACTTTAACCGAGAAGCCGCGGTCCGGGCAGGAGAAGGCAGCCTGTGCAGTGACGCACGCTCTGGTCATATCATTGCAGCTCTTGCCCATGTCCACTCGACGCCCGTGCTCCAGCTATGTGTACCACTTTCACAGCTTCCCGTCCTCCGCCGACAACCTCGTGCACCCATCGAGCACTTCCGTCAGTCCCTCACCCTGACGAACTAGGCATCCGCGTGAGTACAGGCAGGCATGGTCGACACCGCAAGGCCAGCCATCGTCATCGAGATATTGCCGTCTCTTCCTTCCGGCCGCCTAAAACTCCTGTGCAGCGGCCAGGCTGGAGAAGTAGTAGGCTCATCAGCCGCGACATCGCGGCTATGGGAGAGATCTACCCAGTATTCCGTACGGAGATGCTGGAGATCTCCGTGCCCCAGCTTCTTCCACTCACCATCACATCGCGCATAAACACGATCTACGCTCATTTCAATTCTCCCAGGATCTCGTTGCGCCATCTCTCTTGCTCCTCCTCGGTGCCGGTGGTGAAGATATGCCAATCCTCGTCGGTGACTTTTGGGTAGCGGCGTCGATATGATGCGATGGATTTCTTCCACACTTCTTCCATCGCCTGGTCGCCCAGGATTTCGGATAGCCGATTCAAGCGGCGGCCGATGTACGCGCTCCAGCGCCATTCGCTGCTGCCGGTTGCCTGGTACACGCACCAATCAAAGTCGTGTGCGATACGTTCCTCGCACCAGTAAACGGCCAGTTGCTTCAGTTCGTGAACCGTTGGCACGAAATCCGCGACTTCCTGGCCATCATCACCGTTGATCGCGCCAACGCTCCCGACGGTGAATCGGCCGAGATTCATATTGCCAAGGCCATTGCTGTCGCGATTGTTGCCGACTGATGCTGCTAGTCTCTCAAGGTATTCCCTTGCGAAATTTGGCTGTTCTTCGCCGTTCTTGATCATGTGGTTCCTTTCAAATGCGGTCGATGACCGCTGTTAGTTAAATACTGGGGTCTCTGGCAACCCAGAGAAAATAAGTTGGGACAGGATCCTTTGCGGGGGCCCGCCTACTGTACGGATTACCCAGCCGCCGCGGGTCTGTCACTCCACATCGACGTCATCGTCGGGCATGCAGCCGCCGGCATGTACCGAGCAACAGTCTTCGCAGTAGCGGTAGACAGGCGCCTCAGGCGCCTCGGCGTCATCCGCCCTATCGGACTCGTTCGCATGAGGGGTGGCATTGTCACCGGCAGGGTTGCCGTCCTCTTCATCCGACCACGGGTTAAAGATGCCATCGCGGGATACCTGCGAGTCCGCAGCGAGCACAGCATCTTCGAGGTCTTGCTCTGCCCACGGGTTGAAGACATCGACGCCGAACTCATCGTCAAAAGCATCCATCGACGCCTCCGCCGCCGCGTCTGCGGAGTTTATGGGGTGAAGGCGTTCATAGCAGATGAACTCCGCGTTATCTCCACCCGCGGCATTAAACTTCTGTTCAATCCAGTCCTCGCAGCGGTCTTCCGTTCCGGATTCCACAGCCTTGGCGTAGTACCTATCGCACTCCGCCGACACGTACTTCCACTTCCGACGTAGGTCAGCGATTGTGTCGAGCTCGGCCTCCGGGTTGCAGTACCACCTTGACGCCGGGATCCACCGCAGGACCTCCTCAACGGCCTCTCGCCCGTTCTCGAGATAGAGGGCCAGCATAGCTTCCTCATCGGCCAGGAAGGCCTGTTCCTCGGCTTCAGGGGAATCCGGCGCGAACCCTGCTACCTGCTCGTCCGATTCCTCTTCCGAAGGGTCAGCATGCCGGTTGGGGTTGGCCTTGTTCCATTCAGACTCTCAGCTGGGATCCATCATCGTCAGAAATCGATCTCTCCGCTGCCAGGGCTTCCAAGTTCGAGGGTGACCCCATGGGTGTTCCAGAGGGGGTTCCGGGCTCGGACTCTTTATAGGGGTAGGGAGGTTGTGAGTTGCCCAGAATAAGGAGGCCAGGTGAACGACGTCTGCGTATTCCTGTGGATCAGGCTCGGGTTCAGATTCAATTAGGTCTGGAGCAGGAGGAACTACTGCTCTGGATGATCCAGGGATGTAGGCGTCCGGAGATTCATCATATGGGTCAGAGAAAGAGTCCTCCTGTCTACCAGAACTAGAGGTGATAGAGGTTGGCCTATCAACATCCGAGTCAGCATCCACCAGTTCGGATTCAGATGCTGATGGATTATCTCCTTTGGTGTTCATTCCTTGCGGTTCACCCTTTGGATTATGAATAGGAGAATTTCCGCCCACAGCAGTAGGAATTTCTCCGCCATCTGTGAGGGTAATTTTCCGCACATCTGTGGTAGTAGAATTTCCGTTGTTCAGAGGTGGTACTTTTTCCTCGTCATTCCGCCCACTAGTAGTGGATTTTCCGACCTTTGTATCTGCCTTTTTCTTATACGCTTCGACATCGTCTGCCGTGTATGCGAGACTCCTCAGGACTTCGATGTCCACGCAGGTTAATGACGAGTGGCTCAGCCACCGCTGCCGTTTCACTACCCCGCCATCCACCAAGGCCTTCATATTATCGAGAACGGTATCGCGAGTGCTGGCACCGATGTCCATCATTAACAGGGCGGTTCCGGCGAAACTCCATACGTATGGGGGCTTCTGCTTGCCATTTTTGGATGGTTTGCCATCGCTCGCCCGATTGGCCAAGGCCAGCAGCAACAACCTTGCTCCGCCTTTAAACTTTCTACAACGGAACGCGGCGGCGAAGTGTTCAATCGACATGGTGAACTCCCCCTCGGGCTGATACGAACCCGGAGTGCTTGCCGGCGTCACGTTCAACGGACTGGTTGAGAACATTGGTGTAGTTCGCCACAGTTACAGGAAGCGATTGCTTCCTACCGGGATGGGGAACGGAGCGCGTTCACTCCGTCTGCGAATTACGCGGCAACGGTTGACCTTCGAAAGTTCGACATCGCAGACGCGATTCTGCATCTTGGCAAAAAGCAGGGGCCGGAACATTCCCACAAATTGCAGTTAATTGGAACGGCGCAAAGCAGCTTCGGTTCGCATCTCGCGGAGTTGGAGCGCATCGCGGACACTGATCCGCTCAAGCTCGAACCGATGCGGACTGATCTTACTGTCGATGTCGCCGGGGTTGCTATGTCCTGGGTGCTCCGTCATGCACGCGTGGAAGCCAAGCGTTTCTCCGCGCAGTTGGGCAAGGTGGAAGCGGAGCGCGATGGATACATGGCGATAGCGGGCCGGGAGCTAGAAACTTACTACTGCGGCAAGCGTCCGAATTGTTTCCGCGTCTATAACAAAACGGCCGAGCGCATGGCGGCATATAAGAATTTCATGCGCGGTTGGTATCCTCCTGAGCCAAGTTTTGCGAAGTGGAGCGCGCGAGCCAGCAAGCGGAGCGGCCCCGTTTTCGTGGAATTCGAGCGGGGCTGCTTGCTGCGCGGGCTGAGTCCTGATCTAGAGATAGAAAAAGCGGAGCGGGCGCTCGAGTCGTTGCGCTTCATTTTCGATGATCTTCACGCGGCCTGGGTCCAGAAGTGCGCGGCTATGCCTCCGGTGCCATCGTTTCAGAATTTCTGCGGCCTGGATGAATTTACGGTCCTGACTCGCTTCGAACGCCAGATTGGAGCGCAGCAAATTAAGCGCATCTATCGGCCTGGGGATGTTCGGAAAATTCCCATCTTTCAATCGCTCGCGGAGTTGCGCGCGAATCTTCCTGACTTTAATCCTTTCTTGCCGGTGTCGTTCTCATCGGCTGGCGTCGTCGATCTGCCTTTGCCTCACGGTGCGAATTATTCCGTGGCTGAGTACATAGCGGGCCTATATTACCGGCTGCGCGTGGAGGAACAGGGGCGGCAAGCAGCGGACTCCTGGGTTCGCTCTCTCGATCCGAAACACAGCGGAAGGCATTTAGATAAGTTTGCGGCGTTCGCTCCGGCTGACGCTGGCGAAGGCGCGGTGCTGTCCTCTCGCGGACTGTATGAGCGTTATAGATGTGCAATCGAAAAACAATTAGCCGCATGAACCAGGAGCAGGGCGGAAGCCAAGATCGAGGCTAGGAAGACAATGCAGAGCATCGACGAACGGGAAATCATGAAAGAATTGCTCACTATTCGCGAAGTATCGCAATCGCTAAAAGTTCCTGTGTCCTGGGTCTACGAACGGACGCGCCGCCGGGGTGCAGAACGGATGCCCCACATCAAGCTCGGAAAGTATCTGAGATTCGAACTTGCCGTTGTGCGCACATGGCTCGAAACGATGCGGGAGAACTAGATTGCAATCCCCCGATCCGCCCAATACACTTCTCACCAGCGCAGAACCGCCTAGGCGGGTCAACCGGAGAAACGGTATGACCCAAAATAGACGATTCCAGCAAGGCTCGCTTTTCAAGCGCGGAACGCGTACGAAAGTGTGGGTCGCACGGTGGTGGGAAGACGTGATTGGTCCGGATGGGAAATCGGAGCGCGTTCGGCGCTCTGAAGTTCTTGGAACAGTTGCAGAGATCCCAACCCGCAGCAAGGCGGAGCAGTTGCTTTCTGACCGGCTCCGCGCAGTAAACAGCGGCGATTTCCGGACGCAATCGACTTGGACGCTGAAAAGTTTTATCCAGGATCGGTGGCTTCCGGATGTGCTACCCACAATCAAGTACTCGACACAGAAGCATTACGAATACATCGTCAAAATTCATTTGATTCCAACCCTCGGCGAAATGCAGCTACGTCTCATCACTCGCGAATCGGTCCAAAGCCTGCTCACCAGCAAGCGGCGAAGCGGTTTGTCCTGGCGGACGGTGAAGCATATCCGAACCACTTTCGGAACGATTCTGGCAGCGGCTGTGATGGAGGGACTCGTTCCCGACAATTGCGTCCTCAAGACGAAACTTCCGCGTCGTGGTCCGATTCCCGAGAAAGCTCCCATCGATCCGAAGCAGGTGTGTGCGCTTCTGGAAGCACTTCCGGAACCGTCGCGCTCTTTGGCCTGGTTGCTCACCTTCACCGGTTTGCGTATTGGCGAGTTGTTGGCGCTCCGCTGGTGTGATGTCGATCTCGACGCAGGCTTTATTCGAGTTCGGCAGAGCGTCTATGAGGGCGTCTTTGATGATCCAAAGACCAAGCGCAGCCGGAGAACAGTTCCGCTCGGCACCCAAGGCACGGATATTCTGAAAGGACGCAAGCCGACAGTTTGCGCTCCTGAAGGTCTGGTCTTTGCGGCTCGGAACGGTTCGCCGCTATGCCGTCGCAATCTATTAAACCGTCAGTTCAAACCGACCAGTGAGAGGTTGAAGCTGGAAGGGGTGACTTGGCACTGGTTGCGGCATGCCAATGCGACCTTGCTGGATTCGGTTGGAGCATCCATCGGAACCATGCAGGCATTGCTCGGACACTCGTCGTCCGAGATTACCCGCGATGTGTACTTGCATTCGGTTCCGGCAGATTCTCGGCGGGCAGTGCAGGGGGTGGAAGATTTGATTGGACCCAAATGGACCCAAGTTCCGGTTTGGCCGGAACCAGTGACGAATGTAACACAATGATTCTTTAGGGATTTATTGGTCGGGGAGAGAGGATTTGAACCTCCGACCCCCTGGTCCCGAACTCTGGAAATAACAACTCTAAGTGCTTTACTTGGTGTCGCTTAGGGACGAAAAGGCCATTCTTTCTCTTGCTTCATTTGTACCGAGTTGTACCGAGCCTGTTCCGTTCCAAAAACACTAAAGAGTGGATGATTCGACCAACGCCACGAAACCCGGTGCCAGCTGTCTCAGTCGTTCAAGAATGTACTCCCGTTCCCTGCTCAATGCTGACGCCTGTGCGTCCAGCTTTTCAAGTATAAGTGACGGGTCCAGGTGGAATTGGTGCAGGAGAAAGTCATCAGGTGTTTGACGCAAGAGGTCGTATTGAGCCAAACATTCCTCTGGAAAGTCCTTCACGTTGCTCGTGATGATGGCGTTCGCTCCACCCCGAATTGCAGCAGCGACGACGTGCCGGTCATTTTCGTCGGGAATGCAGATGAGTGCCTTTTCCAGATCGGGAGGCAGAACCACTAGAGCTTCTGGAAAAGCCTGGCGCATGGCGTCGATTCGTCGCTGCCTCTGTTTCGGTGTGTGGCCCAGTTTTTGTTCAAGTGCTGCACCGACCTCGTCCAGAATTCTGTCACTCCAGAGAGGTCGGTACAGTGGCGGGTCTTCAGCGAGTCGCAGCAGCGTGTCGCAGAGCGGCATCGGCACGAGCACACACGCATCGAGAACAACTGCGTATTCATTGTCCTGAGTCAGTATCATTCTTGTGGCAAGCGGTCGTAGATGCCTTCATCGTATTCGGCCCGGCTCAAATCGTCCAGAGTCTTACGTCGGGCATTGTCACGCTTGGACTTATAAGCTAAGACATCACGGGCATAAAGCCGCCTGTGGGTTCCAATCATGTGAAAAGGAATCTCATTTCGGCCTAACAGATTCACCAAGAACTGGCGTGACATCCCAAGAAGCTTTGCGGCTTCAACCGTGGTCAGCTCCGCCTTGCTCTGCAAAATGGTGACTGAGTTCCCAGCCTTCAAATCAGCGAGCAGACGACAAAGGAACGAGTACACATTGTTGGGAAGAACTTCAGTCTTTCCATCCGGCCCTACGAGTTTTGCCTGCACCTCACGGAGCTTTTCATACAACTCGACAATTTCGCGCTGGTCTTTCGCCGAAATTGCAACTCCAGTGCTGTTCTTCGCTTCGGCCCTCACGGCTCCCCCAATCTACTGCACGTTCGTGGTCAAGATCGCGAACGAAACATGTTTACACCCAACAATAGATGAGATAAACACCATAAACGTCGCAGATGCATGCTAACGCTATAAACACCATAAATGCAAGGACGCTTCTGAATGGTGACGACTTCAAATTGGGAGGCGTGCTCTACGATGGAGCTTCCCGACGATAGCGTATCGATTATTACGAAATTCAATGCACGGCGGGTGTGCGGGATTTATAGTTTCCGAACAGCTCATGACGCACTGGTTTTACGCACGGAGACGTCTGATTCTAATGGTGTCGGCCATCCTCGTGATTGGAGCCGGCCTGATCGGTACTGCTTGGCGGAGTGCCGCAAGAGCCTTGCACAGTGCGGCGGAAGTTGAGAGTGCCAGCTCCATCTTCCGGTTTGTCTCGCGGCCGGTGGTGGCGGCGAGTGATTCCGGCTTCGAGTGGGTGAGTTCGCCGGCGGCGTTTTCGGAAGCTGCGGAGCTGGGCGGTCACTTCTACATCGCCGGCCCCACCGGCCTGCTTGAGTACGATTCCGGTGGAGCGAGTATCCGCGAATTTCGTGTAGGGCGCGAGCTCCCGCCTGCGCCTCTGCTTCGCATCGCGCGTGGCGTGCTTGCTGACTCGCGTGAGCCGGAGCTGTTCATCGCCACCAGCGGCGCTGGGGTGCTGGCGTTCAATGGTTCGAGCTTTCGCCAGATTCTGCCGGAAGATCACGATGCTGCCGACATCACCGCGATCCTGCCCACCAGCTCCGGACACCTGATCATCGGCACTGCGAAGCGTGGCCTGCTTTTTTACGATGGCCACGAGCTCAGGCTCTTCCACCCCGCATTCAAGAAACTTCATGTAACGGAGCTAGCGGGAAGCGAGTCCGATCTTTGGGTGGGAACACTTGAGCAGGGCGTGGCCCACTGGCACGGCGGGGTCGCCGACTGGTTCAACGAGTCCAATGGCCTGCCGGATGCGCGTGTTTATGCCATCGCGGCCGCCGGCGGACGCGTATTTGTAGGAGGGCCGGAGGGGATTGCGGTGTTTGACGCGGGTCGCTTCGTGCGCGTGCTCGCACCGGGCTCATTCGTCCGCGCCCTGTTGGTGAAGCCGAAAAGCGTGCTCGCCGGAACCATGGACGACGGCATCATCGAGCTTCCACTGGAGTACAACGAGCACTCGCGGGCCACCAGCTCCGGAGAGATTGCCGAGGTACAGCAGTTTGTGCAGAGTGGCAACTCCATTTATGCGGTGAGCGCCTCGGGCGTCTTCCAGAAGAGCGAGCCGGGAGAGTGGCGGCGCATGGTGGACCCAGCCGCCGGGCTCCTTGCCGACCGCAATATCTCCGCGCTGGCGGTCGATAGCGCGGGCCGGCTTTGGGTAGGCTACTTCGACCGCGGGCTGGACATTGTTGAGGGCAGCCCGATTGGCGAAAGAGCGAAACACACACGCCATCTGGAGGACGACCATCTCTTCTGCGTCAACCGAATCCGTCCCAATGCTCTGCATGGCGCCACGCTGGTGGCCACGGCGAACGGACTGGTCGTCTTTGACGCGCAGGGCGCGCGCCGCCAGCTACTCGGCAAGGCCGAGGGCCTTATCGCCGACCATGTCACCGACGTCGTTCCCTACAAGGATGGAATCGTGATCGCCACTCCCGCTGGGTTGACCTATCTCGACTCCCAGGGAATGCGCAGCTTGTATGCATTTCACGGACTGGTGAACAACCACGTGTATACCGTGGCGGCCAGTGGCTCATCCGTGCTGGCTGGGACCTTGGGTGGCCTCAGCCTGCTGGAGGGCGACCAGGTGCGCGCCAATTACACCACGGCGACCTCTGCCCTCAAGCACAACTGGATTACCGCTGCGCTTCCGTTGGACAACCAGTGGTGGATCGGCACTTACGGCGCCGGAGTAGCGCGGATGGACTTGGCGGGAAAGATCGAGACGTTCAGCGGGTTGGATGGCGTGGTGGTGAATCCCAACGCCATGCTGGCTACCGGAAATCTCGTGCTCGTCGGCACGCTCGGCAAGGGGCTGTATGTGATGGAGCGTGGCTCAGGACGGTGGTCCGCAGTCACCCAGGGCCTGCCCTCGCTGAACGTCACCGCGCTTGCTGCCTCGCACGGCTATGTATATGTGGGGACCGACAACGGACTGTTGCGGATCCCTGAACCAAGGTTGGAACGATGAAACGCTTGCTGCAAGTACTGTTCGTGCTGTTGTGCTCCGCCGGAGCGATGCTGGGCGATGCCGGCATATTGGTTCCACGCGACAAGAGCCAGCCCGACCCTGCCATTCTTTCGCTGGATGAGATGGATATCCACATCACCATCGATAACGGTGTGGCGCGCGTCTATTTCCGGCAGATCTTCGCCAACCACACCGCGGGCATTCAGGAAGGTAACTACATCTTTGCCCTGCCCAGCCACGCCAGCATCAGCGACTTTGCGGTCTGGGATGGGCCCACGCGCATACCGGCCGTCATTCTGGAGCGAAAGCGGGCCAGCGAGATTTATGAGCAGGCCAAGGCGCAGGCCATCGATCCCGGCCTTTTGCAAATGGGTGAGCGTGGCGCCGAAGAAGCCCGCCGCAGTGCGGCCTTCAGCGCGCGCATTGTCCCCATCGCTCCCTATGGCACCAAGCGCCTGGAGCTGGAGTATCACGAGAGCATCCCGGTGGAGAACTTGAAGTCCTACTTCGCTCTTCCTCTGCATCCGGATGCTTACCAGTCACAGGCGGCGGGGCGGTTGCGCATTGAGTTTGAACTGCGCTCGGAACAGGAACTGGCAGAGTTCAAGTTTCTCGGCACCGTCTATCCGATGAAGATGAGCTCGCAGGATGCGCACTCCGTAAAAGCCAGCTTTGAAGGAAAGAACGTCAACTTCACAGAGGATCTGGCGCTTGAGTACCGGCTCAGTCCGAAGGCTGCGGACAAGCTCTCGATTCTGACCTACCGGAACCCGGTTTCCGCTCAGCCCGACGCGGCTGAAGTCTCGCCCGAGCGCGGCAATAATGAGCCGGGGTTCTTCGAGGCACAAGCTGTCATCGGTCGCGGCGCGCAAGGCGAAAAAGGCCCCGCGCGCAACATCGTCATCCTCTTTGATAACTCGCTTTCCATGCAGTGGGAAAAATTGGAGCGCAGCTATGCTGCCATGGAAGCCACTTTGCGTGCCTTGCAACCGGATGACCGCTTCAACCTGCTGCTCTTCAACAGCAAGGTTGCGGCGCTGGAAGCGGCTCCCATCCCGGCCTCGCACGAAAACGTGCAAAGAGCTCTGGAGTTTGTCCGCGGCAGCCGGCTGCGCGGAGGCACCGACCTGCGGCTGGCGCTGGGAGCGGGCCTGGATCAACTGGCGAAGCAGCAGGGCCGGTCGTATCTGCTGCTGCTGAGCGACGGCGAGGCGACACGCGGCACCATCCAGTCAGGCAGCATCGCCAAGTGGTACGCCGAGCGCTGGAGGCAGGTGCCTGAGGCTTCACGTCCGCGCACCTACATCTTCGCCGTCGGCGATGACGCGAATCTTCCGCTGCTGCGCATGCTCGCCCGCAATGACGGAGTTCTGGAGAACGTACTCTCCACCGAGCCGGTGGAGTTCAAACTGAACGCTTTCCTCTCCAAGATCGGGCGCGATCCGGTCTCTCAGCTCGGCTTTCACGTGGAGCCGGAGAGCGCGGTGCAGATGGTCTATCCGCTACAGGACAGCGCATTCGGCGGCTCGCTGGCCTCATGGGTGGGGCAGTACAACGCGCCCGCCTCACGGGTGGAGATGTCTGTGCACGCACTGCGCGAGGGCTCGGCCCTGGAGTTGAAAGCCAGCACCGCGCTGCCAGCGCAATCGTTGGAGCACCCGCAACTGCCACGACTGTGGGCTCGGGCACGGGTGGACGCGCTGCTGGAGAAGATTGAGCGCGAGGGCGAGGATGCGAAGAGCATCGATGAGATCATCCGACTCTCGCGCAAGTACAAATTTGTCACGCCCTACACCTCGTTCCTGGCCGTGCCGAGGGCATTGTTGCGACCGCGCGTGATTCGCCCCGGCGACCCTGTGCTGCGCGTGCACACCGATGAGTCGATCACTTCGGTGGTCGCCATCTTCCCCTTCGGCCTGACCAAGCGGCTGCGCCACTTGGAAGATGAGGACGTGTGGCAGACACGCTTTCTGGCGCCGGACGACATGCAGGACGGCACCTACATGGTCGGACTCATGCTGCGCGACAAGGCCGGCCACACCTATCGCGAGCAGAAGAGCTTCGTGATTGCCAGCCACGCTCCCGTGGTCAACCTGCATCTTGCCAGCTTGCGCTACCACCGCGGAGAGATGATTCCGCTGAAGGTGAGTGCCAGCTCCAGCACGCGCACACTGATGGCGAGACTGGAGGAAGCAGCACCGGTCGCCCTTCGTTGGAATCCGAAGGCAGGTGCCAACACAGCGGAGTTGAGAGTGCCGGCCGAGATGGCTACCGGCAGCTACCGGCTCAGCGTGATTGCCGAAGACGTTGCCCACAACATCGGTACGCAGGAGGTGCGCATTGAAGTACTTCCGTAGCGCATGGTTTGCCAATCCGCGCCGCTTTGTGCGGCCCTGCTGTCTTGGACTGTTGCTGCTTCCAGCGGTGGTCGCCACCGGTTGGGCAGCCGCCGAATGGCGCAACTCCGAGGCGGGCTCAGCAGTCGAGTCAGCGCTCTATCGCCTGATGCCGATGCCGGCGAGCAAGGTGCTGGGCTTGCGCCCGCCGCGTGAGGCGACGCCGCTGCTGGCTGAGCTGATCAAGCGCCAGCCAACGGCGGAGCTCTACGCCCTGCGCGCACAAAACGAAGAGGCTGCGCTCGACTTCAAGGGCGCCGAGGCCGATTGGAAAAAGTCTGTCGAACTCGCCTCCGACCGCATCCAGGCGCAATGGCAGCTGGCTGATTTCTACAAGCGCAGGCTACGCCCAGCGGATGAGATCCAGACTCTGGCCGCCATCGGACGCGCTCCTATACCTCCGGCGGAGAAGCTGACGGCGATCAGGCAACAGCGCTCCTGGCTGGCCTTCGAGCGGATATTCACCGTGATTAGTGAGAGTGCACTGGGAGCGGATGTTTCCATCCAGAACTACAGTGCATGGCTGGAGCGCTACCCGGCGGAGAGCAGCGTCTACGGCCGTTACTTCCAGTTTCTGCTGGAGCGCAAGATGTTCGCTGAGGCTGAGAAGCTTATTGGCCGCTATCAAAAGGCGATGCCAGGGGATGAAGCTTTCTCCGTGAAGGCTCGCGCGCTGCTCGAATACCGCCGCGGATCCATCGAGAAAGGTATTGCGGTTTATGACGGCCACTTCCAGCCGCTGTGGCCACAGGAGCTGATCGATAGTTACTTCGCGCTGATGCAGGAGACGCGCTCACTGCGCCGCTACCTCGATCATGCCCGCGCCGAGCTGCAGCGCAACCCAGACGATCTCAGCGCGGCAGCGCGCATCTTTTACTACTACCAGCGCCAGGGACGTACTGACGTGGCGCAGCAGACACTCAGCCAGTACCGGCAGCACAAGGATCAGCGTAACGCGAAGTGGAGCTCGCAGGAGCTCTACACACTGGCCCGGCTCAGTGAGGGCATCAAGAGTTATGCCGAAGCTGCGCGTTACTACTACGCACTCTACAACACCAATGATCGTCCTGATGCCGCGGAGCTTGCGCTCGCCGGACTCATCAACGTTCTTCTCGATGCTCCCGAACAAAATGTTGCCTTCGGCAGCAGTTCACTCAGCATGTATCGAGACATCGCGACAATGGACCGCGGGCCGGGGTATCTCAACGGGATTCTCTCCCTGCTGATGAACTCCTCGTCGCCGGCCTATGCGTACTCCGAGGAGGAGCAGAGGGCAATTCCGTACTTCCATCGTGCTGAGGCGGCACAGCTCATCGGAATGTTTGAAGGTCGCTTTCCAAATTCGAAGCAGCGTCCGGCTCTGCGCCTCCGCCTGATGGAAGCGCTGGCGACCTATGGCGAGCACGACGCGGTGATCCGACAGGGGCAACAGTTTCTTACGGCATTTCCGCAGGCCGTCGAGCGCGAGCGCGTGGCCATGCGGCTGGCGGACGCCTACGCTGCGAAGAACAATAACCAGGAGGAGTTCGCCCTCTATGATTCCGAGCTCGCCGAGCTCGCGCGCCGCTCTGACGGCGTGCCGCTTTTGATGAAATCCAGCGAGAACGCGGCCGATGCCTCCAGCGTACCGGAGATCAACGAAGCTGCGGCGGTCGCGGGTGGTGAGGGGGAGGAAGGAAGCGGAGGCGTCGTGCCGGAGCGAGTCCCGGCATCCCCTGAGCAAAGCCGGGCATTCTCGATGCAGCCATCTGCCCCACCCGCGCGTGTCAAGAGCGCGGCTGCCTGGTACTCGGACTTCCTTGAGCGTTACCTCTCGCGGCTGGCTTCGATGCGGCAGATTCCGCAAGCTCTGGGCGTGCTGCGCAAAGAACTGGACCGCAATCCGGGCGACCCCGGGCTCTATGAGCGCCTGGCGCAGTTCCTCGCCCAGAATAGCCTGGGTGAAAAGCAGGAAGAGGTTTACCGGCAGGCCATCCAGAAGTTTCCTGATCGGTCCTGGTATCACAAACTTGCCCGCTTCTATCTGCGGCAGCGCCGGAGCGCCGAGTATGCGCGCCTGAGCGAAGAGGTGATCAAGATCTTCTCTGGCACGGAGCTGGAGAGCTACTTTGCTGAAGCGTCCAGTCCGCAGGAGTACGAGACACGGCTGAATGAATTTGCCCAGGCGCGCTTTCCGCATGACATGTACTTTGTCCGGAACCTGCTGCGCATCTACCAGAATCCGCGCACGGCGCAGCCAGCAAAGTGGGAGGCATTGCTTCGTCAGCATTGGTGGGAGTCGGCCGAGCTGCGAGATCAGTTCCTTGAGTTCCTCTCGCGCACCGGTCAGCTCGACAAGGAACTGGACGCACTGCGCACGCAGGAGGTTGCTGCGCAACAGGGACGCTGGAACGATCTGGCCTCCAGCAATCCGTTGGCGGCGCGCTTCGTAGGAGAGGCTGATTGCTGGCGCTCCCACTTTGAGGCTGCGGCACCGGTGCTGGGCGCGCTCACCGCGCAATATCCCTCTGACGCGGAGCTCGGACGCCGTGCCTCGGCGCTGTATCGCTCACTCGCGCCAGTCGATCCTCAGAACACGGAACTAGCCGTCAAGATTGAGCAGAACCTCTATGACTCGAATCCCGGCGATCGCGAGACGCTGGCGCGTATTGGTGACATCTACGCCGATCGAGAGCTTTTCGCGCGCGCAGCGCCCTACTGGACGCGCATGAGCACGGTCCGTCCGGGCGAAGCGGCCGCCTATCTGGACACCGCGACGATCTACTGGGACTATTTCGACTTTGACACCGCGCTCAAGGTGATCCGTGACGGTCGCTCGCGCCTCGGCGATTCCACGCTGTTCGCCTATGAAGCGGGCGCCATCTACGAGGGAAAGCGCGAGCCTGCCCAGGCGATCGCTGAATACCTGCAGGGCGCACTCAAACAGCACCCGGGATCGCGGCCATACAATCGCCTGCTCGATCTGGCGCGCCGCAAGAAGTTGCGGGACGAAGTGGAGCGCGCCTCGGCCGAGCTTACCGAGAGCGCGACCCCATCCATCGACGCGATCAAGCTGCGAGTAGCAATCCTCGACGCTGAGGGTCGGCCCAAGGACGTGGAGCCTTTGCTGGCTTCCATCAGCCGGGGCAGCACTTCGCTGGAAACTCTGGAGTGGCTGGAGCAGATAGCACATCAGCGCTCGCTGGTACGCCTGGAGGAAGCTGCACTTGAGAAGCAAGCCGAGGTCACGAGCGATCCCGTGCGAAAGCTTGACCTGCGCTACTCTCTGGTGCGCTTCTATGAGGCAAAGAAAGATCTTCCGCAGGCGCAGCGCAATGTTGACGCGCTTTATTCGGAGAACCCGCAGATTCTCGGCGTGGTGCGCGCCACGGTGAACTTCTATTGGAGCAACCACCAGCCGCAGCGCGCGGTAGAAGTTCTTTTGCAGGCTGCCGGCGGCGCCTACCCCACCTTGGCCGCGCAGCTGCGCTTTGAAGCTGCACGCAAGGCATCGGAGTCTGGTCAGCATGAGCAGGCGCGCACGCTGCTGTCGCAGTTGCTCGCGGGCTCGCCTTTCAATGAAGAGTACCTGGCCGCCATGGCGGAAGCCTATGGCCGCGTCGGCGACGACCAAGGCCTGAAGAAGTTCAGCCTAGAGAAGATTGAAGAGCTGCGCACCGCGCAGCTTCCGACCGAACAGCGCACTCGGCAGATCGCAGCTTTGCGTCGCGGTCTGGTCCCGGCGCTCACCCGCCTGAAGGACTATGCCGGAGCGGTCGATCAGTACATCGAGGTGATCAATCGCTATCCGGAGGATGACGCGCTACTCGCCGAGGCCGCGCTCTACGCGCAGTCCCACGGACGGCAGCAGCAGTTGCTCGGCTACTATGCCAACACCATTCAGCAGTCTCCGCGCGACTACCGCTGGCCGATGGTGCTGGCCAAGATGCAGTCGCAGATGGAGGACTACGAAGCCGCGGTGGCCACCTACGCGGCGGCGCTCAATATTCGTCCTGAGCGCGTTGACCTGCGCAGCGCGCGCGCCGGCCTGTTGGAGCGGCTCTCGCGCTTCGACGAGGCGGCGGCGGAATACCGGAAGCTCTTCGAGCTCAACTACCACGACGCCCATTGGCTGGAGAAGGTGGCCGAGTTGCGCGCCCGTCAGGGACGCACCCAGGAGGCAGTGGCCGCACTGCAGACTGCACTGGTGGAAAATCGTCCGGAAAAGCCCTCCAACTTCTTTGAGGCGGCCCGCCGGCTGGAGGGCTGGGGAATGCTGCAGCCTGCCCTGCAGTTTGCGCAGAAAGGCGTGGATGCCTCCGGGCGTGACCTGCTTGCGGTCTCAGAGAACCATTCCGGTGCGCAGCTCTATGTGGAGATCATGACTCGACTCCGGAAGCAGGAGGAGGCCTACAAGCGCCTAGAGCAAGCCAACGAAGACGCTGCCTCGCTTGGTGCGATGGTAGCCGTGGCTGTGGACCAGGTGGAGAAGAAAGGCATTGTCTCAGTCACCGACCAGCAGTGGCGCGATCGCGCCCTCAGCGCGAGACGGCAGACCGCGACCACGGGAATACAGGCGGCGATGCAGTCGATGGGCTCCGCCGTGGCAGTCTATTTCACTCCCGAGGAGAAGCAGCAGTTCGCCACCTGGCTGATGGGGCAGGCCGTGAAAGGCGGCAATGATCAACTGGCAACGCGCTTCCTGCCGGCGGCCACCGCGGCTGCGCTGCCGGAGTTGCAGGCCCCATGGCTCAGGCAGTTGATGCTGAGCTCCTACTCAGACAACGCTCCCAACTATCTTGCCCAGCTCTCGCAACTGCAAACTCGCAGAATGCACTCGCAGGAGCTTGGCGAGGCGCTGGAAGAGTACTCCACCAACCGCCATGCCAACCAGAGGCAGAATGACCTCCGGCTCGCGGCGGCCGCCGTCTATCGCCAGGGAGCGCTCTACGATGCCGAATTTAACGTGCTGAAGAAGATGGAGCCATACGAAGGAGGCGCCCGTCAGCGCTATTTTGAACTGCTGCTGCAGCGCGATACGCCGGGGCTGGTGCAGATTGCAAGCTCCGGAGATGAAACCATCCGCGACGAAGCGGCCCAATACGCTGTGGCGCACGGAAGCCTGGAAGTCGCACAGGCGGCGGTGGCGGCGCGTGGTCATTCGCAGCCGCCGGTCTGGAACAGTGCCTACGCTGCGCTCACCGGCCTCTACTTCAGCGATCGCAACACTGCGGTGAAGACTGCCTTCGTTAACGCTCTCGGAGATCAGATCATCGGCGAGCGGATCGGTAAGGCGCAGGATCGTGACCGTCAACTGGCCGGCAGCACCTGGTTCTACTACGGCTCGCGCTATGGTGAGTGGATTGACTTGGCGCACGCGGGCGATCCAGAGGACTTCTTGCCCGCACAACTGGAGCAATCACCCGCATCGGCCTCCGGCTACATCTCGGTCGCCGAGCACTATGCCGATGCCGGCAAGCTCGAGCTTGCCATCGACGACTACAATCGAACCCTTGAGCTGGCTCCCGAGCGGGCGGACATCCACGACCGCATTGCCGTGCTCTACTGGCGCGAAAAAAAGAAGGAAGAGGCTGTCGCCGCCTGGAAGCGTTCGCTGGAATTGCTGGACGCACAGGTGCATCGTCGTGCCGTGCCCTCCGGCTTCTGGTCAACTTTTGAGTACGTCATGAACCATCTGGGCAACCGCCACCTGGCGGTCGAGCTACGCCCGCAATGGGAGCCCGTATTGCGCGACTACGTCCGGCAGAACGGCACCTACGAAAGCTTCAGTCTGCTCCACGCTGCCTACACCGCTTCTGGTGACGCTCAGGCGGGAGTGTCTCTGCTGCTGGATATGGCTTCCATCGCTCCCGAGCCCGCCGATATTCTCCAGGAGTTTGTGAATGTGGACTGGATTCCGGCGAAGGCGCGCGATCCTTTCTTCGAGCAAATCATCGTGCGCAAACAGGAGCATCTGCGCAGCGAGCAGGGAATTGAAAAGGAGTATGCCGAGAGCAACCTGCGCTCATGGCAGGAGCGCTTCGCCTTGCATCTTGTGCACCAGGGTGAGTTCGACCGCGCTGCCGCGGTCCTGCAGCCCCAGGCACGGCCCGATGCCCTTGAGCTTGAGGTCCGCTACCGCATCGCACTGGCGCGGAGTGAGTTCAATTCCATCTTTGAGAACTATGCTGCAACCCCGGAGACGGCTCCCCGTGCCCAGCTGCTGCGGAAGGTGGCCGATGCGCTGAAAGCCAGCGGCGAGCGCGCGGCCGCCCGCAAGATCCTCGAGTTCTCCTTCACACAGGAGATTGCCGCGCATCAGCTGAGCTCGGCAAACATGCTGGGTCTGGCTGAGATTCGCCTGCAGGATGGCGACGCGGCTGGAGCGATGGAACTGCTGCGGCGCCTGGTGTTGGTAGTAGGCGAGCCCTTTGAGAACCTCGCTCCGGCGGCCAACCTGCTTGCTAAGAATGGCCGCCACGCAGAGGCTGCGGAGTTTCTGGCCCGGCTCGTGAAGGCTAAGCCCTGGGACACCGATGCCCGCTTGCATCTAGCCCAGGAACAGATCGCCGCCGGCGAGGCCGCTGAGGCTGCCCTCAAGCTGGCAGCTTCGCTGGCGTCGGATTCGCAGGCTGCGTACAGCAACCGGCTGGCTGCCGCCGCCGTCCTCAGCGGCAGCGGTCCTTCGCTGGGCAGCGGCGAGCTCGACTACCTCGCCTACGGCAGCGGTTCGCCGGACAGGCCATACTTCTACGCAGCGCGCCTCAGCGCGGCGAAAAAGGCATCCGATCCCGAACTCTCCACCAGGCTGCTGATGAACGCGCTTGCCGATGCGCCTGACAATGATGCCGCGCGTGCGCCGCTGCTGCACGTGCTGGCACAGTTGAAGCGAGACCGACTCGCCCTGCTCAGCTTTGAGCCTCTGCTGCATCGCGACTACTTTGTAACGTCATACACGCCCAGCGTTCGAGAGGAAGATATCGAGGAAGCTCCGGACGAAACTGCAGCGCAGACTTCACCGGATGATACTCAGCCGAAGCCGGCGGCCCCCGCACTGAGTGATAACGAGCGTGCTGAACTCGCCGTGCTGGTTGCCGGCTGTTACTCCAACCTGGACGACCTGAAGAATGCGCTGAACTACTACCAGTCCGCGTTGAATCTGCAGAAGGAAGCCGTGGCGCGGGCTGCGATCATGAAGAGCATTGAGCTGGTACGCGCTAGAGTGCGCCGCGAGGCGACCAACGCGCTACGCATGCCGAAGATCGGTTCCGGGCTTGACCAGCCGCATGTGGTGCGCCCGCGGCTGGTGGCCGCGCGCTCGGCGCCCGCCAAACCCGCCCCGGGGAACAAAGACGGAGGTGCGCAATGAAGCGGCTGGTGATTATCTTCGCAGTTTTCCTTTCCGCGATTGTTGGCTGGGCCGCCTATCAGGAGGTGGCGAAACCCGCGCAACACGAACTGGCAGGCTTGATGCCGCAGGATGCGCTGATCTTCATCGAAGCCAAAGACTTTGGCTCGATTCTTCGTCAGTGGAACAGCTCTCCGCAGCAACAACTCTGGCTGAAGAGCGACAACCATGAAGCATTCAGCCGCTCGCATCTCTTCTTACGGCTGAGCCAGGCGCAGGAGGAGTTTGCCTCTGCCGCCGGAGTGTCCCCGGACAACGCTTTCCTCAATGAGGTCGCGGGCGAGCGTTCGGCTCTCGGAGTCTATGACATCGGCAAGTTGGAAATGCTCTATATCACCCACCTGCCCTCAGCAAAGGCGATGAACAGCGCCTTGTGGCAGCAGCGCGGCCATTTTGAGTCGCGCGAAAGTGCAGGGCACAAGTTTTATGTCCGCACCGATGCTAAGTCGGAGCGAATGGTCGCCTTCGCCGTAGAGGACGATTACATGATCCTTGGAACCCGCGAGGACCTGGTGGCAGGCGCGCTAACATTGCTCGCCGATCAGAAGGCGTCAGCGCTCAGCCAGCAGGCATGGCTCGTTGACGCACTCAAGATGGCGCATCGTGACGCGAGCGACATGCGCATGGCAATCCATCTTGCTGCGGTAGTCAAGACGCCGCAGTTCCGCACCTACTGGATCCAGCGCAACGTCACAGAGATGAAAGGGTATGAATCCTCAGTCAGCGATCTTTATCTCTCCTCTACCACCTATCGAGAGGAGCGGTCACTGACGCTGAAGAACTCGGAAGGTGCCGCGCCCGAGGATGGAACGCAGGTGGCCGAGCTGATGCGGCTGGTTCCTGCCGAGATTGGTTTCTACCGTGCGGTGGCTTCTCCGCCGCTAGAGGACTCCCTCGCTCTCTTGGAGCAGGGTGTGCTGATGCCGCAGCGCGGGCCTGAGCCGGAGAGCAAGGTGGCGCCTCCAGCGGCTGCTGGAGCGCAGGATGCCGGCAGCGCAGCCAACCTGGAGGAGCGGATCGATGTGCCCCCGGCGGTAAGTACCATCGACAAAAGCGGCGACGAGGCGCTGCGGGCATTGCTGAAAACGGCCAATGTTCGCGCTGGGTTGCAATTGAATCGCTCGGAGACGGCCAGCGACGGAGTTTTCGTGCATCTCTACTCCACCATGATTCTGGTGGGCGCGGCCGACTGGAGCGAGGAAGCGGCACAGCGCGCCGTCCAGCGCCTGCTTGCACCAGGAATCACTGCGGCCAATCTTGGCATTGGATGGCGCCGGGCTGGCGGCAAGGACAGCTACCTTGAGCTGGATGGTCTCTCGCACATTGCGCTCGCCGTGCGCGGCAAGTATTTGTTTATCGGCAACGATCCGCAGACGATCGCCGCCGCGCTCAGTCATCTGGCAGATAAGAGCTCGGCTTCACCCGCTCTCTATTGCGCGGGCTTTGATCATAACCGGGAGCGGCAAAACTTCTACCGCCTCACCTCGCTGGTGGATAGGCCGAGCCGGAACGGCAACAACAATCCCGACGGCGAGCCAGAGTTTTTCTCCCAGAATGCGGCAAGCTTCAGCAAGTCGATGGCCGCGGTGAAGTCGCAATCGATCGTCGTCACTCGCGACGGCGGGTTAGAACGGCAGACGGTCACGTATCAATGGCAGTGAGGCGTGGAAGATGAGGCGTATTGGGCTGGCCCTTGCCTTCTTCTTATTGCCAATGATTCTGTTGGCGTCTGCCGGGGCTCAGCAGCGAGAAACGGAAGAGATGTTCGCCCAGGTCGCGGCGGAGAAGTTGGCCCAGGGCTTCGCCTCGCCTGGCGTCTCCTACCTGCTGTACGACATGGAGAGGGAGCGCTTTCTCGTCTCGCACTGGAACGGGAGCCGGAAGCCTATTCCTGTCGGCTCCCTGGTAAAGCCATTCACCGCGCTGGCCTATGCCGAATCCCATGACTACCGCTTTCCAGGTCACCTCTGTAATGGAGGCAGCACCTGCTGGCTGCCGAAGGGTCACGGCAATCTCCGCATTGCGCACGCCATCGGTGTCTCCTGCAACTCCTATTTTGTTGATCTGGCAGCCCAAACCGGAGCTGCGCAGGTTGCATCTGTTGCACAGCGTTACGGGCTCAATGGTCCCCTTGAGAACGCATCCCCAGAGGCTATGGCGGGAATGTATGGGCAGTGGCAGGAGAGCCCTGAGTCGGTGGTGCGCGCGTACGCACTGTTGCTGCAGCGCGCTCAACTGCCTGCAGTTCGCGACATAGTCGATGGCATGGCAGAGGCGGCGCGCTCTGGAACCGCCGCTGCCCTGTCTCCACAGGGCCTGCATCTGCTGGCCAAGACCGGCACCTCTGCCTGCACTCACGAGCACCGTGCCACAGCGGATGGTTTTGTGCTGGTGGCGTGGCCAGCAGAGTTGCCGCGCTACCTCCTGCTGGTGCGCGAGCATGGGGTTACGGGTGCGAGCTGCGCTGCTCTCGGCGGCCGCATGATTCGTGCCTTGGAGCCATCACGATGAAACCTCCACGGCTCATTGCGATGCTACTCATGCTTCTCATCGCCACCGGTTGCTCTGCTCAGCGCGTATCCGTCGCGGTGATGGGTCTCTTTCACAGTTCGCAGCTCACCATAGAGAGTATTGCGTCATCGCCACTCCTCATGCGCGCCGGAGGACGACAACGTGTGTTGGGAGTTGACGCGGCGCAGCGCATCACGATTCAGCGCCAGGGCCAGACTCTGCTGGTGGAGACTCAAGGAGAACGCATTAAAGCTACCAGTCTGGTCTTTACCGCCCGCCAAGGAGGGGACAGTTGCTTCGTCTTGTCTGTGCCCGGAAAGCTGCGACGCCGTTACTGCGGCAAGCTAACGATCACAGGCAACGGGAGCGAACTGCTGCCCGTCGTGGAGATGGAGATAGAAACAGCAGTTGCCTCCGTCGTTGCCGCCGAACTTCCGGCTGACACCCCCTTGGAGGCGCTTAAGGCACAGGCTGTGGTTGCACGCTCTTACCTGGTTGCGAGTAAGCACCGCCATGCGCGCTCCGGTTTTTGCGATACCACTCACTGTCAGTTCCTGCGTGAACCGCCTCCGAACGGCAGCGCTGCATTCAGGGCGTCCATTGCCACTAAGGGACTGGTGCTCAAATGGCAGGGCGCGGTCTTTGCTGCAATGTACTCTGCGAGCTGCGGCGGTCGAACGCACACCGCGGCGGAAGTTGGCATCTCGCCGACGGACTACCCTTATTTTCCGGTCGAGTGCAGATATTGCCGCCGGGATGAGCCGGGGCGTGGTCATGGGGTGGGTCTCTGCCAGAAAGGGGCTTCAGCAATGGCCCGCGAAGGCAAGGACTATCGCGACATTCTCTCCTACTACTTCCCAAATGTGACTGTTGGGGCTATTCCCCTGCTGGGCGAACCGTAACCGTGGTGAAGCTTCAGCGTCGAGGGCCTAACGAGCCACACTGCCGCCCACCTCAGGAGGAGCTGATGACCAGCCGGAGTTCACAGCGAGAGTCTTCGTCGATGCGGATTCCGCCCCGGCAATATCTTCCGTTTACGCGCAATATTTCAGTGACATCGCATCACGAGTTCCTGCTCGATGGGCACATCAGTGATGCGGCCTCGGATCCAGCTCCTGCGTTACGTGAACGGATGAACCAAACGGCGGAGTACCGAGCCTGTTGCATCGCCCGCGCCCGACTACTCCCTTGCCAACCCTTTCATCAGCTTGTACGCCCGCTCCACTTCATCCGCCACCTCATGACGAGTATTACGATCAAGTGGCCGGTCAGCAACGAGGAATTCTTCGTATACCAGCAGTCCGGGTGAAACATCTTCCTGGAAGTATTCCAGCAGAATCGCAGAGACTCGATTGTCGAGGTCGGGATAGAGGTTAAACTGGCCGTCGAATGCTTTCCGAAATGCTTCAATGTCCATTTGGGCGGATATGATCGCTATGATGTCAGCGGCGTGAGTGCGTGCCTCTTCTCGATCATGCCGGGCTTCTGAGGGGCCACGGATGTTGCGATAGCGATCATCAAGCGCAAGGAGCTTCAGCATGACGAGCGCGTGGGGCTTTGTCACTCTAAGCGCCGCCGTAAATTCTGAACCGTCTGGCAGCTTTCCCACGAGTCGATGGATCTCAGATTCAACGATGGCAATGGTTCCACCAGTGCAGGCGCGAGCATGCACGCCATCTTGAATCTCGACCCGAAAGTCCCTCTGGCGCTTGAACTCCTCAGGCGCCATAAACTCGATTCGGATCTTCTCCTGGCTCGCTGGAATCGGCTTTTCGAACTGGAAGTTGCGGGAGCCTTCGACGACACCATAGCCCAAGCGTTGCAATTGGTCGCTCAGTTCTAAAGGTTCGACACGAAGTCTTACCACATCAAGGACGAAGTCTATGTCCTTGGTAGCGCGTGCCCGGTCCACCATGAACTTCATCGCCTGTGCGCCGGCCACGACGAAGTCGTCGGATGCTGGACCGAGCGCAT
>Ga0182030_10006708_pt1 | contig 24214 bp, 16 predicted proteins | sample 812S3MmetaG_FD_121299 | JGI IMG/M metagenome (GOLD analysis project Ga0182030, IMG submission 121299) | Permafrost microbial communities from Stordalen Mire, Sweden - 812S3M metaG (Illumina Assembly) | ecosystem: Environmental > Terrestrial > Soil > Wetlands > Permafrost | place: Sweden...
GGGCAGACTCGCTAGTGGCATAGTCGGAACTGCCAGAACTACCAACAGATGTTTTTTTGCAAACATGGCAATCTCCTATCTTTTGACCCATTGTGAGAACGCTAATCGAAGTTGGTCTGGCGTTTTCGCACTACATGCGCATAAGATATTGTCGCGAATATGTAATCAAACTCAGTCTGCCGAGTATTCAGCTATTCTGCTTTCCACTGCTTTCGCCTCTTCATCGCGGTTGGTCGCTTTGAGAAGGCGTGCATAAATTTCTAGTGGATAGATCAGGTCTTCTTCGTTGCCATCAATTTCCAACGCGGCGATCGATTGTTTCAAGATGGGCTCCGCTTTGCCGCATTGATCCTGCCCGATATAGATCGAGGCCAGCAATGCTTGATTGCGAGCAAGATCCGGGTCTGCAGCATCGAGCAGCGCGTGTTTCGCTGTAAGTGCCCGGTAACACCACATCTCTGCCTCAGAAAAATGTCCTCTGGCTTCTAAAATCAGGCTGTAACGAACGAATTGCTCTGCTATTTCGAGATTTTCGTTACCCAGAGCTTTTTCGCTCATGCTAATGGCCCGCTGAAATAATGGATCTGATTTGCGATATAACTTTTGTCCTTCGTAGAAATTAGCCAGAGTCTCCAGCATCCGAGCCATCTCTATCGGTGTATCTGCATATGTTTTCTCAGCTATAGAGAGAGCTTTAGTGTAAAGAAGGTCGGCATCCGAAGATTTACCTTGATTCTCCCGCACCATGGCCAGCCCGAAATAAGAATCGGCTATCAATCTGTCTTCTGGTGGCAATTGCTTTTCCGCGAGGCTCAAGAAGCGCTTTAGATTTGCTTCAGCATCGACATAATTTTCAGAAATGAGCTGCGCTGTGGCAAGGTTGTTCAGCACGTGGCAGGTGGCGGCGCTTTCAGGGATGTCGCGTTCGCAAATTTCGAGTGCCGACTTTAGTAACTGTTCGGCTTGCCCAAAGTCTTCTTTTTGCTTGCAGATGCGAGATTGCATGAGCAAGTTTTCAATCTCTTCGGGAAAGCTGCTGCTTTGTTGAAGGCTTGCCTGTAGGTCGGCTCGAGGTATATCCATCATGCTCGAGACGAACGACATTGGATCTGGTTTCTTTCCGTGCTTAATTTGATCGATTAACATTTTTGCCATCGATTTAGCCATCGGTCTGAGCTTTTCATCACCCATGGGCATAGCTTTCAGAGCATTGATCAGCATCGGCGGAAAATTACCCGCTTTCGCAAATGCATCAGGATTTTTTACGGCTTCCTTTAAAGACTGCATAACGAGTTCGGTAATTTCTGCCTCGCTCGAAGTTCTCACAATATCTTTCAATTCCTCAGGAATATCCATGTCGCCGCCAAACATGCGCACCTCGCAAATACCAGTAGTCGAATTACATACTATACCGGACAAATATACTATTTAGTGAATATCGCTCTGCTGCTGCGGTTCCAGCATACTTGATAGATTTCTCAAAAATAAAATGAACTAAATGCTGTTTATGGGACTGTGCCTGAAGTAGTATTGCGTTTGGGTATGGTGGTTCAAAATGATCGATGCAATTTCAAAAACAGCTGTCAGGGCTTTGCCGTCCCTCGTAGCATGGCTGTGCGTCTGTCAATCCGTCGTGGCTCAGGACATAGATGAGCCGAATTATCAGAGCAAGCCTGATGCGCAAGTGATCTCACAGAACGTGCGTCAAGTCATGCCTCTGAGCCATTCTATAGCTGTTCCACAGACTATATCTGTGCCGGTGTTGGTTGGTCAGAAACCATTGCCGCCCTTAAGGCGCCCCCGAGTGGCTCTCGCTCTAGGAGGCGGAGGAGTGCGAGGCGCGGCACACGTCGGTGTCTTGCGGGCTTTCATGCAGGCTGGTATTCCGGTGGATATAATCGCCGGCACAAGCATGGGTGCCATTGTTGGTGGTTTGTATAGCGCTGGTATCGATATTGGTGTCATTGAGAAGAAATTTGACGATGGATCCTTGATGAGGTCCTTTATGGATGTGCCGCTGAAGGTTTCAATAGCCACAGCTCCAGTCCGCGCAGTACCTCGAACGTGGTCACGTAACAACTATGATGGCCTTTATACCGGAGCTAAGTTTCGTAAATATCTAGATCGAACTGTTCCTGCCTACGATCAATATGTTGAGCATTTCAACATTCCGTTTGCTGCCGTTGCGTTGGATTTAACGGACGGCAAGCCCTACGCTCTCACACGCGGTAGACTTGGCGCCATACTTCAAGCCAGTTCTGCAGTTCCAGAGTTACGTGAGCCGGTTCAAATAGGCAGTCAGTTATTTGTGGATGGTGGCGTAGTGGATAATATACCTGTGACCGTGGCCAGGGACATGGGCGGAGACATTGTAATCGCCGTAAATGTTGATGAAAGCCTTGTGAAAGCTCCGTTATCTGATTTTAAGCCGATCGGTAGCGTTGCGCGCCGAATGATGGTGATGCAGCTTGCCACCGCTGACGCCGTGCAATTGCAGTTGGCTGATGTTGTTATTCGTCCACATGTTGATGGTATCGGCATGATTACAACCAGATCTCGAGACGCCAGACAGGCAATAAGAGCCGGCGAGAGGGCTGCCTGGGAAGCTATTCCATTGATCCGAGCTAAGCTCGCGCAGGCAAGCGTGGCGCTGGCAGGAACGACTAAGACCGTGGACAGTCTGGCAAAATAATCGACGCTCCCCCACCGGGGGTTGGCGATACACAGGTTGCGCGAACCAGGATTCTGTCCGCGACCGCTCAAGCCTCAGAAGTTAGTCTTGTGATACCATGCCAGGATTAGCCTTCAAGAGTTTTCCTTGACCCAAACTTCACAAGAGAAATCGTGTTGCTCCGGGACATCTGATGTCCCGAACTCAGGTCAGCACATCGATCTTGTGTGCGGAATGACAGTCGATCCTGAAAATGCTCCCGCAAAACTGACTTTTGAGGCTACCATTTATTACTTTTGCAGTCAGGGATGTGCCACTAAATTCAGTACCAATCCATCCACTTATTTGAAACCGCAACCAGAATCTATTGCTGTTATTACATCGGCAAGTATTCCTGTAAGCATTGATGAATCCAGTAAGGTTCCTGCCGTGGCTGATTGCTGCGGAGTCACGCCTTCCGTCCCGGCTTCAGAGCTGGGCAAGGCTGCACCGGCTACGGTATCAGCTTCGGAGTCGGACCGAGGTGATACTTATACTTGCCCGATGCATCCAGAAGTAATAAGGTCTGGACCCGGAGACTGCCCGTCCTGCGGAATGCCTCTTGAGCCTGTGATTCCAGGTTCTGGTGATGACGGTAAAGCAGAAATGCAGGGAATCAGCAGGCGAGTTGTTTTGAGTGCTGCTCTTGCAGCTCCAGTAGCGTTTTTGAGTATGGCTGATATGTCGACCCATGGTGGGCACACTGGCATCTCAACCGGTTTGCCTGTCCTTTTTAGCGACTGGTTGCAGTTTATGCTTTCCACGCCAGTTGTCGTGTGGGGCGCAAAGCCATTCTTTGAGCGAGGCTGGTCTTCAGTCAAGAATCGCAGTTTGAACATGTTCACATTGTTGTCGCTGGGAATCGGTCTACCGTACGTCTATAGCCTGGCATTGCTTATCTGGTTGTCATCAAATAATTCGGCAGCTCATTTCGAGCAGCCCATGTATTTTGAATCTGCTGTAGTTATAGCTACACTTGCCTGGCTGGGACAATTGCTTGAAGCGAAGGCGCGGGTGCGCAGTACAAGTGCTGTCCGAGAACTAATCGAATTGATGCCGACCGATGCCACTGTTCTCCTCTTCGACGGCACAGAAAAGACTGTTCCAATCAGCGATATTGCTTTGAATGCGAAAGTGCGGGTGAAACCTGGCGAGCGCATACCTGTGGATGGCGTCACCATTGATGGTGCCAGTTCGGTGAATGAAAGTATGTTGACCGGCGAGTCTATGCCTGTGCTAAAGGAGATAGGGAGTCACGTCTCCGCAGGTACGATCAATGGAAATGGCAGTCTGGTAGTAGAGGCTAAGCGTCTCGGTTCTGCCACCACGCTTTCTCAAATAGTCGATATGGTTAGTCACGCACAGCGCAGTCGAGTTCCGGTTCAACAACTGGCTGATCGGGTGGCAGCGATCTTCGTGCCAGTGGTCTTGATAGTTGCGGTGAGCACTGTTGCGGTCTGGTATGCGACCGGTGGCGGTCTTGCTCAGGGTCTATCCGCAGCCCTCGCAGTGCTCGTTGTAGCTTGTCCCTGCGCTTTAGGACTGGCTACCCCAATGTCTATCATCGTAGCTTCCGGACGGGCTGCCAGAGCGGGAATATTGTTTAAAGAAGCCCGCTCGCTTCAGCTGCTCGCTTCTGTCGATACGGTTGTAATTGATAAGACTGGAACTTTAACTGTTGGAGTACCCCGACTGGTGCAGACTCATTTAAGAGGCGGCATGGGGGCTGAGGAAGTAATTGCATTTGCTGCCGCGCTTGAATCTCGCAGTGAGCATCCACTTGCAAGCGCAGTTGTAACCGCAAGCAAGGGTCTAAAAGTTCAACCTTGCCAGGATTTTGTTTCGACGCCTGGTGGCGGTGTTGAAGCAACTGTTTCTGGACATAAGGTCGTCATCGGGACTCCAATTTTTTTGAGACAGGCTGGTGCTGAGTGTCCAGGCGTCGCCTCTGAAGATAGTGCCGAGAACGTTTTAACATCTGTTTTCGTGGCAATTGATGGGGTGTTTCAGGCGCAACTCGACTTCGCCGACGAGTTGCGAGCCGGTGCGGCAGATTCCATAAGTGAGCTGTCTCGAAATGGCTTGAGAGTCGTTATGGCCACCGGTGACAGCGAAGAGGTCGCGAGAAAAGTCGCCTCAGCTCTTGGAATAACCGAGTATCATTCTCGTCTTTTGCCTGCGGGTAAGGCAGATCTCGTTCGGCAACTGCAGCAGGGTGGCGCCAGAGTCGCCATGGCTGGTGATGGCATCAATGATGCTCCTTCACTGGTGCAAGCAAATGTCGGAATTTCTATGGCATCTGGAACTGATATTGCTGTTCACAGCAGCGATATCGTGCTGGTCAATAGCGACATTCAAAGCATCGTAAGGGCGCAGAGAATCAGCCAAGCGATGCTACGCAATATTAAACAGAATCTTGTCCTGGCATTTGCATACAATCTTTTGGCTATTCCGGTAGCTACAGGTTTGTTAGTTCCTATTATCGGTTTCGCCCTTGACCCTATGGTGGCGGCTGGTGCTATGTCGGTAAGCTCGCTGGCTGTAATTGCAAACGCACTTCGACTTCGAAACTTGAAGCTTTAGAAACTCATGCCTTCTTATAATTCGCAAACCTGATTGCGCCATATGCGCATGTTAAGACCATCAATCCACCGCACCAGGCGATGACGGTGCAGGCAGAGGCAATTTTAAATAACGCTGCCGCTACTATTAACCCGACAGCATAACCACCTGATAGCGTCATCATCCGCAATGACATTTGTTTCCCGAGCAAGTTCGATGGCACTTCTTTCATGATCAAATTGAGCAAAAGTAAATCACCCGCGGCACCTCCGATTGCCGCTAATACAGAGCCTAAGGCTGCCGCTTGCATCGAATTGCTTAGAGCGATGAGCAAAAATCCCAGACCGCAGAGCGCGTCTCCAGCAAATACGTTCAGCCACGTGCTACGCACGTGAAGATTTGCGCACAGCACATTGCCAAGCACGCTTCCAACTCCATAAGCAGCAACAAGGTAACCGTAATTTGCTACGTTATCACCGAATGATTGCTTGACCAGGATAGGGATGCCTACCGTAAATGCAATGCCCCACAGACCGGCTTGTAATGCCAGACTAATCAAGCAATAAGTCAAGGCTTTGTCTTTCGCCGCGTAATTGAAACCGTCCGCCAGGTCTCTGAATAAATCTTGCACAGAGTTATACGGGGCAACCGTCTTCTTCTCGCTGTCCCAGGTTAGCTGTGCTGATCCCAACATGAGAATAGTTATTGCCGAAATTAAAAAACTAAGCGCTTCAATGGTGAAAAACTGAGTTATGGGCATGATTGCCACCAGCACACCAGTGAGGCTTGGACCTATTGCTCTGGCCAACCTCTGGGTTAAATCCATTAATCCAGTCATCGCTTCGAGAGCATTTTGTGAGCGAGTAATGGAAGGCAAGGATGCTTGCAATGCTGGATCGAAGAATGCTCCGAACGCCCCCATCAAGGCACCCGTGACCACCAGATGCCAGAGGTGGATTGTTCCAAAGTATGCAATGATTGGAAGCGGCGCTACTGCCAAAAAGCGAATGATATCAGAGACAACCATGACGCGCCGTCGATCGAAGCGGTCGGCTATTATTCCGCCCAACAAGCCGAATGTAATTTTACCGATGCCAATTGCCGCTGCAACGTATCCCGCCTGGTTGCCAAAGCGCTGCACCGCTATCCACATAGCTGCAAGCATGTACAGTTGGTCGCCTACTCCCGAAAGAACCTGGCTAACCCACAGTGCTGCCAGCGGTGGCTCCCGCAATGCAACTACGTATTTCACTTTCTCTGCCTGCCTCGCCTTTTTGCTGCCGTAATGGTATCAGTATTGGCAGGCATCTACTTTTAGAACTAACTTGCTTTTCGATTGTAAGGAAGGAATGTTTAAAACCAAACTAACGATATTGACACTAGCATCTTTTCTGCCGACAGTCGCATTTGCAGATAATTCGCAAATGCCAGCGGAACCAGCTAGCGAGAACAATTACCCTCGTTTAGGCCTCAGCGTCAATCGTGACATGACTATAGATAGGCTGCTCCCTGGGTCGCCAGCGGAGAAATCGAATTTGATAGTCGGCGATAAAATTGTTGCTATCGAAGGTCATCCGGTTGTGCAATTGAATGAAAAACAGCGGGTCCAGATGCTCGTCGGGAAGTCGGGCACAATTGCTCATCTTTGCGTTCAACGGGGGAGCAAGCAGTATGTAGTGGCAATTAAACGCGTCGATCCCACATCGACTTCGTCGCCGACTCCTGGCTCAGCGTTAATTGCGAAGAGTGGTGCAGGCGCTTCCTCTGTAGCGGCGCCCTTGTTAGATGCACCCCGAAATAGCGCTATTGATGATCAGTTCATCAGCATAGAGCGACACACTGAAAACACAGATGACATTCGTCAACGAGTATTGCGAGGTCTCGCCTATCTTCCAGAAGATCTAAAGAAAACTATGCGCGATCGTGGTGTGTCGATTGTTATCACTCCTACAAGAGAAGAACTCGATGGAACTCACGGCGGTTGTTGCTATCAAGTGACAAACAAGCGTGTTGTCGTTCCCGAATGGAACAAACAAATGAACAGAGGCATTGACAAAAAGAGAATTCCCATCGCCACGCTGCACGAGCTGGGGCACGCCTACGATCACAATTTTGGGCGCATTTCATTCGGCTCGGAGTTCCGCGATCTGTACGACCAGGAAGAGACTAAAGTGCCCGCAGAAAAGCGCAAAATGTTAGCCTATTTCCTGCAAGATGAAAGCAGTGTCGACGACCCGAAAATGCCGCCTCATCAACCGACGGAAGAATGCTTCGCCTCATTGTTCGCCCGGAAGTACTTTCAGGGAAGCGACAAAATGCTTGACACGCTTAAGGAATGCTTTCCAAAAGCTGCTAATTTTGTGCAGAACTTGCGACATTAAGAGTCCAGTGGTCAACCGGATGCTCAAGTGATGTTGCCAGATAGAATGACCTATGCCGTAGCGAGCTCGCCGTGTGCATCGCAGTGGTCGCCACATGGCTTGTGTAGGTGACCTTCGACTAAATAATCTACATGGTCGCCGTGTGGGATAGCATCATGCCCGCATGTCGGACCGTGAGTATGGGTGTTTTCATGCCCAGAACATTTGTGCTCTGGTGTGCATGTACTTTCATTCTTGGCATTCTCAGCAAGAGTGTGCTCATCCACGTGATCACCGTGGACGTGGTGTAAATGACCATCGTGCAGATAGTCCGTGTGGTCATCATGCTTAATCGCTTTATGTCCACATGAAGCATCATGCTTATGCTCATGTTCCTTGTGCGTAGTGCAGCTCATAAACATCTCCTCAAACCGTGCTTTACCAAGTATATGTGTAACATACCAGGACAACATTTGCTTCGAGAATTATTTGGTGAATCTGGCAATGCCCAACTGACTTGAGTTTCAGAATCATTAGAATCGGCGATGTTGAGTAGCAATTGCTTTTGGGTTGGAAACGGAAATCATTCCAGTGCAGTTGGTCCTGTTTCGCTTGAACGGTGAACACGCTGAACGAGATACGCTCCTTTCGAGAGTTATTGTGCGTGACCGGTAGTTAATCCTTCTGCAGATGGTCCGGCGATTCCTGCGTTGATGGGTGAGAAAACATTCAATTGTGGAGGACCACTTCTGCCTTCATCGCCGTAGATTTTGTCTGTGTCTTCTTTGCCTATATTAGTCAAAGACATATATACAAAACTGTCGAGTGTGCAGGGCGGCAGTCCGTTGGCGTTAACTGGACCGCTGATGACCGATAGCGTATGTGTTCTGCACTCCGGCAGTGTGGAGACTGCTTGTGTGCCAGTGGCGTTCGTTGTATTTGCTGTGTATTCTGGCTGTTGTTGTGAAACGGTTGCATCACCGGCAGTGGCATTACTGATGGTCGAACCTAAACTGCTCAAATCGAAACCACTGCTCGCCAGTCCACTAACGTCTGCATAGGCAGTCTGAATAACTGGTTCAGAGGTTACATTTGCGACGTTTGAGGCAATTGTCGAACCCACTGCGCTTGCGTTTGGCATATCCCAGTCCGCGAAAGCTGGTGCAGAAGCGAAAGTAGTAAGTAGAACTGCAATCATCGCAAAATTCAATTTCATCTTCGCAACTCCTCGTCGGGGGCTCAACAAAAACAGCATAAGATTCAAGTGTTGCAACTATGTTGCACAGGCAAAGGTCCGAATGAAGCCGCCAAATAAGACCTTCGTTATAGTTAGAAATCTTGTCGGTAATCAGTCGTATCTATAGGACCCTTGGATCCTGCGTCACCGTAGATTCCGGTTTGGCCCTTATTAGTCACAGCCATGTCTGCAAGACTGCCAAGAGTGCAAGGCGCCAGTCCGCTGGCGTCAACCGTCCCGCTGACAACAGATAGAGCATGTGTTCTGCACTCCGGCAGTGTGGAGACAGCTTGGGTGCCACTTGTGCTCGTTGTATTTGCTGTGTACTCAGGCTGTTGTTGTGAACCGGTTGCATCGCTTGCAGTGGCATCACTTATGGTCGAACTTAAGCTGCTCAAATCGAAACCACTGCTCGCTTGTCCACTAACATCCGAATAGACAGTCTGAATAACGGGTTGAGAGGTCAAGTTTGCGACGCTTGAGGCAATTGTCGAACCCATTGCGCTTGCGTCTGGCATATCCCAGTCTGCGAAAGCCGGGGCGGATGCGAAAGAAGTGAGTAGAACTGCAATCATCGCAAAATTCAATTTCATCTTCGCAACTCCTTGTCGGGGGCTCAACAAAAAGAGCATAAGATTCAAGTGTTGCAACTATGTTGCAGAGGCGAAATCCGAAGGAAGCTGCAAATCAACCTGCAAACGATCCCTTTGCTTTAAAGCACGACACAAATTTGGACGCGCGTCTCCTTTCGCCATCGCTGTGTGATGCCGGTGGTACTATAACGTTTCACGGGGTCGGAAACCTCGTTAACGAGAAAAGCCCACAATGATTTTGATAATTGGAGCCGGTCCAATCGGCATAGAATTGGCAGTCGAATTGACGCGGTGCAAAGTGCCGTTTCGCATAGTCGAGGCGGGTTCAACTGCGTCTACTATCGAATGGTACGCACCTGGCACGGAGATTTTCAGTTCACCGGAAAGAATTTCCATCGCTGGTATTCCGTTCGAACTGCCGACTCGCAAAGCTTATCGAGAGGATTATCTTTTATATCTTAGAAATGTCGTTCGTCAATTTAGAGTACCTATCGAGCATTATCGACGCGTCGTTGCAATTGAAAAATCATCCACGAAAACTTTCCTGGTATCGATCGCGCCGAGTTCGCACGGCGTGGGCGGACCGCTCGAAGAAGCTGACACTAACTATTCTGAAATTGAGACGCTAGAAGTTGAACATGTAATTTTAGCAATCGGCAACATGCACATACCGCAATATTCCGATGTCCCTGGAGAAAATTCGACATGGGTAAGTCACTATCTGGGCGAACCGCATCGCTATGCCGGAACTAAAGTAACCATAGTTGGCTCTGGAAATTCTGCTGCAGAAGCAGTGCTCCGGCTCTACCAGGTCGGAGCGGCTGTAACCCTTTGTCATCGCAAAGATGGATTCCGCCCCAAACGTGTTAAGCCATGGCTAGCACCAGAACTTGAAAATTTGACCAAAGAGGGAAAAATTCAGGTAATCACAAACTTTGAGTTGAAGCAAATTACTAGAAACTCGGTACTTGGAGCGAAAGACAATGAATCTCTGTCCATCGATTCAGATTTTGTGCTTCTCCTGACCGGCTATCGCCAAAAAACGGATCTCTTTGATCAGTTAGGTGTCACTGTCGTTAATGATCAACCCGTTGTTGATCTGAACACCATGGAGACAAACGTGCCAAACGTTTTCATAATTGGCACTGCTGCCGCAGGAAAGGAAGTCGGTGAGGTAAAAACTTTCATCGAGAATGCTCATGTCCACGTGAAACGCGTTTTGTATGCTCTAGACCTTATAGAGCATGTGCACTCGGTTCCAGATCGTCCCGTCGATGAACGAGAGAACTGATCGGTGATAGTTACGCGTTTTAAAGAACAGCTAAAGAACAGCTAAAGAACAGATTCGTTTTCGTCCGGCTGGTATAACATCCAGCTTCCAGTAATTAGCTGCGCGCTCTGAGGTGTAGGTACCGGCTCCGGATTCAGCGCACGTTTGATTGATTCGTGTCCTTCTTTTGCTTTTATTGTTTCGATGTGATCACTACCTAAAACTTTGGTGCGAATCTGCAACGATTTTTTGTACGCCGGTTCAGCCATCGCGTAATTGTGTTGCACGTGATAGAGCGTCGCCAGATTGTAATACCATGTTGCGGTGACAGAATGCTCTTCGCCATATTGACCTGCATATGCAGCCAAAACTCCCTGGATGAGCCATTCGGCATCATTGTATTTGCCCTGCGCGTAATAGCAATGCGCAAGTTCACCAGCGCTGGCAATCGTAGATAAATCATCGGCCCCAACCACTTCTGTTTTGTGACGAATGAGCTCAGAAAGAATTGTCTCAACTTCCGCGTAACGTCGAGCCGCTAGCAATAGAGACGCGTATTTCTCAGATGCCTGCCTCCAATAACTACGGTCGAATGACAATAGTTTCGAATGTACGTAAAGCTTGTTCCACAGCGCTATTGCCTGATCTGGCTCGGCACTTTCGGATAAGCTTTCTGCGCGTTTTTTTAAATCTTCCCACTGCACCTGTCGGGTACTGGTGCAAAGCGACCGCTTCTGTTTGCCTACTTGCTTCGCTTTGACAGCGGCTGTTACGAAAGACTGCAAGTTGAATTCTTCCGCTTTGATGCTGTCGGCTGTTGCGAGCCCGCAGATCATTTTGATCGAGTCGGGTCCGAAATCATCTTCAAAGCAATCGGAGACAAATTTTTGGAATATCTCAATAAATTCGCGGGCGTCACTTTCTCCTTTCAAAGGCAAGAGCATTGCAAACTCAAAATCTTTATAGTGACCTATAAGTTCGTAGGAAGCCGCTATCGCCCTGAAGCAGCTTGACACTTTCTGCAATTTTTCGTTTGACATCGACTCTTGCTTTTGCAAGATTTCAAAAATAACCAGTGCTACAGGAGCACCACAATCTATAAATCTGTCTACTTCACCTTGCAAGAAAAGCATCAGCAATGGAAAACTCAGAAAGCCAGTTTCATAGCGAGCGAGATCTCGTTCTGCCTTTGAAATTTGCGCGGGATCAATAATTTGCTCTCCGCGGTCTGCGTCTTTGGTTTGTAATTCACCCTCGTCTGCGCTTATCAGGTTGCAAGAGAGCAGGTTGAAGATTATCGGTACCCATACCGGCTTTTGTAATCCTTCTTTTTCGACGACATCAGCTAGCTTCCTTATGCCGTTGAATCCGTCGTAAAGTGATTTTTGCAATCTCGTATCCATAGGCATGCCAGCCGAAAGCTTTTCTTTAATCGCTTCTTCGGAAAGTTCGCCGCATTTTTGATGAAGAACTGAATTATTATTGATGTTTGCTGCTTGAAGATAAACGCTGTAATCCTTCAAACATGCGCCTTCCAGAAGCATAACTTCGAGCTTCCTCTTGATGCTTTTTTCTGAAGTCTTGCGCTCTGGATTGAAACAAAAGCTTCCTGCGTTCCACATCAATGCATTCAGCAAGACTTGATCGCCTGTGATCGATTTCTCGTCTGAGCTTAGCATTTTCATCTGGCAGGCATGAACAGGCATACCATTGTCGAAGTAGACCTCTATGCCTTCGAGTGTGTCATGCAAATCCAGTCGACCTGTCATTTTGCAGATGCTGATTGATTGAAGAATGCCGGTTAGCTCGACTTTATTAAGTTCGCCAGAGAGAGTTACATCGCCATTTTTTCTCGATGGACTGATTGAGGGGACGGCATTTTTTGTCAGCTTGAGTGCATTGAAGCGTCCTGTGCGTCTGGGCATCTCCGCGTTAGAGATTGGCGTCTGGAATGCACCGTCCTTCTTTAGGTTTCCTTGTGCCTTCGCCGTCGCTTCGAACGAATCTGTAAGTAACTCGCTCACGAGTTCAATGTCTCTTGTTATATGAGTCCAGCGAGCTTTTTTGTCTTGCTTACCAAAGTCGCCTTTAACATACTCTCCGTGCACCCAGCGCATCTGGGTTTCGCCAGACTCCTTGCGCCCAGCCGTCACTGTTTTCATTGCTTGTTCAACGACGAGAACTTCGAGATACAGGAGAATCTCTTGATGGTTCCAATTGACGGTGAATGGCTGTCCGGTGTTTTGCTCTGCCAGTTTCAGCATTTGCAACAAGATAGGATGGGTAGGCGGACTGGTAAGCGTCGTAGTTTGGTGCGATGACATCTGTCCTGACATTCTGTTCACGACTGCACTCCCCTATTTATTGCAGTGGACAGCGGCCCAACAGAGACGCTAGTAATAGTGTTCCCAGATTAAGCCCGGTCTATCAGTTAGTGGTTGAGTAAAAATGCCATGGGTAGGCTCCTGTCAGCCTTTCAAAGTGACCGCCTTGAAGGGAACTTACTTGTGCCTGATCTTTGAACTGGGGTCAATTGGTAGAATTAGGTTCACTTCCAGAGGATCGCCAGATGCCAGTTGAAACCCAGCCAGATATTATCGGAGCTTTGAAGTGGCGGTATGCAACCAAAAAGTTTGATCCCGCCAAAAAGATTGATGCTCAAACTTGGGCAAAGATTGAGGAAGCAATGGTGCTCTCTGCATCGAGCTTTGGTTTACAACCCTGGAAGTTTGTAGTCGTGACCGATCAGAAAGTGAAAGAGCAGTTACTTCCAGTATCTTTTAATCAAAGACAGCCTGTAGACTGTTCTCATCTTGTGGTGCTGAGCCGCATTGAGGCTTTGACTCCTGAATATATTGAGAAGTTTGTTGCCCTCAACGCTCAAGTGAAAAATGTTCCAGTTGAGTCGCTGAAGATGCACAAAGACATGATGCTGGGATTTGCAAGCTCGCAATCTAAGGAAGATCTTGAAGCCTGGACTTCGCGGCAAGTTTATATTGCGCTCGGAACTCTACTCACAACGGCTGCATTGCTTGGTGTTGATGCCTGTCCAATGGAAGGTCTGGATAGAGCGGGATACGATAGTCTTCTGGGTTTGCCGGAAAAAGGTTGCAGGTCGCAAGTATTGTGCGCCTTAGGCTATCGCGCTGCGGACGACAAATACGGCGGGATGCCTAAGGTTCGATTCCCTGCATCTGAAGTAGTTATCAGGGTTTAGATACCTTTCAATGGCATCATTCGGCACTGCTGCGCCGGGCGATGTATGATTTCGTCGACAGCACTAGCGATGAATTGTGTCTCTCGGGAGCCGTGAGCGTTCGTGTGAGTGCGAAATTGAACATTAATTAGGAAATTTTTTAAATTAAGAGTCAAAGTCAATCAGAACATTGGAAACATTTTCTGGTCTGAATTCGACTGGATCTTTCGTCTAACCAATCAACAAAGACTCCTATGGTGATTTAAGTGACTGATCACGTGCTAAGGCTCTATGTAACGGGTCAGTCGGATCGCTCCAATCGCGCCATTACTAATTGGCGCAAGTTCTGCGACGAAGAGATGTCATCTGTCAATTGCGTTCTTGAAATCATTGATATTTTGGAAAATCCACAAGCAGCCGAGGACGCCAAAATCTTTGCGACCCCGACCCTGGTCAAACATGCTCCGCCTCCCCCGAGAAGGATAATTGGCGATCTTGCAGACAGTACCCAGGTTTTGAGGATGCTCAATATCGATTTACAAACAGAAAATCGGTAGATACATGAGCACTTCATTCGAAATGATTGAGACCAATCTTCGAAAGGTTATCGACAGGAATGCTGACAGCATTGTCGTAGTGGATCGTGATGGTCAGATACTCTACCTGAACAGCGCTTCCGGAGATATGTTCGACCGTAGCCCGCATCTTGGGATAGGAGAGACTTTTGGCTTTCCGCTCACTGTAGGAGAGGCTACAGAGCTTGATATTCAGCGCAAGAACAACGATCGACTGGTGGTTGAACTGCGCGTCGTGGATATTGACTGGGATGGACAGGACGCTTATCTCGCCTCCATGCGCGACATAACTCAGCGGAAGATCACAGAGGAGTTGCTCGAACAGAAGGTCAAAGAGAGGACCGTCGAACTGGAAAAGATCAACGATGAATTATCTCGTATGTACGAAGACGCAGCCAAATCGGCTCGAGTTCGCACTCAATTTATAGCTAACGTGAGCCATGAGGTACGGACACCTCTGGCCGGTATCGTGACTTCCGCCGAACTAATGCAATCGGCTAAGGGGGATGAATTTAAAGAGCTGATCTCTATCCTCTTGAATTCAAGCAAGCAACTGCTTCAGCTAGTTGAGAGTATTCTGGATTTCTCGAAGCTCGAAGCGGGCAAAGTTTCGGTCACGCGCTCAATGTTCGACGTTCGTGAGCTGGTCGAGTATGCGATGGAGTCTCTCTACCTCACAGCCAAGAAGAAAAATATTGAGTTGTCAGCTGATTACGATTCATCCTTGCCGGATGCTATGCCGGGGGATGCTCTAAAAGTGCGGCAGGTCCTCCTGAATTTGCTCAGTAACTCAATTAAGTTCACTTCGGAAGGCTCCGTGACTGTCAAAGTGACTGCCGAGGAAGAAGATAGCGTCTCCTTAGTGAAAATCTCAGTCACTGATTCGGGCATAGGCATGAGTTCGGTCGAAAGCAACTCCATATTCCAACCATTTGTTCAGGCTAATAACACGATCCAGCCAAGCTATGGTGGAACGGGTCTTGGGCTCTCAATTTGCAAAGAGTTGGTAACCGCCATGGGTGGAAATATTGGATTTTGCAGTGAGCAGTCTAAAGGATCCACGTTCTGGTTCACTTTTCCTGTCAATCAAAATTGAAGTACCAGAAATCTGCGCAGATATCTTGCAAGATCTGACAAAATCTAGAGCACGCCTTTCAGGTGGGTTTTGACCTATGTTTGCGAGAAACTCGAATAATTGTATGACGACACGATTGTTCAGCCCAATCCTGGGGACTCTCTTACTTCTCATTTTTGCCTCCGCGCCGGCATTGGCAAGCGCGCTTAATCTTCTAGCACCTTTTACCCCGCCGAACTTATACCCCATACCTACGGTTGCCCAGCCGGTGCCGCGGATGAACGCGATCAAGGTGTACAACAGCGGAATTTTTGAATGGAAAAATGGGAATTTATCGGGAGCAGTTGACTGCTTTCGCAAATCACTTAATTTCGATCCTACTTTTACTACAGCGCACGGGATCCTTGGACAGGTGCTTTACGATACCGGGTCGTATGAGGAAGCCTTTCATGAGTTGCAAACGGCGACTCATGAATATCCAGAGGATTCTGCCTACTGGTGCATGTTGGGTTTGGCTGCCAGCCACATTCAACGTTATGATGTTACGGTAGATGCGTTCCAAAAATATTTAAAAATGAAGCCTGATGGTGGCTACGCAACTGAAGCAAAACGTTCAATAGCTATCTTGCAACATACGGTTTACGGTAATCAGAACGATAAGGGAACCAATTATTTAGCGGAATTTCCTTCCGCGAGATTGAGAAAATGGAATTCAAGCATGCTTCCTCTGCGGGTTTACATTGCGGATGGATCAAATGTGCGAGGGTTCGAGCCAATTCTCGGGATTGCTTTGCGCGAATCCTTCAATGATTGGACTTTGCTGTCAGAAGGGCGCATCCAATTTGCAATGGTGGATCATCCCTCGAAGGCCCAAATTTGCATCACGTGGACAGCCGATAAAAAAGATTTGGGAGGCAGCGATGAGCTCGGTGTGACTAATTCGACATGGCTAACGTCGGGGAATATCCAGCATGCAGATATGATTCTTTTGACGATGTTCGAAAGTTCCCCCAGACCCGAGGAAATAAAACGGCGAGCGAAAGCGGTGTACTTGCACGAGATAGGGCATGCTCTGGGACTGAGTCATAGTCAAGAACCGTGGGATATCATGTATCCGCTGGTTGCTCCAAGCGGTCTCGAATTTCCGCTTACTTTGCGCGACAAAAACACCCTATTGGCGCTTTATAACAGCGACCCTTCAGGTTTGATCGCCAAACGATTCGATGCAAGTTTTCCCGCACGAAATATGTTTTCGAATAATCGCCCATCCAATATTTATGCGTCAGGTCCCGGAGGTTATGGGGCTCCCGGTTCTGCCGGCTCTTTCGGACCCCCCGGCTCTTACGGACCCCCCGGCTCTTACGGCTCTCAAGGGTTTCCCGGCTCTCCTGGATTCGCTGCTTCGCCGAATCCAAACTCATTCAATGCCTTTGCCGCGCCTCACGACGGATACGATCGAGGTGGGTCTCAGTCGAGCTCTTTCGCGATGCCTCGCACTATGCCACCGCCGCCGATGCTTGCGAATGCACCATCAAATTATGCTCCAGGAGCAATGCCGCAGAATATGCAACAGAACGCTTTTTCTGCTAACGCTGTTTCAATGCCTCAACAACCTTCTCAACAGTCTTATGGTGGCGCCGTCTCAGGCAATCTTCCTAATGTCGCGCCGGCAAAGATATCACCTCCAACCGATGATCACTACAGCGATCTCATTAGCACCCTCAATCGTGAGGCTGCACAGGCAACTGCTCACCGTGATTTCGATGGCGCCATATCTAAACTTATTCGCGCTCGTAAGTTGGCGCCCACCGACCAGATAATCTCGCGCAATCTCGGCCTTGCTTATGGTAATGCAGCCAATGTAGCGAGCGAGTCTGGTGATTATCCAAAGGCTCTGCAGAACTTTAAGAGTGCTTTCGAGATTTTAAAAAATGGCGCCGATAGAGGACCTTATGACCAGATTTACGGTGATTATCAGTTGATGTTGCAGAGACAACAGCAGCCGAAATGATTGCGGTGCCGGATCTTCTCACTGCTCATCACCTGTTACACTTGAGCATTGTTGTGTTGCGGAACGCTAAATGCCTGAAAAGACCTATTTACACCCAACGAGCAGCGTCAGAGTGCACCGAATCGCGGGCCTTGGGCTTGCTGTTTATTTGTCGGCTTCCTGCTGCTCAAGGGCTATATGTGACGATGAATCTCTGGTCAAGTTGAACCAGACAGCGCAAACGGCATTTGATCAAGGGAAATTTAAGAAGGCTCAATTAACATGGACCGCGGCAATTCATGGGTTGGAAGATAACGGACAGAAAGACTCCTTTCTGGAGTTATGCCTTAAGCGTCTGGGTCAAAGCTACATGAGGCTCGAGCAGTGTGTTGATGCCTATCAGGCTTTGAGCCGTGCTAAGGACATGTGTCTGGCGCTTGGTTTGCAAGATGAGGAATTGCAGAATGAACTCTTGCAGTTATCGAGGGTTTATCGATTTATTGATCCTGCCGAGCTTGGTGAGGGAACTGCAATTGCTCTGAAGAAAGCAAATGTCACTTCTGTGAGCTTGATTAAGACAGGGGAGAAGAGCCGGATGCAAGTCGATTTGCCCGAACGGTTCGAAAAGCAACTCGAGGATAGTTCTGTTGATAGTTTGTCTTTCGACAAGCAGGTAACGCTTGAAGTTGAGGAACTTGCAGACGGGACCGTGTCGCTCAAGAACATCAAGGGTCTGAAGATTCATGCCAAAGAGCTAAAGATGTGGGTGAGTCTTTTGCAGGCTACCATAAAGCCAGAAGATGATCAGGGTGCATATCCTGCTGACGTCACAGCCGGAAAAATGGGAGTGACTAAGACCGTCTCTGCCGTACTGCCGCATAAAGGTTTCGAGCCGCTGTCCGGAATCTTGAAACAACTGAGAACTATGTCAGCGCCGCCGCCTGTGGTGACTGAGGTGCCTGCTTTCTTTGGGAATTCTCTTGGCGGAATGTAAAACCCAAGCACCACAGGGTGATGCTTGAGTTTTAGTGATTGAGTCGAGAGTTTAGTCTAAATTTTAGTCTAAATTTTAGTCTAGATTTCTCGAGAGTTTGTACGAGAAGGATCTTTCCGATTACATTAGGAAAAGAGATTCGCATCGCGGGCGCAGGCCACGAACCAATTTATAAGTCCCGGAAACGATAACCCGAGTGTAATTAGACCTGCGCCTAAAGTCACTCGCTGACCTCTCCCGAATTCGATCTCGTGTCCGAGCAAATCCCAGATCACAATTTCACTTACGAGGCTGTTCAAGAGAACAATACCTCCCGCCAGCAAAAGGCAGATCTCGGAGATATTGGCTAGAATGTTCAGCATCGCTTCCAGATTGGCCAGATTATTTACTCTCACCGTTCCAGCCGTGTTCACGCCTGTCACATAGGTGGCGTCAGTTCCAGTTGGCCCAATCGTTCCAGATGTTGCTCCGACAAGAGACGGTCCCCCTGGCATTCCTCCCGGTAGAGCTTTCGCGCTCAAAAGTGCCGCATCGGGATTATCCTCAGCAATGTCTTCATCTTTGCTATTTGCGATTACGGCATCGTCGATGTCCGTATCGCTATTGCTCGATTCCGCGACCAGCGCGCAACTCACAGGTGTGACCAGTCCGTAAGCAACCGCAGTTCGAGCTGCTTTGCGGATATGGCGCTCAGCCACTAACTCTTTCACCTCTTGATTGGCATGCAAGGCAAGCAACTCCGATGCTTCTTCTTCAGATGCCATGCGAGTTCCTTGTGTACTGGTTGAACTGGTAAATGAGATTTCGTAACCATTGATATCTGATTTCCACTTCGAGAAGAAGGTTAGAAGGTCATTTTTGACGCTTCTAGAACTGCGTGGTATCTGGCTGAACGGTCCTATTTCTGTATGGTTTTTGAAGAAGTCGTACGTATCTGTATCACCTGTCCCCAGAGGCAACTCGTAAAATGAGGGAGTGCCGACGTAAGGTTCCATGATGTAGATTTCTTGATTTAGGACCGGTTGTGGTCCGTGAATCCAGAGCAAGGCACCATGATCGATTTCTCCGGCTAGTTCAGAGGCTGCTACGACCGATTTCAAATTGTCGTGTCCGCCGATGAATTCTGTTGACTTCAACTTCGCCAGGCCCTCTGTAAGTGGCATTGCCATGGGTGCTCCATCATCGTTTGATGCCAGCAATATTCTAGTTGGAACATTTCGAGGGATTTGGCTCAGAGCGGCCACAAGATCGTCACGATTGTCTTTCACTGTTGCTGAACCATCCACGACAATCACCAGATTTTTTGGTGCAGGTGCCGAGATTTTGTTTTGGTTCTCAACGATGTATTTCGGGGAGATGGCTTTCAGCTGCGCTTCTTGAATTGGTGAAATCTTTGCTTCGGTAGATCTTTTTTCAAGCGCTTGTGTCAAATCCTCAAGCTGCTTTTGTACATCTTTAGATCCATCAATGCTTATATTCAAAACCTCCTGCTCTAATTTGTGCGTGAGTCGCTTCTTGTGACGTCTGGCTTCTGCCAGCGCCAACGCATATTGCTGTTCTTTTTCGAAAGCGGTCGCGATTCTATCTTTAGCGGCGACCGGCTTTTCCATTGGATCGCGCTGGGCAGAAACGAGAAGATTTGCGTTTTCAATCTGGTCCTTTGACAGGGTCCCATAAAGAGCTTGCGTGCCGTCAGTGTTTGTTGCTTTGTGCAACTCTTTTGAGCTGCTGCTGAGCGAATGAATGCTCTTCAGCCGAATTTGATGTTCATTTTCCAGCTTGAAATTCTCTGCTATCAGGCGAGGCATTTCGAGCGAAGAAGAAGTATCTCCCTCGGGCTTGAGCGGTACCACCATGTCTACTTTCACTTTCAATTCTTCTGCGTCACGCACCGGATAGCAATGAATGAGCATTCGTCCATGCCCGAGGTCGGTGATACTTGCCGGAATGTTTGAACTCGTAGCAGTTGTTGAGGTGACGTATTTTTGGGCTTTGCCGGCGGCTGTGAATGCCGCATCTTCGGGTTCACCTTTGTTCCATAAGGTCATCCCTGTAATGACCGCACCTGGTGGCAAACCAATTTCGGCGCGTGCTTCTTGTGGTGCTTGCCCCTGATTCTTGAACACAAATGTCCAATCCAGTGTTGAAGATAAAGTGTCAGGATGAAGGTTTCCTGTGATTGATGATCTGGTAATTGAAAGCCCTGGAATTTTTTCGCCTACGACGTGGCGGCTCAGGTAATCATCTGGCATCGAAGACAGGTCGTCGTTTGTGATGTCTTTGAAGCTATATGGCTTCCCTGTTAGCGCGAAATATAGTTGATGTTGCGTACTCGACTTGATTGGTAGAAACATTCCGCACAGGCCGACAGCTCGCGAGTCTGAGCATTCCATCAAAATCTCTTTTTCTGGATTCATTGCTCTTAATATTTTCCAGCCTTCGTCTCGCTCAGCCGGGTTGCCCGATATCGTTTTGACCTCTGCCAGCCTGATATACCAGGGTCTGGCTTCTGCAGTCGCGAAAGCTAACAGCGCCATAAGCCCACCGGCGATAGTCGCTATTAAGATGCGTACTCTTGATCTGGCAAAGTCGTGCGTCAGTCGAGCGCGATTTGCGAGATAGATTGATGTTGCTCCTGTCAGTATAAAAAGGAGTGCGAGGCAAATGAAGCCGGCGCTGAATCCACTCCCAATCTCAGATTGCAATTGATGACCTGCGAAAACTGCGGCTATGCAAACAATCACCGTAATCATCGATGTTCCGATCGAGGTACCAAGTGCGATACCACGTAAAACAGAATGTCGATATTTGTTTTTGCAAAGCGCTGACCAGACGAAAAAATTGGCTAGAGGTATTCCAACAATCAGAAGCAACTCCACTAGTGTTTCGATCGGATGATTTAGTAATACAAGTGTCATACGTCTTGGGATAGAGATGAGGCTCATCGCGATTACCAGGGAGGGTAAAGAGACGCCGGCAAGCATGATGCAGATTCCATCCCATCCCGCCCACAAGCTTTTTGCTGCCGGAATGCTCAGGTCAATCCAGTCTTCAGCAAGTGAATCGGACTGCCTGTGGGAACCATCTTGCGCGTTAGTGTCATAATGGCTCCCGTCCGTATCATTTGCCGCCGAGTGTTCGGCCTGCGTTTTGCTGGTACTTCCGTTTGCTGCGGCATCTTCTGGTGTCCCTGCATTTTTTTCGTACGTGTGTGAGCCTTTGCCGCATGTACGTTCATTTGTTTTCGACTTTTTTGACTGAAGGTTCAGGTTTAGGAAGCGAAACGCATTCGCTTGTTTGTTTGTGCTGCTGTGCGTTTGGGGTCGTTTGTGAACGGAGCTTTTAAGTTGTAGTCGAGCATTGAAGTCGAGCCATGGCATCGCAAGTTGTGCCTGCGCAAGATAATCTGGGTCGGAATTTTTGCTGCTAGATTCTGCTCCTGCCCCTGCTCCTGCTGATTCTTCTGCTGCTTCGGCATTCGCATTGCGGTCTGACTGCGTTTGAGATTTTGTTTGGGAGGCGTAATCGGCAACGCCTGGATCTGACTCTGTGATAGACATGATTTCTCCATTTTTTTACGTATTGCGGTGCCACTGCAAGCCTCGTGAAGGATGCAGCGACATTACCGTAACCGCTTTGTGGCGGTTCGGCTGGTTGTTTGTTAAATGGGACGCCCGGTTAGAACTGGTAAGGAAGATTCATCTCACTCTACGCTGAAATATTCACGAGGAAGATGGGGTTATTACTGATTTCGCCATAGCTAAAAGTGTACTTTCAGCCCGAGCTTATCGCTTTTGAGTCGGAATTGTTATCACGGTGTGCGAGATGCATACTGCTTCGCATGGGAAGTGATTCGAATGTGATCGAGAAGTGATCACTGCTAGCAGGTCTTTTCAATGAGCGACCTTTGAAAGGTCGGGTAACCAGAGCACTTACAAAATGTCAGAAAATTTCCCACCACGATCATTATTAAATTTTGGCGCCAGATTATTCCCTTTCACTGGTCTTTCAGCCTTCTTTGCTAATTCTCGAATGGGGTAATGCGTGATGCTCCTTGTTGCCTATAAGTTACTGTGCTGAAAAAAGATGTGGCTCAAAAGTCCTTTTCTATCTCCATTTTTCACCATATCTAGCTAGCAAAACCCCCCGACCGGTTATCACCGGGCAGAGTTTAGGGTATGCTAGGAGAACTTACTAATGTTCTGCTTCTGGGGATATAGCCAATGAAAGAAATTGCTCATTCATTCATTTTCGACGAGGACGGTCAGGGAATTACAGAATACGGGGCAATTCTTGCATTCGTAGCTATTCTGGTTGCACTGGTTTTCTCGATCACACAAGGTGCACTTCGCGGCGCTATTTGCGCAGCCTTTTCAGCTGTAGTTCATCAGTTGAACCAACTGTCAGCTGGTGCTGCCGCTGCGACATCGTAGCTCGAGTCACGAGAAGCAATTGGTTTCCGAACTTAAAAGGCGCGTAATTGCGCCTTTTTTAGCGTGTTGGTGAAGATTTCTCTTCGTGGTAGTCCGTTTCTGTATTAATCGACCAGAGGTTATCTTTGTTTGTTTGACCGCTGGCGATGTTTTCGACAGCGACCATGGCCGTAAGCATCGAGTGATCCTGATTGTTGTATTTGTGCATGCCGTTCCGGCCGATCAGAAACAGGTTCTGAAATTGATCTATCCAGGTTCTGAGTTCATCAAATCGGTGATAAGTTCCGAAATAGCCTGGATAGGTCTTTGGTACGTGGATAACGATCGAGTCCAGAATGTCCGTGCTTCTGATAATACCGATTTTTTCAAGCTCTTCGCCCGCAAATTTGACCATGGTACCGTCGTCCCACTTCCACATGTCGTCGGTGTCATCGCAGAAATATTCTAGACCTAGCCAGATTTTGGACTGATCTGCCACCATATAAGGGCTCCAGTTATTGAAGATCTGCAGGCGCCCGAGCTTTACGTCGGGTTCTTGAATGTATATCCAATTATCTGATATGGGGGCGGTGCTCTCGAGTGCGCTGTCAGCGCGATCCAGATTTGTAGTGCTGTAATCGTTGCTGCTGTTGTTGTTAGTGCTAGTGCCGCTGCCGCTGCTTTTGCCGTTACCCACTATTTTCGTTTTGCCTACTTTGTCTTTTACAAGTAATTTGTTTACCAGAAGTCCAACAGTGATGAAGTCTCTGTAGACCAGTCCGTCGCTGACTTCTTGTACGTTGGCTGGTTTGGGCGTCTGTAGCGCTGTTACCAGCTCCTTCATTGGCATGGTAGAGAAAACGTAGTCGGCTGCATATTTCGAGGTTTGGTTGGTTGATGAATCTAAGGCGTAGACTTCTTTTACTGTCATATCTTCGACACTGATACTAGTGGCGGTGCTATTGAAGATTATCTCGCCGCCCTTTGCGACGATCTGTTCGGCTACTATCTCCCACATTTGTCCTGGACCTAGCTTGGGATACAAGAATCGTTCGATCAGTGTTGTTTCGGTATCTTTCTGTTGAACGTCGTTGCTCGAAGAAAAAGCGCTTTTGAAAAAATGGAAAATGGCTTTCCACAATGACAGACCCTTGATGCGTTGAGCTCCCCATGCTGCGCTGATTTCGTGGCAGGGCACGCCCCATACCTTTTCTGTGTACGACTTGAAAAAGGTGAGGTA
>Ga0182030_10006710_pt1 | contig 24209 bp, 18 predicted proteins | sample 812S3MmetaG_FD_121299 | JGI IMG/M metagenome (GOLD analysis project Ga0182030, IMG submission 121299) | Permafrost microbial communities from Stordalen Mire, Sweden - 812S3M metaG (Illumina Assembly) | ecosystem: Environmental > Terrestrial > Soil > Wetlands > Permafrost | place: Sweden...
AATTGAGATAAAACATCAGGCCAAGCATGCCGATAATAGTAAGTGCATCTACCAGAATGCTCAGCAAAGTGGATGAAGCAAAATCCTGTATTGTTGAAACATCAGCCGTGATAGTGCTCAGTAATTTACCGGTTTGGTGCGTATCGTAATACGACAGTGAAAGCCGTTGCAGGTGATGATACATTTTCCTGCGAAGATCATTTGCCACATGCTGTGAAACATCTTCGTTGTAATAATTCTCGATATAACCTGCCAGTGAACCGATAGCTGTGATCACGACAAATCCAATAGCTGCAAAAGCCGCCATCTGAATTTTGTTTTCGCCCGAAAAAATAAAATCCATCCAGTTTAGCCATTGAGGCAATTTGTGATGACCAACCACATTGTCAATAATGATTTTAAGCGGCCATGGAGTAGCAATGCTCATCACTGTTTCAATGATCATCGCAAAAAGGATAATGACGACCCATTTTTTGTAAGGGCGGGAAAGTCGTATAGCCCAGATGACCAAACTGAAAAATGATTTTTGCACCTCATCATTTGAGCCAGAAGAAATATGTATTTTGGTAGTCTTGTCTGAAGACATGTTAGGGTTTTTTACAAAGGTCTTTGCTCATTGCGAAAACATTTTTATACCTTATCGGAGCAATTGGTAAATATAAAATCACTGGGTCAAATTTAAATTACCGTATAAACTCATTTCTCCCAGCCTGCTATTGAAATTATTGAAAGACCATTGAAGTCCGATTATGTTTTGTGATTGAGTAAATATACAAAACATTCTTCTTTGTATTATAAGATTGCGGCCTGCACATAAGGATAAGGAAAAGTTTTCCTGGTAACGGGATTTACGCAGTAAAAATTAACCCAGTTGATGCCATTTGTATCTGCCTGCAACACAATTTATTTCAATAAAATGAGTGCCCTTTGGTAACTCGTATATTTGTCGTGCATGGCTATTGAAAAAATTTCCGTTGAAACATTCCTGGAACTTAGCAAATCCTATCCAGTGCTGGACGTGCGCAGCCCGGGAGAATACAGCCATGCGCATATACCCGGTGCGCATAGTTTGCCATTGTTCACTGATGAGGAAAGGAAAATTGTTGGCACCGCTTATAAGCAAGAGAGCCGTGAAAAAGCGATCAAGATTGGCCTCCAGTATTTTGGGACAAAGATGGTGAGCATGGTTGAAGCAGTTGAACAATTGGTGTCTTTACCGGAAAATCATATCAACGATGGAAGAAAGAAAACTGTGCTCATTCATTGCTGGCGCGGCGGCATGCGCAGCGCGGGGGTAGCATGGCTGTTGGATTTGTATGGGTGGAAAGTATACATGCTTTCCGGTGGTTATAAAATTTTCCGCAAATGGGTTTTGCAGCAATTTGAAAAGCCGTATTCTTTTAAAGTCATTGGCGGTTACACAGGCAGTGGGAAAACAGAAATATTAAAGACCTTGAAACAGCTTGGAGAAAATATTATTGATCTTGAATCTCTGGCAAGCCACAGAGGATCTGCATTTGGAAATCTGGGAGAGCCAAAGCAACCATCGCAGGAAATGTTTGAGAATAAACTTGCATTGGAACTTTCAGAGGTCGACAGTCAAATATCGGCAGTATGGATAGAAGATGAAAGTCAGCGCATCGGCGATATCAATATCCCTGCACAGCTTTACAAATACAAGCAATCCCTGCCGGTTTATTTTATTGATATACCATTCGAAGAAAGGCTGAAGCACATCGTAAATAATTATGGAAGATTCGATAAAGAAGAACTGGCAAATGCCATCATGCGCATCAAAAAAAGGTTAGGGTCGCTTGAAACAAAAAATGCAATTAATTATTTGCTCGAAGATGACATTAAGAATTGCTTCGCGGTGCTGTTGAAATATTATGATAAATGGTACTCAAAAAGTTTATTGCAGGGAAGAGAAAATGTGAAAAGCACTCTTGTCAGGATTAATTGTGAAGCAGTGGATGCTGCACAAAACGCAAGGCATATTTTAAAGATACTCTTCAAAACATAACTGCGTCATGATCAATGAAAATACTGAACCAGTAAGGCTTACACAATACTCGCACGGAGCAGGCTGCGGGTGTAAGATATCGCCTAAAGTACTGGATGAAATACTTGCCAGCAATTTTGCTATGCCGGACAATGACAAACTCATAGTGGGCAATCATAGCAGAGACGACGCAGCGGTATATGATATCGGCAATGGAAAGGCACTGATCTCAACCACAGATTTCTTTATGCCTATTGTGGACGATCCTTTTGATTTCGGGCGCATTGCTTCGGCCAATGCGATCAGTGATGTGTATGCGATGGGCGGAAAGCCAATCCTTGCTATTGCTATTCTTGGCTGGCCTGTTAATGTGTTGCCTGCTGTTATTGCAAAACGGGTTATCGAAGGCAGCCGCAGTATTTGCTTAGAAGCAGGCATTCCCTTAGCTGGCGGGCATAGCATTGATTCTCCGGAACCCATATTTGGCCTTGCCGTGAATGGAATGGTTGATATCGCTGACATCAAACAAAACAATACATCTCAGGAAGGCGATGTGCTGTTTCTCACAAAAAAATTAGGCGTGGGCATTTTGACCACGGCAGAAAAAAAAGGTTTGCTCATGCCTGCTCATCAGCAATTGGCACCACTGCAAATGATGCAACTCAATAAGATTGGTGAGCCTTTGGGGAAATTGAAAGGTGTGCATGCAATGACCGATGTTACTGGCTTTGGTTTGCTCGGGCATCTTACTGAAATGGCTGAAGGAAGTGGATTAAGTGCATCGGTGAATTTCGGGAGCATCCCATTAATAACACCTGAACTAAAAAATTATATCAGCTCAAAATGTGTGCCTGGTGGCACTATCAGGAACTGGGAAAGCTATGGAGATAAGATTGTTTTTGATCGCGAGGTTGATGAAGAATTTGCAAAAGCGATACTTGCTGACCCACAGACAAGCGGCGGGTTGTTGATTGCTGTTGCACCCGATTCAGTGAATGAAATGAAACAGTTGATGTCATCGCATCAATTCTGCGCAGAACCCATAGGCGCATTCATTTCACGCCGGGAAAAGATTGTGTTTGTAAAAAAATAGAGTTAGCATACCGATTTGTTTTTTGTATTTCTGAAAAATACATAGCTTACCCTTATGTTTGAGATATTTAATTTCTGCTAAATCAAATCATCATGGAAGGACTAATGATGCATTGCCCGCTGACAATACCAATGATACTTGATCATGGTTATCGTGTTCACTCCAAAAAAGAGATCATCAGTATCCTGCCGGATAAAACAAGGCATCAATATACCTACAGCGACTTATATAAACGCAGTAAAAAACTGATGCATGCATTGGTGAATAAGCTGGGTGTAAAAAAGGGAGACATCATTGGCACCTACGCATGGAATCATTATAAGCACCTGGAATTATATTATGGCATACCCGGCAGTGGCGCTGTTTGCCATACTATCAACATCCGCCTTTCTGCTTCGCAAACGGAATTCATAGTGAATAATGCGGAAGACCGTTTTATTTTTATAGATGCTTCGCTTGTTGCTTTGATTGAGCCAATTGCCGCATTGCTGCCGACTGTGGAAGCATATATTATCCTGAATGCACCAGCGGGATTTGCAACAAGCTTGCAGCCGTTCATGCTTTATGAAGACCTGATCGGTCATGCCGCTGATGATTCAGATTGGGTATCCGTGGAAGAAACAGAAGCCTGCGCCATGTGCTATACCAGCGGAACTACGGGGTTACCGAAAGGAGTTCTGTATTCGCACAGATCTACTTTTCTTCATGCCATCACGCTTTCGTTGCCAAATTATGCCAACATATCTTTCAATGACAGGTTACTGATTGGTGTTCCTCAGTTTCATGTGCTGGCCTGGGGTTTTCCTTTTGCCGCCATACTTGCAGGAGCTACAATCATTCTTCCTTCTTCTCAACTTCAGCCCGAACCCCTTATTGAAATTATCAAAAATGAACTGGTAAATAAAGCTAACGGAGTTCCAACCATCTGGCTGGGCATTTATGCTGTGTTGAAAAAAAATCCTCCGGGCACATCTTTTTCTTTAAAAGAATTTTTAGTCGGAGGCGCATCTGCGCCGCCAAGCATGATTGAAAATTTTGAAAAAGATTTTGGCATAAAAGCAGTTCATGCCTGGGGCATGACGGAAACTTCGCCCGTTGGCACGTTAAGCAGGCTTCAGCCGCAGCATGAATCGCTTTCAGATGCGGATAAAATAAAACTCAGGGCCATACAGGGACAGGAAGTGCCGTGCATTGAGATCAGAGCCATTCTTGAAAACGGAACGATTGCCCCCCGCAATGGCATAACTGCCGGCGAGATTGTGATCAGGGGCGCATGGGTTATTAATGCTTATTTCAAATCAGCCAGCCGGGAAAATTTCACCGAAGATGGCTGGTTTAAAACCGGTGATGTAGGAGTTATTAACGCCGATGGCTACATGCAGATTACAGACAGGGCGAAAGACCTGATCAAAAGCGGGGGAGAATGGATTTCCAGTGTGGCGCTGGAAGTGGCCATCATGGCGCATCCCAAAGTGAGAGAGGCTTCTGTGATTGCGATCCCTGATGCATTATGGACAGAACGCCCGCTCGCTGCGATTGTTTTAAAAGACTCTTCGGATCAGATAACCCAGGAAGAACTGAATACATTCTTATCGCCTTCTTTCGCTAAATACCAGTTGCCTGAAAAAATAATTTTTATCAGTGAAATACCAAAAACAAGTGTTGGCAAATTCAATAAAAAAGAAATGAGGCGTTTATATGCGGAAGGAAAACTGTAGTTGGGTGCCGTGAGTTTGCGTCTTATTCTCAGGTAGCCATAACCGTCTTATTTAGAAATAATAATCAACGCCAGGCCGATTACATATAACCCGAGCATGATATCGAGCAATGACTTTGTGCTCAATGGAGCTTTTTCAAATTCCTTCCACACAAAGATGCCCCATATCGCAGCAACGACTGTTGCTCCCTGTCCCAAACCATAAGAGATAGCAGGGCCTGCTTTCCCAGAAGCAATGATATTGAATGACATGCCAAAGCTCCATATCACACCTCCGAGAATACCGACTAAATGATCTCTGGTCTTGCCTTTAAAATAATCAGCAAACGAAACAGGTGAGCCCGTAAATGGCCTTCTCATCTGAACAGTGTTGAAGAGAAAACTACTGATGACAATGCCCACAGCAAAAAAAACCAGTGCTGTGTAAGGAGTCAGTTTTCCGGCTTCCGGCACCTTGAAATTAGTGACCATTGAAACCGCTACGTATTTATAAAAGAAACCCATCAGACATCCGCTGATCACAGAAATCAGCAAACCTTTTCCCGAAACTTTTTCTGTAGAGTTAGTTTGTAATTTCTGATAAGCTCTTGCATTCAATATAATAGCAAGCACTATCAAGGCAACTCCTCCGAATATCAAAACTGGGTTTCCCTGTGGGTTTGAAATGTAATTCACGATTACGCCCAATACCAGCGCAATGCCAATGCCGACAGGAAATGCGACAGACATTCCTGCGATGCCGATAGCAGCCACCAGCAATATATTTGCTAAATTAAAAATGATACCGCCCAAAGCCGCAGTTAATATGTTTGAAGCATCTGCTTGCTTCAGGTCATCTGTAAAAGACCGGCCTTCATTGCCATGGCTGCCCAACGTAAACGCAAGCAACAGAGTGCAAAGCAGAATGCCCACAACATAATCCCAGTAAAAGAGCTCAAACCGCCAGGTTCGGTCAATGAGCTTGGTGGTGTTGGCCCATGAGCCCCAGCAAAGCATCGTGATCACGCAAAGCAAAATGGCCACGCCATAATTTTCTACGATAAACATATAGCAGCTTTTGAAATGATTATTTGATTACATTTTTATTTCATTGCGATAAGGTATCGATGATTGTGCACCCAACCTGGTAACGGAGATCGAAGCTGCTATCACGGCAAATTGTATAGCTTGCTGCCAATCCATATTTTCAGTAAGCGCCACAGCCAATGCTCCGTTGAAAGTATCACCGGCCGCAGTTGTGTCCACAGCATGAACAACAGGCGCATTTATCCTCAGGCTGATAAAATCATTTTGAAAATAGGCACCTAGTTTTCCTAATGTGATGATCACATTTTTTACTCCTTTGTTCAATAAAATACGAGCCGCTTGTGATGCTGTTTTTTCATCAGATATTTTGACGCCGGTCAGTAAGCTAGCCTCAATTTCATTGGGAGTAATTAAAAACAAGCCATTAAGCAGTTTATCATCCAACCGTTGAGCAGGTGCTGGGTTCAAAATAAGCTTCTGATCATTGGCTTTTGCATTTTCAGCAAGTGCTGAGATCGTTTCTATCGGTATTTCGAGTTGTACTAAAATTATTTCGGCTTCAGTTATGTCACTTGCAGAATCAATATCCGCAGATACTAAATTAGCGTTGGCACCGGGCGCAACCACAATTGAATTCTCACCTTCATCATTTACCATAATCAATGCTTTGCCTGAAGGTGTATCGCGATCAATGAAAACGTAATCAGTGCGGATGCCCTCCTTTTTCAATCCATCGATAATCTGTTTTCCAAAAATATCATTGCCTAGTTTTGCGACAAATACTACATCGCCACCAAGCCTCGCTGCTGCAACAGCCTGATTTGCTCCTTTACCGCCGGCATTCATAAAAAAAATGCCACCCAGAATGGTTTCTCCCGGCAGAGGAAGCTTTTTTGCTTTTACCACCATATCGGTATTGGCACTTCCTGCTACGATGATTTTTTTCATTAATAAATTTCTTGCTTCTTTAACGTAGAATAGTATCAAAAGTAATTTATCTTTTGATGCTGTCTATATTCTGATTTTAGTTGACGATGTGATTTTTTTGCTCTTGTAGCTTTTGCACTACAGGTTGTAGTCGTTGTACTACATTTTTTGCATCTTCTGCACTATGATATATATATAAAATACTCTATTGCAAGGTCTGCTGATGTTTTCTTTCTTTACCGATAATTAGCCGGGAATTTGATTCACGGATGTGCTGGTGTAGTATATGATCTGTGCTGATGCCATCTGCTGTTTTGCTATAGCGTTCCAATACCTCCTAAAACCATTAAGACGTAAATATGAAATCCAATTCTGAGTTCTCTATTTTTTTAGTAGACGACGACCCCTTTTTCCTTAGCGTGTGCGAACAATACCTGCACAATTCCGGCTTTGCGAATATCACCAAATTCCAGTCAAGCACTGATTTTCTCAACAACCTCCAACTTCAGCCAGACCTGATTTTTCTTGACTACAGCATGGATTCCCTGAACGGGATCGAAACATTAAAAAAGATCAAGCGGTTCAATCCTGATTCGTTTGTCGTGTTTATCTCCGGTCAGGAAAACATTGATGTGGCGGTAAATGCCCTGAAATACGGCGCATTTGATTACCTGATCAAAAACCAGATCAGCGAGGAAAAGATAAAAGTCGTTTTGGAAAAAGGAATCCTGCTAAAAAATATTCTTGCAAGGAAAAATAAGAAAAGTGTCCTCAAGCGGCTGCTTCCATTCATTGGTGCTGTTGCGCTGATTTTATTGATTTATAAATTTTTTGCACAATCATAAAAATCAATAGAAGTTATCCATGGCACGCCCACTACTTTTTCCCATTTGGAGTTTTTGTATAGTTTTTCAATTATGTTCATGCAAAACACAGGTTCTTTTTGAACAATCGAAAGATACGCCTTCCCAATCAGACAGTCTTTTTCTTAAAGTCACTTCGGGCAACCAGTATGTAATAAGAAAAAATGATAAGCTTAACATCAGCATCTGGAACAACGATGATATCAGTGTTGGCTCTATCTACGGAATATATAATTCTGATCCTGGCTATGGAAAATGGCTGCTGGTAGATGAGAACGGAGAAATAGCTATTCCCAGGTTAGGCAATCTGAAAGTAAAGGGTTTAACTATAATACAACTCAGGGAAATGCTCAGGCAAAAATTATCTGAGACAATCAAACAGCCTATAATCGATATTAAGGTGCTTAATAAAGAGGTCACCATACTGGGTCAGATAAAAACGCCGGGACAAATACATCTTGAAAAGGAGAACTATACTTTGACAGATATTATCTCAATGGCAGGAGATTTTGATTTGTACAGTGACAAATCAAAAATCCAGGTTATCAGAGAAATTAATGACACCCCCCGCAGCATTAAAGTAAATCTTACAACTATGAAAGGGTTTCAGAACAATAATATACAGATTCTGCCAGGCGACATTGTGTATGTAACGCCGAGAAAGGCTCAGCAATGGGACAAACGAGCTGGCTCTATCATCATACCTGCTGCATCGGCTATTACGGCAATGCTTCTAATTTTCAAAACTTTCTTTTAAAATACAGTGAGCGACTTTAAAAATACGAAGAACATGTTACGGCCTTTTTACAGAGGCCTTCCGCTTATAGTGCTCACTATGATTTTCTTTATAGTGCTTGCGAAGATTTATTTGCATTTCGCCACACCAAAATACGAAAGTGTTGTAAAGATAAAACTGGCAGATGCGCAATTTGGCGTATCGCATGAAAACCTTTACCGCGATTTTGATGTGTTCGCAACTACCAGCAAGATTGGAGCGGAGGTGGAGATGCTCCAATCTCAGGTGGTGATCAAGCGGGCATTAAGGCATCTGGACTTGGGCATCACTGTGTATAAGAAAAGTTTTCTGCATAAGCAGGAACTGTACAAGGACTGCCCTTTCAAGATCATTGCAGAACCTTTGGACAAAAGAGTTTATGATAGTACTTATAAAATGATCGTTTCCATGCATGACTCTTCGATCATACTGGAAAACCCTGCCAAAGAAAAATTTTTTGGAAAATTGAACCATATCCTTGCAACCCCTTATTTGTATCTCTTTGTCAAGATCAATGACTCATTACTGAAGAAAGACCCCTTCACGGAAATTGACGGCAAATATGAAATCATCATCAATTCAGAGAACAGCCTGATCAAAGAAACACAGGATATCTTGGACGTGATGGCATCGGATAAGGAAGTGCCTGTTTTGCGGGTTGCTTACAAATGCCCTGTGGCAGAGAAATCCGCTGATATAGTGAATACCATTTCTGAAGCATACATCAATGATTATATCGAAGAGAAATTTACCGCTGCAGACACTACCGTGACTTTTTTGAATCGCGAAGTGAAAGACTACAGCGAAAAATTGAAGGATGCAGAAAAATCGATAGAAGGATTCCGTGAGGATAACAATGTGGTAAATCTGAAACAGGAAACAGAAACAGATTTACGCAGTCTGGCTGAGCTTAAAAATCAAATAGCGGGTTTGCAGATGGAACTTGTTGCCATAGACAGCCTTGACGCATATATCAAAAAAGGGAAGGATAATTTTATTGATCTCGCTCCCAATTTTTCGACTTTCAATGACCTGTTGTCAACAGAGCTCATAAAAAAAATAAAGGCATTGCAATCTGACCGGCGTGACCTTTTATTGAATTATACTCCCCAACATGAAAAAGTTAAGATCATCGATAACAAGCTGAGTGACCTTTATTCATATCTGGAGGAAAGCATTAAGAACACTCGAAAAGATCTGCAGTTTAAGTACAATGACCTTGCAAAAACGATTGAGAAAGTCGAAGAAAAATTTGCAAGCTATCCTTACAAGGAGAGGAATATGACGGTACTGGAAAGAAACTTTGATCTCAATGATCAGATTTACCGCTTTCTTCAGGAGAAAAAGACAAACGCAGAAATCGCACGCTCCGCAAGTATATCCTTCCACCGCATTATTGCAAGAGGACTGATACCTGATTTGCCGGTGTCTCCTGTTCCTATATTGATTACAGTGCTGGGTGGTTTTCTTGGTTTACTAATAGGTGTTTTCCTGATTTATCTTGTTCATTTCCTCAAGGATCGCGTTAACAATGAAACCAATATCCAGAAGAATTGTGATACCGTGGTATTTGCAAAAGTGCCTTTCCTTAAAAATCAGGAACAATCGGGAGTGGTATTTGGTAAAATAGGGATTGACCTGGAGGTCCAAAAGAATTTTGAAAAGGGTTCAGTGCTTGCCGTTTCGTCTTTCATTGATGGAGAAGGCAAAAAAACAATTGCGTTGGGATTGGCGAATGCTGCGGCGGTGCTGGGTAAAAAAACAGCCTTGCTTGATTCGGACAATAGCTTTGAAAATGCCCGATATGAAAATATAAGCATTCTCTCATTGCCTCAATTATGCCCCGAGTGGAAACAGCCTGCAAAGCTGAAAATATTTATTGAAAAGACCAGCCGGGAATATGATGTCACCGTTATCAAGAACAAGCCACTGTCAAATGATTCATCCGCTATGCTACTGATGTCTTCTGCCAGCTTGAACCTTTTTGTTCTTGATAGCCGCAGAACAAAATTGAAAAAAGTACAGCAGATTGATGTTATGAAAGATGAGCTGGGCTTGAAAAATATACAGTTTATTCTCAACAGAGATGAATTTACACCCAGCGTGTATTCGCAATTGAAATCGGCCATAAAAAGATATCGATCAAAAAGAAAATTGAAAAGACTTGCTTAGGCGCATACAACATATCTCACCAAAGATGCTGGTGTTTGCTGATCAGGCTATCGTAAGCGGATCTTCATTTGTAACCAATATAGTGGTAGCCAGATCTCTTGGCGTAACCAACTATGGCAAGTTTTCGGTTGTCATACTCATACAATTATTCTTATTGTCTTTGCAGCAGGCAGTGTCCAGTGGCGTGTATCAAGTGATGTTTGGTGGTCTGGAAGAAAAGTTCAAAAGCTCATATACTAACGGGCTGTTTTATATTCAATTAATGTTATACGCTGCACTGATCGCACTATGTGGCGGCGGGTACTATCTATTTCCATCTGTTTCGAATGGCTACGAAATTATTTTTCCCGCTGCTATAGCCGGCACATTGCTTTTCCTGCTGCAGGATTTCCTCCGTAAAGTGCTGTTGTCAAAAAAGGAAGAATGGAAAGCGTTGATGATAGATGCGATCACAAACTTTATTCAAATTGTTTTGCTTGTTGTGTACGCATTTACAGGTAAGCTTTCGCTGCCAATTGCCTGCTGGATAATAGCGCTCACATTCATCCCATCTATTATTGCGGGAATTATTTGGATAAACCCTGGAAATATTTCTTTTGACAATATACGACTGACATTTGGAATCCACAAAAAGCAAAGTCACTGGATGCTCATGTCAGCATTGCTGCAATGGTTTGCCGGCAACTTTTTTGTTGTCGCTGCCGGGATGTGGTTGGGGGTTGCTGCATTGGGTGCTCTTCGGTTAGCGCAATATATCTTTGGCTTTCTGAATGTGCTGTTGCAAGCAATTGAAAACTATGCTTTGCCTCATGCCTCTTCATTGCAAAAATCGCCTGAGCAATTTAACGGCTTTTTAAAAAGTGTCTTCAGGAAAACATTCCTGATGATTGCGCCGGTGCTGGTGATACTGTCATTGTTCGCAAGACAGATCCTCCAGTTATCGGGAGGAGCCAGTTACCTCGATTACAGTTATGTCATTCATGGCCTTTCGCTGGTGTATGTACTGATACTAACGGGGCTGCCTATACGCATAGCGCTCAGGGTACGGCTGCTTAACCAGAATTATTTTATCGGATACCTGCTGGCATCCGGATTCAGTATGCTCACCGCCCGGTGGCTTATCGGCAACTGGCATCTGCTGGGCGTGCTCACAGGTCTTTTTATCACGCAACTCATTGTAATTATTTACTGGTCTGCTATCCTTACAAGAAAAAAAGTATTGTCATGGAAATTATTCATCTCATATTAGGCAAAGCTAATCCCGAAAGGATGAATGGCGTGAACAAAGTTGTTAATGAAATGGCCACCAATCAGGTGCAAAATGGCTATCAGGCACAGGTTTGGGGCATCACCCAAAACCCGGTGCATGACTACCCTGCAAGGGTCTTCACGACACGGCTATTCGCAAAAAAGCGTAATCCATTTAAAGCAAACAAGAAACTGTTATCCGATCTTTTGGAAAGTAAGGATAACATCGTGGTTCATTTCCATGGCGCATTTATTCCGGTGTTTTATACTATTTCCGCTTTTCTTTACAAGAATAAAATCCCCTTTATTATCACGCCTCATAGTACTTACAATAAAGTAATGATGAAAAAAAATGCACTGTTGAAGAAAATTTATTTCAGACTATTTGAAATTAAATTATTGAATCGCGCAGACAATATTCATCTTCTTGGGAAAACAGAATGGGAAGGGCTGGCTTCAATCTATCATAACAAAAAATCTGTTCTCATTCCTTATGGATTCACCAGCCCCCATATTGATTTAAGTAAATATGAAAAGGCTTCGATTTTTACGGTGGGCTATTGCGGCAGGATTGCTATCCACCCCAAAGGATTAGATGTACTGCTCAAGGGATTTTCATTATTTCACCTCGCTTGTCCACGCTCAGAAATGATCATCATCGGAGACGGGAAAGACAGGGCAAAGTTGGAGAAAATGGCACTGGAACTAAATATCAGCAACAGAGTGCATTTCAAAGGGAGCGCATTTGGTGAAAGCAAGGTCAACCTGCTGCTGCAGTGCCACGTGTTTGCGCACCCCTCAAGAACCGATGGCTTGCCGGCTACCATTGTTGAAGCCGCTTCGCTCGGGCTCCCCTGCATTGTGTCTGAAGCTACCAACACTGGCGATTACATAACAAAATTTGATGCGGGCTATAAAATGAAGGAGATGAATGAAGAATCTTTTTGCAAGGGGTTAAAGACAATGTACGACCGCATCACTATTGGCAAAGAATCGGAAAAATTAAGACAGAATGCACTGCAGATGATTGATGAGGCATTTGGCTGGATAAAGATTCTGAAACAATTTGACAAGATTTATCAGGACGCTTTTCAAAAAAAAAGTGGCTTGAAAGACAATTTGATTATACACAAGCAAAATGAACATGTTGCCTGACAATGCAGGGTTGAAAAATGAGCAACAAGATTAGAAATATCGACCACACTAAATTTTTAAAAAAGATAGATATACTATTGCTGGCTGTCTTTTATGGCATGGTGGCTGGATATTTTGCATGGAGTGATGGCGAAACTTTCAACAAGGTTTTTAAGTTGTGCTCCAGACTGATGATGACTATAGCCATTTATATCGTTTTCAGAATGATTGTAAAGCGGGGAGCTGTAGCGTCATTCGGCTGGCAAAACAGTTTATCTCCTGTTTTTTATGGTGTGTACCTGGGGCTTGGTTGGATTTCTTTTTTATGGAGCACAGATCCTGGCTATTCTGCATTGCAATGGTCTATGGATATTGAAAGCCTTGTTTTTTCATATTATTTTATCGGATGTTTCCTGATGCTGAATTATTTCTTTCCTGAGAATAAGATTAAGCTGTTTAAAGTAATGGGCCACGCTATTTTCGGGCTCATCATCATTTTTGTGATTGGATACTTCGTCAACCCTGGCGTGTTCATGCGCATGTCCCACGAGGGGGAGGAGTACCGCCTTGGTGGTTTCATCATGAACCCGAATGAATTAGGCATGCTGGCTGCGGTAGGCATTTCCTGTTATATTTTCTGCCTTTACGAAAAAGGGCAAAGGGTTTTCATTCTGGTCAAGATATTCATCATGCTATACGCCGTGATATTGACAGGGTCAAGATCTACTGTTATCGGCTGTCTGATCATCGCATTTTTTCATATCAATCAGTCAACAAACAAACGGCTGAAGACAGGAATGTACTCTGGTGCATTGCTCATCATCCCGGTTGCGGTGAACACTCTGATTGTCAAGTCTGCTGGTAACGGCGGTGTAGATGAAGTGATGAGCATGACCGGAAGGCTTCCATTCTGGACAGCATTGATCACAGAAGGATTGCCCAGAGAACCCCTGCTGGGTTTCGGTTTTCAGCGTATCAATTACACGCTCTATTTTTCAGGCGTGCACACATACACGGCCAGTATGGCTCACAATACATTTATCCAGGTGCTCATGAACCTTGGTTTCATTGGGTTCACGATCATGATCTTTCAAATGGTTTTTACCATCAAAGGATTTGTTCAATCCCCGATTAAAGAGGTTAAACTGATGAGCATCGGCATCATTATCCCGGTAGTAATCAATTCATTTACTGAATTTGGAATTTTTGGTGAAACGAATTACAGCATTCTGTTTTATCAATTATTGATCTATTATGTCAGCATGAAAATAAATCCAAGATTGACTCCCTTGGAAAGAAAATCACTATTAAGAAGAAGGCCCGATTTCAAATTTGCAAAAACCTGATCATTATGGAAACCGCACTGCGCATCAATCAATCGGAAGTAAGACAAGCTGAACCAGTTTCAGCCAAACCTCGCTCTCATGCAGCCTGGTTTCCCGGGCTGAATGGGCTTCGCTTTCTGGCTGCGGCTACTGTCGTGATCATGCACATCCATAATAACATGGGCATTTCTGGCCTTCCTCAATTGCCTGCATGGCCCATTTTATTCAAAGGCCTTACTGCGGTTTCGTTCTTTTTTGTGTTGAGCGGGTTTCTAATTACTTATTTGCTTTTGCGCGAACAACAGTCGACACACACCATCAATATCAAAGCTTTTTATCTGCGCAGGGTTTTCAGGATATGGCCTTTGTATTTCATCATTGTGGCAGCAGGAATTTTATTTTACTGGAAGTTGGTTCCTGCACTGCATATGCAATTTGAGAACGCTTATCCGCATGGCCTCGCAATAGCGTTGTATGTCTTTTTCCTTGCAAACCTGATGAACAGTTTGTATCATGTTGGCGGCATGCTCCATATCACATGGTCTATTGCTGTGGAAGAACAATTCTATCTTTTTTGGGCGCCGCTGGTGAAAAAATTTTCGAACAAGATCCCTTTACTTATTGGCATCGTAACGGTTGCGTCTCTCGCCTTGCATGCCCTAAACACCCTGAATATTTTTCATTGCTCAAAAGAAATGCATGCTTTTATCGGCACATTACAGTTTCATTACATGGGCTTCGGTGCGGGCTTTGCATGGATACTATTCAATAAGAAAAAATGGTTGTTGCAGCTTCCTTTTTTTGCGAACCGGATTCTTCAATATATCTGTCTGCTCTCTCTAATCGGTTATTTATTTTTTTATATGAAAACGACTGCCGGCGATTTGGTCAGCCCGGTGCCTCTCGCATTGTTGTTTGGGTGGCTGATCATCAATGTCTCTTCCAATAGCCACTCTGTAATATCTCTTGAGAACAAGCCTTTGAATTACCTCGGAAAAATATCTTACGGAATATACATGTACCACATGCCTGTTGTTTATGCAACAAGTTTTTTATTCAAGAAATATATTTTCCTTACCACGACGCCGGTCTATTTCCCGATGTTTTTTTTGACAGTGTTTATTTTCACCATCACTATTGCATCATTAAGCTACTTCTATATTGAACAACCTATTTTGAAGGGAACAATTAAACCTGCTAAACAAACCGCATGATTTTTTCAAGTCAATCCAATCTCTGACAACATGAAAAGCAAAATTATCCATACCTCCGAAATACATGTACTGTCTCATTTACTGAGTGCAGATGATATCGGAGTGATTGTGTATGACCCATCGAGCACACTGTGCTCAGATGATGAGCATAAGTTTCCGGTGGCAACACGTTTGGGAGATGTCAGGGGAATGGCAAATGAGATGGCAAAAGAGAAATTGTGCATCATCAATAACAGCAAGGAATTTCTTGATATTGCCACAGCAGATTATATCATTGAATTCAATTCTGATAAAACTTATGAAAAAAGGAAAAAAATAAATTGGCGGTATGTCTGTAATCCCGATGGCACGATGCGTTGGCTCTATCCGCCAAATATCAGCAGGCCATGGTTTCTGTCATTTTATAATTTTAATTACTGGAAAGCTGCCTGCTACAAGACAATCGTCAGAGTTCTTTTTATGATGAGGCTTCCAAAGCCAATCAGCAATGGCATCGTTACGATACACGCATTTAAACCATTAGCGGTGGAAAATCTGATCACTGTAAATGCCGAAGAAAATAGAGAATACGCAATTTTCGGCGGTACTCCAGGGCCTAACCGAAAAATTATTCTTGCCGTCGCTGAGCATAAGCGCATTTCAAATTTCTTTAAGATATCATTGAATAACCGTTCAAAAGGGAATATATACAACGAATATAAAACACTTCGAAAATTGCAATCTTTACATCCTAATGATTTTGTAATACCCGAGGCGGATTTGATTGATGAGCAGACAATCAGGGTCACCAATATAAAACCTGTTCATTTTTCCCGTCAATCCGGATTTGGCAGGAGGCAAACGGAATTTTTGAATCAATTGTATTCATCTTCTCATTGCTCCAAACATTTTAAAGAGTTGCGGATCTGCAATGATACAGAACGATGGCTGCAAAAAATTGCGATTCACCCAAGACTTAAAACAACTCCTTTTGCAATTGAATTGCTTGATAAGCTGCAATCCCTGCACGATCGCCTCGCAAATGAAAATCCGCTCATTCCGGCGGGAATCAATCATGGGGACTTTACAAGATGGAACTGTTATCAGGATGCAAAGAAAATTTATGTGTACGATTGGGAATTGAGCCACAATGAAATGCCCCTGCTGCACGACCTGTTTCACTTTGTGATCCAGGGCGCAGTATATTCTTCTAATGCATCTGCTATAGAGATACAGCATTTGTTGCGAGATGCTTTTGAAAGGGATGATGTAAAAAAGATGGTTCAGGAATTCGATATCGATTCAGCGTTGCATTTACAATGCTATCTGTTGCACAATGCCAGTTATTATCTGGACATGTACCTGGATCAGCAAGGTTTGCACAAAGAAGCTTCATGGTTGTTCAAAGTCTGGAGCAACTTGCTTTTGGATGAAAGGGGCAAATTGAACCGACCATCCCACCGTAAGCAATTTATGGGATCATTTTTTAATTTCATGTCAGATAAAAAATACGTCCTGCTAAAAAATACGGGCAAAGCCATTGATGATCTTTCTTATACATCAGATATAGACGTGCTGATAACGAAACAGGACCTGAGTTCGATTGTACAATGGGTAAAAGCAGATCATCATATTCAAAAATTAAAGTGTGTCAGAAAGTCTTTCATGACGACCATTCAAATCTTTTTTTCAGATAATAGTTTTCTGAGTATTGACCTTCTGAACGCCTTTCAACGAAAATCAATCCAATACATAAATGCTGATCTGTTGTTGAAAAATGTAGTTGTTGAAAATGGAGTAAAAATTTTACCACCGGAATATGATTATCTGTACATCTTCTTTTTCTACCAGATCAATTTCTCAAATGTGCCGGAGAAATATGCAGATCATTTTAAAAATATAAATGAATCTCAGGAGGATGATATACTTGAAGTCCTGAAAGAAAATACCGGTATTGCTTCTTTGTCTGTTCCAGAAACCTTTTCATTTTCAAAACAGATGCGGAACAGCATATTTTCATTCTTGAAAAAGAAAAAGGAAAATAATATGCTAAAGCGGTTGTTTCGACAGATCAGATACCTGATAGATGTTATAACGGACTTTGCTCAAAACAGAGGCGTGATGCTCACATTCAGCGGTGTTGATGGCGCAGGCAAATCAACCATTCTGCAAGAAGTAAAGGAGATGCTGGAGAAAAAATACAGAAAGAAAGTAGTGGTGATCAGGCACCGGCCTTCCATGCTTCCCATACTCAGCGCATGGAAATATGGGAAAGAAGCCGCAGAGCAAAGATGTGTTGATTCTTTGCCAAGAAAAGGAAATAATAAGAGCACCTTATCATCTTTGTTGCGCTTCGGCTATTATTATGCCGACTATTTACTCGGTCAATTCATTGTATATACAAAATATATCCTTCGAGGGTATATTGTATTGTACGACCGGTATTATTTTGATTTCATAGTTGATGGCAAACGCAGCAATATCACGATCAACAAAGGGTTTATAAAAAGCTTGTACCGTCTGGTTTACAAACCGGAGCTGAATGTGTTTTTATATGCACAACCCGATGTGATACTAAAACGAAAAAAAGAATTGTCCGCCGATGATATCATGCAGCTCACAACCAATTATAAATATTTATTCAATCAACTGGGTGACGGGCCTCAATATATCTGTATTGAGAATATTGATAAAGCAGAAACGGTGAATAAAATAGAGCAGGCTTACATTCAACTTAATTAAACCTACTAATCCAATTTGATATGAAAACCATTTTAGCTTCTGTATATGCAGTGAATCCTTTTAAGGGATCTGAGGATGGCACCGGATGGAATCTTGTGATGCAGATTGCAAGGCACAATAAGGTGATAGCCGTTACAAGAGAAAATAATCAACCGGATATTGAAAAATATTTGCAGCAAAATAACGTCCCCAACGCCGATAACATTCAATTTGAATATTATGACCTTCCTTACTGGATGCGCTTTTGGAAGCGCGGCAGCCGCGGAGCTTTGCTGTATTATTATTTATGGCAAACAGGATTGCCGGGCTTTGTGAAGAAAAGAAAACTGCATTTTGACATCACACATAATCTTAACTTCCACAACGACTGGACACCTTCTTTTTTATGGCGCTTCAACAAACCATTTGTATGGGGCCCGATTGGGCATCATCCGCGGATACCTAAACTTTTTATACTTCCGGTTTATGGGAAAGCGAAATGGCTTGCCGATACTATCCGCTGGAAAGCAAAAATCTTTTTCTGGATGGGAGATCCATTTCTTAATCAAACCAAGAAAAGAGCAGTGAAAATTCTTGCCATCAATTCCGATGTTAATAAGGAATTGCAAATTGGCGAGAGCAAATTGGTCTTGATGCCCGCCGTTGCCACCAATGATATGCTATTGCCAAAACTACGTGATGAAAGTTTCCATATTATTTCCATCGGAAGGTTTGTTGCGCTTAAAGGATTTGATGTAACCATTAATGCTTTCGCAAAATTTTTATATAGCCTCCCTGTTCAGAAAAGAGAACGGGTGAAACTTACGCTTGTTGGCACTGGCCCGGAATTGCCCTTAATGAAAGCGTTGATAAGTGAGCTGAAAATAGACGGCAATGTCGAAATCATTGCATGGATACAACGGGATGCATTGAAAGAACTGTATTCGCAATCGAAGGTTTTCTTTTTTCCTTCGCACGAAGGTGCGGGAATGGTTGTGCCGGAGGCATTGAGTTGCGCACTGCCGGTATTATGCTTTGACAATGCAGGGCCCGGGGAATTCATTGATGCGTCCAGCGGAATAAAAATCCCTTATGATACCTACGCAGATGCGATACAGCAATTTGCGGAAGCATTGCTGATGTTATTCAATGAACCGATACTGCTGGAACGTTTATCGGCAGGCGCCAGGAAGCAATTTGAAGACTTTTTTCAATGGAATAGGAAAGGAGACATCTTAAAAGATATTTATGATGAGATAACCCATACACAGCAAATTGAAAAACCCCAAAATGAAAAAATCAAGAATCATAGCCGTTCATTTGCTGAATGATTTCAGCGGAAGCCCGTTTGTGTTCAGTCAGGCATTGTTGTCATTACAGCAGGCAGGGTATGAAGTGCATCTGTTTTCCGCTACTCCTTCAGGCCGGGGATTCCTAAGCGATTTGAATGTTGTTCATTACCGGATATTTTATAAATGGAGCCCAAACAAACTGCTGACTTTGTTTTATTTTCTGCTGAGCCAGTTGTTTATTTTTTTCAGGGTGCTTATTTCATCCGGTAAAAATGACATCGTGTATATTAATACCATGCTGCCTTTCGGGGCTGCTATTGCCGCCCGCATACGCGGGTGTAAAGTTTTGTATCATATCCATGAAGTATCTGTGAAGCCAATGGCTTTGAAAAAAATTTTGTTATTCGTGATCATGCATACGGCGGATCATTGCATTTATGTGTCTGAATTTGTAAAGGAAAATACATCGCTTCAGATACCCGCTACCGTGATTTATAATGCGCTGCCATTCGCTTTTACGCAAAAGGCAAAAAAGCGACCATCAAAACTGTCGGAGCGGTTTACTGTACTGATGCTTTGCTCTTTAAAAAAGTATAAAGGCGTAATGGAATTTGTGCATTGTGCCAGGGCATTGCCACAGCTTCGGTTTGAACTGGTGCTCAATGCGTCTCAGGATGAAATCAGTTCTTTTTTTGAAGAGGAAGATCTTCCTGCTAATCTCATTTTGCATCCTGCTCAATCTGATGTGCATCCTTTTTATGCACGATCATCCGTTGTGGTGAATCTTTCGCTTCCGGAAAAATGGATCGAGACCTTTGGCATGACTGCGCTTGAAGCAATGTATTATGGCAAGCCCGTTATCGTGCCAGTGGTTGGCGGCATCACGGAACTCGTTGAGCATGGTATCAGCGGATATTGCATAGATGCAAATCGTATTGATGAAGTTGCAGAAAAGATTCAGAAGCTTTGTCAGAATAAAGAATTGTATGGAAAAATGTCTGAAGCGGCCTATGAACGAGCCGCACTATTTTCACAGGGATCATTTCGAAACGGCATTATTCAGGTTACAAACAAAGTCGCGAAAGAAACATCACCTCAAAAACTTAAACTCGCAAATGTTTAATTATATAAAATCCAGCTTATGAATAAAAAAAAGATAGCCGTCATTGGCACCGTCGGCATACCCGCCAAGTACGGCGGCTTCGAAACACTGGCAGAGCATCTGGCAAAGCACATGGCTGATGAATATCAGTTGTACGTTTACTGCACCAAAAAGAAATATCCGAAAAGCGAGCGGCAGAAAGAATATCTCGGAGCCAAATTAATTTACCTGCCTTTTGATGCGAATGGTGTATGGAGCATTATCTATGATTGTGTTTCTATCCTCCACGCGTTATTTTATGCTGATGTGCTGATGGTGCTTGGTGTCTCAGGCGGAGTGATCCTTCCTTTTGTGCGCAGGTTTACCAACAAAAAAATAATTGTTTCTATTGATGGCATAGAATGGAAGCGAAATAAATGGAGCCGGCCTGCCAAATGCTATTTATGGTGGGCAGAAAAAACCGCGGTGAAATATTCTCATGCCGACATTGCAGATAATGAATCCATTCAGGATTATACTGCTTACCGATACAAAACATTGAGCAATATCATTGAGTATGGCGCAGACCATACTTTAAAAATCAATCCGTCGCCGGAATATTATGTTACTTATCCTTTTCTTGAAAAGCCTTATGCCTTTAAGGTGTGCCGGATAGAGCCAGAGAATAATATTCATGTGGTGCTGGAAGCATTCAGCCATAACAGCCGCATGCCCTTAGTGATGATTGGCAATTGGAGCAACAGCGAATATGGAAAAGCATTGCGTGAACAGTATGGCAATAATCCCAATATCGTGTTGCTTGATCCGATTTATGATCAGGGCAAGCTTGATTTGATAAGGAGCAATGCATCTTTGTATGTTCACGGGCATAGCGCAGGCGGCACCAATCCGTCGCTGGTGGAAGCTATGTACCTTGGCTTGCCTGTTTTAGCTTTCCATGTTTCCTACAATATCACCACCACTGAAAATAATGCATGGTATTTTTCAGATTCGGAAGACATACAAAAGGTATTGTCCACTGTTACAACTGATGAATTAAAGCAGAATGCAGACCGGATGAAATCCGTTGCCGACAGGCGGTACACATGGAAGATCATTGCAGATAAATACTCATTTCTGGTACACAGGGTTTTATCAACGAAAGAAAAAATTGACGTATTGCCTGCCACCAGCAACCTGCACATCAAGGAACTCATGAATATGGAAATGGGTCATCTGGCCTATCATGCTTACTTCTACGAAAAAAGATAATTTATGAACAAGCTTTTACTGCAACTTATTATCACTATTATTACATCGTCCGTTATCTGCATGATCCTGATTCCCCTGATAATTCAGGCAAGTTTGAAATTCAATCTGGTAGATAAACCTGATGAAAGGAAAGTTCATATCAAACCAATACCGCGATTGGCAGGTGTAGGTATTTTCATAAGCACCATCATGGGAATCATTGTCAGCGGGCAAGGTTTGGAAGCCATAGCGATGTGGCCTGTATTATTTACGTCTACTGCTATCCTTTTTTTAATTGGCATATGGGATGACCTGAAGAACATCAGCGCAAAACTCCGGTTCATATTGCAGATATGCTGTGCCGTTGCTTTAGCATCTACAGGTGTCCGTCTCACTTCTTTATACGGTATTTTTGGCGTACATGAATTGAATACATTCGCACAATATGCCGTTTCGGTTCTTATCATGGTAGGTGTAACCAATTCATTCAATCTGATTGATGGCATTGATGGCCTTGCAGGCGGATTGGCGCTCATCAGCATGATGGTGTTGGGGTTTCTTTCTTATAAACTGCAGCTTTATCCGTTGCTGATCGTGTTTGTTGCCTTCAGCGGTAGCCTGATCGGGTTTTTGAAAAATAATATCAGCCCGGCAAAGATTTTTATGGGAGATGGAGGGTCACTGGTGTTGGGTTATATACTGAGCGCTACAGGTATTTTGTTGATAGAAAAAGCGCATGCTAATCCATCATTGATTTCACCTGAACAAACAGCGATAGTGGTTACTGCGATTCTTATTATTCCGGTATTTGATACAGTGCGGGTTTTTGCTTCGAGGATCAGGAAAGGATTCTCTCCGTTCAAAGCAGACAAAACGCATATCCATCATTTGTTCCTGGTGGCAGGAATGAACCACCGGAAAACAACGGGCATACTTTGTTCATTTGAACTGATGCTCATTTTCCTTGCTGCTGTTTTGCCGAATGCAGCGAGCATATCTATCGCTATCCTCATTATGGTATTCCTTTTTCACATTATCACGCTTTTTCTACGAATAAATCAGGGGATGGAAGAGTGGCTGAAGATTGTGAAAAAGATGGAGAAAGAAGGGATCGTGTAAAAAAATCTATTCCCAGTAATAGACGCATTTTCGGATAGGTAATAGCGTGAAATTATATTTTTAATACAATTTTAGTATTATTTCACCTTATTGAACAAATCATTGCCCAGCAGCTTAACCTGCACCACAGCACCGTCATCGTCTTTGATGATCAGTAGCGGAAGCGATTGTTCTTTGTTGTAAAAGAAGGTTTCTGTTTTTGGCTCAAAAACTATTTCTTTTTTGTCCCAGAGCTGTTTCATAATCAAATGATCGTCATTTGCAATTATCTGAATAAAGTTATCGGGGTCATCAATGAGCTGGTATTTTCCCTCGTACGTTTTTAATTGCGCGGCCGTAGGCAGTGATTTATTTACTTTGATCCACAAGTCTCTTTTAAATGCAAGCACCTGTGTGATATTCCCAAAAATATCTTTTGAGAATTTGAGAGAAAATAACGGAGCATCCCTGCTGAAAAAATCTACAGGAGTTTCAGGCACAAATACAATCTCATTGCCATCCCATTGTTGTTTAAGCACGAGTTTGTTATCCTTTTCCGTAAACTGGATAAACCTGTCTTTTTCATTTTGGAGCCGGTATAACCCTTCAAATAGTTTTAATTGTTCGGGCGCATGCTCCATTTCTTTTTTCGCAACAGGTTTATAATCATTTGTTCTGTTCCATAACCCGTTGTTGGCAACATTCAACTGGTTAATGGCTCCTGTTGAATCTTTGATGAAGGTGATATGGATCGGGCCTTCATCGCCGATTTCTTTGCCTGCAAATACCAATGCCGATTCGGGAATGAGATGTATCTCACTATTATTCCAGAGAAGCCTGGCCTGCAACACATTTTCTTTGGCAGTGAACTCCACATGCATTTCTTTATTCTGTGCGCTTTCAAAAATACCTTCCACTGCTTTCCAGTCTTTTTCGCTGAGCTGTGCCGCAGGCTTTTTTATCGCCCCAGTCTTCTGTGTTTCCTGTGCGGAAATCTGCAGTGTGCTAAAAGGGTCTATGATAAGACAAGTTATCAGCATCAGCGGAAGAACGAATGTATATCTGCGCAAAAGAGTTTCCTTTGTTTTAGTTGAGTGTATCATATCTGTCAGTGATTTTATTTATCGGAAAATGAACTGTAGAAAAATACAGTGATTTTTATTTAGTTCTCACTTTACCCAGATGAGATAAACCAGATAAGCAATCAGCAAGCCAAGTGCAGCTACTATCAATCCGCTGATCCTTTTTCTTTTTATAAACAGCAACAACAACATGCCCGTCAGCGAAACCA
>Ga0182030_10006712_pt1 | contig 24208 bp, 24 predicted proteins | sample 812S3MmetaG_FD_121299 | JGI IMG/M metagenome (GOLD analysis project Ga0182030, IMG submission 121299) | Permafrost microbial communities from Stordalen Mire, Sweden - 812S3M metaG (Illumina Assembly) | ecosystem: Environmental > Terrestrial > Soil > Wetlands > Permafrost | place: Sweden...
TGGCGGCCATATTGTCGGCCAGGTCCTGGGTTTCTTGTGGGGGGATGGGCCCGCCGGGGTTTTCGGGGTTGGGGCGGATGTTTTCGAGGGGAACCTCCTGTTCCCCGGGAAACATTTCCGGCAAGAGGGCTAGGACATTTTCGATGGTAACGGACATGGGGATACCTCCAAAGGCAGTCGACGGTCAACAGATCACAGTCGACAGCCAGCCTTAAAGGCCTAACTGCCGACCATCGACTGCTGACTGTCAACTTGTGTGGATTCTCCCCTGTGCGAGATTTTAAATTTTCTGGTTTTTGGGGTGGTAGGAAATTGCGAGGAAATTTGGGAAAAAGTTTTACCCTACCACCGGTTCCTGTAAAACCGGCACACCCAAGTCATCGAACTCGGCTGGTGGCCTCGTTCGAGGGGGTTTTATCGGTAAGACAAAATTTCTAAAAACGGTTCGACAGAATTAGCGGTATTTCGCGGAGGGTTCCGCCAAGAGGGATTCCGCAGGCACATGAAAGTTTTGATAGAGGCTTCTCATCATTGTGACCGAAAGAGGGCGTTTTCGGTTCAACACCTCGGATACTTTGCCCCTCCCCCCCAGGAATTTGGCCAGGTCGGTCGGTTTGAGCCCCATTTGCTCCATGCGGAATTTGACAGCAGCCAAATCATCAGATTAAAGCCCCAACTTTTTAAGAAGTTGGGCTGTGGTATACCACTCAATGCCCGTTCCTTCAAAATCCCCGTCGTTTGACCAAATGGGTATTTCTAACTCGAGAGCCAAAGCCAACAAATCGACATCGTCCGGGTCTCGTTTTCCTATTTTTTTCCGGGCAATCGCCAGTGAGCTTTGATAATCCTTCAAGCCATATTCCTTGAGGGCTAACAATTGAAATTGGCTTTCCAAGAGTTCCACGGCTATGCCATATTTCTCGGCCATTACCGGAATGTATTCCCGTACCTCCCGGATATTCAAGGTTGTGGATACGACTTCAAGGTGGGCCTGTGTGAAAACTTTGAGGGCAGCCCTGCCGGTTACAGCGGAAAGGAGGACATTAGCGTCCGCGGCGATCCGACCGGCGGCTTTTTCTCCATGTTTCAAAGTCATGTGTGACCGTCCGCTCAGTGACGCCTGATTTTTTGAGGTGACTTGAAATGGCGGAACCCAGGTTCGTTAAAAGCTCTTTCCGCAATTCCAAAGGCAGTTCCTGGGATTTGGACATTGGAACCAAAAGGCTGGCAACCTTCCCGTGTTTGGTCACAAACACGAGATCGTCGCCGCTCAGAAACTCCGGCGCGTGATCCCTAAATTCCCTTACCCCCGCGACTCGCATAAAACCACCTTCCCGCGCCCTCTGATACGTTCGACCCTTTCAATATAGACCTTCTAATAATTATGTCAACAGTTGTGTACACAATAATATTTAAGGTGCCACGAAGGGTCCCCTGATTGGACAATGGCCTTTATCTAAATCGTCCTTCCAGCACCACATCTCCCAAAAGCTTCGCGACAGAAGTGAGTTCGAAGTTATGGATGCCGTTCTGGGCGACGGCGGCGCCGGAGGCGCAGGCGACCACGGCCCGGCCCTTCAGGGGATAATTCTCGTTCAAACATTTCAAATAGCCCGCCAAAAAGGCGTCGCCCGCCCCCACGACCAGGGGTGACTTGATGGGTTTCTTCAGTTTCACTGTCACCACTTCCCCGCCTTCCCACAACAGGGCTCCCCGAGCCCCATCCGTTACCGCCCCATGGGTTAGCCCCAACTTCTTCACGGCGGCGGGCACTTGATCCAGCGATTTCACCTTTCGTCCCAATGCCTCGGACAATTCAAAAAGGTTCACTTTGAAAAACCAGGGGTTGGCCTTCAGGCCTTCCCGCAAGGCCACGCCGGACGTATCGAGCAAAACTTTCGCACCTTTCTTTTGGGCGGATCGAATCCATAGGGCCTGGGCCTTGGGGTCCATCCCCTGGGGAAGCCTTCCGGTCAGCACCCAATAGTCGCCGGACTTTACCGATTTCAACAAGGTGGGCCATACACGGTGAGATATTGGAAAACCGGGATGGTTGTACTTGGCGGTATCGGCGGCCCTTGCGATTACCGCGTTCATACGTATTGTGACTGTGGGATCGAGAAACCTGGCCGTGAGGCCCTCTTTTTTCAAAAGTTTTTCATAAAGAAGATGGGTGGGGTCGCTTCCGCCACCCGCTCCCAGCCACAGCTTGAAAGGCACATTCCATTTCTTCAGGAACCGGGCGATATTGACAGCCTTCCCTCCGGCTTCCATTTGGTAATGTTTCAAGACACCGATCTTCCCGTTCTTTGGTTTTTCCAAACGCAGGTCCAAATCCAAAGCGGGGTTGGCTGTGAAGAGGTGGATCATACCCACACCTGTCCAAAATAAAAATTTGCCACAAGCCACTCCTCAATATGGAATTTTTAGTTTAAAAAGCGGAAAGCAAAGCCATGTCTTAGCCACAGATTCATGGGATTCATGAGATTTTGAAATCATAAATCACACCTTTCCAACTACAACAAGTAAAAGCAAAAAGGCCTGGAACCGCCGATCAAATCCGATGGACGCCGATAAGTTTGAGAAAGCCATAAGCTTTAAGTCATTATCGGAGGTAATCGGCCGTTATCGGCGGTTAAAGAAATCTTTACGTGTCGTGAAGGTAAAGCCACCTTCGTTTTTCTTTATTTAAACAACAGTGGATTACTCGAGCTCCTTGAGACGATTGTCCGCCACCTGGGCTAAACCCGGGAATTCTTTTTGTTGAGAGGCCATGAGGTATTCCATCTTGGCTTCCTGGACCATCCCCCTTTGTTTCAAGAGGTCTCCCAGGGCCAGATGGGGAAAGCCCAAACTGGGTTTCAGGCGAATCGATTGGCGGTAGTATTCCTCCGCTTCCTCGGGATGCCCCAATTTTTCCTGAACCTGGCCCAGGTAATAGACCGCCTCGGGGGCCATACGAGCGTCGGCCTGGGCTTTCTGGAAATATTCCTTCGCCTCAGCGAACCTTCCCTGCTTCAAGTGAACCAACCCGATACCAAAATAGGCGTCCGACTGGTTGGGATTAAAATTGAGCGATTCCTGGAAATATTTCATGGCCCCGTCGTAATCTTCCGTCTCGATGGAAACCTTGCCCAGGTTGTAGAGGGCGTCGGCGTGGGATGGATTTTTTTCTAGCGCCGCCTCAAGCCACTTGCGGGCCTTGACCCATTCTTCCTGCCTCAGGTAAACCACGCCCTGGTAATAGTAGCCGTCCGGGTCGTCGGGGTTGATTTGCAGGCCCTTCTGGTAATATTCCCCCGCGGATACAAATTCCCCTCTTTTCAATTTCAAATTGCCGAGGTTGAAAAAGGTTTCCGCCAGCTCGGGGTCGAGTGAAAGGCTGTGTTTCAAAAGAGTTTCCGCCTCGTCTAAATGGTCCTGATCCAGGTCGATGGCGGCCTCGTTGGTGAAGACCTCGGCGTATTCGGGTTTGAGCTGTTTGGCCTTTTGAAGAAAGGCCCGGGCCTGGGCGAGATCGCCCCGCTGGTAAGCGACCCGGCTGAGGTTATAGGGAAACTCGGCGCTCTTGGGGAATAGATCCCCGCCCTTGGTCCAATATTGGACGGCCTTGTCCGATTGATGAAGCTTAAAGGCGCAGGAACCCAATCCTAGATACGAAACCTGGGAATGGGGGTCGAGGATGAGGGCCCGGGTGAAAAAATGCTGGGCCGCCAGAAACTGCTGGGTTTGAAAGGCTGATGACCCGCATTCTTCCAATATTCCCGGGTTGGTGGGTTCCAGGGCCTGGGCTTTCTGGTAAGCCTCCAGGGCGTCCTGGTTCTTGGCCAGCTTGCCGTAGGTCGAACCCAGGTCTTCCCAAACCCCAGCTTCCTGGGGCCAACGTTCGGCCGCCTGCCGGGCCAGGGGCAGGGCCGAATCCAGGTTCCCTTCCCCGATTTTTCTCAGGATCAGGACGTGGTAATCCGCGGGAACGTTCAGGTTCCCCTCCCCGGTCGTCACCTCGGACGTCGCGGGCAAGGTTCCCGATTTCAGGTTCTCGATTTTGGATAAAAGCTGGGCATCCCTTTCGCCCAATTGTTTGGCCTTCTCATAGGCATCCAAAGCTTCCGTCGCTTTGCCCTGGGCCGCCAGTGCGTCTCCGGTCAGGCGGGCCCAGCGGGGCGATTGGGCATCCTCACTTTCCCCCTGCTGGACATAGGCCAGGGACTTCTCAAAATCCTTCGACTCGAACGAGGATTCGGCCAGGGCAAAAACGGGCTGGGTGTAGTGAGGGTCCAAGGTCCTGGATTTTTCCCAGAGGGGTTTGGCTTCTTCCGGCTTACCGGCCTTATAACACGCTACGCCCCAGTTATAGAGAAACACCGGGTTTCCCTGAGCCTCCTCCCAATCCGAGACCGAGTCATAGAGAGGAAGGGCTTCCTTCGATCGACCACGGCGAAGTTCCAGGTCGGCCAAGTTCCATTGGGCGGACCTCAAGTCTGGCTGAAAGAGTAGGGATCTCCGGAGAGCCTTTTCCGCCTCGGGGTAATGGCCCAGGCCCATCTGGGCCCGGCCCAGGTTATTCAGGTAACCCGCGTTGTTCGAGTCGCCTTTCAAGGCCCGAATCAAGGCCACTGAGGCTTTGGTGTAGTCCCCATTCATCAAATAGGCCAGGCCCAGGATATTCGCGGCGTCCGGGTCGTCCGGGGAAAGCTTGAGGGCCGACTTGGCGTCCTCCACCGATTGTTCGGCCTGGCCGGAAAGCACCGAGGCCAGGGCCAGGTTGTAATGGGCCCGGTAAAAGGCGGCGCCGACGGAAACGGATTTACGGAAAGCGTTGTAAGCCGCTTCCTGGTTTTTCAGTTGGAAATAGGCGCACCCCAGATTGTTCCAAACCTGGGGGTTCGAAGCGAGTAGGCGGGAGGCTTCCTCGAAAAAGCCCTGGGCCTTTGAAAAATCCCCAGTATCGTAAGCGAGCAAACCCAGGTCATAGGAAGATTCCCCCTTTTGGGGATCCTGGTCATGGGCCCGGCCCAAAAGTTTAAGGGCGGTGGCGTCATCACCCGTCATATGGGCGCTTACGCCCCAGTTCACTAGTGCGTCGGTGAACGCCGGGTTTATATCCAGGGCTTTCTGGAACTGAGCCTCGGCCTCGCTGTAATCGCCGAAATAATAGTAGAGATATCCGAGGTCGTTGAGGGAAACCGGGTCCTTGGCGTTGAACTCGGGCTGGGTGGTGTATTTCATCAGGGCGCTTTCCATGTTGTCCTGGAAATAGACCAAGCGGCTCGAATGGGCCCCCTTTGCCTCAGCGGTCTTGATCTTGGGTGCGCCTCCCGGGCCCAGGGCCGGAACGGCGGACTTTCCTATGTCCCCCTGAATCTGTCCCAGGGCGGGACCGGCGGAAAGAAAGAGAATGAGAAGCCAAACAGAGCCGTATTTTTTAAATAAGCTAACGGGGTAAATAGTTTTTTTGTCTTGTTTTCCTCCTTCGCCCCTGGAGGGAGAAGGCCGGGATGAGGGGGGAATCTTATTAACCTTGGTACCCCTCACCCTACCCTCTCCCTCAAGGGGAGAGGGTTTGTTCCAAGTCTTACCAAGTGAATAGTTCCGAATCCAAAAGTATTTCATTCATTTCGTTTCATGGCTTGGATTTTTTCAGGCGGTAAAGTTCTTGAAGATAATAAGCGGCTTCGATCCTCTGGGAATCCAAATCGGAGTTTTTCAGGCACCTCTGCCAAAGCGCGATGGCCGCATCGTATTTTCCGAGCTTCTGGTAGGTATTGGCCAGGATATGAACCAATATGGTGGGCGCCTCGCCCTGGTCGATCTGGGCTTCGAGGAACGGGATCAATGTCGCGTAATTTTGGCTGTTCTCGTAATTGATGGAGGCCAGGAGCAGTTTCAACCGAACGTCGTTGGGGTTGGAAAGGATGCCCTTCTGGAGGAGCCGTTCGGCCTGGTCGTAACGTTTCAAGTGGAAGGCCAGGGCGGCCGCGCCGAAGGTGTAGATGGTGACGAAACAGGGGTTCAGGTCCGAGGCCAGACTGCAGTAATCGTACAGCTTGGAATATCGGTCCGCCGAATTGGCCGTGTCGCCGTAGTACTGGATGACCTGAATCCAGAACAAGTGGCCGATCAGGACCTTGGTACCGGTCAGGTAGGCCACCGCGCGCAGGGTGGAGGAGACCTTCTTGTCCACGACCGCCATGTGGGGCTCGGAATTCTTGAACGGCTGGGGATGGACCCAGGTATCCAGCCGCAGGCCCAGCCAGCCCTGGACCAGGAAAACAGCCGCCAGGAGGACGATCGCGCCTCTCCTTACGCGGTTCCCGGGCGCCATGAGGACGGTCACTTGAATTCCCTTTTCTCCAGGTTGATCCAGCCGATCATGAAGACCACGAAGGAATAGCCGAAGGCGTAGAGGAAGGTATCCCGGTACTGGGCCCATCCCAGGATCAGGGTCGGGTCGTAAAGCCGGTCCTTGAGGTTGAAGACCTCCATGTTGGGCAGGACGATCTCGATGTACCTCAGGAGGGTCTTAATCCAGCTCGCGATGTCCTGGCCCAGGAGCCACTCGATTTCCCCGATCAGGTGGCCCAGGAAGATGGTGAAAACGGTGTAGAGGAACGACCCCACCATGGTGGTGCCCATCATCTGGAAGGTGAGTCCCAGGGTGCAGAGCAGGAACATTTCCATGAGCAGATAGACGCTGGAGGCCCAGAAGAGCCCGGGGATGGTTCCGCCCCAGCAGACCCCCAGACCCGCGATCACCAGGCCCATGCCCAGGACGAACAGGCCCACCACCATGTAAAATCCCAGCACCCGGCCCAAAAGGTACTCGCCCCGCGTAATCGGCTTGGCCAGCTGAAGGAAAATGGCCTTCTGGTCCATTTCGGTGTTGTAGGTCACCGCCAAGCTGAGGAGGAGGACAATGGTGCCCCCCATTTCCATGGCCACCAGCCCCAGGTCGAGGAAGATCTTCACAGAGTCGCCAAAGCTGAGCATGGAAAGGACCATCGCCAGCCCGGAAAGGACCACCACGCTGACCAGCCAGACATAGAACATGTTGCTTCGGATGAGTTCCCGGTAGGTGAAGGCCGCGACCGTTAAGACCTTTTTCATGACGCGCCTCCGGGGCTGGGGACCGCCGCGTGGGATATGATCCGGTCTAGGCCGATGGTCTTCAGGAAATAGGCCTCGATCTGGGAGGAGAGGGGCCGAATCCCGCAAACCCTCGCCCCCTTGGAGGATATCAGGGCGAGGGTTTCGGAGAGAGCCGCCCCCTGGACATGGATCCCCTCGTGGCGGGCCACCGCCTCCCGGAAGGGCAGGCCCGAAAGCTTGGAGGCTTCCCCCGATTTGACATCGATCCAGTAATCCACCGGCAGGTCCGAATCCATGATGTCGGTGACATTCTGGATGTCCTTCAAAACGCCCTCGTGCAAAACCCCGACCCGGTCGCAGATGCGCTCCACCTCATCCAGGATATGGGTGTTGAGAAAGAGGGTCGTTCCGGTCCGCTTCAGGTCGATGAAAATATCCCGCATCTCCTTGTAACCCACCGGGTCCAGGCCGCTCATGGGTTCGTCGCAGATGAGAAATTCGGGCTTCCCGATCAGGGCCTGGCCGATGCCGATCCTCTGTTGCATGCCCTTGGAATACCCGGCGAGTTTCTCGTTGGCGCTCTTGGTCATGCGCACCAGTTCCAGCACCTCGTCCACCCGGGAGGAAAGGGCCTTGCCCGATAATCCATGCAGGGCTCCAAAATAGGCGAGCAATTCCCGGCCGGTGTGCTGGCGGGAGAAATAGGGTAGCTCGGGAAGATACCCGATCCGGTTGCGGATGGACCTCTGGCCGATATGGCCGCCCAAAATCTCAACGGTGCCTGTATCGGGTTTCAAAAGGCCCAGCATGATCTTGATGGCGGTGGTTTTGCCTGCCCCGTTGAGGCCCAGCAGGCCGAAAGCCTGGCGGGGGGCGATTTCCAGGTCGAGGGATTTGAGGGCGCGGGAGACCTTGGGGAGGAACCAAAAACCGGTCTTATAGATTTTCGAAAGGCCGGAGATCCGGACCGCGGGGCTGGGGGGCGCACTCGTCGCTGTCATACGTATCACACCTCTGGCGAAGGTTTTATCCATCCGGGAAGCACGGCCTATTTTACCTTAAAGGGACGGCCGCCATCATGCCGTCAATGGCCCTCATCGCCTTGACCCGAATGGGTTCGGGGACCTCAATGGGATGCTGGAGTTCCTTCAGGGACTCGTAAAGGTCCTCCAGCTGGGTCATTTTCATGTTGGGGCAGATCAGGCCCTTGCTGGGCAGGAGGAATGTCTTCTCGGGCATGGATTTTTTCAGGCGGTGCATCAGCCCCATTTCGGTGCCGATAATGAAGGTCGAGGCGCTGGAGGCCTGACAAAAGCGAAGCATCTGGGAGGTGGACAACACCTCGTCGGCCAGGTTACAGATTTCCTCGTTGGATTCGGGATGCACCAGCACCATCGCGTCCGGGTGCTGTTGTTTCAGTTCCACGATGTCCTTGGGCTTCATGCGTTGATGGGTTGGGCAGCAGCCGGCCCAGAGGGTCATTTTCTTTTTCGTGTGTTTCTGGACCCAGCGGCCCAGGTGTTGATCCGGGACGAAGAGGATTTCATCCTGGGGCATGGATTCCACGACTTGTAGCGCGTTGGCGGAGGTACAGCACACGTCCGCCAGGGCCTTGATCTCGGCGGAGCAATTCACGTAGGCCACCACTGCGGCTTTCGGGTGCCGGGCCTTTTCCGCCTCCAGCTGGGCGGGGGTGATCATGTCGGCCAGCGGACAGCCGGCCTCGGCGGAAGGCAGAAGGACGGTTTTCCAGGGGTTCAGTATCTTGGCCGTCTCGGCCATGAAATGGACGCTGCAAAAGACGATGACCTCGGCGTCGGTCTTGGCCGCCAGGTGGGAAAGTTCAAGCGAATCGCCCACGTAATCGGCCGCGTCCTGCACTTCCGGCCTTTCATAGCTGTGGGCCAAAATGACGGCCTTGCGTTGTTTTTTGAGCTCGTCGATGCGGGAAAGAAGCTCGGCGTCATCCAAAAAAAGGTCCAGGGACATGTCAGACTCCCGTCTTCACCTTCACGACTTTGTTCTTGGCGTTGACCAGGATCACCCGGGGGGCGTAGCCCTTGGCCGGGACCCCTTCGATCGACTGGTAGGACAGGATGATGACCAGGTCCCCCACCTCGGCCTGACGGGCGGCGGCCCCGTTGAGGCACACCATGCCTGACCCGCGTTTTCCCTCGATGGCGTAGGTCACGATCCGGGCGCCGTTATTGATGTTCAAAACATGGACCTGCTCATAGGGGGCGATATCGGCCTTTTCCAGCAGGACCGGGTCGACCGTGATACTGCCCTCGTAATGCAGGTCGGTCTGCGTGACGGTGGCCTTTTGGATCTTGGATTTGACGAAATAACGGCTCATGGGCTTTGATTTCTCCATCAAGGATTGTCGGAAAGGTGTGTGAAAAACCGACAGTCTAATCTATACAACAATATTGTCAATGAGCCGGACATTGTCAAGGTGAGCGGCCAGGGCGATTAGGGTTTTACCCTGTTTCACTTTCCGGAGCGTCTCCAGGGAATCCAGGTCCACCGCTTCCAGGTACTGGATCTTCACCGAACGCTCGTCCTGGATGACCTTCTTGATCTCCTCCAGAACTTTGTCTGTGTCCGTTTCCCCCAGGTCCACGATGCTTTTTCCCACCTTGAGTGCCCTGTAAAGCACAGGGGCCGTTGCCCGTCCCTCCAGGCTCAGGTTCTTGTTACGGGAACTCATGGCAAAACCGTCAGATTCGCGGACGATGGGGCAGATGACCGTTTCCAAACCGAGGTCCAGGTCCTTCAGAACCTGACGCAGGATCGCCGCCTGCTGGGCGTCCTTTTGTCCCAGGTAAAGCCGGGTGGGTTCCACCGCGTTGACCAGCTTGACCACCACCGTGGCCACGCCCTCGAAATGGCCCGGCCGGAAAGGCGCGCAGAGGTTGGCGACCAGCGAGCCGGACACCGACACCTGGGTGGCGAACCCTTTGGGATACATGGTGCGGTTGTTCGGGGTAAAGACCGCGCCCACCTTTTCCCCCTTCAACAAATCCAGGTCCGCCTCCAGGGTTCGGGGATACCGGTGAAAATCCTCCTGCGGACCGAACTGGATGGGATTGACGTAAATGGAAACGACCGTCTTGTCGTTCTCTCGATTGGAGGCCTTGACCAGTTCCAGGTGGCCCGGATGCAGGGCCCCCATGGTGGGGACGAAGCCGATGGTCTTGCCCGCCTTGCGCCACTTTCGGGACAGGGCCTGGATGTCGGAGGGGTTTTCGAACGTTTTCAAAGGGAAAGTCTCACGCGCCCGGCCGGAATTTGCCGGCCTTGACCTCTTGGGTGTATTGCCGGACCGCGTCCGTGATCGACCCGTGGAGATTCAAATAGGCCTTGGCATGCTTGGGATGGAAATCGGGAAGCAGTCCCAGAAGATCATGAAGCACTTGGACTTGGCCGTCGCAATGGGGCCCGGCCCCGATCCCGATGGTCGGAATGCGCAAGGCCTGGGTGATCTTCCGCGAGACTTCCGCCGGGATAAGTTCCAGCACCACAGAGAAAGCTCCGGCTTTTTCCAGATCTTTTGATTGCTTCAAAAGGCGGGCCGCGGAGACCTTATCCTTTCCCTGCATACGGTATCCCCCGAACCGGTGAACCTGCTGGGGGGTAAAACCCACATGACCCATGACGGGAATTCCATTTTCAACCAAGAATTCGGTGACCTCGGGCGCCTGGGGACACCATTCAAGCTTCACCGCCCCCACGCCGGTTTCGGCCATCAGTCGACCCGCGTTGGCAAGGGCTGTCTTGGGCCCGAGTTGATAAGAAAGGAAAGGCAGGTCCCCGATCACCAACGCCCTTTTGACGCCCCTTGAAACGGCTTTGCAGTGGTGGATCATCTCCTCCATAGTCGTGGAAAGGGTGGATTCACGCCCCAACATGGTCATCGAAAGGCTGTCTCCCACCAGGACCGCGTCCACTCCGGCGGCGTCCACCGCCAGGGCCATGGCGTAATCGTAGGCGGTTACCACGGCGATTTTTTCGCCTTTTACGCATTTGTCTTGAAAATCCAGGACATTGATTCGTTTTTCCATCACCACTCCTAAAAACAGTCGACAGTCGACAGTCGACGGTTGGCAGTTTGGCTTTTATGTTTTAGCTGTCGACCGCGAACTGTCGACCGTCGACCGTTTTTCTATCTTTTCACGCTGACCGGCTGGTAGTAAACCGTCCCCTTGGTGACCTTGCCCATGTGGGCCAAGAGGTCATCCAGGTCGGCGTCCCGGTGCACAAAATCAATCTCGCTGGTGTTCACCACCATCAGGGGCGTTTCTTGGTAGTGGAAAAAGAAATAATTATAGGCCTGGTTCAACTCGGCGAGATATTCGGCGTTTATGTGGCTTTCGAATTTCCGGCCCCGCATGGCGATCCTTTTTAAAAGCACTTCGGTGGAGGCCTGAAGGTAAATGACAAAATCGGGTTTCAAGACCCGCCCGGTCAGAATCGAGTGGATCTGCTCATAGAGTTTCAACTCGTTGTCATCCAGGGTGAGATTGGCGAATAACCTGTCCTTGGCGAAAATATAATCGCTGATGACGCCGGGCTGGAGCAGGTCGCTTTGAGCCATTTCCTGCTGTTGTTTGTAGCGGGAAAGCAGGAAGAAGAGCTGGGTCTGGAAGGCGTGGGCTTTCATGTCTTTGTAGAATGTGTGGATGAAGGGGTTTTCCATCGCCCCTTCCAACACCAGGCGGGCGTTGAGCTTCTTGGCCAGGATCTCGGCCAGGCTCGTCTTCCCGACCCCGATGGGGCCCTCGATGGCGATGTATTTATGTTGAAGCATGGCGTCTCACTTGGGATGGGTCCTCGACCGTGCCGAGAATTTCCCGGAAGGTCCGGGACTCACCCGGCATTGGGCGGTCCCCCGCCAACTCGCACAGGGGAACCAACACGTGTCTCCTTGAAACAAGCCGCGGATGGGGCAGCACCAGATCCTCCCCGCGAACGACCCTCTCATCGTACAACAAAATGTCCACGTCAAGCGTCCGGGGACCCTTGGGAGTGTCCCTTTGGCGGCCCCCTAGCTTCTCCAGGCCCCGAATCCAATCCAACAGGGCCTTCGGCTCCAAGTCAGTCTCGACCTCAAGGACCTGGTTCAAGAACCAGGGTTGGTCCAGGAAATCCACCGGTTCGGTCTCGTAGATCGAGGATTCCCTTACCCTGCGGAAATCCCTCCGGGCCGCCTGCCGGGCCTGGGCCAGGTATTCTTCCCTCTTTCCCAGGTTCGACCCCAAAGACAGGTACGCGACGGCCATCATCCCACCCAAAGATTCCGGGAAAGGAATCGATTCAATCCAAAACCCTTCCCTTCTCGAATTACTATTTTAATTTCGCGAACCTTTGCAGGGCTTCTTCCAGACGGGGTTTCTCGACCGTCAGGGTCATGCGGAAATAGCCTTCCCCCTCCCGGCCCATCCCATTCCCGGGAGTCGCCACAACCCCGGCCTCATCCAGGAGTTTGCCGCACCAGGACGCGGACGTGTGTCCCTGCGGAACCTTGACCCACATATAAAAGGAAGCCTGGGGAATCTGGAACTGCCAGCCGAGTTTCTTCAGGCCCGCCGCGAAAAGATCGCGCCGTTCCTGGTAGATCTTCCGGATGCCGTCCGTCAGGGAATCGGGCGCGTTCAGCGCCGCGATTCCGGCGTATTGAATGGGGTTGAAAACCCCCGAATCCAGGTTGCCCTTCACCTCGCTCAGCGCCTTCAGGACGCTTTTGTTACCGACCGCGAAACCTATTCTCCATCCGGTCATGTTGAAGGTCTTGGAGAGGGAATGAAACTCGACCCCGACCTCCTTGGCTCCGGGCGTCTGGAGGAAGCTGACGGGCTTCTTGCCGTCGTAATAGATTTCAGTGTAGGCGGCGTCGTTGGCCACGATGAGTTTGTGTTTTTGGGCGAGGGCCGTCAGCTTGGCGTAAAAATCAGGGCCCGCCAGGGCCGCCGTGGGATTATTGGGGGAGTTGGCCCAGATGAGCTTGGAGCGCTGGAGCACCTCGGCCGGGATCGAGTCCAGGTCCGGAATGAATGCGTTCTTTTCCAGCAGGGGCATGAAATAGGAAACACCCCCGGCGAACAGTGTCCCCGAATGGTAGACGGGATAGCCGGGAGAGGGCATGAGGCAGATGTCGCCCGGGTTCAGGACGCCCAGGGGCAGATGGCCGATGCCTTCCTTGGACCCGATGAGGGCGACCACTTCCTCCTTAGGATCGAGTTCCACGCCGAAACGCCGGTGGTACCACTGGGCCACGGCCTCGCGGAATTTCGCCAGCCCGTTCCCAAAGGGGTACTGGTGATTGGCCTTGTCCTTGGCCGACTGGGCGAGCGCCTCGATGATGAGATCGGGTGTGGGCAGGTCCGGGTCGCCCACCCCCAGGCTGATGATGTCCACCCCCCGCTCAATCGCGGCCTTTTTCTTCTTATCGATCTCGATGAACAGGTAGGGTGGAAGCTGTTGAAGCCGGTTGGATAATGGGTAGTCCATGTTTTTTCCCCTAACTTTCTTTCACGATGTTGTTTCGGAGGATCCCGATACCCTCCACCTCGATCTCGACCGTGTCACCCGATTTCATGGGCCCGATCCCGGAGGGCGTCCCCGTGGTTACCACGTCCAGGGGTTCCAGGGTCATCACCTTCGAGATGAAGGAAAGCAGTTCGGCCGTACCCCAGATCCGGTTCGAAATTTTGGACGATTGCTTTTCTTCCCCGTTCAAGCGGGTCTGGATCTTCTGGTCCTGCTCGACGAAGTCTGTCACCAGCCAGGGTCCCAGGGGGCAGAAGGTGTCGAACCCCTTGGCCCTTCCCCACTGGCCGTCGGCTTTCTGGAGGTCCCGGGCCGTCACGTCGTTGCAGCAGGTGTAGCCCCAGACCGCCTCCAAGGCCTCCTGGACGCCGGCGTTCTTCAGCTTCCTTTTCATCACGACCGCCAGCTCGGCCTCGAAATCCACCCGAGTGGAGGAGGAAGGATACTGGATTTTACCCTCGGGGTTCAATAACGCGGAGGGAGGCTTGAGAAAAAGGACCGGCTCCTTGGGATGATCGTGGGCCATTTCTTTCACGTGATCCTGGTAGTTCAGGCCGACCGCGACGATCTTGGTGGGTACGGCGGGGGCCAAAAGCTGGCCCGGTTTGAGGGGATAGGATTTGGAATCCATAGGAGGGTCGTTCCAAGGCTCCTCGGACTCGAAGAGGCGGTAGGTAGCCACCGATTCCAGGAGCATAGCCCAACGGGGACGTCCGCTATGCAACAACCGGGCGATTTTCACGGGTTCCTGGGGCTGGCCAGCCCCAAGACATCTTTCATATCAAAAAGGCCCTTGGAATGGCCCGGAAGAAAAAGGGCGGCTTTCAGGGCGCCTTGCGCGAGGGCCTCCCGGCTTTGGACGCGGTGGGTCAACTCGAGCCTTTCGCCCATCCCGGCGAATAGGACCGTATGGTCGCCGACGATGTCCCCGCCGCGAACGGCGTGGAAGCCGATGGTTCCGGGCTTTCGCTCCCCCACCAGGCCTTCCCGGCCATGGGTGGAAACGTCCTGAAGCTTGACCCCCCAGGCCTTCGCGACCGACTCGCCCAGGGACAGGGCTGAACCGGAGGGGGCGTCTTTCTTGAAACGGTGATGGGTTTCGATGATTTCCACATCGTAAGCCTTCCCCAATTTGGCGGCCGCTTCCTGGACAAGGGCGAAAAGCAGGTTCATTCCCTGGCTCATGTTGGAGGCCTGAACGATGGGGACCTTCTCGGAGGCCCGACGGATTTCATCTTTTTCCGTATCCGAGAATCCGGTCGTGCCGATCACGAGGGCCACCTTCAATGGCACGGCTTCTTGGATATAAGCCATGGTCGCGGGGGGTTGGGTGAAGTCGATCAATACCTGGGGCGCGGGAGAGATGTCGCTTAACCGAGAACGGACAAAAGCGTTCGACGGGAGACTGCCCGATATCTGGGATAGCGGCTTTCCCTGGTCGGGATGGTTCGGGGATTCCAAGGCTCCCACCAATTGAAAAGCGGGATCCTTCGCCGTCAGCTCAAGGATCATCCTTCCCATCCGGCCGGTGGCGCCCGAAACCGCCAGGCACAGGCTCATCGGGGACTTCCCACGGTCAAGAGACCGAAACGGTCCAGTTGTTTTCTCAGGCTCTCTTTTGCCTCGGCCGAGAGGGGAACCAGGGGAAGGCGGTACTCCTCCTGGATCTGTCCGCGCAGAGCCAGGGCCGCCTTGATGCCAACGGGATTCACGTCCACGGACATGACAGATTTCACCAGGTCAAAAAAGCGGAAGAAAAGATCCCGCGATTCCTCCGTCTTGCCCTCCAGGTAGCTGTGGACCGTTCGGGAGGTTTCCCCGGGGATCAGGTGAGAGGTGACCGAAATGACGCCCACGCCCCCCACCGCCAGGATGGGTAGGGTCAGGGTGTCGTCGCCGGAGATCAGGTCCAGATCGTTCCCGCAAAGGGCCTTGATGCGGATCATTTGTTCCAGGTTCCCACTGGCTTCCTTGACGCCCACGATATTGCGATGCCGGGAAAGTTCGGCCAGGGTCTCGGGGTTCAGGTTGACGCCGGTCCGGCCCGGGACGTTGTAGAGCACTTGGGGGATGTCGACCGCCTCGGCGATGGCCGAGAAGTGGGCCCGAAGCCCATTCTGGGAAGGCCGGTTGTAGTAGGGACAAATGAGGAGGGCCGCGTCGGCCCCCACTTGCTTGGCGTGCTGGGTGAATTGAATGGCTTCGGCCGTGGAATTGGAGCCGGTGCCCGCGATGACGGGAACCCTTTTTCGCACGGTCTTGACGGTGAAGGCGATGACCTCTTTGTGCTCGGCCTCGGTTAAGGTGGGGGATTCGCCCGTGGTTCCGCAGGGCACCAGGCCGTCAATACCCCCGGTGATCTGATGCTCGATCAGGGATTCAAAGGCGACAAAATCGATCTTCCCATTTTTGAAGGGTGTGATGAGGGCGGTGTAAGCTCCGCGAAACATGCGGCCTCCTGGTCCTTGGGCCAACCCCAAAAAAGAAAACCCCCAAAAGGGGGTTGGTGTTGAGTGAAGTTAGTTTAGGTAAATTCAACAGTCATCGCAAGAAAACTTTTGGAGGGGTCAGCGCGAGAAGGATTCCAACCTCGAGAGTTCCTGCCAGGTCTGCCGACGGCGGGCGACATGGAAGCCTGTGCCCCGGGTGACAATCTCCGGTGCCAGGGGACGGGCGTTGTACGTGCTTCCCATCACGGCTCCATAGGCTCCGGCGGAGAAAACCACCAGCAGGTCGCCGCGCTTCACGGGAGGAAGGGATCGGTTTTTGGCGAAAAAGTCCGAGGATTCACAGATGGGGCCCACCACATCAACTTTTTGCGTGCCCTTTTGGGCCCCGGAAACGGGCGCAACACGGTGGAAAGCCTCGTAGAGGGCGGGACGGATCAGTTCCCCCATCCCCCCATCCACGATGACGAATGTCTTGGAACCGCTCTTTTTGACATAGATCACCCGGGTCAACAGAACCCCCGAGTTGCCCGAGATGAACCTGCCCGGTTCCAGGATGAGCTGGGCGTTCAGGCGCTTGATGACCGGAAGCACGAGGGAGGCGTAACGGGAAGCCCCCGGGGCGTTTTCGTGGTCGTACTGGATCCCGTACCCGCCGCCCAAATTCACCGTGGTGATGGGGAACCCTTCCCTTCTCAATAGCAATACCAGCGATTCCAGGACCTTGGCGGCCTTGCCGACCGAGTTCGTCTGGGTCATCTGGCTGCCGATATGGGCATGGACCCCGGTCCAATGGACGTTCCGGCATTCCCTCACCGTTTCCATGATCTTTTCCACGTCCCCCAGGTAGATGCCGAACTTCGTTTCTTTCTTTCCTGTCGTGATGTAGTGGTGGGTCTTGGGGTCCACATCCGGGTTGAAACGAACGGCCAGGGGGGCCGTTTTTTTCATCTTGCGGGCCACTTCGTTGATGGCCTGGATCTCGGGGATGGATTCGGCGTTGAAATAGCGGATTCCTTCCTTCAGGGCATAAGCGATTTCGTCATCGGTCTTTCCCACTCCGGCGTAGATGATCTTGTCGGCGGGAACCCCGGCCTTGAGCGCCAGGTATATTTCTCCGCCCGAGACCGTGTCGGCGCCGGACCCCAGTTTGGCCAGCGAGTTCATGACCGTCAGGTTCCCGTTGGCTTTCATGGCGTAGGCCACCAGATGGGGAACGGACCGGTAGGCCTGGTCCACTTCCTTCCATTTCGCTTCAAAGGCGGGAAGGCTGTAGACAAAGGCGGGCGTGCCGGTTTTTTCGGCGATCTTCGCCAAGGGAACACCATCCGAGTGCCATTGGCCGTTTTTGAAATGAAAACCGATCATGGATCAACCTTTCAAATTCGAGACGCGCTTCTTGAGGGACGCCTGTTGTTTTTTGAGCGAACCGACCTGACGCACGACGTTTTGAGGCGAAGTGCCCCCGATGGCTTTTTTGTCTTTCACGGAGCGAAGGACCGAAAGACCAGGCCCGGTTCCCTTGGGGAACTTTTTTGAAAAGACTCCGAGTTCCCGGTCCGAGAGGTCCTGGAGCCTCTTTCCCATTTCCAGACAATAGCGGACGACCGAGCCGATGATCTCGTGGGACTCCCGGAAAGGAACCCCCTGCTTCACCAATACATCCGCCAGATCGGTTGCCAGCAGGGTCAGATCGCTCTCAGCGGCCTCCTTCATCCTTCCCTTACGGAATTTAAGGGTCGTCAGGAAACCCGTCATGATTTTCATGGACGCAGTCACCGTGTCGGCCGAGTCGAACACGAAGTGTTTGTCTTCCTGCAGGTCCCGGTTGTAGGAAAGGGGCAGGCCCTTGAGAACGGTCAAAAGCCCCATCAAATTGCCGAAAACCCTTCCCGATTTCCCCCGGACCAGCTCAGCCACATCCGGGTTTTTCTTCTGAGGCATGAGACTGGAACCGGTCGCGAAGGCGTCATCCATTTCGATGAAGCCGAATTCGCTGGAAGCCCACAGGACCAGGTCCTCCGACAGACGGGAGAGGTGCATCTGGGTCACGGCCGCAGCGGAGAGGAAATCAACAAAGGCATCCCGATCCGAGACCGCGTCCAGGCTGTTCTCCAAAACCGATCCCAAACCGAGGAGTTTCGCGGTGTTGGGGCGGTCGAAATTGTGATTCGTACCGGCCAGCGCGCCTGAACCCAGAGGAAGCGCGTCAGCCCTTTCCCAGGCGGATAGGAACCGGTCCATGTCCCGGGTGAGCATGAAAGCGTAAGCCGAAAGATGGTGGCCCATCGTGACCGGCATGGCTCTCTGAAGATGGGTGTAGCCGGGCATGAGGGTCTCTCTTTCACGCAGGGCGATCCGGGTCAGGGCGTCGATCAGTCCGGTCCCAGCCTCGACCGACTGCAGGACCGCGTGGCGCAAATAGAGGCGGAAATCGGTGGCCACCTGGTCGTTCCGGGAACGTCCGGTATGGAGCTTGCCTCCCAGGGGTCCGACGATCCTGGTCAGGGCCTTTTCAATGGCCGTATGGATGTCTTCCAGGCCGCTGTCCAGGGGAAGCTTGCCATCACGTAGGACTTTTTGCACCTTTTGAAGTCCGGCAGTCAGCTTTTGACCCTCCGCAGCGGTCAAAAGCTTGGCCTTCACCAGGGTCTGGACATGGGCTAGGCTTCCCTTGATGTCAAAGGGCCCCAACCGTTGATCGAAGGAGATCGATTCGGTAAAAGCCTCGACCTGAGGGTCCGTTGATTTTTGGAATCTCCCGCCCCACGTCTTTTTCATGTAACACCTTTTGAACCACAGAGTGACACAGAGTACGGCAAAGAATTCCCGTTTAAAACCGTTATTCTTTTTGTCTTACTCCGTTAACTCTGTGGTTAATTCTTTTTGTTTTTTCGTTTTACCGTCCCCACTACCTTCAGGGGCAATCCGAACAACCGGATGAAACCCTCGGCGTCCTTCTGGTTGTAAACCTCATCCTCCCCGAAAGTCGCCAAATCCTGTTGATAGAGGGAATAGGGGGACCGGACCCCGGTGGCCGTCGCGCGGCCCGGGTTCAATTCCACCCGGACTTCCCCGGTCACATTCTTCTGCATCTCGTTGAAATAGGCTTCCAGCGAATCCCGCAGGGGCGAGAACCACTGGCCGTTGTAAATGATCTCGGCGTATTTAACCGAGAGCATTTGCCCGAAATGAAGAACATCCCGCTCGACCGTCAAGGTCTGCAGGGCGCGGTGAGCCTCGTATAGTACGGTGGCCCCGGGGGATTCATAGACGCCCCGGCTTTTCATGCCGACCAGACGGTTCTCCACCATGTCCACCCGGCCGATTCCGTAGGAACCCGCCAGTTTATTTAGTTTTTCCAGGAGAGCGACCGAACCTATCTTTTTCCCGTTCAGGGTCTTGGGGACGCCCTTCTCGAAAGTCAGCGATACATTCACGGGTTTCTTGGGGGCTTGAGCCGGATCCTTCGTGGTGAGGAACACGTGCGGGGAGGGCGCGTTCCAGGGATCTTCCAGTTCCCCGCCCTCGTGGCTCAAGTGCCAGAGGTTCCCATCCATGGAATAGGGGCGCTTCTTGGTGACGGGAATCTCGATCCCGCGTTTCTGGGCGTAATCGATGGCGTCCTCCCGGGAGCGGATGTCCCACTCCCTCCAGGGGGCGATGATCTTCAAGTGGGGGGCCAGGGCCATGGCGGTCAGCTCAAAACGCACCTGGTCGTTCCCCTTTCCGGTGGCTCCATGGGAAATGGCGTCCGCGCCCTCTTTCAACGCGGTCTCGACTAGCCCCTTGGCGATGACCGGGCGGGCCAGGGACGTTCCCAGGAGATAGGTCCCTTCGTATTTAGCCTGGGCCCGGAGGGCTGGGAAACAATATTGCTCCACGAATTCTTTTCTCAGGTCTTTGACGACCGCCTTGATGGCGCCTGTTCGCAAGGCTTTTTTGTAGGCGGGCCCTACCTCGGCCCCCTGCCCCACATCGGCGATGAAGGCCACGACCTCGCAATGGTAATTTTCCTTGAGCCAGGAAATGATGATGGAAGTATCCAGCCCGCCCGAGTAGGCCAGGACCACCTTGTTGATCTTTTTCATTTTCCACTCCTCCGACCGGATGTCTTGAGTCTGTTCAAACCTTCAGGACCCCATCCGGGAAACTTTTTCCTATTTTGATTTGGCCATCAAAGTCAACAGAACGGCCTTCTGTGCATGGAGCCTATTTTCTGCCTCATCCCAGACGCGGGATCGGGCGCCGTCGATCACGCCGGCGGAGACTTCCTCGCCCCGGTGGGCGGGCAAGCAGTGGAGGAAGACGGCCTGGGACGATTCTTTCATCAGTGCCTCGTTCACCTGATAACCCTGGAAAGCCGCCAGCCGCTTCGCCTTTTCGGCTTCCTGGCCCATGCTGGTCCAGACATCCGTATAGACGGCATGGGCTCCTTTGACCGAGCCCTGGACGTCATGGGTGGTTTCCAACCGGGAGCCGGTTTTCGAAGCTTCCGTTTCCGCCATCCGGACAACGGCGGGGTCCATCTCGTATCCCGGGGGGCAGACCAGCTTGAAATGGGCGCCTGTTTTGGCCGCCGCGATCATGAGGCTGTGGGCCACGTTGTTGCCGTCCCCTACAAACACGATCTGTAAACCCTTCAGGCGCTTGAATTCCTCCTGGATCGTCATCAGGTCCGCCAGGGCCTGGCAGGGATGGTGGGTGTCGGTCAGACCGTTGATGATCGGGATCCCGGCCTTGTTGGCCAGTTCCTCGACCGTCTGGTGGCTGAAGGTCCTGATCATGACGCCATCCACGAACCGCGAAAGGACCTGGGCCGTATCCGAAACGGTCTCACCCCGGCCCAGTTGAAGTTCGTTTCCGTTGAGATAAAGGGCATGCCCTCCCAACTGGGTCATCCCGACCTCGAAGGAGACCCGGGTACGGGTCGAGCTTTTCTCGAAGATCATGGCCAGGCTCTTCCCGGCGAGCGCCTTTTTCCATCGAGCGGGCGTTTTTTTCACCTTCGCGCCAAGGGAAAGAAGGGCCAGGAGTTCCTTGTTGGAAAATTCCAGGAGCGTCAGAAGATGTTTGGGGTGCTTTGGCATGGTTGATCCTTACGGGGTCGCTTTGAGCTCTTCCTCAATGGCTTTCTTGAGCCTCTCGATGGCCTGTTCCACGTCCGGCTCCTTGATAATGAGGGGAGGCAGGAAACGCAGGACATTCTCGTTGGCCGAGCCGACCAGGAGCCCCTGTTTGGCGCAAAGGGAAACGAGGGACGCGGCCTTGCGGTTCATTTCCAATCCCTGCACCAGCCCCATTCCCCTCCATTCCTTGAACAACTGGGGATAGGCCTGGGCCACTTCCATCAGCCTCTTTTTCAGGTATTCCCCGATCTTCGCGGCGTGAAGTACCAGATCCTTGCTGATGATGGTCTCGATGTTGGCGATGGCTGCCGCGCTGACGATGGGGTTCCCCCCGAAGGTGGAGGCGTGGTCCCCCGGCTTAAACCCCTGGGCCGCCTGATTGGTGACCAGGAGTGCGCCCATCGGAAGACCGCCACCCAGCGCCTTGGCGGACACCATCATGTCGGGCTCGATGTCGTAATGCTCGTAGGCCCACATCTTCCCTGTGCGGCCCAATCCCGTCTGAACCTCGTCCAGGATCAGGAAGATGCCGTTCTCCCGGGTCAGGGTGCGCAGTTCCTTCAGGAATTCCTTGTCGGCGAGATGGATTCCCCCCTCGCACTGGATGACCTCGACCATTACCGCGGCGGTCTTCTCGCCGATGAGTTTCTTGACGCTTCCGATGTTGTTGAACTGGGCGTGGCGGATCCCGGGCAAGAGGGGGTCCAACCCTTCCTGGAATTTCACCTGGCCCGTCGCGGATAGCGCACCGAAAGTGCGACCGTGGAAGGACTGGAAAAAGCTGATGATCTCGTAGCGGTCCTGTCCCATGCGGCGGAAATACTTGCGGGAAAGCTTCAGGGCCGCCTCCACCGCCTCGGTGCCGGAGTTGCAGAAGAAAACCTTCTGAGCGAACGAGACCTCGCACAGAAGCTTCGCCAGCTGGACATTAGGGGTGTTGTAGTAATAGTTGGAGACATGGGCCAGCTTCTTGGTCTCCGCGATGATGGCTTCTACCACCTCGGGGCAGGCGTGGCCCAGGCCGTTGACGGCGATACCCGAGAAAAAGTCGAGGTAAACCACGCGTTCGGAGTCGTATACATGGGCGCCCTCCCCACGCATGAGAACGATCTTCTGGCGGTTGTAAACCGGCAAGAGATAGTCGTCGCCCTGCTGGATGATCTGATAGGTTTCCATGGGAGGCCCCTTTCCCAGCCGATGGAAGGCCCGGAGGCCGGCCAAAGGGTGGCTATGAAACAAAAAAGCCCCCGGGAACATTCGCCCACGGGGACTTCTTGAAGTGAATTCATATTAATGTCAAAGGGAGGGGCTGTCAACACGGCCCAAAACGGCCGATTTAAACCCGAATGGACGGTTCGGTGAGCTTCTCGTATTCCTCGATGGCGAAGCGGTCCGTCATGCCCGCGATGTAGTCGCAAATGATCCGGCGCAGGGGCTCCTCGCCCAGCCGGACCTTCTCGCGGGTATTTCCCGGAAGAATGTCAGGAGTTTCCTCATAGATCCGAAAAAGTTCCTTCAATACGTTGATGGCCTTTGACTCCATGCGGGCTACCTTCGGGTGTTTGTACATGTTTTGAAAAAGATAACGTTTCATTTCAAGGTGTTCCTGGTGGAAGGGGGAGGAAAAGGAAACCAGTTCCTCAGGGCAGGTTCGGACCTGCGAGAGGCTTTGGATTCCCCCGGTCTGTAGCCGGCGATCAGTTTCGGTCAGGAGATCGGTTACTTCCTCGTTGATGATCGACCGAACGGTTTGGTATTTCACCTTGTTGGAAGGTAGACCCGGATTTTTTTCTAAGACCTTCTCGTAATTACGCCTCCACAGCCCGGTCTGGCACAATCCGTCAAAATCCAGAAGCCCGGAGGTCAGGCCGTCGTCCAGATCATGGGAGGTATAGGCGATTTCGTCGGCCAGGTCCACAATTTGGGCTTCCAGCGTGTATTGTTCCCCCAGGGCGTCCAGGGGACGGTCATAGCGGGTCCGGTGCTTGTCCACGCCCTCAAGAACTTCAAAGGACAGGTTCAATCCACGGAAATCCGGGTACTTGTCTTCCAGGTGGGTCACGATGCGGTAGCTCTGGGCATTGTGCTCAAACCCCCCGTCATCCTTCATGATCTCGTTCAGGACCTTTTCGCCCGAATGGCCGAAGGGTGTGTGCCCCAAGTCATGGGCCAGGGCAATGGCCTCGGTCAAATCCTGGTTCAGTCCCAGGGAACGGGCGATGGAACGGGCAATTTGGGCCACTTCCAGGGTGTGGGTGATGCGGGTGCGGTAGTAATCACCCTCGTGATTGACGAAAACCTGGGTTTTATATTGAAGACGGCGGAAGGCTGAGGAATGGATGATCCGGTCCCGGTCCCTCTGGAAATTCGTGCGATACGGATGCTCATCCTCGAAAAATTGGCGCCCCCGGCTATCTCTGCTTTTTTGTGCAAACGAAGAGAGGGTTTGATTTTCCAACAGTTCAAGGGTTTCTCGGGAGATCATGGTATTCCTGGTTCGAAGTTTCCGGGAGCGACATCTTGGGGCGGTTTAGACATAGCTTAGTCTACCTTAACTTCAAATGCGATTCGTTCGGCCATTTTGTCGCAAGTAGGAATCGGATTCAAGTCGCACGAAGGTGAATGGTTTTACGCGGAGTATAGATCGACAACAATCGAACAACGTTGAACACAAAAAACCGGCGGGGGAAAAGGGTGAAACTCAAATCAGTTCTAACTATCGTAGGAGATTTTTAAAATTGGTGGAGGCGATGGGGATCGAACCCACGACCCCTTCCATGCCATGGAAGTGCTCTCCCAGCTGAGCTACGCCCCCAATTTCTGAATCCCAACCCCCATATCAACGGGGAGAAAATTTTATCCAAAAAGAGGAAAAATACAAGCAAGTCCTCTGGTTGCGCTCAACTTATCGCATCGATGAGACGCAGGCGGGCTAACGGGTCGGGAAGATGGTGGGCGAAACAGGATTCGAACCTGTGACCCCCTGCGTGTAAA
>Ga0182030_10006714_pt1 | contig 24206 bp, 28 predicted proteins | sample 812S3MmetaG_FD_121299 | JGI IMG/M metagenome (GOLD analysis project Ga0182030, IMG submission 121299) | Permafrost microbial communities from Stordalen Mire, Sweden - 812S3M metaG (Illumina Assembly) | ecosystem: Environmental > Terrestrial > Soil > Wetlands > Permafrost | place: Sweden...
GCGCATGATACTGGTAGATGGAGACGGCATTCTGGAGGCTCATAGGTTGGCGAGCCTGCAATCGTATCAGGATTCACACGCGACCGTGAGTCGCGACCATGGAACCTGCCCAGACCAAAGTCCGCAATTGCAAGTACCCCATCTTCGTCGCGACAGCCTGTGATCTTTTCATATTCTCCGATTTGATATCACCGTGGCGTCCAAACACCATATCGTCTCGGGCAATACGATGAGTACCACCTAGGCCTGTCAATTCCACTCCATGTTTGACCTTCAAAGAGAATGTGACTTTGAAATTATGAATTTGTCTAATCCGTCTGCTAAAACTCGGGCTTGTTTCAATATCCATTCGATACGACGAAGTGTTGGTGATGCACTTCCAGAACGGTACCAGTAAGATCAGAGACTAGCAGGGGCGGAGGGAAACATAAAATGATAAGAATTCTTCCAGCGGTATGTTGCAAACAGCCTTACAAGATGATTGTGATGAGAAGGACTCAAAGCTTCAAGCATGTTCCGCTCTTTAAAACACTCCTGTTCATCACAGCTATAAAGTCTTTTTAGAGCTACTACTGTATCATGAGCCTGGGTCTTGTTTAGTAGAAATGCATTGCTGATGATATTGCTGACTTACTTCTTCGTCATACGAAAACAGTTGCAGTGGGCTGGGTGCAGTGTAACCGGCCATACTTCACTGTAGCCACCGCTTTTCTTTCTCCAATGTTCTCCTTCAGCGACGAATGGCATTATACAATTATCATCAACTCGTAGTGCGGGACGCCATCTAGGGTGGGATCCCCAAAGACAGGTGCCATAAAATACCACTAAATTCGACCTATTTCCATGATATCCTTTGATTTCCAAGATTTGAATGATTGAGGTTTGAATCCTGCGCTAGTTCTGAAAATTAATGTTTTGCAGCGATCGGTTGTCGCCCGATCACGGCGGAAAGGTAGATCTGTATCAGATATTTTTTCCTTCAAGAATTCGTCTATAACATGTACACATTCCATGATGATCAGGATGGCGAAAATTTTTCCAGAGCAATTGTATATGGCGTCCGCTTTCTCATCGAGCTTACATTGTGATGCCATATAAGGATTCGACAAAAGCTCATGGTAAATGGTATCTCTAGTCACGAGCAGGTTGAAGCTATCGACCGGTAGGAAAGACCCAAAAATATTCTGGGAGACCAGCGCGTCAAGCAGTCTCTCCTGTAGTCCCAACTCTTCTCTTGCCGTGGCTGAATGCGACATTACCGGTGATGTTGATGATTGGTGACTAAAGTCCACCTCGCCGTATCGATGAATGCACACTGGATCTGATGAACTGAGCAAGACATTATCTCGGACTCGTGGAAGGGGGCTGGTGGCTCTTTTTGAATCGGGCGTGGTAGCGGTTTCAGAGCCCGAAGTGCTCCTAGCAGTGCTTGATATTTTCGTTCGAAACAACCCCCTCCTAAGCCATGATGCTGCATTTATAACCGCCTGAGCCCCGAGAATATTAATGGACCGCTTGGATGAATACGGAATAACTTCTTGAGTTCCTTGCGAGAAATTTCCGGGGGCTGACGCCCTCTCAACGGGTATGGAGCTCCGCACATCGACTTTCGTGGAAACGAAACAAGGGGAAGACTGAACGGCCGTAGGATTCTTGGCGAGAAGAGTTGACCTGGGGGGTTTGCTTTTACTTCTGCTGTCGCGGCAGTGACTGCATATGTTCAAGCCGTACTACTCTTGGTTTATAAATAGCACTAGTGTTCGACATGCTTTGCTTCATTTCAGATTTAGTCTTAGGTCGATATTCAACAACGACACCCAACTGAGAGAGTTGACAATCCAAAAGATCTGAAGAGGTCTAAGGGCTCAGAACAAAGAGCTAGCTCTGTGCAAATGTCCCTTTGTTATTAGGTGGCACTGTGCTTTGTTTGCCATGAACAATGATGTTGTTCTACCCCGCGCTAGTTCAACCAACTCCAAGGAACTTGCACAATCAGGTGTGAACATTCTTGAACAAGACTATCCTCACACTCCAAAAGCAATAGCGAGAATGAATAGATTTTCAATTCCACATTCCAAATTCCACAATCCCTCTCACACCCTTCCACACAACGAAAGTCATGTCGAGCCCCTCAACTAACCCAAACCCGTACTCCCCTCCTGCAACGACCCTAGAGACAGCAGGCCTGGTGCTAGATCATCTCGCCGGAGGGATCGAAGACTTCAAGAAAGCAATCAACGGCCTCGCAACACGAATCAAGGGAGAAAGGAAGAAGGCGTGGGACGAAGAGATGGGGATCAAACCAGAGGTCGAGGAAGAGCAAAAGAAGAGGGAGCCGAGACGAAAGGTCGTCGAGGCGGGAGAGGACATGGTCTGATCCGAGCTGGATTCGGAGGAGGACCGTGGAGACGAAGGAAAAGGTAAGTATACTAATTTTCTATACCTATCTCATAATCCAAGAACAGTTAGAAAAATAAATTCATTCTTCTCAATAATTTCAAAATGTCGAAATGCATGTAATCAGTGATATAAGTGATAGACTAATCGTGACCGACTTGGTCCACGGCCCATTTAAGCTGTGAAGAAAAATCGCAGGGCCTATGATTTGAAGCCTTTACACAACGATGGGGTTAAAAATATTATCTAGTGCAGAAAAATGCTACAAAATAATAATAATAGGGATTGCCCTCCTATTGAGACAAGGTACAGAATAATGCCAAACTGAGCAACTAATTTCATCGCACCTTAGGGTATCCATCAATGATCAGCACCTATATCAGATATCAACAAGAACATCGACCACATCTTCAACCTTAGTGACAGTATGCACTTCCATCCATCCACCTTCTTCGATCCCTACAGTCAAACCATCAATACAGCACCTCCTCCATTTCCAATCGTCCCCTTCTTCTCTGAAATCAAGTCTTAAGCCTTCAATAGGCTCATAAGCCACTTCTTCAAGCGAGGTATGATTCCCATTGTTGTAGGCTTCCTTCATAATATTCATCGTTTGCTCTCCACTAAGAGCGCCGAAATGAACAACTCGTAGCTGTCCATCTAATGGTTTACTGGCAGGTGAAATCGTAAACGGCTTTTCGAGATTAGAAACTAGAGTCGTCAAGATATAACCATGCTCCTTCCGGCTAATCTTCTCTTCCTTGCCGTCGGCTTTGAACAGCGTAACATCTGCTCTGTAAGCATGAGGCCGTTTCCCATCTCCCGGATTAAGAAGATCATTGGCAACAAGACCAAAGCGTTTAGCCCCATGCTTACGGTATTCTGTTGTATCTGAGTCTGCTACGAGTGTGGAGTGCAGCCCATACGAAGCTACCACGGCGCCGTAAAGAGTGTTGTTGGGAAGTGGAGTAGCTGTTTGAGATTCATTCGTGAGCAAACGGGCACCAGGCGAGAATTTTGCTTTCAGAATCGGTAGAGACCGAGGCTTTCCGCGCAGGAGCGTTTGAAGTCCCTGTATGTATATGGATGGAATAGTGGAAGGTTTATGGAGGGAGTGGAACAGAGCATTTCCAGTACCAAGAGGCAGCTGGCTGAGGACTGGTTTAATGAAAGTCCTGATAAAATTAGCATAAGATCAAGCCATAGGTATACGGTATAGCGAACTTGGACCTATCCCCACTTCCAAGAATGCCATTTATTGTATCCACTATTCCTCCATCACCACTGAGCATCACCACGGTTTGCTTTTTGTTATTATTTGCCCCGACCAGCAAGACTGACCTTGCAAACTCCGACACGGATTCTGCACTGCTCGTCCGTACTACATGATACCTTGACTCCTTCAAGCCAATTGAGCTGAGGAGAGGTTGTAGTATCTCGTCGAAGAACGCGGGCGCCAGACCAGTTCCCGATAACGTTGAGATGAGAACATAAACATCAGATTCAGCATCTAGATATGACGGTAGACTTTTCAACAGAAACTTTTCGAGAAAATTCTCAGGCAGATTGGTTGCTGAAGTGGTTCGAAGCTCGAATGGGCGAGGCTTGGGATTTGACTCAGAGGGAACTTCTACCTGCGCAAGACTCCATATTGTATGCCCAATATTGTTCCCTTCCACCTTCGTAACAGCTATTATATCTTCATCTCTCAAAACTCCTCCACTCCAGCTCAATTGGCCATTATCGTACTTGACATGTGCTGCTTCGTCAGCAATATGACCGTAGTTTGTGGTCGAGCTCTCAGTGTCGCTATCACTAGAGCTTGGAGGAGAGATAGTCGGCATGCTGAGAACAGGCTGAAGTATAGATTGAAAAGGCTTGTATAGGGTGCTCCATGATGTCGACGGCGTTGGGTCCTTCGTGGGGTTCAAGGATGACGCGATAACGAACCCCTCAGGGGTCGATAGCGAGGCCCCAACAGCACATCACATTGGCATCTAGCATTCGGTAGCTCTACTAGTAAGTCGCCAAGTATATGCAATAATTATCCTCAAGAAAATTGACAAAGAAAACAAGACAAGCGTCAAGTTTCGAAGAAAGTTACATTCCTTCTCTCCGTATCAATCGTATCAAAGACGATGAGATCTAGTCACGATCTGCCTCCGATGATAATTGCTAGCTTTGAGTCAAGTTTGACTTATGCTGAAGTCACAATGGCTCAAATAGCAGTCGTCCGAAGAGTCTCAGTGATTGACTTTCCAGCTTATATTGTTGCGGGTTCTGCCTTTTTCAAAGCCTTTTCAAAGTCTTTTCAAAACAATCGTCAACGCCGAAAATCCCAGATGAGTAGTAACCAAAAAGGACAATACAAGCCAGAGAGGGCGCCGGAGAAAGCCCCAGAGCCAATTCGACCTCTTGGACCGGACCTCGCTCTTTTGCTCGTACGCCACTTTCCGCAGCTTAGAGAGCTTTGCAAGAAAAGCTTGATCCCCGAATTCTTTTTCAAATACTCATGCAGAGTTGTTTCGATTCTTCTGTCCACGCTGGTCATCGCAAAAATCTTTCGAATTGCATCAGGATATTTGCCGTCTACGCGAATAGCCTAGCTGTTTTCACCTTTTACCGCGGGCTTGATATCAGATTTCATATCTGAGCTTTCTCTCGAGCTTCTTGTGCAATATGTTATTACTGCTTCTGAGATTAGTAGCACTACTGCATAGGCCTGGGAAATTATCCCTGAAGTTGACCCCTGTCGGTAACGGCCTATCAACACAGGGGACTTCCCTCCCGGTCTTCCGCTTTTCACATCTCATTTGACAAAAGCTTCAGCCAGCATCATCACCAGTTTGTTTTCAAGCTACTATGCAGTTCCTAAGTTGGGCATATGTCGAGGGCACCTCCGCATATGGGGAGAATACATCGCTCTACAAGTCAGTAGTCCGTATCTTCCGATCAATTTGAGTCTGACACTGTCAATTAGCTGGTGTGAAATGGCACGTTCCCTTATTGGATTTAGGGAATAGCCAAGTGCTTTAATGCTAAGAAATCTAGGATTTCTACATTTCCCCGTACATTGCCGAATTCATGAATACACTGACCAACATCGACTACAGTACATCTATTTTCTTTGATGTACATTGATAATAACATATTTTTAGTACTTCTCGCTATCAAAGGCATAAACAATAATCGTAGAAACAACAATGATGTTGTGATCAACATTTGTTATGCCATGTTAGCATTCGTTGGAATTGGCTCGGCCATCTACCATGCGAATCCGAAATACTTCTCTCAGATGAGTGCGTCAAGTCCCAGTGGTCCTACCCCACAGCTAATTATTTCAAAATAGTCGACGAAGCATCGATGCTCTATGCTACCACGGCTATACTCTATGGGGCTCTTAGCATAACCCTTGGCGGTACAGCTCGGAAGGGCCTCGCAGTTCTTCTTTTCGGTCTCGTCGTCACCATGTCGATTGTTCATTGCTTTCTAGGACATGTGAAAGCGTTCAGGCTTTGCTTTTTAACCATGATTGTATCTGTTACCTGCCAATGTGTCTTCCTGATCTTGACGAAGGTGCCAGATGTGAAGGTAAAGAGAAACGCCCGCAGCTTGGCGATTTATGGATCAGGTATACGCACTCCAAAAGCTCACCTGGCTCTTTCCCATATTTGCTGATGGGATGCAAGCTACTTTTGTGATCGGATTTATATATTGGAATATTGACCGGCGCTATTGTGGGCATCTAAGCTCTGCGAGAGACATTGTGGGAATGCCTCTAGGCTTTCTGACCGAATTTCACGGATGTAGGTGCAATTATTGAACTTCTCCGAATTGGAATCAATTCGATACTAACACATCATATAACAGGGTGGCATATCTTCACAGGAATAGGCGTCTACTATTTCATTGTCTTCATCGAGTACCTCCGACTGTACATCGCAGCCAGCAGCACATCCCATCATCCACGGATGAATCTAATCTGGAAGAGTGTATTCTCCCTTCCAAGGATCGAAACGATTCAGAAGGAAGGATCAAAGAAATCTTAATTTGGCTTCCTGCCATTGAGACCAGAGCGTCTCGGAATTATATCCGGAATTTCGATTTTCTATAGCCGATTACGCAAATAAAACTTATAATCAATTTAAAATGGATTTTAGATTTATTTTTCAATTTTGAGTTAGGATATAAGGTGAGGTATGAGATTATGAGGGGAGAATGGGAGAAGAGAGTCTAGGATAATTCATTGAATCATCTTGATGGCTGTAACAATCATCATCTCGTCGAATGATGGTGGTAAGGTATATTGTTTTTACATGTAGAAAATGGTGTTCAAGGAAAGTTCTTGGAATTCATTATCCATATGTTTGAAGCAGGGTTTCTCATATACTAGGTTGTTTTCGTTAATTCGACATGAGGCACGAATGCATTCTCTAGGCTACAGAATATCTGCAACGATATCACATTGCAGAAGGCTCTACCTATATGTCTATAATAATCAGATGCCTCTAAGACGTGAATTAAGAGCGATGTACCAGCCACAGTTTCAATCCTGTGCCTGTTCTATGTGCTCAACTGTCATACTCCATTCGTCCATCCCCTACCACGCCCCAGAACTCCACGACGATCTCTTTCTGTCCACTTGGCGCAGCTCTGACTGCCAAATACTTTCTCCCGTCAATCTCTGGCTTCCAATCTCCTGGGTTCCCACTCGCCATAATACCTCCCGCCTCGCTCAATATGCACCAACCAGCTGCTACATCCCACGCCCAACATCCTCCCTCCCAGAACACATCTTGCTGTCCGCTAGCCACAGCGGCCAAGTTCAAAGCAGCCGAGCCCATACACCTCAACGAATGTACCATTGCACCACCATCATCTTTTGACGCAGCAAGCTTGGCAAAGACCTTTTTCTTCACCTCAAAATTAACGCCTGATCGATCACTTCCCCACTCTGCTCCAATCAAACATGTACTTAAGTCTTTCAAGGGCTCTGGGTTCCTCTTCAGAGGCAATCGCACACCCTCTCCTCCATGTCTACTCAAAAACGCTCCCTTTCCCTTAATCGCTGTATACAAGTCTTCTGTATATGGATTGTAAATAACTCCAACCGTGGGTATCTTCTTAACCACAAACCCAAGGGATATACAATATGCGGGGAAGTTGTGTACGAAATTCGTAGTGCCGTCTATGGGGTCGACGATGAATGTGGGTGCGTCCGTGAGACGTGTGGATCCGGGGACGTATGTTTCTTCCCCAATGAAGGAGAATGTGGGGTTGGTGGACAGAAGGCGCGTAGAGACCATTTTCTCTACTGCTTGATCAGTTTCCGTTACAAGGTCCGCAGCTGAGATGGAAGGTTAGTAAGGATCAATTGGGGAGAGGGAGAATGTACAGTTTTTCTTGGTGCCGGAGTCGAGGTAGGATGGGGTTGCTGCCATGATCATACGACCTGCCTCGTGGGCTATGCTGATTAGCAGATCGTGGATCTCTTGGAGGTTGAGGTCTGCCATCTTGTTCCCAATTTCCAATCAGTTTATGAGCTGGTTAGAAGTACTGGAGGAGAGTGAAAGATGATGGTACTTTTGTAGTTATATGATAAGAGGCCTTATCAGCACGTGGTTTGATAATAGGGTATCTAAGATAGTCGAAAGAGCAGATTATTCTTGGTGTTCCTTAATATCTTAGCATCTTGTTTTGGAACAATAAAGTGAGGACGAAACTTTGAATGGTGGACCTAACAGAGACAGCTGTTGCTTGGGTAGAATCATTCAATCATTAAACATGAATATAATGAGCTTTTTGTCACGACCAAATCTCAGGCTTAAATCGCAGCCTGCCTATTGCAAGAAACATCGAAGAAATTCATTTCTCATGAATATCATGACCTCTGTGAAGAAGTTGAAGACCCATATCTTGGGACTTTGAAACTTGTAATACATACAGAAAGAGATGCCCAAGTGCGCCAACCCATATCCTACGCCTCCTACATGTTCTCCCGGAACATCGATCGCCTCTCCGTAGGACTGTCGATACTATCTTGAGATTTCACATGTCCCTTCGATACATCGAGAACAGGCCGTGGACTGACACCCCTTAAGCTGACGTTGCTGGGTTCCGCATTATCGTCGAATGGGTTAACTGCTGGCTTTTTGCCCATCTCCTCATCATATCTCCCATCCAATCCAGCCTGCGATCCTCCGATGTATGGCTCTGGCTCCCTACTTAAAGCTCTTCCTCGATCTTCGCCGTATCCTGGGGGTGCCGAGCCTGGCGTTGGTGCGAGTCCACTCGGATGTCCGTGCAATCCAAGTTCTTGCTCCTCATAGTATCCACCAGGTCCATATGCATCAGCTTCAGTGCCTACCCTCGCATCCCAAGCATCATCCGGATCCAAAGGCCCAAAGCCTCGATTCGAAGCCCGACCTCTCACGTTGCTAGCCAAAGGCTCCTCATAAGCTCCTCCAGCCGACCGGTTATTTCGATTCTTGAAAGCGCGCACCTTGTCGTTGACCCATCCTATAACACCTCCAGGGGCTGGGCCCGGCGCGCCGTATCGCTGCGATGAGGAACTGTTGAAGGGATTGTAAGAGGAGAGCGTTGGTTGTGGTAGGCCTAATCTTCGTGCGCGCAGATGCGTATAAATCACCCAGCCAGACACACCAGCGACAATAACAAAAGCGACGATGATGAAAAAGGCACCCACTCCTGAAATGTGCCCCATTGCTCGATTATGATTGTGCTGTAGGCGATAAAGGTCGCCGTAGAAGTTGGCGGGTGCCTTGATTGTTCTGTATTAAGCTGATCAAGCTGTTCCAGCTCTTCCGATGTCAGTCAGTGAGTTTCCAGGAATGTCTAGACGAGGCTGCAACACGTGATGAATATATGAAATGGACATGGAAATGGAAATTTGCAGAGAATCTTTAATCTCAATGTTATCATGAAAAGTCAGTTCAAAATTTATCTCAGTAAGCTGAAATTCAATACAATTCATTCTTCTGAGGGGTTTGCACATCCAATGCTTTGGCGAGTCCTCCCTGCCCATCAGTCCTCCTCCTCCTCCCCCTCCTCCTCCTCATAATACTCATCAGTCACCACAGGCTCCCAAGCCATGCTCGGATCTGGGGCTTCTGAGGAAGGTACTAGATACTTTATCCACTTGGGCAGGAATCCACGGTGAAGCACGTAGATGGCGAGGCCGAATAATACGACTACCATGAGCCCGACCCAAAGTGAGATGCTTGTCAGGTCGTTGTTCTGGTCCTTGAGACGGCCAAGAGCGGTATTCAACCAAGAGAACAGGACAACAAAGGCCCCAAAAGACAGCCAACTCAGCCAGGTGAGTAGATTCTGCGGGTCGTAATTTGTTGGAATGGTCTTCCGGTTATTATATCTGTACTCGCGGCGGCAGTCCGCCCGGATTCGGGCTTCAAAAGAGGACTCCTTTCTGTATATCTCTCGACAGTCTTCGCATCTTTGATATTCCAGATCAATTATTGGGGCTTCTGGTGCCCTTCGAACCAAGTTGTGATTGTAACATCTGGGCACATTACAGTGAATCAACTCAAACTTGGTATGGTGGCAGCGCAGGTAATTGGTTTGTATGAGAGTTAGACACATTCTAAGGTTGGTAGAGACCTAGTGGTCTGATAAGGATGAAGTTGTTTAGAGAGGGTAGCGCCTGATGAGAGAGTGCTTTGGTTTTAACTCAATACTTCTTTGTAATTCTTTGAATTCCCTTCCCTCCTTTATCTCGAGACGCTTGCGGTCGATGCATTGGGACAACCAGGCTTCCGTCACATTCGGTTCACTTCTAGGCCATTTGTGGGCCAATACAGGCATATGAGCAGAGCACGTATTATTGACATTAATAAGTATAATTATAGCACCTGCGGAGATATTCAACGACCTGAATACGCTCTCCCAAATTGTTCTACTCAATATTTTCATGCTCGTCCGCCACATCTTCAATCTCATTGGGGATATCTTCATAGTCATCGGCCGCATCTTCTTCAGCCCTATCTACATGATCCGCAACCCTAGCGGTGTAAAGCACTTGGGCGCCTTTGCGTCCATGACCTGGTTGGGGTAGTTGACTCCTCCAAGATTCGATCTTTCGTTTGACCAAGAATAGGGCCCCCAAAAGGCAGAAAAAGTCAATCCAAAGGATTTCATTGTCAAGGTTCGGTGGGTCTGTATGCCATGCTGGTGGCGGGTCTCTGCACTTAAACCATTTTGACAAGAAAGGCTCCTTTGTGGACTGGGCGTTGTTCGACGCTGTGATATCTTGGCAAATAGAAAAGATGCCATACGTCAGAGCGCCATCCTCGAACTCTCCGACGAAGAGTTCAAAGATTCCTTGAATGACAATTGAACAGATGACACAGAAACTCATTTTGGCTAGATCTTTTATCATATTTTTAGCTGCAATTGCTCTTTCTTCTGGTCCCATAGATTCATACTCCTTCTGGAATGTTGTGCATCGCAGCCAAACAGAGTTATGGATTGTTTCTGGATTGGGACGTATACAGAAGGCCTGACCACAATGTTGAGTTCTTCCATCTCTATGCCCACATAAATTAAAATTGTCCACAATTGTTGTGACACATGATGAAGTTGATTGGAAAGCTTTGTACTGTACCTGATGAGAATTTGAACAGCGAGTACTTCCTTCCATCGTAACTCAACACTCTCTTTGTCAATCTCCATTTCTCTGCAATTCTTTATTTCATAACGCATTAGGACAGCCCGTTTGCTGCTGCTTTGACCGCTTTCGGGTCTGAATCAATCTTGGATTAATGCAAGTATATACGTGCAAGGGTTATTTATAGGCATTAATTGAGATTATGATGTTTTGAATCTATCCAACCACTCGTACCCTGATTCCCAAATGTAATCTTACTATACCCTTGACTACATCCCTATGTTCCCGTGGTCTGTATACTCACTTCCAAGTCGAATCTGCTCCATGTCCCCAAGCATAAGACTCTATCCAAGCCCCTTCTATTTCCCGTATGCATCCTCGTCGTTCAGATCTTCATTCTCACCAGCTAGCTCGTCATACCGACTAGCCAGCTGTTCATACTTGTCGGCCAGCTCTTCATACTGTTTAGTCATAGCTCCATACTTGTTGGCCATGCTAGTATCCTCTTTCGCTCCATTTGTATGACCTTCGACTATACCTGTAATGAGCTTGACTGCGCTTTTCATGCGGTCGACCATGCTTTTGAGGCCCTCAGGGATATCTGAAAATTTTATATTATCGACTTTTTGGGGCTTTTGATTCCTCCAAGATACTTCTATCCAGATCACCAGCATCACCAAGCTGATTAATCCGGTCCAAAGGATCGCAATATCGAAGTCTGCAGGACCCCGCTATAGGGATGCTGGGTTGCTGAGTGAAAATGGTTCACTCTGTGACCAAAAAGACGCCGGCGTCGGCTTTATTCCAGTGAGATCTTGTCAGATAGAAATGATCCCACGCGTTAGTCCACGTTTTCCATCCTGGCTGAGGATGAAGTCAAATACACCTTGAAAAAGACAAATGCTGAGAAAAAGGACGGCAATATAGAAGATGCCTAGTGCTATGTTCCGAATCACTTTCAAGGCGGCGTCGAAAGCCCTAAACCTTTCGCAGTTTGGGCAGATGCGCTCGTAGTATTCATGGCCCGCTGGTGGATTAGACCGTGTACAAGCTAGCTGGCCACATTGTTCGTTCCCGTACAAGGTGTGTCCACATACCTTAAAGTGGAATTCAACTAGTCTAAAGCACGTAATGTCATTAATTACCCTTATAAGGAGAATGTGAGAATGGGACTAACTTCACCCTCCCAAATACTTATAGTTTCCCCCCTCTTTATATCTTCAGGAAAGCTTTACTTCTTGTTGCTGGGTTTCCTCCTTTGTACCAATATTGTAATGATAGCGGATGCCAGAATTGGTCTCACCGCATCGGCACCCTTTGTTTTGCTTGCGGACTCTGCCGTCTTCAACCAATGCCAGTGGCTATGAGGCACATCTGAAGATGGAGATGAGCTTTGCCCCATTATCTGCCAGTGTTGAATTATATACATTCCCCAAGTCTTTCTCGATCCCCCAAAGAAGGTTTAACAGCCTCCTTCATCCACAACGACAACAATCTTTCGTTGCAAGCCAGCCTATCAATATAAGCACCGCCACCTTGAAGACCATCGAAGGCAGAGAAGGCCAGTCTGTTCTTGACTTAATCGAAATTTTCGAGGGTGTCCTAAGTCTCAGGTCCATATCAAAGGCCGGATTAATAATTCCTCTTCTTTCCGCGATCCTTCTTCTTTTGGTGCCCGGAGCTGGCTGAGCTTTAGGGCGACCTTTAGGACAGGCAGGGCAACGGCCTCGTGGATTCCAGCGTAACTTGCTGATTTTTTTCGATTGACAAAGGGCATTTCCACATGATACAGTCTCTGCGATTCCCATATGCCCACAGTCGGGGTAGAATATCGAGACCTTGATTTTGCACATTTTGTTTGGTTTCGAGAATGATTCTCAGGAGCTTGATAGCTATTCATTATATGTTGACGACCCTGAATTCCAGCCACTTTTGTTTTCTTTGTCTAGATTTCATGGTTTTCGGCCTTTGTTCTCTTGAAATGTGTCTCACTCCTCCATAAATGGCTGGAACTTGGATCTCACACAAAGAAACCTCAACCTCAATGCAGCAAAGACAGTAGGTCAATGGGTGACAGAAGTTGTCGTTGAATTGTGTAAGACGACTGCCACAATCTAAACCTCACACGCCTGCGTACAATAAATCAACCCCTTTTATCAGCCCTTATAAGGTCAAATTTTAGGCCTTTCTTCGAGCTGGGTATGGCTTGCATCGACCTCACAGCAATTCATCATTGGTCGCTCATTTTCCTTTCCCATCAAACTACGGTGAGGACCCTCGATCCTCCATATCCGTCTATTTCCAGCACAATGGAGAGCACACACCACTTCGTGCTGTGGGAAAGAAGTACAAGTAGCCAAAGCCCAAATGCTCAGTGTCAGGGGATCAGTCACCGCCCCAACGACTTCAACGCGATGAGATAGATGACTTGACTAGATGAGGAATTGGACCCATGGCTTCGGTTATAGATTCCTTCCTTGGTGATGAGCCTTTGAAGCATTTACTAGTAGTAAATAATTTTCTAAGGTGGTAGGGGGTATGACTTTGCGAGGAGATCCTTCACTGGAGGGTCACGACGGAGGGGGCCTTTGACGGAATGATTCAAATTTGAGGCCTTGAGAATGAGTTGCTATTGGTATACAACATTGATAAACAGTGGAATGGCGAAGGAAGAGAAGATAATTCAGAAGCCAAGGAATATAAGGTATGTTGCTCAAGGAAATGTTGAACTGGAGAACCCCCCCGCTGGTCCGGAATGTTGACGTCATTTTGCCCTGCCTCTTGAGACCACATAACTAGTACTAAGGTAGTATATAGTTTTCATATATCCAACCACGATGTCGAAGCCTCTTCACTTCACCGCAATTTCCTCTTTCAACAAGATGCTCCTCTTTGACAATTTTCTTTAAGATCAATTCTAGATTTTTGAGAAATGCGCAATGCTTCGCACGAGTGTGCCATGGAAAAATTCGAATGAATAGCTTCTCGCTCCGTGTGAGGATCACCGGCGAGGAACGATTCAATCTCCTAGCTCTGAAATCTGGGCCATCAGAAGAAAACTGTCGTGTAGCTGACGACGGCAAGTTCTGGATGAGGAAGGCGTAGTTGTCGCCTTTGCCAATTTCAATATTGCCAATTTCAATGTTCACGTAGGACTCTTATCTTGTCAGCAGTCATCCTGGGTCTCTTGTCAGCATTTGTACCTTTTGAGAAGGAATTTCCCGGTTGCCCTATGCTGGTTCGACAGTATAAGCCAGCATCGAGATATGACTGACGAGGGGAATTGCAATCTCTTAGTGATTACGCGCGATCCCACCAGTTTAGAAATTTAGTTGCCTACGTGAGACGTAAGCACGCTACTAGTAAGCCGAAAGGCAAAATGTTTGTATAGATAGGAGTCGTTTTATGAGAGGAGTTATACGTAAGTCTCTCAATTCAGTTAGAAATAAACCCAAATCCCTCTCTTCCATTTCTCAACGAGAAAAAAGAATCACTTTGCAATATGGGCGAGGTTTCTGAGCCTGCTTTTCGTCCTAAGGGCATGATTCCTTTTCAGACTTTCATGAAATTGAATCCTTCCGTCGAATTTGTGCGTTTTCATTTCCAGGATTATTCTGGTATCCTTAGAGCGCGGATTGCGACCAAGTCTTACGCACTCTCTCTTGCTGAGGAGAATACTTTCATTAGTCTTCCGTCTCCAGTCCTCACAGCATGCACAGCCGACGGTAATATCTTGCTCGAAGACATTGAAGTAGGAGAAGATCAGTTATGGCCGGATTGGTCCAGTCTCCGAGTATGTCATCACCTTCCTGGACAAGCATTCGTGATGTGTTATCTTAAAGAATGTGGAATCATCGATGGGAAAGGTTTTCGGAGATGTCCTCGGACTCGCCTCCAGGAAATCATGGAGTCTTCTAAGGAAAAGCACGATCTGGATTTCCTTGTTGGATTCGAGGTTGAATTCATGATTTTCAAACCGGACGAAAAAGATTTCTCCCTTCCTCCAAAGAGATTTCTCGCTGATGCAAGTGCCTACAGCACTGCAAGTCTACGTACTCCTTATATCTCCATCGTCGAGGAGATCGTTATTTCGTTGGTGAAGTCTGGTATTCAAGTACGGCAATACCATTCTGAGGGAGAGCATGGACTATTTGAAATCACTGGAGAGCCATTGCCACCTCTCCACGCGGTGGATGCAACTATCTTCACCCACGAAACCATCAAGACGATATGTACTAAACATGGCTTGCACGCCACCATGCACCCGAAGCCATTCGAAAAGCTCTCTATCATTGGTTCCCACATGCACTTGTCGATTTCTCGAGCCGAGAAAGAAGATTCTTTTCTGGCGGGAGTACTAGAACACTGGGCAGCCTTGGCTGCATTCTATGCGCCTAATTTCGATAGTTATGCCCGTTTGAAGCCTGACACGTGGGTTTGCTGGGGTCTGCTCAACAAAACGGCACCAATCAAAAAGGTTACGAATGGGCGATGGGAATTCCGCAGCGTGGATGCAACCTCCAATCTTTTTTTGGTCTTGATAGCTGTTCTGACAGCAGGGCTGCTAGGCTTCGAGGCTGACAAGGAGTTGACAATCAAAGATCCAAAGAGGATCATGCTCAAGCCCCTTGAAGACGACGTTGCTAAGGAACATGGCATCAAAGACAAGATGCCAACAACACTAAAGACGGCAATTTCAACTTTGAAGGAGGATAAGGCTTTGGTGGATGCATTGGGACCAGAACTTGCCGATAAGTACTTGCATGTTAAGACGAAGGAAGAAGAAGCTTTTAGCAACTTGATAGGATTTGAGAGACGGGAAATCTCCATGAGACAGTTTTAAGCAAGATTCGACGATGTCAACTGGAAGCGGTTGTCCCTAGGGTTTTGGTACATCGGGTGATGACTAGGGAAGTCTAACACAGGAATACAAGCGCTATTATTTGCAAGGATACAGGAAGTTCTATAAGGTTTCTGCTTGTTATTTAGAAAACTTGGTGCAAGAAAATTATTAATTGCTCTAATGCTAATAAAGCAACCAACGTTTCCCCGATCATTGTTGCCGCTTTCAACAACTTTCCTTAATTCAGCCGCAAGAGGAACAAAAGCGAAAACTAGAAGAATAATTCTAACCATAAAATGTCAACCCTGTAACCGTAATCTTTTCTTTTCAAAACCAGCAATTGTGCCAAGTCAACAGACACACCTGTAGACGGTGTGACTCCTTGCCGGCTTCTACAGCTGCACGTGGTGTGACTCCTTCCCGGCTTCTACAAGAAACGTCTACAAAAGCATTCCAGGAATCCAGTAACCCAAGATCACTTCGGTTTTTACAGCTTACAATCTGCCAAAGAAATCACAACATTGTATCTTACGTTCTGAAACACCTTAAGAATGAATATCTCAGCCGTCTCAGAAGGTGGCCATGGTCCCGACAGCCCAAAGAAGCTCGTCGAGCGGGGATATGATAAAATTGCGTCTCAGTACCTCGAATGGACAACAAGCCAACCATCGTCGCGTCCCAAATACCTACAGGTGTTGCTCGAACATCTTCCTAACCAATCCAGAGTGCTCGAATTGGGTTGTGGAGCGGGGGTCCCAGGCACGCAAATTTTGGATGCTCACCACAAAGTCATAGCCAACGATATCTCTGCAGCTCAAATCGAGCTTGCTAAAAAACTCGTTCCTGGAGCGAGCTTCATCCAAGGAGATATGATGTCCTTAGACTTTCCACAACGGTCTTTTGAAGCCGTTGTCGCTTTCTATTCAATCATACATCTACCACGAGAGGAACAGAAGATTCTCTTCACTAGAATTTTCGAATGGCTAGAGGACGACGGTTACTTCCTCACGAATCTCGGGACGACAGATAATTCTGGGGTTCTCAACCCGGATTGGCTAGGGAGCAGCATGTATTGGAGCAGCTTCGATGCAAGCACAAATAAACGGATAATCCAGCAGGCTGGGTTTGAGGTTCTCCAAGCCGAGATAGTAGCAGAAGAGGAAGATGGAAAGCTGGTCCCATTTCTGTGGGTACTAGCCAAGAAGAGCAAGGAGGTTTTTGAGAACAGTCTGGTAACGGGGAAAACCGAGAATACGGATGGGAAGGTGACAGAATGAGAAGGGTGGGACCGACTACTCTTAAATCCTATTTCAAATTGAAAACCCCCAGCTTGAGATCTTATATGCATTTGCAATGAAACTCCGGGCCAGGGCTAGGGGGAATAGGAGACAATCATTCAACCTCCTCAATGGAGTGAAGCCATCACAGTCCAGTACTTTTCCCAAGCATGACAATCAACATGCTCAGCCTGACTCGGGGGTTGTGGGATGTTGAATGGAATGACTTCAAGCCCAGTGCTGATGTTGGGGTTGTGGACCTTTTGCGGTCAATACCTACATTCAAAGCACTTTCATCCTGTCATTACTCCTTTCTCATTGTCAACAACAAAAGACGATGAAGTGCTGGTGCCCTTCGTCAATTTGTCCTAATTGGGTCATTATTCCGGATCCCGCCATTTCGAAATCCGCACCCGCCTCCCTCCTCAAACATGCACAGTTCATTATTTGGCCAATCAAGAGCTCTAAACTCGAGAGATTTCATGATAAAGGAATTCGTTTCTCGATAGGTACGATACGATACTCTACACACTGCTGCCCAAGCTCCATCTCCTAGGCAAGTGAGCGAATTCAAGCAAATCAAGCAAAACGATTCTAGCTCTCCAACCTCTAGCTTACCGTCAGACCGTTCAACAACCAACGACTAACCGCTCCAGAAAAACAGACGCCCCGTCAGAAACTCTCCTGACTCCAAGCACCGAAACAACACCCAATCCAGAGTCGTTCTATCGCCCAGCTATCCAGAGAGCGGAAACTGCTGGCCACCATCAACTCATTGCTTTTCAAACGACAGAACAACCTTTCCAATCAAGCTCGGTCAACGAACCCCTAATCTGCTGCTGTCAACCCCCTTTCACCCCTGTCCGCGTCTCTCAAGCTTCCTCGGGTGTTCCATACAGGCTTGCTGTTACAGATCTGCATCAAGTGCCGCCTCGAACGCGACCTTTCTCAGTGCTGAAGCTTCGCGCACCGATCTTACTAGACCTTATCCCATCCAGTTGCCTCGCGCATATTTTCTCAAAGCTCCATCAGCACAGCCCAAACCTGCCGTTCACTCCACCTGGAAAGGTATCAATCGCATTAATCACCAGAACTCGTCGCAGGTCTCTGATCGTTATCCACACTTGGTACATCTTCCTATCCTTCTTCCAGCTATCCAAAGCTTGGCCCTCACCAAACACAGTCCCGACGGGACGGCCAGCTTCCGTTGTGTCAAGAATACTGACGTTTATGCAGACGGTATACCGTTCGTAGGTCGATCAAAACATCTTCAGAGAGACGTCTGCCTCAAATACAGATTCTCTCTACGCGAAGTCATTTCTATACACAATATGGCGGCTCCAGGAACCCAATCACTCAAGGTCAGAAATCGCAATGTGCAGCCATACATACAAGACTTAGGACTGACTTTAACTTCTTCCCATAGTGTGTTGTCACCGGTGATGGTGCTGTTGGAAAGGTATATACCCCTCCTAAAACCTCCGTCAAAACAGAAGTTAACGTTATACTTAGACATGTCTGCTTATATCATACACAACAAACGCATTCCCTGGCGAATATATTCCTACAGTGTGAGTCTATACGCGAATACAAAACAAGACTGGTACTGAATCCCGCAGATTCGACAATTACTCCGCCAGTGTGATGGTGGATGGGAAGCCTATCAGCTTAGGATTATGGGATACTGCAGGACAAGAGGATTACGATCGATTGCGACCCCTCTCATATCCTCAGACAGATGTCTTTCTCATATGCTTCTCTATCGTCAGCCCGCCTTCATTTGATAACGTTAGAGCAAAGGTAAACCACTATATCACATTTTGATACCTGCGCTCAATTGCTAATATTCTTCGCAAAGTGGTTTCCAGAGATTGATCACCATGCTCCATCCGTACCTATCATTTTGGTAGGAACTAAATTGGATTTGAGAGAAGATCCGGCGACACTAGAAAGCTTGCGATCTAAGAGAATGGAGCCGGTTTCGTACGACCAAGCATTAATTGTCGCTAAGGAGATTCGGGCGCACAAGTATTTGGAATGTTCTGCTCTTACACAACGGAATTTGAAGAGTGTGTTTGATGAGGCAATTAGGTGAGCGCTGCAATACGAGCTCAGATTCGGAGGGAAAAAATTAACGTAAATTCACAGAGCTGTCCTGAGTCCAAGACCCCAAGTCAGTAAGGTTAAGAAATCGAAATGTACAATCCTATAGAAGAGGGAATTTCAACAGTATTGGGCACGAAGAGGAGGGAGTTGAGCGTTGGGAAGCGTTATGTGATGCTATATGTTCGGTTACGACAGAAGGAGATATCATGTTTGAGATTGGAGAAGTCTTTTCTCTTCACTTTTTAGAGATGGAAGCACAAGCGCTATTAAAACGCAACAAGAGCCACACCCACAGCGAGGCTTGTGTAGCGGCAGCATTTCTCTTCTATCGAAAACTTTTCGACGCATTTCTTGCGATTCCTCAGCCCATGCCGAGGGCAGCATGGATTATGCATCCTAGAGATATCCCATTTTCTGTAGATAATGCTTCGGGGAGTAATGGTCAATGACTTCATTCCGCATTGCATTTCGTTTTGCGAGGCGTTTTTTACTTGACATATACAATTGGTTGGTCTTTGGTATCGGTACATAGGTTGTCTAATTTATTGTGGGAATAGATGTTTAGGCTCCTGGAACAAATCCTCTTCTACTAGGATGTATGGCACTCTCATCTATAGCCGCAGCCGCCTCGCGCTTTGTAAATTTGGCCTTCTCCTCTTCCTCTATTCTCCGAATGCGCTGTTCATTTAGCTTCCGATTCTTGACCTCGATCTTGGCTTTCCTATCATTGGTATTACCCCCACCTCCTGCACTGCAGAATGTTAGAGCTCGAACGCTAGGAAAGCAAGACTACGACGTACGTGAGTTCTACATTGATCTTCCGGGGTGGAGAAAGCCCATCATCGAACATAGAGTGATGAAACAACTTTAAGCAAGTTTTCATATGATCATAACCCTCAAATTCGACAAAAGCTATCCCTTTCGACTTCGCCGGATTGTCTTTATGTGTCAGATGGCGAATTGACTTTGGTTTCACAGCTGCAAAGTGCTTTTGCAGTGACGCAGTCGTTGTGGTGAAAGGTAAATTGCCTCGTAAAGATCAATATTTCTCCTAGAGTATATAGATGCAGATACTGAAACTTACCAATGAACACAATAAACCTAGCAGGCTTCTCCGTTGTCTTATCCTCCCCACTACCCTGTTCTCCAGCCCCAGCTTTCCGCTTCTTTTCCCTGTTTCGATTATTATTCTTGGCTTTCTTCTCCTCTGTTTCCGCAGAAGCAGCATCACCATTCGTTGGAAGTGCTGTAACCTGCTTCTCTGTAGCCGCAGACTGCGCAGCCATCTCAGCCTCTCGAGCTTTCCTTTCCGCCTTACGTTCCTTTTTTGATTTTCTCAGCGCCTTCTCTCCCTCTATTTCCTCAGTGGCATCACCAACGGTTGGAGGTGCTAAAACCTGCTCCTCTATCTCTGCAGACTGCGCAGCGAGCTCTGCCTTTCGAACTTTCCTCTTTGCTTTCTTCTCCACCTTCTCGCCTTCTTCCTCAACCGCAGCATCGCCCTCCTTCCTCCTCCTCTTCTTCTCCTTCTTAGTAGCTCTCTTATCTTTCTCCTCAATCAAATCCTCATCTGCTTGCTTACCATCCTCACCCCTCTTCCTCTTCTTAAGCGGCTTCTCTACCTCCGCATCATTCTCTTCCCGCCCCTCATCATCGCCAGGTAAATCCGGGATTGTAGCCTCAAGCTTACGCTTCTTTGCTTTTCGCTCTGCGCGCGTGGCATCGGGTGTCTTCTTTGAAGATCCCATTATTTGCGAAGTCGTTCGGAAGCTGTTTGTTGTTGTGGCTTCTGGGACTTTTTTCAATAAATTTTCTGATAAGATTGGCGAGAAATAACCGGCAGAATATTTTAGCGTCTAGGACCCCTGAAATTGTCACTAGAACTCGACAGGCTAGGAGGCAAAGATTCCTTCTATCAAAATATCTGAAACATACAAAATATGAGTTAGAAGTATCTGGTTTTAAGTCATGGATCGTGGATTTTACAATTTTTCAGCGCTTTCAGGATTCCAGAATTCCAGAGTTGTATCACAGTCAAATAATTCGCTCTAAAATCCACGTTAGGGTATCTCGATGGGTATACCTCATGGGAAAGAGTTCTAGATGAGATTACAAGTTTAATGGTATCTTCATCACGACATTTTAGCCTGGCTTCCTTCAGCCATCCTTTCATTAATCTAGCCTAAGAGTCTAAATCCTGCTTTTAATACATGAGCGTAAGTAGAGCTGTTCTCCAAAGTTCCAAAACATCTTCGCAGACATACAGATGATGCTCAGGCTCTTCTTCAAGCAGCTCTGTTGTTGAAGAGGCAGCTAGAACAAAATGGAATACAAAAGTATCAATAGTCGCTATGGCTTCATAGCCTAACTCGCCCAAAAAGAACGAGTAATCTCAAACACCCGAGAGAGACGTATAGTTTGTCGGGATCCATTTGCCCAATTCAAAATAAACTCCACCTGTGTTTGTCTCGGAAGGGCCAAGATGTGATTGTACTTATAGTACAAGAAGAAAGATCTCATGGGATCAGAGAGCCAGGTAGAGTGCTCCTAAAGTGGCAAATGTATAGAGAGCGATACTGTGCCTTGGTCCTGGAGCAACTCCGGTATACAATAAGGGATTGACACGCTCTGAAGCTGCAAGTGCTGTATAAGCGGGTTCCGTCTGAGATGCAGGTATATTTGCTGGCGCAGTAGCAGTTTGAAGAGGGAAGTATGTGGGTGGAGAAGTAGGCGCATTGGTTGAATATGGAAGTGCAGCACTCTGGGTCAGGTAGTTTGCACTTTGTGTTTGATAGTTCGCGCTCTGTGTTAGGAAGCTTGAGCTTTGTGTAGGTAATCCCATCGCCGATCCTGAGCCGTATAACTTTGCCCCTGCCAAGTATTCTGCTTCTCGTCGACGCAAAGCATCGTGCTTGGGAATCGGAGGCATTGCAGGGAGGATCTGGCCACCAATTTCTGAGCATTGGGATATCGTGTGGTGAAGTGCGGATCCAAAATGAGCGGAGTCGCACTGAGAATATAGACACTGGAATACGGACTGTGAGAGTTAGCAGCGGTTCCTTGTAAGTTCGTCACGCAATAGACCGCCCACATTTTGATATTCGGCTTCACTGCAGAGGCAAGTGCTGTCATCCATGCATTTACTAATGTATCGTGTGTTCTCCCAACAACTTATAGCACAGCCTAGAAGTGAGATTAACAACTGTCCCATTTTCATCAAAACATTGAAGGCGTACTCGGTACAGTAGAATCCACTTGTCCCACTACCCAATGGACTATCGCCGTAAGTATCCAGAATGTGAATGTCCACATCCTGATGAAAGAGTCAGATCCAAAACTGCTGCTGGTGCCAGTTTTTCGAAGTCTGCTCCAAAAAGGGCCACGCGTCAAGTTCTAACACAGAGCAAATTAATGAGCGACAGGATCGAATGGCTAACAGGAAAGCGAACGTCGAGAAATCATAGAGGAAGAGAACGTGTCAATGAGTGATGAACAATGAACGAGGGTAAAGTGACGAGAGAAAACGAAGGAAAGAGTAAAACACTCAAAGCAGCTCTTGCTTGAATCGATAATCCGAAGCTACTAGCTCGCTCTTGCCGTGCAATCAGACTTTGAGGGCGCATAAAATTAACTTTATCAGATCCATTTACGCATAAGAAGGCACGGCTTTCCAATATTGGGAGACAGTGGGGCTAGTAACGATGTTATGAATAGAACATTGAATTTTGGGTATCTTTCAGTAGAAAAGCAATTGTATTCCAGCTCCGTATTTCTCCCTGAATTCGTTTTGCCCGAGGAAACCCATAAGTGGTATTTGGATTTCCTTCATCTCGAGAATGCCTCTCTTCTTCAGGTCAATGTGCGAAGCATCAATGACTATTCTCTCCAATCTGTCCGTAGATAGCGCGCCTATGGAACTGGTCAGAAGGCATATTCTGTGAAGTTGCAAGGAGATTCAAACCATCGTCCATGAGGTCTTTGAGCCTGGTGGGCGTTCCTACAGCTATTCCGGTTCTAGTAGACTTCAAGAACTTTATGGAATCTTGAAGTTTTATATGCTTCGCAAAGAGCTTGGCAACTGTTGCATCCTTGGTTTGGAATTTCCGAACAACTCTAATAGAAAGAGTCAACGTGCGATTTCAAAGAGAAAAGCCGCGAGGGCAGCAAGAAATACCTTGCCAGATCAGCTGCTCGTAGTCCAGCTGCAGTAACAATAATAGTATGAGGTGCCCCGTTCTTCTTAGATGCTGACCACAGCTTAGTCGAATTGCCAGAAAATTTCTCTAAGAAGCCAGGTAGATTGTCGAGTGTTCGGAGGGTGTCCCAAGATGTGGTGTCTTCAATTGCGTTTGCTGAAGTTCCTTTAGACAAATTTGTGAACAGAACTGACAAGACCTTACCAGGTATGTATTTGTCCTCCAGTTCTACAGAGCTTAAATCGCTCTCGTATTTTCTAGTCCGCTGTGCAATATAATCTGCCAAAAGCTGGTTGTTCATATGTGAGAATGCCGTATTTATTCCGGCGTCTATGTCCAATTCCTCATCCTCTGTAGCTTTTGCTTTCTTGCGCTTCGCTTTCTTCTCTTGTTTCTCGCTCTTCTCGGGTACTCGCTTTCTCTTCTTCGAAGATTTCTGCTTGGAATGAGGTAAATCTGATTCGGGACTGGCGCTTAAGCGCTCTATGAGAGGCTCCTGAAGATCATCGTCAATTGGCATATTGGGTATGAATTAAGGAAGACGCTCTCAAACTTTAGGATTTTTGAAATTCTTATCGATTTTGCAGGGATGCTGAGTGACACCGCCTTCGTATCGGGCTTAGTAGAGACCTCTACCAGTAGCGTAAATCTTCAACAAAGCACGCGACGCGACGGACAGGAACAGGTCAAGATAATGAGATCAATTGTGAATTGGAACGCTGAATGTTTCCTTTATTGATGGA
>Ga0182030_10006715_pt1 | contig 24205 bp, 23 predicted proteins | sample 812S3MmetaG_FD_121299 | JGI IMG/M metagenome (GOLD analysis project Ga0182030, IMG submission 121299) | Permafrost microbial communities from Stordalen Mire, Sweden - 812S3M metaG (Illumina Assembly) | ecosystem: Environmental > Terrestrial > Soil > Wetlands > Permafrost | place: Sweden...
AATGCGCCCGCCGCCAGCAGTGGCAATGGCGAAAGCGTCAGAAACGCCAGCGTCGTATTCAACCGGAAGAGCACCACCGAGACGATCAGCACCTGGAGCAGCGCCACCACCCCCTGCTCGATGCCGTCGATCAGCATCCGTTCGACAGCCATCACATCCTCGAGCACCCGCGTCATCAGGTCGCCCGTCGCCCGGTTGTCAAACCAGCGCAACGGCAACTGCTGCATGTGCCAGTACAGGTCGCTGCGCAGGTCAAAGATCACCTTTTGCTCAAAGGTATTATTCACCAGGAGCCGCAGCCCATTGAATACATGCTGCGCCATGAAGGCTCCCAGCCCTATCCAGATCAGCGGCCAGAGCTTCTCCGGGTGATGCCCGATGACCACGTCATTGACGATCTCCTTGGTCACCTGCGGAAAGACGATCACCATCGCCGTCCCCGCCGACGCGCAAAACAGCGTGAGAAACGCCAGCCCCGGATACCGTTTGAGGTACGCAAAGACGCGGCCTACGGTTTTGGTCTTCACGGCTCGCAAAGCGGGCTCGGAGCCCGATGGAAAACTTGGGTGTGTCGCGTTGCGCCGATTTTTCATCAAGGTCCTAAGGATGGAATGCCCAGCTTAGCCCAGAGGCTCCCGGCGCGCACCGGTTTTTCGCGGACCAATATTAAGCTCGCCGTGTAGCCACACGAGTGCTACGTTTCACAAAGAGATGAAGACAACGACCATTCGCGCACGCATCGAGCCAGCATTGAAGGAAGAGGTTGAAACCATCCTCTCGACCCTGGGTTTGACGGCGTCGGAAACGATACAGTTGCTCTATCGCCAGATCAAGCTGCGCAAAGGGCTGCCGTTTACAGTGGAAATTCCCAATGAGTTGACAGCGAGGACGCTGCGCGAAAGCAAAGCGGGCAAGGGCGTGAAACGGTTCGCGACCAAAAAAGAACTCTACGCCGACCTCGGTTTGTGAGGAATTTCAGCCGGAGCAGTCAATTCAAGCGAGACGTGAAGCGGTTGGAGCGGCGTGGAAAGAACCTCGGCAGCCTGCGCATTGTCCTGGGTTTACTCGTAGAGGGAAAACCGCTGCCGGCTGAGTACAAGGATCATCCGTTGCGCGGCGAGTTCGCCGGCAGCCGGGACTGCCATGTGGAACCCGATTGGGTGCTGATCTACACAATCGACGGCAATGATGTCCGGTTCGAGCGAACCGGCACACATAGCGATCTCTTCCGATAGTTTTTCTCGCGCTACCCGATGACCTCAAACTGGCTCATCGCCTTGAACAACTTGTAGCGCTCGTCGATTTCCCCCTGCGTCAGCGTCCGCAGCCGCTCCAGGGAAAACGCCTCGACGTTGAAGCTGGCCATCACGCTCCCGTACACCACGGCGCGGCGCAGTTGCTCGAACGTGACGGTCTCCTGATTCTGGCTGGCCAGGTAGCCCGCAAGCCCGCCCGCAAAGGTATCGCCCGCGCCCGTGGGATCGTGGATATCCTCCAGCGGATAGGCCCCGCAACTGAAGAATCCCGACGGCGCGAAAAGCAGGCAGCCGTGCTCCCCTTTCTTGACCGCGACGTACTTCGGCCCCAGCGCCTGGATCGCCCGGCCCGCCTTGATGAGGCTCGTCAGGCCGGTCAATTGCCGCGCCTCGCCGTCATTGAGGATGAGCATGTCCACCCGCTTGAGCAGCGAGACGAGCTCGGGCTTCGCGATATTGATCCAGAGATCCATCGTGTCCGCGATGACGAAACGCGGCTTCTCCATCTGATCGAGGACGTGGTGCTGGAGCGCCGGCGCAATGTTTGCCAGCAATACATACGGCGTCGCCGAGTAGCCCGGCGCCAGCGTGGGCGTGAAGTGCTCGAAGACGTTCAGCTCCACGCTGCGGGTATCCCGGCTATTGAGGTCCCAGTGATATTCTCCCGACCAGCGGAACGTCTTCCCATGCACGGTCTGCAAGCCGGCCAGATCGACTTTGCGGCTTGCGAAATAATCGACGTGCTCCTTTGGAAAATCGTCCCCCACGACGCCGACCAGATTCACCCCGGTAAAGAAACTGGCGCTCACCGCCGCGTAGCTGGCCGAGCCGCCGAGCAGGTCGGCGTGCTCCGCCATGGGAGTCTTGACGGTATCGAGCGCAATGGAGCCTACAACGAGTACGGACATGGGATGGTTGGGATTATTGGGTTTATTGGGTATTGCGCGGGGCGGGTTGTGAATTGCCCGCTCGCCGCGCGCACCGGTGTAATGGGGAAATTCGAAAATCGAAACTCGAAAGTCGAAATGTTTGAGGCGGGTTTCACCCTCCCTCGATCATCCGCTTCGCCTTCCGGCAGTACTCCGCCACGTTGTCGGCCTGCAAAATCCCCGACACGATCACCACCCGCTGCGCGCCGGCTTTCAACACGGTCGCAAGGTTTTCCAATTTGATGCCGCCGATGCAAAAGATGGGCTTCTTGATCGCCTCGAGCACGGTCCGGATCTCTTTTACGCCGATCGGCGCGTACTTCGGCTTGGTCGGCGTGGTGAAGAGCGGGCCGAACCCGAGGTAATCGGTTTCCTCCGCGGCCGCGGCAATCGCCTGCTCAACGGAATGCGTCGATTTCCCAATGATGGTGCGATACCCGCCGGCCTCGCGCGCACGGTCCACGGTCACGTCATCCTGGCCGATGTGGACGCCTTCCGCGCCCACGAGGGTGGACACCTCCGGAAAGTCATTGATGACAAACGGCACGCCCGCCGCCGAGGTGACCGGGTGAATCTGCTCCGCGAACCACCGGACATCGTCCGGGATGAACGCCTTCGCGCGCAGTTGAAGGATATCCACCCCGCCCTCGACCATCTGAGACGCCACCCGCACGATATCCGCGGGCCGGACATAGCCCATGTCCAGAATGCCGTACAGCCGGATGTCTTTGAGGTGCTTCATTGTTAGTCCAGTTGCTTTTATTAGGTGGTAAATTCGAAATTCGAAATCAGATTTTCGAATTTAATCAGCGGCTCCTCAGATACCTCGCAAACCGCCCCGTCCCCGCCACCTGCCGCAACAGATGCTCCGCGAGAACCCGCGGTGCCACTTCCGCCGCGCTCTTCCATGTAAACTCGGCAAACCCGTTCCGGTATCCCACGATCTCCTCCGGCTTCACCCTCCACCGGAAGAACTCCTGGTACACCGCCGCCGGCGTCACGTCGTGCGTGTAGGACTCGTTCTTGCGGTAATCGACCACCAGCACCGTCTGCGGCTTGCCATGCATCCCCAGGATATATTTCTGCCAGCTATCCACGGAGATTGCCGCGTCAAAGCGCCCCATCAGCACCATGGCCTGCGTGAGATTCAGCCCTCCGATGCACGGCGCATCCACGCTGCCCGGCTCCGCGTGCTCGTCAAAGACATAATACTCCGCGTCCAGCCTCGCCCGCAGCAGGGCCAGCAGCTCATTGATGGCGCTCGCCGGCAGCTTCTTGCAAGCCAGCCCGTTATGATGCGGACATATCGCGACACTCGGCTTCTCCGCCGATAACTTCGGCAGCCCCGCCTCCTCTTCTTCCGTCAGCCGGAATGGAATCGGCGTCCGGGTCCAGCGAAAGAACCGGTGCCACCTCGGGTGCTCCAGGATCGGCGTAAACTCTTCCTCCGGCCCCGCCGCGTAAAAACCGGGAATCCGGCTAATAATGGACTCCGCGACCAATTGGCTGCCCGCCGAGCCCCCGTCATTCCAGCGCACCGGCGTCCTGCCCCGGTTGATCCAATGCAACAGCGTCCCATGGAATAGCGTGACAATCCGCAGGCAATCCCCAATCCCGCCAAAGTAAGCAAACCCCAACTTACGCATGGCCGTGGCAAGCACCCATTACCAGGCGTTCTATCTCTTAAACTCCGCGCTCCGCGACGCGACGATCTGGTCCACGAATCCGGTGTGGTAACTCCCCCGCAGAAAATTCGGGTTGCGCATGATGGCCTCCTGGAAAGGGATGGTCGTCTTGATCCCCGTAATGAGGTACTCGCCCAGCGCCCGCGTCATCCGGTTGATCGCGTTTTCCCGCGAGGTCCCCATGGCGATGATCTTTCCAATCAGCGAGTCATAATGCGACGGCACCGTGTAACCCGCGTACGCGTGCGAATCCAGCCGCAGTCCCCGTCCGCCCGGCGCATAGTAAAAATCGATGCGCCCGGGACTCGGCTGGAAGTTATTGAACGGGTCCTCCGCGTTGATCCGGCATTGCAGCGCGTGATACTTCAGCTTTGGCTCCCGCACCCAGTGCGAAAGCTTCTCGCCCGCCGCGACTTTGATTTGCTCCTTCACCAGGTCGATTCCGTACGCCTCCTCCGTGATGGTATGCTCCACCTGGATGCGCGTATTCATCTCCATGAAATAGAAGTTCCCCGTGCTATCCACCAGGTACTCCACGGTCCCGGCCCCCGAGTAATTCACCGCTTCCGCCAGCTTCACGGAAGCCTTGCCCATCTTCTCCCGCAGCTCCGGCGTCAGCAGCGGCGAGGGACACTCCTCGACGATCTTTTGGTTGCGCCGCTGGATGGAGCAATCCCTCTCGCCGATGTGCACCACGTCGCCGTGGTCGTCCGCCATGACTTGAAACTCGATGTGATGCGGGTTCTCGATCAGCTTTTCGATATACACCCCCGCATTGCCAAACGCTTTCTCCGCCTCCGCTCGCGCCGCATGGAAGCCCTGCACCAGGCTTACGTCATTGTGCGCCGGACGCATCCCGCGCCCGCCCCCGCCGGCAGTCGCCTTGATCATGACCGGATACCCGATCTTCTTCGCGACCCGCAGCGCATCCGCCTCCTTTTCCACGATCCCCTCGCTGCCCGGGGTGACCGGCACCCCCGCCTTTCGCGCGGTATCGCGCGCGACGTTCTTATCGCCCATGGCGCGAATCGACGAGGCCGCCGGGCCGATGAACTTGATGTTGCAACTCTCGCACACCTCCGCGAAGTGCGCGTTCTCGGAGAGGAATCCGTATCCCGGATGAATGGCGTCCACATCCCCCACCTCCGCCGCCGAGATGATGCGGTCGATCTTCAGGTAACTGTTCGCGCTCGCCGCCGGCCCGATGCAGATGGCCTCGTCCGCGAGTTGCACGTGCAGCGAATCGACATCCGCCTCGGAGTACACCGCAAGCGTGCGGATGCCCATCTCCTTGCAGGCACGGATGACCCGCAGCGCGATTTCCCCGCGATTGGCGATGAGAATTTTCTTAAACATCCGCGGATTTCAATGGAGCGGCTCCCAGGTAGGAGGCATCGCGCGCGGACTCAATCATTTGAGCCGGAAGAGGGCCTGGCCATACTGCACGGGCTTCCCATTTTCCACCATGACCTCGGCGATCACCCCGCGGGTTTCGGCCTTGATCTCATTCATTACCTTCATTGCCTCGATGATGCACACCACCGTCTCCTCGGTCACCTCCGAGCCTGCCTGCACGTAAGCGTTGGCCTCCGGCGTTGGCGACGAATAAAACGTCCCCACCATGGGCGACGTAATCTCCCGGGGCGCCGCCTTCGCCTCCGCGGCCACGGAACCTGCGAGCGCCGGGGCCGGGGCGTCCTGCGGGGCCGGTGCATACGGCGGATAGGCGATCGGCGCGGGCGCAACCACGGGGTCGGCGCCCTTTTTCAATTTGATGCGGAACCCTTCCTTTTCCATTTCGAATTCGGAAAGGTCGTTTCGGCGCATCAGCGCGATCAACTCCTTGATTTCTTTAAGATCCAAATGCAGTGCTCTCCGGTGAGGGGTAAACGATGTGCGAGAAGCTAAACGTCTGGAGGAAAGACCGTCAAGCTCCGGTCAAGGGGGGGGCGGGCAGACAGGAGAAAGGGAGATTTTGAACAGAAGGACGCAAAGATCGCAAAGAGGGCAGATGGAGGAGGAACCACGGATGGACGCGGATTTCCAAGACTCTTCTCCCCTTTGCGACCTTTGCGTCCTTCTGTTCAATCCTCCCCTCTGGCCGTTTTTCGAATTTCCTTTGACCCGCAGGCCGCTCACGCTGGACGTTTCCCTCCATGGCCGACCTCTTCGCGGACACCACATCCCCCGCTGCCGCCAGCGCCGGGGCCACTCCGCTTGCCGCCCGGATGCGTCCCCGGACCCTGGATGAGTACGCCGGCCAGGAGCACATTCTCGGCCCGGGCAAGCTCCTGCGCCGCGCCATCGAGGCGGACCGCATCTCTTCGATCATCCTCTTCGGCCCGCCCGGGGTGGGAAAGACGACGCTCGCCCAGATCATTGCCCAGGCCACCCAATCCCGGTTCGAGCGCCTCAGCGGCGTCGAGAGCAGCGTCGCCGATATGCGCCGCGTCATCGCCTCGGCCGCGAATCGCCTCCAGACCAGCGGCGTCCGCACGATCCTCTTCATCGACGAGATTCACCGCTTCAACAAAGCCCAGCAGGACATCCTCCTGCCCGATGTGGAGAGCGGCGTCATCCGCCTCATCGGCGCCACCACGCACAATCCCTACTTTTACATCAATAGCCCGCTCGTCTCCCGCTCCCAGGTCTTCCAGCTCGAGCCGCTCAGCGCGGCCAGCCTCACCGCCGTCATGCGCCGCGCCCTCGCCGATCCTGAGCGCGGCCTCGGCGCCTACCGCGTCCGGATGGAGGACGACGCCCTGCGCCACCTCGCCACCACCAGCGACGGCGATGCCCGCAAATGCCTTAACGCCCTGGAAGTCGGCGTCCTCACCACCCCGCCCGGCGCCGATGGCCTCATCCACTTCACCCGCTCCGTCGCCGAGGAGAGCATCCAGAAAAAAGCGGTCGTCTATGATGCCGACGAAGACCAGCATTACGACACCATCAGCGCCTTTATAAAGAGCATGCGCGGCAGCGATCCCGATGCCGCCATCTACTGGCTGGCCAAGATGCTCTACGCCGGCGAGGACATCCGCTTCATCGCCCGGCGCATCGTCATCTGCGCCAGCGAAGACGTCGGCATGGCCGATCCCCAGGCCCTCATTCTCGCCGTCGCGGCCCAACAGGCCGTCGAATTCGTCGGCATGCCCGAAGCGCAGATCCCCCTCGCCCACGCCACCATCTACATCGCCACCGCCCCCAAGAGCAATCGCGCCAACGCCGCAATCGGCAAAGCCATGTCCGAGGTAAAGGAGGGCATCACCCTCCCCGTCCCCAAACACCTGCGCGACACCCATTATAAGTCCGCCAAAAAACTCGGCCACGGCGAAAACTACCAATACGCGCACGACTACGAAGGCGGCTATGTCCCCCAGGCCTATCTCCCCGAAGGCCGCATCTACTACGAGCCCACCGAGATAGGTTACGAGAAACGGGTAAAAGAGCGCCTCGATTACTGGCGTTCTCTCTTCGAGGAGGAGCAGAAGAAAACGCGGACACCAAAATCATGAAAATCGCGAGAATTGAATCTGGCGCAAGCAACGCCGTCGGGCTATTATTCCATCAGGATGACACCTGAGGAAACCGCGCAAATGCAACGCTGGGTCGATACCTGGAAACAGGCTGGCCCCGAACTCGAACGCATTCGCGAAGAAGAGGTGCGGGAGGAAAATACAATACGAGCCTTTGAGGTATTCAAAGGCTTGGCTCTTCTCGAAAATCAAAAGCGTCCGCCGGAGCCATACTCTGGCTTGGTCGAGCAGCAGCGATGGTTTAGTCTGGCGGCGAAACGCAGTCGGAGCGAAGAAGCGCGGTGAACGAACTAGTCGATGCTGCCAAGGAAATTCAAAGCTTCTGCAACGAGCGACGTTGGAAGTTTTGCTTCATCGGCGGACTGGTTGTCCAGCATTGGGCCGAGTCGCGTTTTACAAAAGATGTGGATCTTACTCTGCTTACCGGCTTCGGTGGGGAGGAAGCTTACGTTGACGAATGGCTAAGACACTATCAATGCCGACGTCCTGACGGTCGCGAGTTTGCTCTCGAAAAACGCGTTCTTCTACTGCGCAGTCAATCGGGTATTCCCGTCGATATTGCATTAGGAGCATTTCCCTTCGAGGAAGGCGCCATCGAACGGGCCAGCGATGTGGAGGTGCATCCGGGAGTCACGCTACGATTTTGTTCAGCGGAGGATCTCATCGTGATGAAGGCTTTTGCGAATCGGCCGTTGGATTGGCAGGATGTACGGATGACTATCGCGCGACAGGGAGCGAAGGCACTGGATTGGAAGTATATTAGCGAACAGATCGAACCACTGGCAATGTTAAAGGACGAGCCGGAAATTATCACGCAACTTGACAAGTTACGAAAAAAGTCCAATTGACCGGCAAAATGAGGAAAACTGGATGGATCGAAATTCGAAAATCTGTCAGCGCGCCAAAATGAATCGGTCGCCATTTATGGGATTGCTTACGTCGCCAAGGTCGAGCGTTTGTTTCAGGTATCCGGCGTCGTTGTCTGCAATTGAGAGGCTGAGCCGCAACGGCTGCGTGCCGAGTGTCGAGCGGGGCATGGTCACATGATAGAGCGTCGCTGGACCCTCGCCCGGCTTTTCCTGGCGCGCCACCGATACGTTGGCCAGCTTGGTTCCGATGAGGGCGGCCGAGTTGTTTACGAGGCCGACAGTAGAATCCGCGATGGGTTTGCCCTGGTCATTGGCGATGACGACTCGAAGGCTATCGCATTGCGGAAGCTTCTCCGGCGCGGTTGCCTGCACGAGTTTGTCGTCCGTGACGGCCGCAAAGAGGTGTAGTTTCTCGCCATCGTCACGCAGCCAAACGATAGCGGAGAGGTCCTTCCCGCCTCCGTACCATCGGCTCTGGTCGGGCGCTTTCATCCAGAGATTGTGGGCTGCCGCGGCGTCCAGGACGGCCAGCGGCTCCAGCGGCATCCAGTTCTCAAGCTTCGCGGTATCATTGATATCTCCAAGCGGGGGCACCGGGCCTTGTACCTGCAACGATGCCGTGTCGCGGGCCAGAACCTTGCCGGCTGCCGTCATGATCACTGTCACATGGTCGGGATCATTGCCGCCGGTCAAGGCGATTTGCCGCTCTTTGGGGCCGCCGAAATCCAGGCTCCAGCCGCCTGAGCCGGAAAGCACCTCGACGACAATGATATTGCGTCCCTTCTTGAGAGGCAGGGTAAAGGGATGGCTGGCAATCGAGCTGCCCAGGTTGCCCTTATCAAGCGTATCGAAAACCTTCACGCCATTGACATACCAGGCCATCCACCAGTCGGCGCTCGCCGCGCAAGGCAGATCAATCGCGCTCGGCGAATCGACGATCGAGTACGCGACCGCCGCGCGCTTCTCGGCAATCCCCCCGGCAAGCTTGCCAAAATCAATGTGATTGCCGGAAGCCCAGGTAAATTGTCCGGCGACCGTACCGCTTTTTCCGGGAAGCTCATCGGGGATGGCCGCCGCAAGAGCGGGCGTGAATCTGTCGTGATCCAGGTTCAGAAAGACCTTCCACCACATTGGGAGCCGCAATGTGTCGGTGGACGCGCCGGTTTGAACAATAACTGGGAGTTGCACGGCTTGGTCCGGCGCTATGGTCACTGTTGTTTTTGCGGGCTCGGCCTTGACGGGCAATCGCGCCTGGACATCCATGGTCAACTCCACCTCCAGTGGTTTCTGCTCCGGACTGCGTAATGTCAGCGCAATGGGAGTGCCGGCGCCCGCAAGCAGCGCATCGGAAACATGGATGCCCAGGAGCGGCGTCGCGATGGCCACCGCGCCGGCTTCGCCAGGCGAACTCCATGCGAGGTAAATCGGATCGAGGCCAACCGACACGGTGGCAATGTTGCCGGTTATCAGATTGGCGGGCGTGCTATTGCCATACATATCGACAACGGCCGCGGTTTCCACCTTTGCCTTCGAGTTATCCAGCCGCAGCAGCAAATTGGCCCGCGCGGGTTTCTCGCTAAACGCAACCATCACCTTGCGGCCGGTGGCCTTGCCGTTGGCATCCTGTTCGGCAAAGAGGAAAGCATCCACGCCGTCCGCATCAGGAAAGTCCAGTTTCTTGATGAACCGATGATGTCTCAGTTGCTCGACGGTGTTACGATAAGTCAGGACTGCCGGATGCGGCTCGAGGAAGTTATCCGTCAGCCCATAACCGCCCTCGACTCCCGACCCCTCCATAAAGAGACGGAAAAACATGAGCGCGGGCAAGCCGACAGATTGTCCATAAACAAGCTTCTCAACTGCCGTGCGGGCTTGCACCAACAGGCCCACGCGCCCGTCGCCGGAATACCCGGATTCGGTTTCCATAAAGGGCATCCCGCCCTTTCCAAACTTCGAGGCTGCGGAGTGAACGCGCTCGTAAGCGCTCCGCTCGGCTTGAATCCCCGGCCCATGGCCATGATAGGCGATGATATTTACCTTCTTTGGATCAAATTTTTCCAGGTACTCGCGCGCCCGCGCTTCGCCGCTTTCATGGAAGAAAGCCAGGCCGCCATTCATGACCGCGGTGGCGCTGTCCGGCAGTCCCGCTTTCCTGGCGCCGCTTTTCACGGCATCGCTCATTGCCTCGATGCTGGCTATGTAATCGGGGATCGGTCCAGGGTAGAACCCAAGGTCGGGCTCGTTGCCCAACTCGAAAAAGTGGACTTTTCCAACGCCCGTGCCGCAATACAACCGGCCTATCTCCTCAAGAACGGTTTCTTTCTTAGCCAATACGGCGTCGCGCTGTGCGGGCTGCAATCGCGGGCTTGGCGGATCAATCATGACCGACGCCTGAAGGTTCTCCGGAGTTAATAGCTTCAGGCATTGGCCGACGCTTTCGGCCGTTTGAGGCATGCCCTTATCGAATATGTTCCTCAAAAGATCGACCCCCATCGCCCGGTAAAAGGCGAAAGCATTCGGCCCATAAATCGGAAAAATGTCGGAGTTGGCCGGGTCCAGTCCGTAGAGGAACTCGCCTGGGCGCGCCTTCTCAAGGACAGTGTTGCTTACAATCCCCATGCGGAGGTTTTGCGTGGACACCGGCGTAGTTGCGTTTTTGTCGAGGTAAAGGCCGATGGCGCCGTCATAGGGACCGAGCGGCCATTTGGATGAATCGAACGCAACCGCCAGCTTCTGCGACGATGATGGCTCCAGAACGGCCTCCCCTTCCAAGCGCAGCCACGCTTTATCATTGTAGTCGGTAATCTGGACCTTGAAGTACACGGATCGCTTGATCGGCGCGGTATTTTGGAGGACCGCCTCGAAGCGCTGGTTAGGCGCCTTTGGGAAGAGGAAGACGCCGCCGGGCGTGGGAGCGGTGAACTGGGCGACCTTCACTTCGGCCCCGGAAGGCGGCGCCTTATCCGGAGCGGCCTGCGCGCTCAGTGTGGCGGACAGCATCAGGCAAGCCGCCAGGTTAAAAGAAACTCCGATCGCCATCTGGAGGCGGCGGAAGTTAAGGGAATATCTGTTTAGCATAAAATGCGGATGCGACGGGTGGATTGTCGAGCGGGGGATGGCGCGGATGCCGCCAAAGAATCTCCGAATGGGTATTCTCCGATCCCGGTATCGGCAAGTCCTTTAATTGCCATCCACCAGCCAATACGAGGGGTGCAAAAAATATCACCGGATGAAATACTTCCCCGTTTAAATTTTTCAACGGGTTTGACTTACTCCGTCCTTCCCACCAACTCCTCCACCGTCGCGTGCACGTCATCCGCCCGCATCAGCGTCTCGCCCACTAATATCGCATTGCACCCGCTCTCCAGCACCCGACGCGTATCCTCGGCGGTCTTGATCCCGCTTTCACTTACAAGGATAATGCCGTCGGGCACCTCCTCGCTTAGTTCCTCCGTGGTCTTCAGGTCCACCTGAAAGGTCGCCAGGTTCCGGTTGTTGATCCCGATGATCCGCGCATCCGTCTCCAGCGCGCGGTCCATCTCCTCCAGCGTGTGGACCTCCACCAGCACGTCCAATTGAAAATCCGTCGCCACCGCCAGCAGCCGCTTCAGCTCCTTCTGCTCCAGTGCTGCCACGATCAGCAATATCGCGTCCGCCCCCGCGCACGACGCCTCATAAATTTGCGCCTCGTGCAGGATGAAATCCTTCCGCAGCACCGGCAGCCCCACCGCCGCGCGCACCCGCGTCATATCGGCAAGGCTCCCCTGGAAAAACGGCTCGTCCGTCAGCACGGATATCGCGTTCGCCCCGGCGGATTCGTACGTCTTCGCGATTTGCACCGGGTCAAAGCTCTCCGCGATCACCCCGGCCGAGGGTGACGCCTTCTTCACCTCCGCGATCAGCCCCAGTGCTTCGGGCCCCCGGTCGATTGCCTCGCGAAAGCTCCGGAAATCGTTCCGCTCCAGCGCCCCGGCCCGCAATAGCTCGGTGCGATGCACCATCTTCGCGATCTCGCGGCGTTTGGTTTCGAGGATTTCCTGGAGTCGATCCATGACTCGCTTAATAAACCGGGCGCCGCCCCGCCGGTCAAAGGCGTTCTCACCGGCTTTCCGGGGAACAAGCTTCTGTGGCCGCGCCCCGCCTCAAACTCTCGATTGCGCACCCAACAGTCCTGACTATTATCCGCCCGGCATGAATGCTGTTGCCCTCAATTGCCGATTCTCCGGCACCTTGCAGCCGATGGGCACGCAGACGGCGGCGTTCGAACTCTTCGACGCCATCATCCGGCTCCCGGAACGCGCGGCCCCCCTCGTCATCTTCGCCGATCCCACGTTCCCCGGCGTCGCCGCCTGGGCCGAAGTGCGGGACGTGACATTTGTCTCTCTCCCCTTCTCCACATGGTCGCGCGCCAGGGCCCAGTGGTGGGAGCAATTCACCCTGCCCGGCCTCTGCCGGAAGATGGGGTGTGCCGTGGCCCATCACCCGATCACCACCTGCCCATTCCTGACGCGTGGAGTGAAAAATGTCGTCACCCTGCACGACCTGGATTTCCTCAGCCACCCGGAGTGGTATCCCCGCTCTTTCCGCGCCGTGTACACGTTCACAGCCATCCCGGGCCTCATGAGTGCGTGGCGGGTGGTGGCCATCTCGGAGTACGTCCGTCAGGAGGCCGCCACGCGCCTCGGCATCGAGCAGGACCACATTCTCCGGGTCTATAATGGCGTCCGCTTCTTATCAGACGGCGCGGACGACGCGGACTCCGGTTCCCCCGCTCAATCGGATGTCCCTTACATCCTCTGTGTCGGGGCGCTCCGGCCCCGCAAAAACCTGGCCCGCCTCATCCTCGCCTTCCGGCAGCTCCGGGAGCGGTATCCGGATCTCGAACTGAGGATCGCCGGACGCGCCGAGCCGGGATTCTCGGAAATGCCGGGCCTTCTCGACCTGCTCGCAACACCCAATCTCCAGTTCCTCGGATACCTGAGCGACGACGATCTCAGGGCCGCCTACGCCAACGCCCAGGTCTTTTGCTATCCCTCCCTCGATGAAGGCTTCGGCCTCCCGATGCTCGAAGCCATGGCATGCGGCACCCTCGTCGTCGCCTCAAACACCTCCTGCCTTCCCGAGATCGCCGGCGGCCACGCCGAGCTGATCGACCCCCTCTCCCCCGATTCCATCGCCGCCGGCATCCAGTCCATCCTCGACCTGACCCCTGAGCAGCGCGCGCAACGCATCAGCCGCGCCCGAGCCTGGGCCGAAGGCTTCAACTGGCAGCAGGCCGCATGGAGCTACCTGGCCATTTACCAGGAGCTGATGTGAACGGGCCGATACTTCCGATCCTCAAAGCGTTTTCAACCAGTTCACCCACCCCGCAAAGTGCGCGCACTCCGCGCACATTCGCTCGATGCCGATCCAGCCGGCGATGAGCGCGCCGAAAAACGGTTTGCTGTAGCGCGGGTAGAGATGCCTGAGCCGGGCAGAAGGCGCCGTATCGGGGTGATCATTGATTTCCTCAGGGCTGCGGAAGCCATTGCGAATGGATTGGAGTTTCCCAACAAGTTCCGGTCGGGCGAAACCATCAGCGATCTCCCCCGGCTCGGAGAACAGCAGGGCCTCGAATTCGTGAAGCGACAAATAGGCCGAAAACCGATTGTGGTTGATTTCTGCTTCCCACGACTTCTCTACATGGTCCACTTTTTCAGCAGCAGTCGTTCCCACCGGGCTTTGCCGCCCCGGGAAGCTCTCCGGCAGCGCGTAATAGTCGAGCATGGTCGTCACCATCAAGGCACCGGAGTCGTTCAGCAGGCGCATGACCTCCCCACGGACCTTGGGATACTTCGGCACACCGCCCTTGAACTTGCCGCCAGCGTTTACCCGTTTGGTGGCGATGATAACCGGGAGAAGGTGCAACCCGACCGGCATTACGGGCTGCAATACTTTCTTTACAAAACCTTCCTCGGTCTGCCCTTCCACCAGAACAAACGCCTTTCGCCAGCTCATGGTCGCCCGCCGAGCAGATTCTTTTCCCAGAGGTCGCCGAGTCCGTAATCCTCAAGCCAATCCTTCATCGAAGCCTCGTCGAGCCTGCGAAAAATACTCTGCCCTTCATCCCGCTCCACGACGATGACCTCCTGCGGCTCGAATTGGTTCACAAGGCTGGTCGATTGGGTCGATGCAATGACCTGCGTCTTGGTCGCCGCGCCGCGCAGCAACTCGGCGAGGAGGGTAATGGCGTAGGGATGCAGACCGAGTTCCGGTTCGTCCAGCAGGATAGTCGTCGGCAAATACGGTTGCAGCAACAGGGTGGCCAGACACATGAACCGTAGCGTCCCATCGGACAGCGCGCTTGGGCCGAAGACGTCTTCAGCACCTTTTTCTCTCCATTCCAGCCGAATATTCCCCGGTTTCAACGCCAGAGGTTCGAGCACAAAGTCCTCAAAAAACGGCGCAACCATCCGTACAGCGTCGACAATATTCCGGTAGTGGGCGGTATGTTTCTCGCGCAGCAGGTAAAGAAACGCGGCGAGGTTCGAGGCATCACCTTTTAATACACGGTTGTCATGCACCTCACATTCCTGTTTCACCTTCGCCTCCGGGCTGGTGTCGTGAAAATGATAGATGCGCCAGCTCCGCATCGCGGTGATGACATATTGGGCGGTACCGGTTGAGGTCGCGCTTTGCTCATTGGTCAGACGCGTCTCTTGATGCCCGCTGCCTATCACTCGGCTATAAGGACGCGTGTATTGTTCCTTATTGTGAAACAACGTCTCCTCGTCGGAAAAGAAGAGGCTTCCGTCATCCGCACCCTGAAGTTGGCAAATATAACCGTTTCTACCGTCTGAAAACATTAAATCCAGTTTTAGGCTGGGCGTGCGCTTCCTGCCAAAATAAAGCAGCGCATTCGCTCCTCCCACAGTGCGCACATGAGTTTGCAGCCGCCTCTCAATGATCTGATTCAGCAACCGGAAGAGAGCGATGAAGTTCGACTTGCCCACGCCGTTCGGCCCAATGAGCACGTTCAGGGGACCCAGCGTGATGTCCGCGCTACGGATGGATTTGAAGCCCGTAATTTGGATGCGATCGATAGCGCCGGTCATGCTGTCCACATTCTTATATGGGTTGTCTTCGCCCCGGAAAAGTGAAACCTCCGCTCCAGCGTTGAATAATTTGGATTTTTCATGTCCAAGCCTCTCAACAATAGCATCATACACGCTAAACTCCACCGCTTGTGAATCTTTTCACAAAACGCGCTTGCCCCCCTCTCCGGGCCGCTCGTAGATTCCTAGGCTGTTCATTTTTTGCCCTTTCGCATGGCCGTTACCCACGAGATTGAATCGCCCGACACCGCTGCCCGCGCAGCGGCCGTCACCAGCCGTGCCGCCGCGGAATCCGGCGACGTCCTCGGCGAAAAGCTGGTCCTCAACATGGGCCCCTCCCATCCCGCCACCCACGGCGTCCTGCGGATCGTGCTGGAACTGGACGGCGAGCTGATCACCAAAGCCACTCCCGAGGTCGGCTACCTCCATCGCGGCGATGAGAAGATCGCCGAGGCCATGCAGTACAACCAGTTTGTCCCCTACACCGACCGGCTCGATTACCTGGCCCCGCTCGCCAATAACGTCGCCTACGCCCTGGCGGTGGAAAAGCTCATGGGCTGGGAATTGCCGCCCCGGGGCAAGGCCATCCGCGTTATCTGCTGCGAGCTTGCCCGCATCTCTTCCCACCTCCTCGGCGTCGGCTGCTATGCCATGGATGTCGGCGCCATGACGGTCTTTCTTTATACCTTCACCGAGCGGGAAAAAATCTACGACCTCTGCGAGATCATCTCCGGCGCCCGCTTTACCACCAGCTACACCCGCATCGGCGGCCAGACCCGCGATCTGCCGGAGCCTTTCTTCCCCGCCGTCCGCAAGTTCCTCGACGGCCTCCCCGCCGTGCTCGATGAGACGGACAATCTCCTCACCCGCAACCGCATCTGGCTCGATCGCACCCGCGATGTCGGCGTCATCTCGCCCGAGATGGCAATCGCCTACGGCCTCTCCGGCCCCAATCTCCGCGCCTCAGGCGTGGACCGCGACCTGCGCAAGTGCTCCCCCTACCTCGATTACGACAAGTACGACTTCGATGTCCCCATCGGCTCGGTGGGCGATTGCTTCGACCGCTACCTGGTCCGCCTGGAGGAGATGCGCCAGAGCGTAAAAATCCTCAACCAGGTCCTGGCCAATCTCCCCACCGGCCCCACCAACGTCGCCGATCCGAAAAACTTCCCCCCGCCCAAGTCCGAGGTCCTGACAAAGATGGAGCAGTTGATCCATCACTTCATCATCCACACGGAAGGCATCGACGCGCCCCCCGGGGAAATCTATTTCGGCGCGGAAAACCCCAAGGGCGAACTCGGATTCTACATCAACTCGAAGGGAGGCGGGACTCCGCACCGGCTCAAGATTCGCTCCCCATCCTTCTGCAACATCAGCATCCTGCCCGCCATCCTGCCTGGCCACATGATGAGCGACACCGTCGCGATCCTCGGTTCGCTCGACTTCGTCATGGGCGAATGTGACCGTTGATTTTTCCCCATGGCTTTGCATCTTCCATCGCTGGCCGTCGTTGCGCTCGTCGCCTGCATGGTCCTGCCCGGCTGCAAGCGCAAGCTGACCGACGCCAATCTCTCATGCGTGAAGATGGACATGCACCCGAAGGAAGTGGAATCCATCCTCGGCCCGCCCAATGAGTCGGTGGCCAAGGAAATGGAACTCCAGACCGACGTGAAGACGCTCTCCGTCGTGCGCTACGTCTATGAGCAGAACGGCAGGACGGTGGTGATTCATTTTGTGGATGGAAAGCTCGTGGGCCAGGAGGGATCGTTCGAGAAATGAGCAAACTGAGCGCGCGGCGCCGGAATAAATCCGCAATCCGAAATCCGCAATCCGCATTTCCCCAATGAACCTCCCCGCCGCTCTCACCTCCCGGATCGACGAGGTCATTACCCATTACCCCGTCTCGCGCCGCAGCGCCACGCTCCCGCTTCTGCACCTTATCCAGGAGCACTTCGGCTACATCCCGGACGAGGCTACTGCCTGGATCGCCGCGAAGCTGGAGATCGAGCCGATCAACGTCCTGGAGCTGGTCACCTTTTACCCCATGTTCCGCCGCCGGCCGGCCGGCAGCACCCATATCCGCGTCTGCCGCACGCTCTCGTGCGCGATGGCCGGCAGCTATGAGCTGATGGATAAAGTGTGCACGTCCGCCGGCATTGAACGCCACGGCCACGACCACGGCAACCCCATCGCCGTCAGCCCGGATGGCAAGTACTCGGTCGAATTCGTCGAGTGCCTGGCCAGTTGCGGCACCGCCCCCGTGGCGATGTCCAATGACGACTTCCACGAGCGCGTCACCGAGGAGTCCATCCCGCAACTCCTGGATAGCACCAGCTCCAGCGCGACCCTCCCCAAGCTTCACCCGCCGCACCGGCGCGAGAAGCGCATCGTCTTCCAGAACATCGACCGCGAAGGCTGGTCGAACGGCATCGAAAATTACCTCCTTTACGGCGGTTACGAAGACCAGAAAAAAGCCTTCGCGCTGCCGCCCGCCACCATCGTCAACGAGGTCAAGGCCTCCGGCCTCCGCGGCCGCGGCGGCGCCGGCTTCCCATGCGGCGTGAAGTGGGGCTTTATCAAGCCCGGTGGCTCAAAGCCCGTCTACCTCATCTGCAACGCCGACGAGTCGGAGCCTGGCACCTTCAAGGACCGTTACATCATCCACCAGGACCCCCATCAGCTCCTCGAAGGGATGATCATCTCCTGCTTCGCGGTCCAGGCCCACCTCGCCTACATCTATATCCGCGGCGAATTCCCCGAAGGCGCGCAAATCCTCGAAAAAGCCCTCGCCGAAGCCCGCGCCCACGGTTTCCTGGGCAAGAACATCCTCGGCACCGGGTTCGACCTCGATATTTACGTCCATCGCGGCGCCGGCGCTTACATCTGCGGCGAGGAGACCGGCCTGATCGAGTCCCTGGAAGGCAAGCGCCCCTACCCCCGCATCAAGCCTCCCTACTTCCCCGCCGTACTCGGCCTCTACCAGTGCCCGACCATTGTCAACAATGTCGAGACGCTCTGCCACGTGAAGCACATCGTCCGCATGGGCGGCGCGGAGTACGCGAAGCTGGGCCGCCCCAACAACACCGGCACCCGCATCCTCTGCGTCAGTGGCGACGTGCAAAAGCCCGGCTATTTCGAGGTGGAAGTCGGCTCGCTCACGATGGGCGATCTCATCAACGACATCTGCGGCGGTCCCAAAACGGGACGCAAAATCAAGGCCGTCATCCCCGGCGGCTCGTCGGCCAAGGTCCTCAGCGCCACCGACCGCTACAAGCTCAAGGAAAAACAGCCCGACGGCAAGATGGCCGAGCGCGAGATCGGTTTTGACGAGATCCCGATGGACTTCGATTCCCTGGCCGCCGTCGGTTCCATGGCCGGCTCCGGAGGCGTCATCGTTCTGGACGACTCCCGCGACATGGTCTGGACGCTCAATAACATCAACGAGTTTTACGCCCACGAGAGCTGCGGCCAGTGCACCCCCTGCCGCGAAGGCTCGCTCTGGATGAAAAAAATCACCGACCGCCTCCTCGCCGGCGGCGGCGTCAAGGGCGACGCGGACACGCTCAAGACCGTGGCCGATAACATCGCCGGGCGCACCATCTGCGCCTTTGGCGAAGCCTGCTCCTGGCCGACCCAAAGCTTCCTGGCAAAATTCAAAGGCGATTTCGACGCCCGCGCCACCAAGCCGCTCCCGCCGCCCCTGCCGCCCGAGTTTCTGTCCGAGCAATTGATCGAGCATACGAATATCCCAACCCTGCGCGGTCCTCACACCGAGGGCACGGGCGAGGCCATCGGCGTTGCCGGGAGCACATCGGCCCCCGGGATCGCCACTCTCCCGAGTGGCATCCACGAACCCGCCGCTCGCCAGAGCGGCCTCGCTTCCAAGGAGGCGCCATGAGCACTGAAACCGCTGCTCCAGTCCAGCTCCTGAACGTCCAGATCGATGGCGTCTGGATGCAATTTCCCAAGGGCACCCGCGTGATCGAGGCTTGCAACCAGGCGGGCAAATTCATCCCCCGCTACTGCTATCACCCGAAGCTTTCCTCCCCCGGCAACTGCCGCATGTGCCTCATCGAAATGGGCATGCCCAAGATGGGTCCCGACCGCAAGCCGATCCTCGGCTCGGACGGCAAGCCCGTCATCGGATGGATGCCCCGTCCGCAAATCTCCTGCGCCCAGGATATCGCCGAGGGCATGGCCGTCCTCACCGATTCCCAGATGGTCAAGGAATGCCGCCAGGGCGTGATGGAATTCCTCCTCATCAATCACCCGCTCGACTGCCCCATCTGCGATCAGGCCGGCGAGTGCCGCCTCCAGGAGTTTTCCGTCGAGTATGGCAATGGCGCCTCCCGTTTCCTCGAGCACAAGGTCAAGAAACCGAAAAACGTCGAGGTCGGCCCCCGCGTCACGCTCGATGCCGAGCGCTGCGTGCTCTGCTCGCGCTGCATCCGGTTTATGAAGGAAGTCGCGAACGACGATGTGCTCGGTTTCGTGGATCGCGGCAGCTTCTCGACCATCGCCTGCCATCCGGACCGCACCCTGGACAGCAATTACTCGCTCAACACCGTCGATATCTGCCCCGTCGGCGCGCTGACCTCCTCGGATTTCCGCTTCAAGATGCGCGTCTGGTTCCTCAAGGAAACCCGGAGCATCTGCACCAGTTGCGCCACGGGCTGCAACACGATCATCGGCAGCCGCGAGAACATCATTTACCGCCAGACCCCGCGGGAAAACAACGACGTCAACTCCGTCTGGATGTGCGATTTCGGCCGGCTCAATTTCCATCAGCTCCAAAGCCCCGACCGGCTGACCAATCCCACGGTAAAAAGCTCGTCCGGCAACGAGATTGCCTCCTGGGACGTCGCCCTCAACCGCGCCGCGTCCGAGCTGAAGCGCTACCGCGGCAACGAAGTCGCGATCATCGCCTCGGGCAGCTTTACCAATGAGGAACTCTTCCTCACCCGCCGGCTTTCCGAGGCGCTCGGCACCACGCTCCTCGACATCATCCCGCGCAATGCCGAGGGCGACAAAATCCTCCTCAGCCCGGACCGCAACGCCAATACCGCCGGCGCCCGCCTCACTGGCGTGACCGGCGGCGTGCCCGGCTCCCTGCTGGGCCTCATCTCCAACGGCCTGAAGAATCGCACCATCAAGGCCCTCATCGTCCTGGGCGAGGATGCCACGCGCGTGATTGGCGAGGAGATCGCGAACGCGCAATTGATCGTCGCCACGAACATCCTCCCCAACGGCACGACCAAGCTGGCCCACCACGTCTTCCCCTCCTCCGGCTTCGCCGAAAAACGCGGCTCGTTGATCAATAAGAACGGCCGCCTCCAGCGCCTCAACCGCGCCATCCAGCCTCCCGGCGGCGCGCGCGACGATTGGGAGATCCTTCGCGACCTCATCCACGGCATCTCCGGCGCCAACGGCATTTTCATGATCGAGGATCTCTTCAAGCAAATGGCCGCCTCGATCCCCGCCCTCGCCAACCTGAGCCTGAGCAAAATCGGCGACCTCGGCGTACAACTCAATCTGGAAACCGGCAACGAAGCCCCCCCTCCCAAGACCACGTCCCCCACGGCAACCACCCCCTGACGCGCTCCCGCTTTCAATTAGCAGCGGAGCGAAGCGACACAGATTATCTAACTTTTTTCCGAATCAAATAATCAATCACACATTAGCAATTAGCAATTCCCCCTAATGGACCTCATTTACAGCATCGACTGGTACCTGATCATCACTTCGCTTGCGAAGACGATCGGGGTCCTCTGCATCGTCCTGTTCATGGTCTCCTACACCGTCTACGCGGAGCGCCGCGTCAGCGCCATTATCCAGGACCGTCTCGGGCCGAACCGGGTCGGCTTCCCGACCACGCTCCTGGGCATGAAAAACGACTTCTCCCCTTTCCTCGGCGGCCTGGGCCAGCCGGTCGCCGACGCCATGAAGCTCCTCCTCAAGGAGGATTTCACCCCCGCCCACGTCAATAAATTCTATTTCTGGATCGCCCCTGCCCTCGGCATCGGCGCGGTAGTGGTCAGCCTCGCGGTCATTCCCTTTGGCAGTTCGTTCCTCGGCGACAAAATGGTGATCGCCGACGTCAACATCGGCCCGCTCTTCATCTTCGCTTTCTCCTCGCTGGGCGTGTACGGCATCGTCCTCGCCGGCTGGTCCTCCAATTCGAAGTACCCCTTCCTCGGCAGCATCCGCTCCAGCTCCCAGATGATCTCCTACGAGCTGAGCCTCGGCCTCTCGGTGATCCCGCTTTTCCTCATCCTCGGCACGCTCAACCTGAGCGACATCGTGCGATACCAGGTAACCCACGGCTGGCTCCTCATCCCGATCACCAACGGTCACATCCCCACTCTCAGCCAGTTCCTCCTCTGGATTCCGATTTTGATCTCGTTCGTCATTTTCACGATCTCGATGTTCGCCGAGACCAACCGCCTCCCCTTCGATCTCCCGGAGGCCGAGCAGGAGCTAGTGGGCGGTTATCACACCGAGTATTCGTCGATGAAGTTCGCCCTCTTCTTCCTGGGAGAATACGCCGCGATGATCGCCGGCTGCTCGCTCATCGTGACCCTCTTCCTCGGCGGCTGGCATTGCCCCTTCATCCCGGACGGCACCGGCACGGGCGGCCTGGAAATGCTTCACGCGATCCCCGCCTGGATCTGGGGCCTGGTCAATATTGCCGTCTTCTTCGGCAAGGTTGCGATGCTCCTCCTCTTTTTCATCTGGGTCCGCTGGACCCTGCCCCGGTTCCGCTACGATCAGCTCATGCGGCTCGGCTGGATTTTCTTCTTCGAAATCGCCCTGGTAAACGTCTTCATCGCCGCGTTCATCATCGCCCTGATTCCCAAATAGCCATGGCCTACACCGTCTCCAGACCAAAGCTCACCGTGTGGGAAAAAATGTACCTCCCGCAGGTCGTGGGCGGCCTCGCGATCACCTTTGGCCACCTGGTGCGGATGATCACCGGCCGCACCAAGGTGATCATGCAATATCCCGAGGAAAAATGGGACGCCAGCCTGCCCCCCTACTACCGCGGCGCTCCCGCCCTGGTGAAGGATGAGAAAGGCCGCGAACGCTGCGTGGCCTGCCAGATGTGCGAGTTCATCTGCCCGCCCCGCGCCATCCGCATCCTGCCCGGCGAACTTCCCGCCGCGAGCAAGTGGGCCAAGGTCGAGAAATTCCCCGACCAGTTCGATATCGACATGACCCGCTGCATCTACTGCGGCATGTGCGAGGAGGTCTGCCCGGAGCAGGCCATCTTCCTGCGCAAGGATTACGCCATCACCGGCTTCAGCCGCGACCAGATGGTGCACGACAAGGCAAAGCTCTACGAGATCGGCGGCACGCTCGAAGGCCTCGTCTTCAAATGGAACCCCCTCAAGTGAGAAATTCGAAACTCGAAATTCGAAATTCGAAAGTTGCGGCGCTCTCTCAAGCGCGCACCCCGCGTTTCACCTCCTCCGCATTCCGCATTCCGCATTCCGCATTCCGCATTTCCCTCCCATGACCGCGATCCTCTTCTGGATATTTTCGGCGCTGATGCTCGGGTTCGCCTGCGCCGTGGTGCTCAATCGCAACCCGGTCGCCAGCGCCCTCAGCCTCGTCATTTCCTTCGTCGGGCTCGCGGCGCTCTTCGTGATGCTGAACGCCTACTTCCTGGGCGTCATCCAGGTGCTCGTTTACGCCGGCGCGGTAATGGTCCTGTTTCTTTTCATCATCATGCTGCTCGACCTCAAGGCCGAGGAGCGCCGCAAGATGAATATCGGCGTATTGGCCGGCGGCGTGGCGGTTGCCGCCGCCTTTGTCCTCCAGCTTACCACGATCATTGGCGATCTCCCCTACGGCAGCCGCGCCTTCCCGCCCCTCCGCCTGGACACGGTCCAAAACCCCGGCATCCTCAACGATGTCCAGAACGTCGGCCGCATCCTTTTCTCCGGCTACAACCTCCCCTTCCAGGTGGTCGGCGTCCTCCTCCTGGTAGCCACCGTCGGCGTCGTAGTCCTCAGCAAACGGGAGCTCAAGTAATGGAACTCACCCTCGACGATTTCCTCCTGGTCAGCGGGCTGCTTTTCGCCATCGGTTTTGCCGGGGTCCTGTTGCGCCGCAATATCATCATTATCTTCATGTCCCTGGAGATCATGCTCAATGCCGCCAATCTTTCCCTGGTCGCTTTCTCGCGATTCCAGGTCCAGGCCAACGGCCTCCCCAATTACAACGGCCAGATGCTCGTTTTCTTCATCATCACCGTCGCCGCCGCGGAGGTGGCCGTCGGCCTCGCGGTCATCGTGGCCCTCTACCGTGCCCGGCAGACTACTCACGTCGAGGACATCAGCAGCCTGAAGTTCTAAAGAAATGGCCCTTCCCTGGATCATCCTTCTCACCCCGCTCCTGAGCGCGGCGTTCATCACGCTTTTCACCCAGCGCCTGCGCAATGTCAGCGCGTTGATCTCGGTGGCCGCCTGCGTGATTTCCTTCCTCGCCACCTGCCTGCTCTTCCGCCAGCCCGACGGCTTGCAAGTGACCGCGTACCAATGGCTGAACGTGGTCCCGAATTTCTCGATCTCCATCGGCTTCACCATCGATCAGCTCAGCAAGGCGATGCTCTTCGTCGTTACCGGCGTCGGCGCGCTCATCCATATTTATTCCCTCGGGTACATGGACGACGACGAGGGCAAGTCCCGCTACTTCGCCGGCCTCTCGCTCTTCATGTTCTCGATGATCGGCATCGTCTTCGCGAATAACTTCGTGATGATGTTCCTCTTCTGGGAACTGGTCGGCGTCAGCTCTTACATCCTCATCGGCCATTGGTTCGACAAGCCCGCCCCGC
>Ga0182030_10006716_pt1 | contig 24202 bp, 17 predicted proteins | sample 812S3MmetaG_FD_121299 | JGI IMG/M metagenome (GOLD analysis project Ga0182030, IMG submission 121299) | Permafrost microbial communities from Stordalen Mire, Sweden - 812S3M metaG (Illumina Assembly) | ecosystem: Environmental > Terrestrial > Soil > Wetlands > Permafrost | place: Sweden...
CCAGCTCGCGAGCGTCGCCCTCACCGGCCTGGAAGTGGGCAAGACCTACTTCTACCGTGTCGTCGTTGAAAACAAGACGAACCCGGAAGCGGTGATCGACGGTCCGGTACGTGAATTCACCCCCCAGGGCCCGCCGCTCGCGGTCGCCCGTGAACCCTCCGAAGTGACCCGCACCACGGCGGCGCTGTCCGGGACGGTGAACCCCGCGGGCGCGCAAACGACCTTCCACTTCGTCTATGTGGAAGCATCGAAGTACGAAGGGGACTGCGGCGAGTGCGAAGAGATCCCGGTCGACGCCTACGCCAACGGGTCAAGCACCCCCGAGGCCGGCCCGGTCGGCTCGGACTACACCGCCCACCCTGTCGGCCCCGCCACGCTCGGCGAACTGACCCCGGGTGAAACCTATGACTACGCGCTGGTCGCGACCAGCGCCCAGGGCGTCACGGTCTCCCCGAACATGTCCTTCACCGCCGGGGCCGCGACCCCGCCGCTCGGGACCACCGGTCCTGCGGAAGGGGTGACGCAGACCTCGGCGACCCTGACCGGCAGCGTCGACACCCGCGGCCTGCCGAGCATCCTGCAGTTCGAATTCGGCACGACGCCGGGCGCCGGCTACCTGTCCCCGGCGAACGTCACCTCGCAGTCCGGCACCGTCGATGGCATCAGCCTGACCTACAGCGCTCTGCTCGCGCCCGCCACCACCTACTACTACCGTGTGGTTGCCAGCAACCACGACGGCGTCGCCTACGGCGCCGAGCGGTCCTTCACCACCGGCGCGTTCCCCGCCGCGCTCGTCCCCCCGGCGTTCACGCTCCTGCCGGTGCCGAGCACGCCGGTGCAGAGCCAGCCGCCGGGCAGCGGCAAACCATCCATCAAACCGCTGACGAAGGCGCAGAAGCTGGCGAAAGCACTCAAGGCCTGCGCGAAGAAGCCCAGGCACAAGCGCGCCGCATGCCGCAGGCAGGCGAAACGGAAATACGGATGAGGGCGGGCAGCTTCGTCGCCCGGGCGCGCCTACAGACCCGGAGCCTGCGAACAGGTGGCGGCTCGTGACCGCGTGCATCGTTATCGGATCCTCCCCTCCGAGAGCGCTTCGACGCGAGCTCCCTTACGCGCGTACATATGCGCTCCAGAGCCCGGAGGGCGAAGCAGATCAAGGACGCACCGAGTGTGGGGTGCAGAAATGCAGGCGAACGAGGGAGGACGCCGATATGCGCCCGCCATCCGGGCTCTGGTCAGGGCAGCAGCGTGAAGCTCGCCACGTGCCGCGGTCGTACGACGCTGAAGTGCCGCCGGTCGAGTGTGGCGATCTCGCTCAGGCCGTGGCGTTCGGCGGCTGCGATGACCGATGCGTCGACGGTGCCGAGGGGAAGGTCGTGGTAGGTCGCTACGAGCTCGGCCATCCGGAGCGGGTCCGCTACATGGACGGGCTCCATCACGAAGTTCGCGGCCAGGTCGCCGAGGAACCGGACCTCCGCCTGCCACGGCAGGCGGCTTCCGATGAAATGGGCCACCTCGCTCACGACGAGCGTTGGAACGATCAGCGGGCCCGGGTGGGTTTCGAGCAGCTCCAGGCAGGCCGCGTGGTTTCTGTCATCGGCGTCTACGTAGGCGTAGAGCGGGCCGGCGTCGACGATCAGCGCGATGGGCTGATCTCCGAGGCGAGTATCTCCTCGATCCGCTCGGATGTGTCGCTCGTGCCGCTGCGCCCGGCGCCGGCCGCTTGCAGCCGTCGTCTACTGCCGGCGCCGAGGTGCTCTTCGAGCGCCGTGCGTGTGACCTGCGCGATCGTCACGCCCTGTCGGCGGGCTGCGTGTCGTAGCTGTGCGTCTAGATCGTCGGGGAGCTTCACGGTTGTCCGTTGCATGTATGCCAGCATACCAGACGCAGTCGTTCAGCACGTGTGCGCGCATCTCAGGCTGGGAGGGTGGGGAAGGGCTGGAACATGTTCGCAACGCTCTGTTCCGGCTACCGCCTGCCTGCGCCCCCGAAGTGCCCCGCCTGTCCTCCTTTATGGAGGGAACGGGGTATTTACGAAGTGCCCCGAACGGGGTATGGGGTGGGTGGCCCCACCAGGCCGCGGCGTCGTCCTCAGCATGTCCGCCGCCGCGAAGGGCGGGTGCGCCGAGCTGGCCTCCGGCCCACGCGGTCACGCGCGCCTCTCAATTTGTCGTGTGCCTGCCTGCCTGTGCCCTTCGGGGTGCGCCCATCAGGGTGACTGCTCACACGCGAAGCGTGCATCCAACCGCCACCTTTCACCACGCGAGGCGTGCATCTGCGCCGTGAGCGCCGGCACGCTGAGCGCGCGGGTGTATCCCCTGACCGCCTTTGCCCCAACGGCGCCCTCTCGACCACCTCTGGCCCGCAGAGCGTGCATGCGCATGTCGCATTTCTCGCGCACGCCAAGCGTCCATCCCTTCATCAGCGCCGCAACATGAAAGGCACCACAGTGAACCAGAAGGAGCAGAGCGCAAAGACCCCGTCCCCCCGGACCGGCCCATTCGCCACGCTCCGTGCCCTCGCCCGGGTCAGAGGGACTGGTGCGCTCTCATTCGGGTTCCCTGGTGCGTCCGCCCTTGCGACCGGCCCTCGTCAGCGGCGCGGATACGCCATGGGCCTGATTGCCTTGCTCCCCCGCCCAGGGCGACGAGGAGCAAGCACGTCACGGCGCATGCCGTCCCTTCTCGCTCCCAGGGCGGGGAGGGCCAAGCAGCTCGCCTGTGCCCTTCCGGGTGCGGACGCAGTGAGTGTGGCGTGCGCCAGCACGCGAACGATCGCGGAGTGCCCCGAATGGGGTAAGGACAAAGAGATGCGCCGGCTATCCCCGCCCTGGTATGCGCCGGCCATCGTGGGCCTCGTGTGTGCGGGCTTGGCGCTGGCGCCAAGCCTCGCCTCAGCCGCGGGATGCCCGAACGAACAACTCCGTGTCGAAGACCACGCCACCTCCCTCCCCGACTGCCGTTCCTTCGAAATGGTCTCCCCCCCGGGCAAAACCAGCGGTAGTGTCCTCTACTACCAGATGGGGGCGCAGGGTGTTGGTGACGGGCAGTCGCCGATGCAGGCGACGCCCGTGCCCGCGGTCGAAGGTGACGGGGTGGTCTACAGCGGTGAACAGTTCTTTGAATCTCTGACCGGTACCTACACGGAGTATCTGAGCCGCCTCGAAGGGGATGTGTGGAGCACGCATGATCTCTCGTCGTTGGGCGAAACCGACGAAGAATACCGGCTGGTTGCGTCCGCGGCCGGCCTGTCCCGCTTCGCGGTGAGCGTTGAAGGCGACATCGCTCTTGATTACCGGAACATCCTGCTCGAGGACGCCTCTGGCGGTCTGTCCCAGCCGTTGATCGGGGCCGCTGTCGCGCATCTGCGCGCACCCCTCGAATTCGGCGAATCCAGTAAGGACGGATCCGAACGGAACGCCGCGCGCTTCAAATTTGTGCCGGCGTCGCGTGATTTCTCGCGGGTGTTCTTCAGCGCAGACGATGCGCTGCTGTCGGGCTCAGAACCGCTCGAAAAAGAACTGGCTGGCGCTGTGAGCGCTGAAATCGCGGCCTCGCCCTCCGAACAGGGCGGGTATCTATATGAATCCCGTGAAGGCGTGCTGTCGCTCGCGAGCATTCTGCCCGATGGGAGGGTCGCCCATAATGCGGAATTCGGCTTTTCCTACCCGGAGGAGCGCGACGGGGATCTTGAACATGTCGTGTCTGAAGACGGGTTGCGGGTTTTCTGGACCGGAAGTGAACCCGGCTCCGGTGAACAGAACCTGTATCTCCGCGAACGGCCGAGAGGCCATGAAGGCGAACCGCGCACGGTGAAGGTGGCCGCCGGGGGCGAGTTCCTCGGCGCGAGCCCGGATGGCTCACGCGTGTTCTATCTCGGCGCGGGCGGCGACGCGCTCGACGAGTACGACGTCGTGACCGCCGAAACGACTGTCATCGCAGGCGAAGGCATGGGGGTGGCCGGGATCGAAGGTGGCGGCGGGGGCGGAGCCGGCGAATACGGTGGCCTCCTCGGCACCGGCGGCGACGGGGAATACGTCTACTTCGTCGACCATGCGAAGCTGACGGGCGAACAGGCCAACGCCCAAGGCGAAAAGGCGCAGGCCGAAAGGTACAACATGTACCTGTATGAGCCCGATGGCGCGGGCGGACACGTCGTGAGGTTCATCGCCACCCTCGAGCGCCTCGATGACTTGCCGCCGTTCGGGGTTCATGGAACTGAATTGCTCCCTTCCGATTCGCTGGGTGTGTGGGCGCGCACGCCGTTGGGTCGTACCTCTGAGGTTTCCCCGGACGGCCGGTTCGTGGCGTTTGGCTCCCATCTTGGCCTGACGGGTGTCTCCAATGGTGGGCCCGAGGTGTTCGTCTTCGATGCGTCCTCGGGTGTGCTCTCGTGCGCTTCGTGTGACCCTTCGGGCGCGTCGAATGCCGGCGCGGTGCTGCCGCCGTTGATCAATGGCGATGGTTTGCGTGAGCAGCGCTACATGCTCGACAGTGGTGCGCTGTTCTTCACGACGCCGTCCGCTTTGCTTCCCGAAGACGGCAACAGCGTCGATGATGTCTACGAGTGGCGCGAAGGCCGGCTGCAGCTCATCTCCCCCGGCGACGGCGAAGACCCGGCGGTGCTCGCCGACGTCAGCGAAGACGGCTCGAACGTCTTCTTCACGACGCCTGAGTCGATCGTGACCCAGGACGCGGACGGCCTCGCGGATCTCTATGACGCCCGTGTGGACGGCGGCCGGCCGGCTGTGACCGCCCCGGCGGGGTGTGCCGCGCTTGAATCCTGTCGTGGCGCCCCCGGGGGGCCGCCCGCCTTCCAGGCGCCCTCGAGCACCGCCTCCGGGGCCTCGGGCAACCTCGCCCCGCCGCCTGTCACCGCGACGGGACCGAAACCGAAGACCGCGGCGCAGATCAGGGCCGAAAAGCTCACGAAGGCTCTGAAGGCATGCCGCAGGAAACGACCCGGCCGCAAGCGAACGTTATGCGAACGGCAGGCAAGGAAACAATACGGCGCGAAGACGAGTTCCAGGTCGAGCAGGGGGGGTAAGTGATCATGAGACGCCTTCTCCTCCTCATCCTGACGGCGGCGTGCTGCATGCTCGCCTCGACCGCTCTCGCCGCCGCCGCGACGCCGAACTGGCGTGTGCTCGCCCAGCCTGTCCCTAAGAACATGACGCCCGGTGGCAAAGGGCGCTTCGTGATCAATGTGGAGAACATCGGTGATGTGCCGTCGAATGGTGCTCCGGTGACGGTCGTCGATCATCTCCCGGCGGGGATGCTCGCGACGGCCGCGGGCACGCTGCCGTTCCATGAAGAAGAAATTTCGAGCCCTGGCGAGTGGGGCGAAACGGGCTGCGCCGGGATCGGCACCGAAACGGTCACGTGTACATACAATGAAGCGCTCGCCGAAGGGGAACCGATCCGCCCGTTCGAGTACGGCGGCACGGGTCAGCGCGCGCCCGGGCAGCCCGCGAAAATCCAGATCGACGTGGCGGTCCCCGCCGGCCCCGAAGGCGTGCAGCTGACCAGCCGGGTGACGATCTCCGGTGGTGGCGCCCCCGTGAGCGCGAGCGACACGGTGTCCGCCACGATCAGCGGCGTCCCGGCGCCGTTCGGGGTCGAAGCCGTGCATGAGTGGTTCACCAACCCGGACGGCACGCCTGACATGAGGGCGGGCTCCCACCCCTATGAAATGTCGACCGCTGTCATGTTCAACGTCGGGCGGTTGCTCTATGGCTTGCCCCAGGAAACGGAACCGTCCGGGCGGACGAAGGACATCCACCTGAGTCTCCCTGCGGGGCTCGTGGGGACCGCGACCGCGACTCCGCGTTGCCCGCAGGCGGACTTCTACGCGCACACCGTGCATTTCGAAACGAAATGTCCGCCGGACACGCAGGTCGGCGTGGTACAGGCCCTGCTCGGCGTGTATATCGATGATGCGATCCCGATCTATAATCTGGTGCCGCCGGCGGGGGTGCCCGTCCAGCTTGGGTTTTCGCAGGCCAACAGCGGTGAAGGCATCTTGGATGTCGGGGTCGCGACGGGCGCGGGTGATAACGTCACGGTCGACCTGCACGATCTGCGCGAAGTCGGGGTGACGGGTGCGCTGGTCGATATCTGGGGCAACCCCGCGGACCATTCCCATGACGGGATGCGTTTCCTGAACCCGAATGAAACGGAGGGGGAACACGGCACGCCGTTGGCCTTTGAAGGGCCGTCCGCGCCTTTGCTGTCGCTTCCCGGCCGCTGCGGCCTGCTGGGCTCCCAGGAATTCCGCGCCGACAGCTGGGAACACCCCCTCGAACTCTCCGGCATGACGCCGGTCTCGTTCTCCGCCTCCGATGAGAATGAACAGCCCGTTTCCCTCGAAGGGTGTGCCGGTCTGGCGTTCACGCCCACGCTGACGGTCACGCCTGAATCCTCGACCCCGGATTCCCCGACGGGGCTCGATCTGAACATGAGCTTCCCGCACCCGGAAACGCCGGAAGGGACCGCGGAATCGCAGTTGAAGGACGCGAGCGTGACGCTCCCGGCCGGGATCGTCGTCAACCCCGCGGCGGCGAGCGGCCTCGCGGCGTGCTCCCCCGAACAGATCGGCCTGGATCAGCCCGGCCCGTCCTCCTGCCCAGACTCCTCCAAGGTCGCGACGGTCGAAGCGACGTCCCCCGCGCTTGAACCGGGACAGATCCTGAAGGGCTCTGTTTACCTGGCGCAGCAGGGCAACCTGCCGGGGAATGGCTCCAACCCGTTCGGTTCGCTGCTGGCCATGTATCTCGTCGCGGAAGGTGACGGGATCCGTGTGAAGATCCCGGGCAAGGTCACTCTCGACCAGACCACGGGCCAGGTGACGGCCGACTTCGGGAAGGATCCGGTGACGACAGCCTCGACCGGCACTGAACAGTTCATCCCGCAGGTGCCGATCGGCGATGTGCATGTGAGCTTCTTCGGCGGCCCCGAGGCCGCCCTCGTGACCCCCGCAGCCTGCGGTACGTATACGGGCAACGCGCAGCTGACGCCGTGGGACGGCAACGAACCGACCAATGTCGCCCTCCCGTTCACGGTCGATCAGGGCTGCGGCGTGGGCGGTTTCGCGCCCGCGTTCTCGGCTGGCACCGTCTCGAGCCAGGCCGCGGCGTTCAGCCCGGTCGTGATGAGCTTCTCTCGCCAGGACGGTGAACAGGACTTCCGGGGTCTGGAAGAGACCCTTCCGCCGGGTGTCTCGGCGAAGCTCGCCGGGGTCCCGGAGTGCGGCAACGCGGAAGCCAACGCCGGCGCGTGTCCTGAATCCTCCAGGATCGGGTCTGTCACGGTCGGCGCGGGCGCGGGCCCGAGCCCGTATTACGTCCACGGCAGCGTCTACCTGACAGGCCCGTATAACAACGGCCCGTTCGGTGACGTCGTGGAGGTCCCGGCGATAGCGGGCCCGTTCAACCTCGACGAAAACGGCAAACCGGTCACGGTCCGGGGCTCGATCCGGATCAACCCCACGACCGCCCAGGCAACGGTCGTCTCAGATCCGTTCCCGTCGATCCTGCAGGGCATCCCCCTGCAGGTCAGGAACGTGAACGTGAACCTCGACCGTCCGGGCTTCACGTTCAACGCCTCGAGCTGCAACCCCCTGTCGGTGACCGCGACCCTAACCTCTACCCAGAACGCGGCCGCCGCGGTCTCGAGCCCGTATCAGGCGACGAACTGCGCGACCCTCCCGTTCGCCCCGAAGCTGACCGCGTCGGTCTCCGGTCATGCCAGCAGAGCGAATGGCGCGACGTTCAGCGTGAAGCTGGAATCGGCGGGGTTGGGCCAGGCGAACATCCACCGGGTGGACCTGCAACTTCCCGGCGCCCTCCCGTCGCGCCTGAGCACGTTGCAGAAAGCGTGCCTGGCGGCGACGTTCGAAGCCAACCCGGCGTCGTGCAGCCCCGAATCGATCATCGGCAAAGCAACGATCCACACGCCGCTGCTGAACGGCCCGCTGTCGGGGCCGGCGTTCCTGGTGAGCCATGGTGGAGCGGCGTTCCCGGACGTGGAGTTCGTCCTGCAGGGCGAAGGCGTGACGCTGCTGTTGGACGGCAGGACCGACATCAAGAAGGGGATCACCTACAGCCACTTCGAAACGGCCCCCGACGCCCCCTTCACCACGTTCGAAACGGAACTCCCCGCGGGCCCCAAATCCATCCTCGGCGTCTACCAGAAGAACGGCAGCTACAACCTCTGCGGCACAACCCTGCAGATGCCAACGGAAATCGTGGGCCAGAACGGAGCCGTGATCCGCCAGACGACCGGCATCGTCCCAACCGGCTGCTCCAAACCACTGACCACGGCTCAGAAGCTCGCCGCGGCCCTGAAGGCGTGCCACAAGGACAAGAACAAGGCCAAGCGTCAGGCGTGCGAAAGGGCGGCACGTAAAGCGTATGCCGCCAGGGCTTCCAGGACCTCCAGGAAAAGGAACAGGTAGCAAAACGGGATTCGCCGTCATGAGCCCTGCTCGCCTGCATGCAGCGGACCCGCCCGCGCACAAGGTGCATCTGGTCACGGGTGGGCGGGTGGGTTCCCGCTCACCCGGGCGTATGCATGCCGAGGGCGTGCAAACGTCTCTGGGTGAGCGGGGTCCGCACGCTCGCACGTGCGGGAACCTCTCGCGTGCGCGACAAAGGGGGCTTCTCGCGCCGGCATGCCCTCGGCGTGCATCTCGGGGCGGACGGGTGGGCCTGGCACGCCCAACCGTGCACCGGACTCGGGCCGCACGGCGGACGGTGAACGCCGTGACCCGCACGCGCAGGCTGTGCCCCGCCTGGATGTACTCCCTTGTGGAGTGTCCCCGCTTGTGCCCCTTTATGGGGTGTCACGGTGAAGGGGTACGTGCATCTTTGGGCGGTCGGGTGGGGCTGTTGGCCCAGGCGTTTGCGCCCTCGGCCCGGCGTTCCTCGGAGTGCAATGGCCGTTGACACCCTCACCCCGCCGACTCGTGGCCGTCGACGTGCCCTCCACAGCGTTGAGATTCCCGAGGCCGAAGAGCCCACACGGGGCGGTCGAGGCGCGGCGGCTCCTCCGCGGATCGAGCTACAGCGCGCGCGCAAGCTGGTCACGGCCGCGGAAGCCGTCCGCAAGTTCCCCTTCGCGGGGCTCGCAGACGCGAGTCCGAACGGCAACGGAGGCATCTCCCGCGACGCATTCGACGAACATCTCGCAGGCCGCGAAGCCGCGCTGCTCGCCGCGTTTGAGCAGTCGCTGGCGCTCGGCGCCGCCCGCGCGAGCGCTGCCTTCCAGACCCAGGATGCGTGGGTGGACCGCGTCCGGGCGGGCCTGCTCGCGCTGCTGGAGTTCTTCGACGAGGAGCCGAATCTAGCGCGCTACCTCGTCGTCTATTCGGCGCAGGCGGGGCCGAGCGTGCTCGCTCGCCGCGAGAGGGCGCTTGACGTGCTCGCGCGGCTGCTCGACGACGAACGCGCTCCCGCGCGCGGCTACCCGCCGCCGCTGGCCGCTCAGGCAGTCGTCAACGGGGCTCTCGGGGTCCTTTATGGGCGGCTGAGCAAACGCGATCCCGGGGCGTTGATCGACCTCGTCAGTCCCCTCATGAGCTTCATCGTTTTGCCGTTCCTCGGGCCGAAGGCTGCGCGACGGGAGCTCGCCCGCCCCGTCGCCCCGCCGGCGCCGCTACAGGGCGCTAGCGCTCTCGCGGTGCTGCAGCACCCTGGCAGGCAGGAGAAGCACGGTCTGAGCATTCGCGTGCTTGAGGTGATCGCGGCCAACCCTGGTCTGAACAGCATGGGCGCGCAACGACGGACTGCTCTGAAGGACGCGGCGCACGCATCGAAGCTCCTCACGCGTCTGGCGCGGCTCGGCCTGATCGAAGACACCCGCCGTGCTGACAGGTCGGCGAGGGCAAAGGCGTGGCAGCTCACGGCCTCAGGTGACGCGGTCATCGACGCGCTCCGCAACCCACCCGCCGCGCTCGACCCTTGCGTAGCGTTCGACATCCCGGACTCCTTCGTCGGGCGGCTGGACTACCGCGCGGTTCCGCTGCTGCGGGCCGTCTGCGACCAGCCGTGGCTCTACACCGGCGAGCTCGCCGAGCGCGCCGGGGTAAGCGACTCCGCTGAGGCGTCCGAGCTGCTCGCGCACCTGGCGGCGCTGGGGCTCGTGGAGAGCGCGCGGGAGCCCCGCACCCGGGGCACCCCCAAGGTCTGGCTACCGACAGCGGCGGGCGAGGAGCTCGACCGGGCGATCGGCCGCGAGATCTCGCCGCCGCCGCGCAGCCTCGTGCTTGAGCTGATGTGGCAGACCGGCGGGCGCCTCGGCGACGGAGCCGTCTCGGTGCTCAGGGTCTGCGCCGCCGAACCGGGGCTCGGCAACCGGGAGATCGCGCTGCGCGTCGGGATCAGCGACGAGAACACCACTTCTCAGCTGCTCGCTCGGCTTGCTCGGCGCGGGCTGATCGAGAACACATGGGTTCGGGGCCGCAAGAACCTCTGGCGGCTCACCGCCGCCGGCGCCGAGCTTGAGAGCGCGATTCGCTCCGAGACCCCGGCGCCGGTTGCGCGCACCATGACGCTCGATCTGCTGAAGGATCGCGGCGGACGCCTGAATCACCGCGCCGTGTCGGTGCTGAGGGCCATCGCCGCCGAGCCCGGGATCAGCAATGGCGACCTGGCCGAACGCGTGGGGATCCAAGCCAAGAGCCACATGTCGAGGATCCTCACACGCCTGACGCGGCTCGGCGTGATCGAGAACGCGGTCCACGATCCGGCCCTGTTCGAAACGAACGCATGGCGGCTGACGCCCAGCGGAGAGGAGCTTGTCAGCGTGATCCGCCGGGAGGACCCGGATGCCGGGCAGTGACCGGGCAGGCAGCGAGCCCTGAGCCGGTTGGCGCGCATGGAGAGCAGAAAGGCAGCGATAAGAGGTGGCGCTCGTGGTGGGAGCTTTCATCGCTCGTGAGCCGGGCTGTTGAGGCAGTCGCCGCCATCCGGCGGCTGGGTTGGAGTGGGGCGCCCGGCGACGGGCGCTGGGAGGGATCGTGCGCAGGCGCCCGCTCCCGAGAGGACGCCGTTTCGCGCCTCGTCGGGGAGGCAGGCTTCAGTTCGGCAGGCCGCTTGCGACTGCTGGGGCCGGCCGCTCAACTCCGCTGCCTCTCGCTGGGCATCTCAGCGTGTTACGCCACGATGCCGCTGAGGGACGCGAGGATCGCGAGGCCCACTAGCGTCTTGATCGCGATCTCGTGCGCGCGGGAGTGCCCGGCCATGAACATGATCGCGACGACGGCGATCACGAGTCCCATGCCGGTCGCGCCGAGCCAGACGAGGTTGCCCTTGAGCTTGTCGATGAAGTTCGCGACTCCGCCGATCGCTTCGCCTTTGAACGCGCCGGCTGCCTGCAGGGCGTGCACGTGCGCGTCCGGGAGAATCCCGACGAGGGCGACTGCGGTCAGCAGGCCGGTGAGTGCAGTGACGGCGACTGGCAGATGCCGTGCCTTGCGCCTTGCATGGGTGCGTGCCGCCCTGATTATGAGCGCCATCATCGACGTCACCTCCTCGTGTTGGTTCGCATGCGCGAGCCGAGAGGAGCCGGTGCGGTCCTCTCTCGCGTACTGTTGTTATTGACCGCGACGTGCTCAGACCGGCCAAGGGATATCTATCCGGCGAGTCAGGGGCGGGCCGGCGGGTTCTGCTCAGGGGTTCTTGAAGATGTCGTGTGCCGCACCTGCGCCAGCCGATCGCGCTCGCGGCGTCGAGGGTCCTGCACTCCCAGGTTGTGCGGCCATCGGGGTTCCTGCAGCTCCACGTCATCTCCCCAGATCCCGTCGGCGCCCTCGATCTTCTCGAAGCGCATCCAGCCTGGCTACGGGTTCGCGTCTGCGGCTGCGGCGAGCCGGCCTTGCGCGTGCCACCCTGCTCGCTCGGCGTGTCCGGCGGCGCTTGAGCGCGCCGCCGGCAGGCGCGACTCTGCCGCCGTAGTGCCTCACCCCGACGCTGCTCGCCGGCGCTTCATCGACGCACCGTCTCCCGGCGCCTTCGCCTCGCACCTGACCTCGCCCGCGCACACCGGCACGCCCGCCCGGCGACGACTCCCAGCCCCGTAGCGCTCCCCGTCGCTCCCCGTCGCTTCGCTCCGCGCGACCGGGCCCCCGGACGCCGTGCGTGTCACCTAGCTCCGCTGGAGCCAGTTGACACCTGATGCACGGCTTCGCCATGGCACTCCGAGTGCCTGGCCGTCTGGGCGTGCTCGCGGTCATTAACAGTGTGATGAGCGCTTCGAGCATCGGCGCCGGACGGGCCGGCGGCTACGCCCGCTATCTGGACGGCAGGACGATCGCCCCCGAGCAGGGCGACTACTACCTCACGCCCGAGGGCGAGCTGACCGAGGCGCCCGGCCGCTGGCTATCCGATCCCGAGACGCTCGCGCGGCTCGGGATCGACCCGGACGCGCCGGTCGTCGGCGAGCAGTTCATCGCGCTGATGGAGGGCCGGCGACCCGGCAGCGAGGAGTGGCTGCGCCCTGCGGGCGCGGACGGCTCCCGCGGTGGCGGGATCGACGTCACGTTCAGCGCGCCGAAGTCCGTGTCGGTGGTGTGGGCGCTGGGTGATCCGTGGCAGCGCGAGCAGATCGAGGCCGCGCACGGCCGGGCCGTCGAGCGGTCAATGAGCTACCTGAAGAAGCGAGTCCCGGTGGTGCGCCGCCGCTACAGCGGACAGGTTGTGGAGGAGCAGGCGAAGGACGTGATCGCTACTGCCTACCGCCACACCACCGCGAGGGCTGTCTCGGGCGCCGCGGCGCCGGACCCGCAGCTGCACACGCACGTCGTGATCACTGGCGCCGTCCGCGAGGACGACCGGATCGTGGCGGTCGCCTCCCGGCCGGTCTTCCGGGGCATCCGGGAGGTCGGAGCGTTCTACCGCTCCGCGCTCGCACAGGAGCTGACAGGGGAGGGCTACCCGATCCAGCAGGGCACCGGCAAGGACGGCAAGTATTTTGAGATCGCCGGTGTGCCGCTGGAGTTGCGCGACGCGTTCAGCTCACGCCACCGCGAGATCGTCAGGGCCACCGAACGTTTCCGCGCCAAGCACGGCCGTGCGCCCGAACGCGGGGAGATCCGCGACCTCGCCCTCGAGAACCGCAGGGCAAAGGACCTGTCCACGCTAGGCGACCTGCAGCGCGTGTGGGAGCGGACAGGGGAGCAGCACGGCTTCGGTGCGGATGACGCGGTTCACCTCGTGGGTGCCCCTCAGCCGGAGGTCCACGAGCGGGGAGTCGAGGAGCGCATCGAAGCGACCCTGACCGAGCGCACGGCCGTCTTCGACGCGGGGCTGCTGCGGGCGGTGGCGATGGAGCAGTCAGCGGGTGAGCTGGGGCCCGAGGAGGCGATTGGGGTGACCCGCGCGATGGTCGGCGAGCGTCGCATCCTGACCCTGGAGGGCGGCAGGATGACGACGCTCGCGGTCAGAGCCCAGGAGGAAGCGATCGAGCGGCGTGCCGGCACGCTCGCTGAGCCCGCCGGACGGGACGTCGGCGAACAGGCCAGGGCGAACGCGAGCCGCGAGGTCGCGGAGCGCATGGGCGCACCGCTGTCGCGCGAGCAGGAGCACGCCCTTGAGGTCGTGACTGGCCCGGAGCGCATCGCGGTCCTGATCGGCCCGGCCGGGACCGGGAAGGGCGTCGTGATCGACGCGGCGGCGCGGGCGGAGCAGGCAGCGGGCCGCGAGGTGTTCGGCGTCGCCGTCTCGGGCTCCACGGCGCAGCGTCTCGGCCGTGACAGCCCCGCGCTAGCCGGTCAGACGTTGACGATGGATGCCCTGGTCGTGCGTACGAACAGCGGCAGGCTCCATGTCGGAGCGGATACGACCGTGATCTTGGATGAGGCTGGGATGGTCGACCACAAGCGCATGGACGCGATCACCGCGCTGGTCGAGCGTTCGGGGGCGAAGCTGATCGCTGTCGGCGACGGCGAGCAGCTGCCGTCGATCGGGCCGGGCGGCATGTTCGACCGCTTCGCCGGACGCGCACCGACGGCTGAGCTGGCGGACATCTACCGCACGAGCGACCCGCAGGAGCGCGAGGCGTGGGCCGCGCTGCGGGCCGGGGAGCCGGAGCGGGCACTGGCGCACTACCAGGCCCGCGGGCAGCTCAATATGGCCGACACGCGCGAACAGGCGGGGGAGGCCGCAGTCCAGCGGTGGGCGCAGCTGACCGAGACGCACGGCGTCCGCGGCGTGGCGCTGATCGCCGACGCGACGAATGTCGAGATCGACCGTCTGAACGCCCGTGCACAGCACCTCCGCTCCGAGCGCGGGGAACTCGGGGAACAGGAGGTTGCGCTCCCTCACCGGCACTACGGTCTGCGCGAGGGCGACCTGATCACGTTCACCGGCCAGCATCGCCCGCCGGGGCAGCCGAAAGTGGAGAACGGCGCCGTCGGCGAGGTCACCCACATCGGCGAGCAGGACCTGACCGTCACGTTGGATGAGTCGGCCCGTCAGGTTGAGCTTGTCGGCGATGATCTGGAGAGTCTGCGTCTGGGCTATGCCCAGCACATCCACCGTCAGCAGGGCGCGACCGTCGAGCGTTCGGTTGTCGTGACGGGTGGCTGGCAGACGAGCAAGGAGCCCGCCTACGTGGAGGCCTCCCGTGCGCGTCAGGGTACCGAGTGGTTTCTCGCGCGTGAGGAGCTCGGCCTTGAAGGGGTGGATGAGTGGCGCATCGAGCAGCTCGCCGAGAAGATGCGCGGCAGCCGCGCGCAGCTGCCGTCCCTCGTCTACCGGCTGCTCACGCCAGAGGCGCCCGACGACGTCGGCGAGGAGCTTGAGCGCTCCACCGCCCGCCAGCTCGAACGCGAAGACGGCATCCAGATAGATCGCGGTATGGGCGCGTCGCTGTGAGCCGCGTCAACATCACACTCGATGAGCACACCCGCGCGGAGCTCGGCCGTCGTGCGCAGGCCGCCGGCGAGCCGGTCGCGCAGGTGGCGGCACGGTTCGTCCGCGACGGGCTGCTCAGCACCCAAGCGCAGACGGCCGGGGCGTGCGCCCCCGCCGCCGCGCCGACCCCGGCCGACGGCCAAGGTGCCGGGCAGCCGGGGTCGCCCCACCCGCCCCAGAAGCCCGAGCTCGGGCGCCGCGAGCTGTGGGATGCCGTCTGCGCGCTGGCCGAGCGCTACCCGGGCGTCTTCTCAAAGCTCGTGGCGGACTGGTGGAGCGACCGTGCGCTCGTCGAGATGCTCGGCGCGCTGAGCGCGTGGCGCTCCCAGCTCGACGCGGCTCCGAGCATCGACCCGCGCGCGGAGTTCCTTTTCCACGACCGGCTGGAGATGCTTGAGCGCCGGTTCACGCGGGCGAGCGACCCGACCGCCGCACGGTTCGCCGGCGGCTCGCCGCCTTCAGAGTGGGTCACGTAGCTGCTCGCTGTCTTCCTCGGCGAGATGCCTGTCTGCGTGTTTCCGCTCGGCTACGAACCTGGCGCTATCAAGAAGCTCGGTTAGCTTCCACGCGGGTACGACGCCAGCCATGCCGCTGTTGACCGCCATCTTGCCCATGCGAGCGCCGTCCTCGTCGATCACATCCGCCCACATCGGGAGATGCCCCCAGTCGATCCCGAGCAGCCAGAGACGCTCGATGATGCCGCTCGGGCTGCGGTTCCCAGGAAGGCTCCCCGGCGGCCAGTGTTCCGGTGTCCCCTCCCACCACGCGTACGGGTTCGCCTCCCACCAGTCTGGAAGGGGAACCCGTGGGCCGATGGCTTCGTAGTACACAAAGACAGGTGAGCCGCTGAACCCGGCCAAGGATCGCATCTCCACCAAGAAGCTCTCCTGCTCAAACGATCGTCTCTGCTGTCGAACCGACTCAACTAACATTGCGAGGTTCCCAAAGCGGATAACCGGCCGATCAAACTGACGCTGCTGACGGTCGATGTAGCGCCCCACCATGAAACAGTCATCGCCCGGACTCACCAAAGGGAACGGCTCGCTCAACATCCTCTCGGTCAGCAGCTCCTCTCGCTCCAAGAACACGTACTCCCCCTCCGGTACGGCACCAAGCTGGCACACGGCGATGTCATCGCCGCCGGGATGCGGTGTCCAGTCCTGATCCCGGCGCTTCACGATCTCGGTCGATCCGCCCTCCTTGATCAGCCGGATCGTGGGATTCGTGTGGATGACGTGATCGTTAGACACGGCATAGAGATGCCGATAGGACGGGTTTGTGTACGAGCGAATGCCCGCGAGAAAGCCCGAGCCTCCCCAGTTCGCCCCGCTGGGAGCATCCTCCTCGGTCGGGTAGAGGAAGATCGAGCACTGTAAGAATTCCGGCTCTATGTGGGGCACGGGCGATTTCCAGGTCCCGAATGGTGGCGCCGGGCACGAACTCTCGTTGAACGACGCGTCCGGCCGGCTCATGATTCCGGGACCGTTTGGTGTGCCGAGTATGTCACCACTGCTCGATGCCTTTGACGAAGCGCACCCGTTTACCGTAAGGTTCGCGTTACGGTATACCGATAGGGAGTGCGACATGCAGCGAACCATTGGAGTTGACAAGGCGAGGGCGAAGCTGGGCCAGCTCGCCGAGGAGCTCGCGGCCGACGATGAGGCGGTCGTGCTTACGCGCAGGGGAGAGGCCGTAGCGGTTCTCCTCAGCCCGGCCGAGTATGAGCGGCTGATCGCGACGAGCCGCCGGGCAGCCCAGGAAGAGCTGCAGGCACGGCTGGCACGGGTTCGCCAGAGCGTCGCGGATGCGGGCCTCGACGTGTCCGTCGTCGACGAGGCGATCGTCGCGGCCCGGACGACCGAGTGACGCCGAGGGCGGTCCTGGACACGAACGTCATCGTCTCCGGCTTGGGATGGCCTGGGCCGCCTGCCGCGATCCTCGACGCGGCGCTCGACGGCCGGCTCGTGCTCGTGAGCAGCCCGCCTCTTCTCGCCGAGTTGCGTCGCGTGCTTGGATACCCGAAGCTCGCCAAGGTCATCGAAGAAGGCACGCGGCTCGCGGACCTGATTGAGGCGAGCAGCGTAGTAGTGCTACCAGCCCACGTGTTTGCCGTCGTTGCGGACGAGAGCGACAACCGCATCTTGGAGGCCGCAGTGCAGGGAGCCGCCGATTACGTCGTCTCCGGCGACGCTCACCTCCTCGGGCTCGGCTCCTTCCAGGGCATCCTTGTCATGGCGCCCGCTGGGTTCGTGGCGAGCGTTCTCGCACCGCCCGGCTGACTCCTCTCGCGTCAGCGACGCACCCTCCGCGGACGGCACACCGCCGTCGCAGAGCCGGGCGAGGCGCGGGTCAGCACGGCCCGTCGCGCAAGGCGGTAGCGAGGCAACCGTGCTTGACGGCTACGCCGCTCTCCGCTACGACGTGCCCGACTCGCGACGGATCGACTGCTCGTCGAGCGGCGCCGACTGGCGCACCGCATCGATGCCCTTGACCAAGGGTAGGATCCGCTCGGTGAAGAACCGCGGCTGCGAGTAGAGCGCGCGGAGTGCATCGCCGACGGAGTTCAAGACCTCCGTCGTCATGGAGGCCGCCCACGCTGTGTAGCCAGCGCGCCTAATCGCCGACTGATTCCAGCCGTAGGCCATCTGGCGGCCGGGCTCCCATACTGCGTCCACGCAGGACGAGCGGCGGTTGTGCGCGGCGCGGCTCATGAGATCGTAGAGCGTTTCGGTCTTCTCCTTCGTCGAGCCGATGCGGGTCAGCCCTGCGTCCTGCATTGTCTCTGCGAGCGCTGTCTCGTAGCGCTCTTCGGCCGCGCGTGCCATTCCTTGCTTCACATAGCCGGTGCGACCTTCGTCCTCGAGCCAGAGGCGCACGACATCATCTGCCCCAGGCGCAGCGAAAGCGAATAGCACGCGAGACGCCTCATGGATTGCCCGGCCCGTGATCAGCACCTCGTTGCCTATCCCGGCCTCAACCTGCACGAGCAGCGCGCGCAGCAGGCCGAGCGTGCGGCCTGACAGCAGCCAGATCGCCGACGCCCGCGAGTAGCCCGTGAGGTCGAGGTCTGTGATCTCGGCGTACCTGCGATGCAGCGTTTCGAGCTCATGCGCGGCGAGCTTGCAGGCCGTGAGTACCGCATCGATCCGTGGCCGCGCCGCCTTCTCGTTAGCGGCGTCATCTGCCGTCGCATCGAGCCGCGCCTGCGCCACCTCGGTCGGTAGCTCGCGCGTGCGAATCGGTGCACCGTCGATCGGCCGCTTCGGCTCGTCTTGCTGCTGCTTCTCCCGCGTCATGGTGCGCTGTCTAGTCGAGAGGCGACGCGACGCCAGGGATCGTGCGCTCCGGCATGGCTTGAGGGTGACATCCCACGCGGACAGCCGCCGCCAGTGAAGGCGCCTCCTGCCTTCCCCGTTCGCGCAAGGCAGAACCGCCGGTGACGTGGCCAGCTCTCGACCGCCGCGTCAGCGGCGCACCGCCGTCACAGCGCCCGACACAGCCGCTCGCGTCCGGCGCGACATAGGGCCGGCCAGTCGCAGTCGGTGAGGCCGGGCGCCCCGGTGAACAACTCGACCCTGATCGGCTCCCTGCCTTGCGGTAGCGCGAGCGCCGTGCCGGCGGGCATCGCGCGGAGGTCTGATGGCTGGACCGCTCGCTCGCGCTGCTGGGCGTAGGAGTGGGCCTCGCCTCCGGTGTAGGTGCGGCCGTGGCGCTCCACCTGCTGGGAGGTTGAGGTGTTCTCGCTGACCTGTGGCCGCCATACGAGCTGCTCGCCGCAGGCGTCTGAGACGAGCTGCGCGGTGTACGGGTCCGCGACCCCGGCGAGCACGAGGCGCAGTGCGGGCGTGGACCACATGGTCGCGGTGTCGTGCTCGCCCCAGCGGGCGCGGGCCTGGCTCATGTCCTGCACGCCCAGGATGGGCACGATGCCCTGCTGGATGCCCTCGCTCAAGAGGCGGGGGAGCGAGCGGATCGGTGCGATGTTCGCGACCTCGTCCAGCGCGAGCAGCAAAGGGCGCTCAAGGCGCCCCTCAGGGGAGCTGATCGCGTCCCTGATCGCCTGTGCGCACAGGCCATCGAGCAGCGCCGCGATCAGCGGCGCGAGCTCCTCCTGAATGCGAGAGGGGGAGATGACGTACAGCGTGCCGTTCTGCGCGATCAGCTCCCCCAGGTCGATCTGCGGGGTGACCACGGGGTCCGTCGACGCTCTGACCGCTGCCCTCGACGCCCATGCGAGCGCCACCTGTGCGGTGCCGAGCACGGACGTGCGGTAGTCCCCGACGGCCTGTGCGGCGATGCCGGACAGCTCCTCAAGTGCGATCCTCGCGTCGTGGCCGCGCAGGATCTCCGAGGGCTCTGAGAACTCAGAGCGGCCAAGCCACCCGCGCGCACGCTCGATCCCGCCGCCGGAGAGGGCGGCGGCGTGGAACAGCGGCGCGAGCAGCGCGCGGGCGGCGACCGCGAAGTGCTGGCCGTGGCGGACGCTCGCATCCGAGGAGGCGGGTGAGAGCAGCGACGCGGCGACCTCGACGGCGCCGTCCCAGCTGCCGCAGCGTGAGAGGGGGGAGAAGCCGACGCTCATCTCGGGGTGCCCGAGCGATCCGGTGGGGTCATAGACCGCGACCGGGCCGATCCGAGAGCGGTGCTCGGCGCTCTGCAGGATGTCGCCCTTGGTTGAGGTGACGAGCGCCGGCCCCGCCCACGCGGCGAGCGTCGGTGCGATCACCTTCCTGGTCTTGCCCGATCGCGGCGGCCCCACGGTGATCGCTGCGCAGTCCGGCGGACTGCGCAGCACGCCACCCTGCACCTGCCCTGCCCAGACATGGGTGCCGGCCGTCGGCTGCGCGGCGGCAGCGACCCAGGGATCCAATGGCTCCGCGGACGCCGGCGCAGGCGGCCTGCCTGCCCGGCCCCCGCCGCCGGTGCTCCGCAGCGCCCACAGGCCCGCGGAAACGCACGCGGTGAAGCTCGCAGTGATCAGCGCCAGCGCGATCACGGCCAGCGCGGACGTTGCGGCTGCCGGGGCCTTGAGGGACGTTGGTCGCTGGTGAGCGGTGCCCGCAGCGGCTCTGGGCCAGCCGGCGGACGCGGCGTCGCCCGGCTCGGGCCGCGGACGTTCGGGGCGAGCACCATCCCCAGCGCGAGCGCCAGGAACGTGAGGAATCCGAACAGGATCGGTGAAGCGGACAGGACCGCGTGAAGGGGATAGTGCGGCCCGCCCACCACGGCGAACCCGCCGTGCGCCGTCTCCCACGCGTGCGCGGTCGGACCGGCCCACAGGCTCCAGCACGCGAAGAACACAACGGCGAGCGCTCCCGCGAGCCCGAGCCGTGCCGGCCAGCGCAGACCGTCCAGCTCGACGGGTCGCAGCGCGCGGCCGGACGCCGCTGAGATGAAGAACCACACCAGCAGGGGCGCGAACACCGGCGCCGACCACCACCCGAACCGCAGCCCCGCGGCCGTGAGGATCGCGTGCGCGAGGAGGATCACCGGCCCCAGCACCGCCACTGCCAGGAGCACGGCCTTTCCGAGCGCATCACGGTCGGTTTCCTTATCCGCGCGCGAGCGCCCGGCCGTCAACGAGTCCGCCCAGCCCGGCGGCCGATCCAGCCGACCACCATGCCCATGTGTACGTCCCCGTCCCGGATCGCTGCCCATCGCGCTCGCCTGCCTTTCCCTTCGGCGCCTCAGCGAGGCTGCCGAGTCGACGGTCTACCGGCCCTATCCCTCTTAATGACCGCGAGCACCCCGAAACGGCCATGTAATGTGCTGAGCGCCCGCGACGGCGGCAGCTCGCGGTGATCCAACTACGTCCCTAGTCCCGGGACTGGGGACAGGCTGCTATGCTGTACCGATGCTCAAGGGCGAGGACATCGTCGTGCTGCTCAAGCTCGCCGCGGAACCCGCGGACTGGACGGTGCGCTCGCTGGAGGCCGAGATCGGCATTCCCCGCAGCGTCATACATCGCTCGATCCGCCGCCTGACCGATGCCGGGCTGCTCGATTCCAAGCGCCGGCGCGTCAACGTCAGCCAGGCAGAGGAGTTCCTGCTGCACGCGGTCAAGTACGTGTTCCCGCCCGTGCGGGGCGGCGAGACGCGCGGTGTTCCCACCGCGTGCTCTGCGCCGCCGCTGGCCGGCGAGCTCGCCCCGACGAGCGAGCTGCCTACCGTCTGGCCTGATCCGCTGGGTCAGGTCAGGGGCATAGCGCTGCAGCCATTGCATGACTCGGCTCCAGAGATCGCGCGCCGTGACCCGGCCTTGGCCGAGCGTCTCGCTCTGGTTGACGCGCTGCGCCTCGGCGATGCGCGCATCCGCGGCTTGGCCGCCAAGCTGCTCCGTGAGCGGCTCTCCGGCAAAGCCGTGGCCGCGTGAGCGTCGAGCTTCTGCAGCTCGCCGCCGAGGCGCTTGAGCCGGTGCTAAATAAAGTGGTCTTCCTCGGCGGCGCGAGCGTCGCGCTGTGGATCACCGATCCCGGTGCTCCACCTGTTCGCCCGACCAAGGACGTCGACGTCGTGGTGGAGGTCGCGACCCGCTCCGCCTTCCACGCATTCGAGGCACGGCTGCGGTCGCTGCGTTTCAACGAGGACCAGATCGACGGCGTCATCTGCCGCTGGCGACACCTCGACAGCGACTTGATCCTCGACGCGATGCCAGCCGACCCCGCCATTCTCGGGTTCGCCAACCGCTGGCAGGCAGCCGCGATCCCCCACGCGATCGAGCGGGAGCTGCCATCCGGGGCGAGGATCCGCGCCGTGCCGCCGACGTATCTTCTCGCTACCAAGGTGGAGGCGTTCAAGGGCCGCGGGGAAGGCGACTTCCTGGCCAGTCGCGACCTTGCCGACATCGTCGCGCTCGTCGACGGCCGCGAGGAGATCGTCGGCGAAGTCCGCGACGCGCCGCCCGAGCTGCGGGTCTACCTTGCGCAGGAGCTCGCGATCCTGCTCGGCCATCCTCGATTTCACGAGGGTGTCTCGGCGGCGCTCAGGCCGGACGCCGCAAGCCAGGCCCGCGCGGACGCCGTCGACCTGCCCCGGCTGCGAGAGATGAGCGCCAACGCTCCAAGTGGGTAGATCAAGCGCCCGCAAGGCCCATTGACCACCGGTGGAGCGCCAGGTCCTGCGCCCCGCGCCAAACCGATGGTGGCCGGCCTCTGGCTAGACCACGCCCCTGTCCCGGAACTGTCGACCCAGCGCAAGGCATCTAACGACCCCGCCGCGCTCCCACCGGCCTCAAACCCGACATTGTGTGGCCGTTGCGACCCTCTCGCGGTCATTAACCACATGAGTTCGACCGCACAACACGCGCCGAGCACCTTGAACGGGGCTGAGGAGTTGGCGTCCTCCGACAGTCTCCTCACAGCCGAGGAAGTGGCGGCACTGCTACAGGTCACCTGCTCGTGGGTGTATGCCGAGACACGTCGCCGACGGATTCCCCATCTCAGGCTCGGGCGCTATGTCCGCTACCGTCGCAGCGCACTGACGGCATGGATGGAGGACATGGAGCGCTCGTCCACCCGCCCGCAGGCCCCTCGCCTGCGCTGATCGCGGATGCCCGCTGCTGCGCACCGGCGGCCGGCAGGTGCGTGGGTAGTATCCACTCACCGACGAGCAAGGGGGCTCATGGCCAAGCGCAGCTACGGGACGGGTCACATCTACGAGAAGTCGGGGTCCTACTACGGACGCTGGCGTTCGGTGGACGGTCGGTGGCTCAACCGCCGAATCGGAGCTGTCCGCTCGCCGGGCGAGACGGACGGCCTGACCCGTTCCCAGGCCGAGCGGGAGTTCCGGCGGATGCAGGACGCGGAGGAGCAGTCGCCGCGGCCGGTGCGCGGCGCACCCTCCATGAGCGTCGATGAGATGGCAAGCTCGCTGCGCGAGCGCCTTGAGCTCAGAGGTGTGCGCAAGTCCTACCTGGAGGCATGTGAGTACATGCAGCGCGTGCATGTCGGGCCGCTGTTAGGTGACTGCAGCACGACAGAGGTCGACCGGGGTGACGTCGAAGCGTTCGGCAGGGCGCTGCTCAAACGTGGGCTCGCGCCGAAGAGCGTGCGCAACATCATGGGTTTCCTGCACGCGGTGTTTGAGCACGGCATCGATCGCGGCTGGGTTCGTGAGAACCCGGTGCGGCGCGCGGAGAAGCCGGGACGTCGACGCGCGGGCGCGAACCCCGACCTTCAGTTCCTGACGGTCACCGAGCTTGAGGCGGTCATCCGGGTGATCCCGGACGAGGTGGTGGTCCGCTCGCCCGCGCCGACGCGTCGTGGCCGTCCTGGTCCGGCGCCGCCGCCGTCGCCGGACGTGCTCGGCCCCGTTCTGCGCGTCGTGATCCTGACCGCGGCGATGACCGGTCTGCGCCAGTCCGAGCTCCTCGGTCTGCGCTGGCGCGACATCGACTGGTCCTCCCAGCGCATCCGTGTGCGCAACACGTTCGTCCGCGGCGAGCATTCGACCGACGGCAAGTCCGATCTCTCCACGCGCCGCTCGGTGCCGATGGCAAGCAGCCTGGCGCGAGAGCTGGATCTTTGGTCCAAGCGCACGGCCTACGGCGGCGAGGATGAGCTGGTGTTCGCCCACCCGCAGAAGGGCACCCCGCTGGATCGCTCAAAGCTCAGCAAGCGCTTCAAGGCTGCCTGTGCGGACGCGGGCGTGCGGCCGGTCCGTTTCCACGATCTGCGCCACACGTTTGCGACGCGCCTGGCGGCCTCGGGCACGCCGATCCGCACGATCCAGGAGTTCCTTGGGCATGCAGACTCCAAGACGACGCAGATCTACGCGCACTACGCGCCCTCCGAGCACGAGGTGCAGCTCGTCGATGCAGCTTTCGCGCCCGAGGCGGTGGGCGAAGTTGAGCCGCTCCCGGGGCAGGACGCAGCGGCCGAAACCGGCGCCTGACTCGGCCTGCTCAGCGGGACCGGGCGAGACCGCCAGCTGAGCATTGCTCGCTGTGCCTGGTCACGCGCATCGTCACGAGGATTCTCCCAGGGGAGCGGTGGGCAGTTGCCGGTCCACGCACGGCTCTGCGAGTCGATCGCTGCGCCAGAGCCAGGCGCAAGTCTCGGGCCCGGCGAGACCGAACATATGTTCGCGGATCAATTTAGGGATCAATTTGAGGAAAACCCAGGGCAACTCAGCGACAACAAACCCAGTAAACACGGGGCCTGAACACCCCACCAGCACCCCCATCGTCGGGTTGTGGTCCAGGCGGTCGGGGGTTCGAGTCCCCTCGCTCACCCCTCAGAAGAGCCCTTCGAACGCGGGGCTCTCTTATGCCCCAGCGCGCAGTCCCCGAGC
>Ga0182030_10006718_pt1 | contig 24198 bp, 21 predicted proteins | sample 812S3MmetaG_FD_121299 | JGI IMG/M metagenome (GOLD analysis project Ga0182030, IMG submission 121299) | Permafrost microbial communities from Stordalen Mire, Sweden - 812S3M metaG (Illumina Assembly) | ecosystem: Environmental > Terrestrial > Soil > Wetlands > Permafrost | place: Sweden...
ATGGCGCTGGTTACATAAGGGGAGCCGCGCGGCGCCTCGATGTCCCAACAATCAAGTAATTGACATGGTGGGCTCGACCGATGGCATACTGCGCCGGCATGACCGGTCATCATTCCCACCACGATCACAATCACGCGCACCACCACGCGCATCATCACGCGCATCATCACGCGCATCATCACCATGCACCGGGCCGCTACGATCGCGCCTTCGCGATCGGCGTGGCGCTGAATGGCGGATTCGTGATCGCGGAAGTGGTGTTCGGCCTGGCCGCGAACTCGATGGCGCTGCTGTCCGACGCGGCCCACAATCTTGGCGACGTGCTGGGGCTGCTGTTGGCATGGGGCGCGGCCTGGCTGACGCGGCGGCCACCCAGCGCACGGCGGACCTATGGCTGGGGGCGCAGTTCCGTGCTGGCGGCGCTGGCCAACGCCATGGTGCTGCTGATCGGCGTCGGCGCAATCGGTGTGGAAGCGATCCAACGTCTGCTGGCGCCGCAACCGGTCGCCGAGGTCACCGTGATGGTGGTCGCGGCGGTCGGCATCTTCATCAATGGCGGCTCGGCGTTGCTGTTCATGCGGGGTCGCGACGGGGATCTGAACCTGCGCGCGCAGTTCACCCATCTGGCGGCGGACGCAGTGATTTCCGCTGGTGTGGTGGCCGCGGCGGTGGCGATCCAGTTCACCGGGTGGCTATGGCTGGACCCGGTCGTCAGCCTTGCTATCGGCGTGGTGATCGCGGTCGCCACCTGGGGGTTGTTGCGTGACTCGATCGACCTGGCGATGGATGCGGTCCCGGGCGGGGTCGCGCGGGCCGACGTGCACGACTTCCTGGCCGGGTTGCCGGGCGTGGTGGAGGTGCATGACCTGCACATCTGGGGGCTGTCCACGACCGACATCGCGCTGACAGCGCACCTGGTCTGCGAGGATGAGGCCAGCGGAGAGCGCCGGTTGCACGATCTGCATGCCGAGCTGCATGATCGTTTCGGCATTGGTCATGCCACGTTGCAGATTGAAACGGATACCGATGCGGCACTCTGCCGTCTGCGGCCGCATGACGTGGTGTAAGGCAAAGCCAGAGGGCAATGATTCGACAACTGAGGCTACCGGTGAGTATCCTCTTCGCAAGAGTAAGAGCCGTGGAAGGGGAAACGGATGGCGAGCGTCACCTGGACTGACAGCTCGGTCGAGATCGCTGGGACAAAGATGCACCTGATCCGCGGTGGCAGCGGGCCGACCGTGCTGGTGCTGCACCATGATATCGGCACGCTGGACCGGTTACCGTTCTATGACGCGCTGGCGCAGAGCTTCGACGTTATTGTCCCGCACCATCCGGGCTGGGGCCAGTCGGAGCGGCCGCAATGGCTGCGCAATCCGCGCGATATCGCGGCGATGCATCAGTGGCTGCTGACCACGCTGGGCGCGCGCGACGTGTCGCTGGTGGGCCTGGGTTTCGGTGGCTGGATTGCGGCGGAAATGGCGAGCCTGGCGCCGACGGGATTCCGCCGCCTGGTGCTGGTTGGCGCGATGGGGATCAAACCGCCCGAGGGCGATATCGCGGACCAGGCGATCGTTTCGTATATCGACTATCCGCGCGCCGGCTTTCATGATCCGTCGGTGTTCGAGCGCGTCTATGGCAATGTGAGCACCGACCAGCTCGAGGCGTGGGACGTCGCGCGCGAGATGTGCTTCCGCACGGCGTGGAAGCCTTACATGTACAGTCTGGGGCTGCCACATCTGCTGGGCGGCGTGCAGGCGCCGGCGCTGGTGGTGTGGGGCGACGATGACAACATCGTGCCGCGCAGCGCCGCCGATGCTTATATTCACGCACTGCCGTCGGCGCGGCTGGAGATCGTGCCCGGGTGCGGGCATTGGGTGGATATGGAGAAGCCGGACGCACTGGCCAAGCTGGTCACGTCCTTCGTCACCGCCAACTGATCGCTCCGATCGAGGGAGGCCGCCATGCATATGATGTATTTCACCGAGCAGCCGATGGGCGCGTATGACGCCGCGGAGGGACTGCGCTACGGCGCGACCGCGCTGACGTTTTCCAACTCGAACTTCGATCCGGTGGAGGGCAGCCGGCTGTATAACGAGTATCTCGAAGAATACATCATGGCCGACGAGTGGGGCGTCGACGGCATCATGCTGAACGAGCACCACAACGCGCCGTTCTGCATGCAGGCGAAGTGCAACGTGTTCGCCTCGATCCTGGCGGCGACGACCAAGCGGGCGAAGATCGTGCTGCTGGGCAATCCACTGCCGCTGGCGGAGAATCCGATCCGGCTGGCGGAAGAGCTCGCGATGATCGATATGGTGTCGAAAGGGCGGCTGGTGTCGGGCTTCGTGCGCGGCGGCGGGCAGGAGCAGTTGGCGACGGGCGTGAACCCGGCCTACAACCGCGAGCGCTTCATCGAGGCGCATGACTTGATCCAGAAGACCTGGACCGTACCCGGGCCGTTCCGCTGGGAGGGCACGCATTACCAGCATCGCGTGGTGAACCCGTGGGCGGTACCAATGCAGAAGCCGTATCCACGGGTGTGGATACCCGGCGTGCTGTCCAAGGAGACGGTGATCTGGACCGCGCAGCAGCGCTATCCCTACATCGCGCTGAACACCGCGATCGATGCGACCAAGGTGATATGGGACACCTATTCGAAGGCGGCGGCCGAGGTGGGCTATACTGCCGGGCCGGAGAATTTCGGCTACCTGATCCGCGTGCATGTGCAGGACACCATGGAGAAGGCGCTACAGAACGCCCGCCAGTTCATGTGGATGCAGGGCGAGTTCACCGGGCTGGCGCATCCGGTGTGGGCCAATCCGTCGGGGTATTTCTCACCGACCGGGCGGCGTAACTTCGTGGAGTTCGCGGTGGGACGGGCGAAGAACCCGCGCGGCAACCCGACCTTTGAGGATCAGATCGCCAGCACAATGATCATCGCCGGAACGCCAGACACGGTGATCCCACAGTTGAAGACGCTGATCGAGCAGACAAGGCCGGGGATCATGGGTGTCTGGGCGAATGACGGGACAGTGCCGAAGGAGGACCGGCGTCGTTGCATCGAGCTGTTGGTGAAAGAGGTCATGCCGGCGGTGAAGGAGCACGGCAAGTCGCTTGGGTTGAACGACCCCTGGGAGGCGAACGCGCCGGTGCATCTGAAGTACTCGACGGATATTCCGGCGCAGCGGGTGGCGGCGGAGTAGGGCGGCACCCCTCGTCCCCCGTCTCACCCGCCGCCCGTCAGCCGTCACCCATTACCCGTCATGGCCGGGCTTGACCCGGCCATCTACGCACCGCCGTTGAAGCGCAGATGGCCGGGACAAAGCCCGGCCATGACGGATTAAGTTCCGCGCGCCCGTTGCCGCAGCTCGAACTTCTGGATCTTCCCCGTCGAGGTCTTCGGCAGCGGCGCGAAGGTGACGTGGCGCGGGCACTTGAAGTGCGCCAGATGCATGCGGCACCAGGCGATGATGTCGGCCTCGGTCACCGGTGGCGCATCCGACTTCAGCGTGACAAAGGCATGCGGTGTCTCGCCCCAACGTTCATCCGGCTCCGCAACGACCGCGGCCTCCATCACTGACGGATGCTTGTAGAGCGCTTCTTCGACTTCCAACGAACTGATATTCTCGCCACCGGAGATGATGATGTCCTTGGCGCGGTCCTTCACTTCCACATAGCCATCCGGGTGCTGTACGGCCAAGTCCCCGGTGTGGAACCAGCCGCCGGCGAAAGCCTCGGCCGTGGCTATGGGGTTTTTCAGATAGCCCATCATTACGGTGTTACCACGCAACATCAGCTCGCCCATCGTTACGCCGTCGGTTGGCACCGGCGCCAGTGTCGTCGCATCGCGCACGACCGCCTGCTCCAGCATCGGGGTGTTGACCCCCTGGCGCGCCATGAACGCCGACTTGGCGTCGATCGGCATCGGATCGAGCTCGGGCTGCCACATGCAGACCGTTGCGGGGCCGAAGCTCTCGGTCAGGCCGTAGAGATGGGTGACGGCGAAACCCATCGCCTCCATCTGCGCGATCACGGCGGATGGTGGCGCCGCACCGCCGGTGGCGATCTGTACCGTTTGCGGAAAGTCACGCCTGGCCGCCGCGGGTGCATGGATCAGCATCCCGAGCACGACAGGGGCGCCGCACATATGGGTCACGTCATGGTCCGCGATGGCCGCGAATACCGGCGCGGGATCGACGCGACGCAGGCAAACATGCGTGGCGCCCGCAAGCGTCACCGCCCAGGTATAGGTCCAGCCGTCGCAATGAAACATCGGCAGCGTCCAAAGATAGACACTGCGCGGCGACAGACCGAAGGTCAGCGCGTTGGCGCAGGCGTTCAGGTAAGCGCCGCGATGATGCAGCACGACGCCCTTCGGGTTGCCGGTGGTGCCGGAGGTGTAGTTCAACGAGATCGCCTGCCATTCGTCGTCCGGCAGGCGCGCGGGAAAGTCCGGATCGGCGTCGGCGATGAAGGCTTCATAGTCCATCGCGCCGAGGCGTTCACCGGCGACCGCGAGCGGGTCATCGATGTCGATCACCAGCAGATTGTGATCCAGCGCTGCGAGTGCCTTGGTGATGGTCGGACTGTATTCCCGGTCGGTCAGCAGCACCTTGGCCTCCGAATGCCGCAGGATGAAGGCGATCGAGGCGGCATCGAGCCGAAAATTGATTGGGCACAGCACCGCGCCCAGCATTGGCACACCGTTATGTGCCTCCAGCATTTCCGGCACGTTCGGGGCCATGATCGCGACCGTGTCGCCCTTGCCGACGCCGGCACGGGACAGCGCCGATGCCAGCCGCCGTGAACGATCGAGGAATTGCGCGTAGGTTATGTGGCGCTCGCCGTGGATCACCGCCACGCGCGGGCCGTAGACATGCGCGGCACGGATCAGGAACGAGACCGGCGACAGCGGCACATAGTTCGCCGCCGTGCGATCGAGATCATGATCGAAAATGGACACCACGCGGTTCCTTGCCTGTCCTGGACCCTTCGCCTAGCGTAAACCCGCGTATCATCCGCAACAAGAAACGCTGATCAGAGGGCGCGTGCATGGCCGGGTCCATCAAGCTGACCGTCGAGAATTTCATCGCCACGGTGGTCATGGACCGGCCGCCGGTGAACGCTCAGAATCATGCGTTCCGCGAGGAGATGATCGGCATCTTTGATTCGTTGACCGATCGGGAGGACGTGCGGGTCGCCATCCTGACCGGAACGGGCAAAATGTTCTCCGCCGGGGCCGACATGAAGGAGCGGCCGAACCCCGAGGTGCCAGGCGAATACTGGAAGTTCAATCGCGGCGCGCGCGAATGCTTCAACGCGATCCACGAATGCGCCAAGCCGGTCATCGCCGCGGTGAACGGTCCGGCATTGGGGGCCGGCGCTGGACTGGTCGCGGCGTGCGACATTATTCTGTGTTCGGACAACGCGCAGTTCGGCATGCCGGAAATCGATGTCGGCCTGGCTGGTGGCGCGGCGATGCTGCAAACGCTGTTCGGCCATTCGCGCGCGCGGCGCATGTTCTACACCGGTTGGCGTGTGCCGGCTGCCGAGTTGTATCGCACCGGCGTGGTGGAATGCTGCGTGCCACTGGAACAATTGATGCCGGAAGCGCTGAAGCTGGCGGCCGAGATCGCATCGAAAAGTCCGATCGGCATGCGCTACGCCAAGCAGTCGATGAACACCACGATGCACATGCCGGCGCGCGACGGCTATCGCTTTGAACAGGGCGTCACGGTATTCCTGTCAAAGACCGAGGATGCACAAGAGGCGCGGCGCGCGTTCATCGAGAAGCGCAAGCCGGTGTTCAAAGGACGGTAGGAACCGACAGATGGATTTGCAGCTGCGCGACAAGACGGCGCTGGTGACCGGCGCCAGCATGGGCATCGGACGCGCGATTGCGAAGGGATTGGCGGCGGAGGGCGTGCAGGTCGCGGTCGTGGCACGCCGCAGCGAATTGCTGGAAACGCTGGCGGACGAGATTGGCGCGGCAGGGGGGAAGCGGCCGGCGTTGATCTGCCAGGACCTTATGGCGGAGGATGCGGCGACGGCGCTGTGCGATGCCGCACTGTCCGCCTTGGGCTCCGTCGACATCCTGGTCAACAACGCCGGCGGCAGCCGCGTGCTGCCGATCGATGCGCCCGAGGAACGCTGGGTCGAGGCGATGACGCTGAACTTCACCCGGCAACGCCAGCTCGCGCATGCGTTGCTGCCGCAGATGATCGAACGGCGATGGGGCCGCATCATCAACATCACCGGGAAGTCGGAGCCGGAACATCTAAACGGCGCGTTTGCCGCCAAGGCGGCGGTGCATGCCTGGGCAAAGGGGCTGTCGCGCGAGGTCGGCCAATTCGGCATCACGATCAACTCGATCCCGCCTGGCCGCATCATGAGCGAGCAGATCCGTCGCAATTACCCCGAAGACTACCGCAAGCACTTCGCGGAGACGGAGATCCCTGTGCGCTACTGGGGTGAGCCGGAAGATCTGGCCGTGATGGCGGTGTTCCTCGCCAGTCCACTGGCACGCTACGTGACCGGAACGGTCATTCCGGTGGACGGCGGGTTGCGGCGCTATCAGTTCTGACGGGAGGCGAGCCGTGCGACAGATGGTTCTTGTCGGCTTCCTCCAGGCGCAGAATTGCACGACGCTGGCGAGCTCTTGGCGACATCCGGAGTCGGCGACCGACTTCACCGGCCCGGAATATTTCCAGCGCATTGCGCGCGTGCTGGAAGAAGGCAAGTTCCAGCTTGCGTTTTTCGATGATCGCCTGGCGATGCCCGACATGTATGGCGGTGATCACGCGCACACGGTGCAACACGGTATTCGTTGCGTGAAGATGGATCCGTTGGCGGTGCTGATGACCATGGGCATGGTGACCAGCCGGCTTGGCCTCGGCGCCACGGGATCCACCACGTACTACGAACCGTTCGATCTGGCACGGCGATTCCAGACCGTCGACCTGATGCTGAAAGGGCGCGCGGCGTGGAACGTCGTCACCTCGGTGAACGACGGCGAAGCCATGAACATGGGGCGCGAGGTGCATGAGGCGCATGATCTGCGCTACGACCGCGCCGATGAGTTCATGGAAGTGGTGCTGGGCCATTGGCATGCGTGGGATGATGATGCGCTGGTGGTCGACCAGGCGAGCGGGTTGTTCGCGCATCCCGACAAGGTGCATCGCCTGGACCATGTGGGGCGCTTCTATCGCTCGCGCGGGCCGTTCACCGTGCCGCGCTCGCCGCAGGGACATCCGGTGGTGATCCAGGCCGGATCGTCGGATCGTGGCAAGCGCTTCGCTGCGCGATGGGCGGAGACGGTGTTCGTCGCGTATCACGATCTCGCGTCGGCTCAGCTTCAGTACTCGGACATGAAGGCCGCGATTGCCGAGCAGGGACACGATCCGGAAAAGGTGACGCTCAATACCATGGCCTATCCGGTGACCGCAGCGACCCAGGCAGAGGCCGAGGACAAGATGGCGCTGATCAACCGCCTGTATCACGAGGTGGATGGGCTTTCGCTATTGTCCGAAGCGTTGAACTTCGACTTTGCCAAGAAGGCGCTGGACGAACCCTTCACCGCCGAAGAACTGGAAGGTATGTCCGGCATGCAGGCAATGCGCGACCGTGTGGTGAAAAACTCTGGGAAGGCGAACCCGACGACGCGCGATTTTCTGGACGTGACGAAGCGGGGGCGACCGGGCGAGGCCATCGTCGGGAGCGCGACACAGATCGCCGATCGGCTGGAGCAGTGGTTCGTCGAGCGCGGCTGCGACGGCTATGTGATCGCCGGCACCCACACGCCCGGAACGTTCGAGGATTTCGTACGGTTTGTCGTGCCGGAATTGCAACGGCGTGGGTTATTCCAGACGGAGTATCGCGGCGCAACTTTGCGAGAAAATCTTGGGCTATCGCTGCCGTCGCGTGCAGGCTGGCGATTGACGGGTTAAAGGACTTTACTGCAGTCGGGTCGAACGAGGGGAATTACTGCGATGATCGAGCGGGACGTGATCGTCACCACCAAGCATGGCAAAATGCCGACCTTCCTGGCGGCGCCGGATGGGGCAGGCCCTCATCCTGGCATCATCTTTTATATGGACGCACCCGGCATCCGCGAGGAGCTGCGCAATATGGCGCGTCGCATCGCCAGGCACGGCTATGTGTGCCTGCTGCCTGACATGTATTACCGGCTTGGCACGATCCGGTTCGATATTCCGCGTCGCGACGATGGCATGTCCGCGGTGATCCGGGCATCGATGAACCATCTGACCAACGCGCGGGTGATCGATGATACCGCGGCGCTGCTGGCGTATTTCGATACGTTGGACAATGTGACGCCAGGCAAGGTCGGCTGCGTCGGGCATTGCATGAGCGGACAATACATCACGACCGTGGCAGCGAAGTTTCCGCACCGCATGGCGGCCGCGGCGTCGCTGTATGGCGTGGGCATCGTCACCGACAAGGAAGACTCGCCGCATCTGTTGCTGAATGACATCAAGGGCGAGTTGTACTACGCATTCGCCGAGCACGATCAGTCGGTGCCGAACCACGTCATTCCGGCGCTGAAATCGGCGCTGAAGAAGTCGGGCGCCAAGCACGATCTGCATGTCTTTCCGGGTACGCATCACGGCTTCTGCTTCCCGGAGCGCGCGGTCTACGACACGCTGGCAGCGGAGGAGACATGGAAGAAGATATTCGCCATGTGGGATCGGCATTTGAAGTAGGCCGGCGATGGACCTGATTGTACGCAATGCACGGCTGGCCCACGCGCCCGAGGCGCCGCTGGTCGATATTGGCGTTGCAGCTGGGCGCATCGTCGCGATCGAGCCACGGCTGGCGGCCGAGGCAGCGGAATATGACGCCGCGGGGCTGCTGGTGTGCGCCGGATTTGTCGAGACTCACATTCACCTCGACAAATCCTGCATCCTGGATCGTTGCGCGCCGGCGACGGATCGGCAGGCCAATGCGGTGCCGCGGGTTGCCGCGGTGAAATCCACATTCACTGTGGAGGATGTTTACGAACGTGCTAGCCGCACTCTGGAGAAATGCATCAAACACGGTGCGACCCGGATGCGCACGCATCTAGAGCTGGATGCGGGAGTCGAGTTGCGCAGCTTCGAGGCGATCGAGGCGCTGCGGCGCGACTATGCCTGGGCGATCGACATGGAGGTGTGTGCGTTTCCGCAGGAAGGATTGACGAACAATCCGCGAGCGGATGCACTGCTGGTGGAGGCGCTGAAGCGCGGCGCGAAGGTGATCGGTGCCGCACCGAACTACGATCCGGACCATGACGGTCAGATCCACCGCGTGTTCGATCTGGCGCGTGAATTCGATGTGGATATCGACATGCATCTGGATTCCGGCAACTCGCCGGATGCCATGGACATCTATCTGGTCTGCGAGTTGACGGAAAAATACAAGCTTGGCGGGCGCGTCGCGGTGGGACATGGCTGCAAGTATTCGACGCTGCCACCGGCCGAATTGAAGACGCTGGCGAAGCGGATCGCCAATGCGGGCGTGGCGGTGACGGTGTTGCCAGCGACGGATCTGTTCATGATGGGACGGGATCAAGACCACTCGGTGCGGCGCGGCCTGGCTGACGCCAATCTGTTGGCTGAGCACGGCGTGAACTGCTCGATCTCCACCAACAACGTGTTGAACCCGTTCACGCCGCTCGGCGATTGTTCGCTGCTGCGCATGGCCAATCTGCAGGCCAATGTCTGCCAGATCGGCCACGCACACCGGCTGCGCGATTGCTTCGCCATGCTGACGGAACGATCGGCGCGGCTGATGAACTTGCCGGACTACGGCATCAAGATTGGCAATCCGGCTGATCTGGTGGTGGTGGATGCGACGACGCCGGAACAGGCGGTGCAGGAGATCTGTCATCCGCTCGCGGTGTTCAAACATGGTCGGCGCACGGTGACACGACATCGCGCGGAACTGCACAAACCGCATTGAGGGCACCATGCTTCTGTCCGAGATCGCCCAGGTCATTCGCAGCAAGAACGCCGGTCCGCGTCGGCTGACGCTGGATGTGATGTTCGCGTCCGATGCGGATTATCAGCGCGTGGTGCAGTCGCCCGCGCTGAGCCGCGAGGCGATCGGGCTTCTGTATCGCATTGCGCCTGAGCATGTCGCGGTGATCCCCTACCCGCTGGGGCGTGCGATCAAGATCACTTTGCCGCGCGACACCGCGGGCGATCCCGGTGATCGCGATGTTTACGGTGCGCAACAGCACGCGCCGTTGCTGAGGATCGAGATATGAGCGCGTCGCAGCGGATCCTGGATGATGTCCGGCGCACGCCGCGGCCGATGCGATTTCTCGGTGCGTCGGGGCAATTGGGATATGGCATTCCGACGCCTGCGTTCAACGCCGGGTTGGCGCGGCAACCTGATCTGATCGGTTGCGATATGGGTTCGATCGATATCGGCCCGACCTATCTCGGCAAGGGGGAGATGGCGACCTCCCCGGTCGCAACGCGGCGCGATTTGCGCAAGGTGCTGATGGGCGCGCGACAGGCCGATGTGCCGCTGGTGATCGGATCCGCGGGATCCGCGGGTGCGGCGCCGCATCTGGACGCCACACTCGCAATGATTCGCGATATCGCGCGGACGGAGGGCTTGCATTTTCGCATGGCGGTGATCCGCGCCGACATGCCCCGCGCACTGTTGAAGCAGGCAGTTCGTGATGGACGCATGACCGGCATGGACGGGATGGCACCGCTGACCGAGCAGGACATCGATGAGGCCGCGCACATCGTCGGCCAGATGGGCATGGGACCGTTCCGCCGGGCGCTGGCCGAGGGTGTCGATGTGATCATCGCCGGGCGTGCGTGCGACACGGCGATCTTCGCATCGCTGCCGACCATGCTGGATTTTCCACCGGGCATCTGTGGCCACATGGCGAAGATTATCGAATGCGCGTCATTGTGCTGCGTGCCGGGCGGCCGCGATTCGATCCTGGCGACGCTCGACGCGGACGGATTTGAGTTGGAGAGCATGAACCCGGTCCGGCGCGCGACACCGACCTCGGTCGCGGCACATAGTCTGTATGAGCAGGCGGATCCGTATAGCGTCACTGAGCCCGAAGGCAGCGTCGATCTGCGCGATGCGCACTACACAGCGTTGGACGATCGGCGCACGCGCGCGTCGGGGGCACGATGGATGCCGAGCAGCACGCCGACGATCAAACTTGAAGGCGCGGCCTGCGTCGGAGAACGCGCGGTGCTGTTGGCGGGCGCCGCCGATCCGCGGTTCATCGCGCGTCACGCCGAGATCCTGCCGGCGGTGGCCGAGGTGGTGCGAGAACTGGTGTGCGAGGACCAACCGCAGGATTATACATTGCGATTCCGGGTCTACGGCGTCGATGGCGTGCGCGGCTTCGCGCCGGACGGCGAGCCAACCCCGGGTGAGGCGTTCATCATGGGTGAGTGCATCGCGCCCACGCGCGAGCGCGCCGCCGAGGTCGTGCGCACAACAAAGCAGTACCTGCTGCATCACGGCTATCCGGGGCGCCAATCGACCGCCGGCAACCTGGCGTTCCCGTTCACGCCGCCGGAGGTGTCACTCGGGCCGGCCTACCGCTTCAGCGTCTATCACCTGATGCGCGTGCCGGACGCCGACGCATTGTTCCCGCTGGAGATCGAAACGCTTTGACCCGTGCCCGGCGCTGGATGGCGCCGGGCCGGTCCAACGGTCAGTAACCGAGCGGGGTCTTGTCCACCTGCTCCCAATGGCCATTGCGCACCATGCTCAGGAACGCCTGATTGGAGCCCTGATGCTTGGTGGGGCTGAAAGTCATCGGCGGTGAGCCGAAGATGTCGTGATAGTCTTTGATGGATTCCATGCCGGATACGAAACTGTCGACATTCAGATTCGGACCGGCGTTCTTCAGTGCCTGCATCACCAGCGACGCGCCAGTGTAGCCAAGCTGCGCCGCCATGTTTGGATCCTTGCCATATAGCGCCTTGTATTTCTTCGCGAAGGCCTGTGCGGCTGGCGGCGCGTCCTCGCCGGTGGCGAACACCACCGCGGACATCGAATAGAAGCCGTTCGCGGTGCCACCCGGCATCTCCGCCACCGCTTCGTCATAGCTGGCGAACTGACCCAGCATGTCGACGTTCCAACCCACCTTGCGAATTGCCGAGATGATCTGGATCGTGTCGCGCACGATGGTGCCGAACACCACCAGGTCGCAGTTCACGTCACGCAGTCGCGCCACTGACGCGCTGAAATCGGTGTCCGTCGGCTTGTGCAACGTCTCGCCAGCCAGCTTGACGTTCAATGCCTTCAACTCATCGCGGACGCCGTCGGTCACGTCGCGACCGAAATCGGTGTCCTGCGCCATCGAGCAGATGGTCTTCTTGCCACGTTGCTCGATGAAATATTTCAATCCGGCCCGGATCTGATCGTAATATGATGCTGCAAGCCCGAACTTCAGGTGATGCAGCGGTTCGTACATTGACCGCGCCGAGGTCAGTGGAAAGACGTTCGGCACACCCTTGGCCAATTCATCGGGCATCGTCGCGTTGTTCATCGGCGTGCCGCCATTCGCGACCGCCACGAAGATGCCGTCACGATTGATCAGCTTATTCATGGCCTGAACGGAGCGCGGCACCTGGTACTGATTGTCCTCCACGATGTACTTGATCGAGCGGCCATTGATGCCACCCGCGGCATTGGCCTCATCAAACGCCATGCGCCAGGAGTTCGAGTTGTTCACGCCCCACATGGCGGTGACGCCAGACAGATCGGTGTAAGTGCCGATCAGGATCTCTTTGTCAGTAACCCCGCGGACATCAGCAGCCTTCGCCTGGATTGTCAGTGCGATCAGTGCGGTCGCGACAAGACTTACGCGTCGCATTTGTTATCCTCCCTGCACGTCCCGCCGGGTTCTTGACGGCTGGCGGCCGTCGCGCGCTGCATCGCCTACGGCGGTCAGGCGGCGCAGGTGAATTCTTCGATCAGGGCACGAAGTTTCTCGCCATTGGCGGCGCCACGCGCGCAGTCCCCGTCGAGTCGTGTCATCGCGATACCGAGTGCGAGATACCACCGCGCGACCTCCGGCTGCAGTGGCGCGGCGCCGATACAGGCAAGGCGCAGTCGTGCCAGCCCCATTTCCCGCCGCACGCTGGCGAGGACGAGGCGCCGTGCCGCCCGCGCCATCACGCCGGTGCCGTCGGATTGCTGACTGACGCGCATTGCGATGTTGAACAAAGAGCGTTGCAGCCAACTGGCATTGCCGACTTCGGCAACGATCCGGATACGGAACCGTTCCCATACCGCTGGTGACGCACCCAATACGCTGGGCTGCACCTCGCGCAGATTCTCAATCAGTGTGTCGGGACTTTCCAGGTAGTTGCTGATGGTGCGGGTGAACAACGCCACGTAAAGGCCCAGCACGCGCTCCATCATGCCGCTCATGGGCAGGAAGGCCACGCGTTCGTCGCCATAGCGCTGGCCGACGCGCGTGGCAGCGTCCTGCACCACGGTCATGACATCACGATGGGTGAGTATCTGCGCGACACCTTGGCCACCGACTGGCAGCAGCAGCGCCGCGGGTTGGTCGGGCGTGACCGCGTGGCTCGCGGTGTCCCATGCGGTCGGGTTGTCCCGATCATGCGCGATGCCGCGGGCAAGAAATCCAGCCAGGCTCTCGCACATCGGATCGTCAAGGTCACGCAGGCCCTTCATGTCAAAGATGATAATTCGTTGCAGAGCCGGACACTGCGTGCGTGCGAGCAGGGCCTTGTCGAGCTGTTCCTCATTGTCCACGAACAGCAGGCGACAATCGCTGTCGCGCAGCATGCGGGTGACGATGTCCGCATCGTCCTGCGGCACCAGACAGGCGCTGACACAGCCGATCGACAGCGCGCCGAGGTCGGCACAGACCGCCTCCGGCCGCGTGTTCGACAACACGCCGACGACTTCGCCCGCGCCCACGCCGCTTGCCGTCAGGGCCATACCGACCTGGCGCACGCGCGTCGCGAGTTCCGCCCAGGTGACTGCCATCCAGATGCCACGCTGCTTCTTGCGCAGAATGACGTCCCGCGCATACGCATTGGCATGGTGCTGCAGCAGTGCCGGGACGGTCGCGATGTTGCCCGTCAATGCCACAGCTTCTGCCTTTTATAACGGCGTTGACCGCGGACGCCGGCTTCCTTCTGACCGAGATAGAATTCCTTGATCGCGTCCATGCGCATCAGTTTGTCGCAATGATCGGCCATCGCCACGCGGCCGACCTCCAGGATGTAGCCGTAGTCAGCCGTCTTCAGGGCGATATGGGCGTTCTGTTCCACCAACAGAATGGCGACGCCCTGCTCGGCGTTGATGCGCCGCACGATGTCGAAGATCTGCAACACCAGGATCGGCGACAGTCCCAACGACGGTTCATCCAGCAGCAGCAGCTTCGGCTTGCCCATCAGTGCGCGACTGATCGCCAGCATCTGCTGCTCGCCGCCTGACAGCAGGCCGGCCCGCTGGTGGGCGCGTTCCTTCAGGCGCGGAAAGTAGCCGAAGCACAGCTCCAGATCGTGGGCCACGGCGTCGCGGTCGTGACGCGTATAGGCGCCCATCATCAGGTTTTCATGCACCGTCAGGAACGGAAACACCTCACGCCCTTCGGGCACGTGGCACATGCCAAGGCGCATCACGCGGTCGGGTGCCATGCCCTGGATCTCCCGCCCATCGAACACCACGCGGCCTCGTTCCGGGTCCATCACACCGCTGATGGTACGCAGCACGGTGGTCTTGCCGGCGCCGTTCGCGCCAAGCACCGTCACGATCTGACCGGGCGCAACATCCAGGCTGACGCCGCCGATGGCGCGAATGGGCCCGTAATAGGTTTCGATCCCGTCGACGCGCAGCAGGGGGGCCGCGTCGCTCATGCCTCGCCGCCGATATAGGCGCGGATGACTTCCGGATGGCTCTGCACTTCGCCGGGCGTGCCCAACGCCATCATGCGCCCGTAGTTCAACGCCATGACGCGATCTGACACCTGGCGCACCAGGTTCATGTCGTGTTCGACCATGATGACGGTGATACCAAGGTCTTTCTTGATGTCTTCGATCCAGAATCCCATCAACTCCGTCTCCTCGACGTTCAAGCCGGAGGAGGGTTCGTCCAACAGCAACAGCTTCGGTTCGGTACATAGGGCACGACCAAGCTCGACCACCTTGCGCACGCCATACGGCAAGTTGGCGATCAGCGTATCGCGATATCGTTCCAGGCCCAGAAAGGCGATAACGTCTTCGGCCTTCTCGCGATGGGTGATTTCCTCGCGGCGGACGGATGGCAAGAAGCAGAGCTGCGCCAGGAAACTTGCCTTGGCGTGGCAGTGCCGGCCGATCAGCAGGTTCTGCAACAGCGTGGCGTTGGTGAACAGCTCGATATTCTGGAAGGTGCGCGCGATGCCGAGGCTGGCGATGCGGTACGGTGGCGTGTGGGTGATGTCCTGGCCATCGAGCAACAGTCGCCCGGAGGTGGTATTGTAGATACGGCTGATCAGGTTGAAGATCGTCGTCTTGCCGGCGCCGTTCGGGCCGATGATGGAGAAAACCTCACCCGGCTCGACATCGAAGCTGACGGCGTCGACGGCGCGGATTCCACCGAAACGGATCGAGATATCCTCGGCGTGGAACAGGCTCATCGCAGCCGCTCCGACCGTGCGTAGGATTTTTGCCGGCGCTTCGCCGAACGGCGGTGCAGCGGGTAGTCCTGGAACCAGCGCTTCGTCTTCAGCCAGCGGCCGTAAATGCCCGCGGGTTCGAACAGGATACACAACACCAGAATCAGGCCGAACAGCGAAGGTTCCAGGCCGGGCATGCGGCCGATGCCGAAGGGCAGGTCGTCACGCATGATGGCGATGGCCTGTGGCAGCAGGCGGACGAACAGCGCTCCGAACACCGCGCCGTGCAGCGAGCCAAGGCCACCGACAAAGACGATGGTGACAAACTGGATCGATAGCAGAATGTCGAAGGAGTCGGGCGCCAGAAAGCGGACGTAATGCGCGAACAATGCGCCGGCCAAACCGGTCATGCCGGCGCTGATCGCAAAGGCGACCGTCTTGTACAGCGCCAGGTTGATGCCCATGCTCTGGGCTGAGATCTCGCTGTCACGGATGGCCACCATGGCGCGGCCGAGTGGTGTGCGCAGCACGTTGGCGCCGACCCACAGCACGAAGACCAGGACTGCAAGCGACAGGTAATAGACGCCGGTCGCGCCCTCGATCGGCCAGCCGAAGATACTGGGTGTTGGGACCGCGAATCCGTCGAAGCCACCGGTGACCGAGTCCCATTTCTGCAGGACGGTGCCGACAATGGCGCCGAAGGCGAGAGTCGCGATCGCGAGATACAAACCGCTCATGCGCAGCGTGGGGATACCGATGACGACGCCGGCGAGCGCGGCCATCAGCCCGGCCGCCGGCAGCGTGATGATGAACGGCACGCCGGCATGCAGCAGGACCGCGTTAGTATAGGCGCCGATGCCGAGGAAGGCTGCGTGTCCGAGATTAACCAGGCCCGTGTAGCCCGTCAGCATCATCAACCCGACGCCGGCGATCGCGAAGATGAACACGCCGCCCAGTTCACCGACATAGAACTCGCCGAGCGTCGCGGGGATCAACAGCAGGACGATGCCGAGCAGGCCGTACCAGAACAGGTCGCCGGCGTGGCGCCACAATCGCAGATCCTGTCGGTAGCTGGTGCGGAACAAGATTCGCATGCGTCAGACCCGCTTGCGCAACGCGTCGGAGAACAACCCCTGGGGGCGCAGCACCAGGGTGCCCAGCAGCACGACGTTCGCTGTCACCTCCTGGAAGCCGGCCGGCAGGTAGTAGCCCGACAATTGCTCGCTAATGCCGACGATCACGCCGCCGACCAATGCGCCCGGGATCGATCCGAAACCGCCCAACACGGCCGCCGCGAACGCCTTGATCCCGAGGAAGCCCATGTTCACGTCGATCATCGATACTGGTGCCAGCAGGATGGCGGCGACCGCCGCGACCCCGGAACTGATAGCCCAGATCAGGGAAAAGACCGTGCGGACCGGGATGCCCATGTAGTAGGCGGCGAGCTGGTTCTGCGACGATGCCTGCATCGCGATGCCCAGCCGGGTGCGGCTGAAGAACATATACAGGACCGCGCACAGGACCACGGTGCCGATGATGATCGACAAATTGTCGGCACCCAGCACGAGGCCACCGAGCTTGACCGTGCGGTTGGTGAACGGCGTTTCGAAGCCGACGGAATCATAGCCCCAGGTGATTCCGGCGACGGCACGGAAGATGAAGCCCAGACCCAGGGTCAGCATCACGACGGCGAATTGCGGTTGGCCGATGACGCGGCGCAGGATCAGCGCATCGAGGGCGAAACCAAACGCCGCGGTGAGCGCGATCGCCAGCGCCGCACCGACCCAATAATTCAGCCCGACATGTGCGATCAATGCGAAAGCGAAGAAGCCGCCCAGCATCATGATGTCGCCCTGGGCGAAGTTGATCATCTCGGTCGCCTTATAAATCAGGACGAATCCGAGGGCGATCAGGCCGTAGATACAGCCCGCCGCAGCTCCATTGATGACAAGTTGCAGCAGGCGCACTGCGTCAACCAACGTGGACGACTCCCCTTGGGCGCCCGATCAGTGCAGGCGACGTGCTTTTTTAGCTTAGGCGCAAGGATAGGCAGGCGGCTTCGCCATCGTCAATCGTGCTGTCCAGGCTTCGCGTCCCGGAAGGATGTTCCCGTTTCGGCCAGGCGGCGCAGCAGTGCCGAGGGGGCCCAGCGATCGCCGTATTGCTGATGCCAAGCGGCGATCTGGTTGTAGACATCGCGCACGCCGATGCCATCGGCCCAAAACATCAGGCCGCCCCGATAGCGGGGGAAACCGAAGCCGTGCAGCCACATCACGTCGATGTCACTGGCGCGGTAGGCGATGCCCTCTTCCAGGATCCTGCAGGCTTCATTGACCGAGGAGAACAGCAGGCGGCGCAGGATCACCTGGTCGGTGAATGTGCGTTGCGGCACGTTCATCTCGGTGGCGACCTGTTTGATGATGGCGGCCACCTCGGGGTCCGGGTGCGGGGTGCGGTCGCCTTTTTCATATCGGTACCAGCCCGCGCCGGTCTTCTGGCCGTGGCGGCCGAGTTCCACCAGGCGGTCGGCGATCGGCAGTTTGCGATAGTTGGGATTGGCGGCGGCGCGACGGCGGCGGCCGGCGGCACCGATGTCGAGGCCGGCCAGGTCGCCGACGGCGAACGGGCCCATCGGGTAGCCGAAATCGACCATCACCTTGTCCACCTGCTCGGGCAGGCAGCCTTCCTCCAGCAGGATGACCATCTCGCTATTGAACGGCGCACGCGAGCGGTTGGCGAGGAAGCCGTCGCAGTTGCCCGCGACGGCGGCAATCTTGCCGATCTTGCGGCCCATCTGCATCGTTGACAGCAGGGTTTCCGGCAAGGTCTTCGCGCCGCGCACGACCTCGAGCAGTTTCATGACGTTGGCGGGGCTGAAGAAATGCGCGCCAGCGACGTCACCGGGGCGCTTCGTCATCGCGGCGAGCTGGTCGATGTCGAGTGCGGAGGTGTTGGACAGCAACAGCGCACCTGGTTTCATCACCTCATCGAGTTTAACGAAGATCGGCTTCTTGACCTCCATCTCCTCAAACACCGCCTCGATGACGATGTCGGCGTCCTTGATGTCGCCATAGCTGAGCGCCGGTTCGATGCGGGCGAGGCGGCGGTGCATTTCATCCTCGGCCAGGCTGCCCCGCTTGACCGATGTCGCGTAGTTGGCACGGATTCGTTCCATGCCGCGATCGAGCGCTTCGTGCGAGGAGTCCATGATCTTCACTGGAAAGCCGAAATCGGCGAAGCTCATGGCGATGCCGCCGCCCATGGTGCCGGCGCCGATCACGGCGGCAGTGTCGAACGGTTTTGCGGCGAGGCCGGCAGGCATGTCGGGCAGTTTGGCGACCTCGCGCTCGGCGAAGAAGGCGTAGCGCAGGGCGCGGGCCTCGTCGGAATTCTCCAGTTCCTGGAACAGCTCTGATTCGCGGCGGATGCCGTCGTCGAACGGGAGTGTGCAGGCAGCTTCGACCGCGGCGATGCAGTTGTACGGGGCCTTCTGGTTGCGCGCGCGGCGGGCGATGGATTTGCGCATCGCGTCGAAGATGGAAGGGTCGGCCTTGGCCTGGATAAGCTTGTCATCCATGTCGCGCACGCGCGGCAGGGGACGGATGGCGGCGATACGGCGAGCATAGGCGATCGCGCTGTTGCGCAGGCCGTCCGAATCCGGAATGACTTCGTTGATGATGCCGAGGGCGCCGGCTTCGCGCGCGGGCACGTGGCGGCCGGTGACGATCATGTCCATGGCTGCCTGCGGGCCGACCAGGCGCGGCAGGCGTTGCGTGCCGCCACCGCCGGGCAGGATGCCGATCAGTACCTCGGGCAGGCCGACCTTCGCGCTTTCGGCGGCGATTCGGTAATGGCAGGCGAGGGCGATTTCCAGCCCGCCGCCGAGTGCGTAGCCGTGGATCGCGGCGACGACGGGTTTGCTGCTGGCGTCGAGGATATCGTAGACGCGCTCGCCTAACGGCAAGCGCTTGCGGCCGGTGCCGAAGCCGCGGATGTCAGCGCCGGCGATGAAGCTGCGGCCGGCGCCGATCAGGATCAGGGCGTTGATGGTGGGGTCGGCTTGCCCCTGTTTCAGGCAGTCGATAATGCCTTCGGCGACCCCTGGGCCGAGCGCGTTGACGGGTGGGTAGTTGACGGTGATGACACCGATGTCGGCCTCCCGGGTGAGGGCGACGAGAGGGGCATCGGTCATGCGTGGGTTCCTTGGTTTCGACCGCGCGTCATGGCCGGGCTTGTCCCGGCCATCCGTTGCCGCACGGACGTTGCGTAGATGGCCGGGTCAAGCCCGGCCATGACGGTGGGGACGGGTTCTGATCGAGCCATTATAGGACCGCCTCGGCAATGATGCGCATCGCGTCGATGCTGGCGCCCTTCAGCACGATGGTCCCGACCGAACGATCTCCCGCGGCCTGCTGCCATGCGGCCAGGCGATCCTTGATCCGTTCGGCCGGACCAACGAGCGAAATCTCGTCGATCAGTTTGTCGGGCACCGCGGCGGCGGCCTCGGCCTTCTTCCCGTCGAGATACAGGTCCTGGATGGTCTTCGCCGCACCCTCGTAACCGAGCTTGATGGCAACGTCGTTGTAGTAGTTCTTCGATCGCGCGCCCATGCCGCCGATATACAGCGCGAGCTCTGGGCGGATCGCATCGCGGCATGCCGCCACGTCGGGACCGAGCTTGGCACGGACATAGGGTGCGACATCGAAATTCGCCAGGGTCTGCGGCCGTCCGGCTTTCTTCATGCCGTCCAGGATCGGTGCCGATACGATGTTCGGCTGTTCCGGCGAATAGAAGATCGGCAGCACACCGTCGGCACATTCGCCGGCGGTGCGCAGGCCGGCCGGCGTGATCGATGCCAGGTAGAACGGGATGTTTGGGTTACCGTGCGTGATGCTGCGCAGCGCTCGGCCGAGGCCGGTGGCGTCGGGGCCGGCATAGGGGATCTCGTATTCCTCACCATGGAATTCCAGCGGCGCCCGGCGGGCCAGGATCTGCCGGACGATCGCGATGTATTCCTTGGTCCGCGTCATCGGCTTGCCGAAGCGGACGCCGTGCCAGCCCTCGATCACCTGCGGACCCGAGACACCAAGACCGCACAGAAAGCGATTGTTCGACAGGATCTGCAGCGTCATCACGGTCATTGCCGTGCAGGTCGGCGTGCGTGCCGGGATTTGCATGATCCCAGTACCCGCCTTGATCTTTGTCGTGCGCGAGAGGATCCAGGTGACCGGGGTGACGGCGTCGGTGCCGTAGGCCTCCCCCGTCCAGACCTGGGAGAAGCCGAGGCGTTCGGCCTCCAGCACGCGTTCCATGTCGAGCTTCGGGGTCGGCCCCGACATGTCGACGGTGATGCCAAGTTGCATGGCGCGGCGCCCGGCTAGCGGACCTTGGTCATGATCTCGTCGCGGAAACGTTTCATGTTGTCGAGCGTAGCCGCCAGCGATGCACCGAACAGACCAAAGTCGAACGAGGTGACACCGACCTCGGAGAGCGCCTTGATGTCGCCGACAAACTCGGCCGCGCCACCAGTAAACAGCTTGCGCTCGCCGTCGACGCTGCCTTTGGGTTGGGCTTCCGGATTGGACGATACGCGATAGGCGAGGCCAACGGCAGAGGCGGGACGGCCGGCCTTCTCCGTCATGCCGTGCAGCTTGGCGACACCGGCCTTGTAGCGGGTCAGCGTGTCCATCGGGAATTGCGGATTGGTGCCGATCGGATACCAGGCATCGCCATATGCCGCGGTACGTCGCATGGCAGGACCGCTCTCGCCTCCGATCCAGATCGGGATCGGTTTCTGCACCGGCTTCGGCGGAAACAGCACGTCGGAAAACTTCACGTATTTGCCATTGAATTTCGGTTCGTCGGCGGTCCAAAGCTCCTTGCAGGCCATCATCCATTCGTCGGTGACGGCGCCGCGCTCCGCGAAGGGGGGCGCCCCGATGGCAATAAACTCCTCCTCGCACCAGCCGGCGCCGATACCCAAGGTCAGGCGACCCTTGGAAAGATAGTCGATGGTGGCAAGGATTTTCGCCGTCAGCACCGCGGGGCGATGCGGCACAACCATCACCGAGGTGACGATGCGCAGCTTCGAGGTCGATGCCGCGATGAATGTCGCCGCGGTCAATTGTTCCAGCCGTTCCGCGGCGGCGCCGGAGGGGAATTCGCCGGAATCGGAATAGGGATAGCGCGACGCGATGCTGGTGGGGATCATCACGTGGTCGCTGACGGTAACGTAGTCGAAGCCGAGCGCCTCGGCCTCGGTGGCGACGCGCACCAGGCTGTCGGGCGCGATCAGGGGGCCGCTGGTTGGGGCACTGCAACCGATCTGCATTTGTTCCTCCCGCTTGATTGCGCTCTTCGCCCCGATAGCACACGATAGGTCGACGTCGCGCAACGGGGGAAGCGCCCGGGGGGAATGCCTCGGGTGGGAACACATGGATTTCGGGATTCATTTCGGCACGCGCGGGTGCATGGCGTCGCGCGGCAACATCATCACGCTGGCGCAGCGCGCCGAGGCGTTGGGCTATGGCTATCTGGGTGTCGCCGACCATCTGGTGGTGCCGGTGCAAAGCGGCGTGCGGTATCCATACACGGCGGACGGCATCTGGCCCGGCGCACCGACCGGCGAGTGCTTTGACGCGATCGCGACATTGGCGTTCCTCGCGGCGTGCACGCAGCACATCAAGCTGTTGACCTCGGTCGCGGTCGTCCCATATCGCCCTGCGGTGCTGGCGGCGAAACTGTTCCTGACGGCGGATGTGCTGTCGGGGGGGCGGGTGATCGCCGGTGTGGGGTCGGGCTGGATGCGTGAGGAATTCGAAGCGCTGGGGACCCCGCCGTTTGCCGAGCGTGGCGCTGTGACCGACGAGTACTTGAAAGCATGGAAGATCCTGTGGACCGAGCAGCGGCCGACGTTTGATGGCACATACTCGAAATTCGAGAGCATGATGTTCGAGCCGAAACCGGTCTCGAAGCCGCATCCACCGATCTGGGTTGGGGGCGAAAGTCCGCCGGCGCTGCGCCGCGTGGCGCAGTACGGCGATGGCTGGTATCCGGTGTCGAACAACCAGCAGATCAAGTTGAACACGCCGGCGCGACTGAAGGCGGGTATCGACGGGATGCGGCAAGTGGTGGAGAAGGCCGGGCGGGATCCGATGGCGGTGGAGGTGGGGTATCTTTGGTTCCTGCCGCCGAACGAAACCGCGCAGATCGACGTGGATGGTGAGCGGCAGTTGTTCACGGGATCGGTGGCAGACTGGCAGGAAGACGCGGCGGCCTTGGCCGAGGCAGGGGCGCAGCATGTCGTGCTTTACCTACAACGACCAACGATCAACGAGACGCTGGATGTGATGCAGCGCGTTAGCGAAGCGGTGGTACAGCCTTCATGACACAGGACGACGACCTGATTGCGTGGATCTCGGGCGCGACCCTACCGGCGCTGATGACGGCGGCGGCAGCGCGGCGTGATGTGAGCCATGGGCGGCTGATCTCCTATTCGCGCAAGGTGTTCATTCCGCTGACGAAGCTGTGCCGCGACGTGTGCCATTACTGCACGTTCGCGGAACGGCCGCGCGCGGGGCGGCCGGCGTATCTGTCGCCGGAGGGCGTGCTGACGATTGCGCGTGCCGGCGCCGCAGCGGGGTGCACGGAGGCGCTGTTCACGCTGGGTGACAAGCCGGAGCTGCGCTATGGCGCGGCGCGCGAGGCATTGGCGGCGCGGGGGCACACGACGACGATCGGGTATCTGCGCGAGATGTGCGCGCTGGTGCTGGAAGAAACCGGGCTGCTGCCGCATTTGAATCCCGGTGTGATGACGCGGGAGGAGATCGCGTCGCTGCGCGCGGTGTCAGCCAGCATGGGCATCATGCTGGAGTCGAGCAGTGCGCGGTTGTGCGCGCCGGGTGGGGTGCATTACGGCTCACCCGACAAGTTGCCCGAAGTGCGGCTGGAGATGATGCGGCACGCAGGTGAGCTGGCGGTGCCGTTCACCACCGGCATCCTGATCGGCATCGGGGAGACGCGGGCGGAACGATTGGAGTCGCTGGCGGCGATCGCGGAGCTGCATCGCGCGCACGGACACATCCAGGAAGTGATCGTGCAGAACTTCCGCGCTAAGCCAAGGACCAAACGGGCGGATGCGCCGGAGCCGGATCTGGACGATCTGCTGTGGAGCATCGCTGCGGCGCGGTTGATCCTGCCGGCCGATGTGCATGTGCAGGCACCGCCTAACCTGTCGCCGGGGGTTTATGAGAAATTGATCGGGGCGGGGATCGACGATTGGGGCGGCGTGTCGCCGGTGACGCCGGATCACGTGAACCCCGAGGCGCCGTGGCCCGCGATCACTGCACTGGCGGAACGGACGGCGAGCTTCGGCAAGGTGTTGGTGCCGAGGTTGCCGGTGTATCCCAGCTACGCACATGCGGCCGAGCGGTGGCTGGCGCCTGGCATCGCGACGCGGGTACGGCGTGCGATCGATGCCGAGGGGTGGGCACGCGACGACGATTGGGCGCCTGGGCTGACCGCGATTCCGCAGCAACCGCGGCCTTTGCTCTCCGAGGTCGATCCGCAGCTGG